>WNEX01001708.1_pt1 | contig 10294 bp, 8 predicted proteins | sample 5399841 | NCBI WGS metagenome assembly WNEX01 (sample SAMN13153337, study PRJNA577476) | soil metagenome | isolation source: 40 cm grassland meadow soil 2 days after 1st rain plot 5 | place: USA:California | collected 2015-09-18 | reverse complement strand
CCAGATTTGTCCAACCTGTCTCGTCAACAATTTATTGACAGCGTGCGCGATGAACAGTTTCTAAATGGTTGCTACTGTCAATTCAACAAGTAGCGAGGGCTTCGGTTCTCATCCATGAAGGCTTAAGGGCGTGTCGGGAAGCCTGCCCAGTGGCCGGCGCGGCAGAGTTCCTATCTAGACGGAAAAATAAACGATTCCAGCAAGTCTGCTCGTGCTTTTTCGTCCGACGCCACCACTCGTAATATGTCGCTGACAGAGAGCATGCCCAGAAATCTTTGTTGCTCATCCAGGACGATAAGATGAAAAATCGTGTTCTGCTCCATCAAACGTAGGCAGTCTTCCACCGTCATTTCCGGCGTTACCGTGACGAGTTCGCGCGTCATGATATCCGAAGCCTTCATCCAGGCAGGACACTTGTTTTCCGCGGCAACTTTATCGGAAACATCGCTGTGCGAGATGACACCAGTAAGTTTGCCGTCCGCGTTCATCACTCCGACCGACCGCACCTGCTTCTCACGCAGATACTGCGCGGCTTGATGCACGCTCGCGTCCTCGGTGATGGAAAAAACTTCTTTTCGAGAGCCAATGAGATCCGAAACCTTCATAGGACCCTCCGAAGCAGATTCTGGCCGGATAGTAGGCCTAACTTGGTCTTCATTGCAAGATGAATTCCAATTGTTCCAGGGAAGATAGGCTGGGGGGCAAAAGAGGGATTAAGCTCGCGCCGCTTCCCCGCGGATAATATCGTATCGTTCGATAACCGCAGCAACTCCCATTCGCGCGCTGCCGTCTTCCATTCGCCGCTCCACTCGTATAACTCTGCCTAGGGCTCGCACAAAAACGTCGGAACCACGAGTTACCTCGGAAGGGAGCGTCAGCGTCATGTCCAGTTGTGAACCGGATTCCATTTTCTGATCCACCACAAAATAGAGCCCGCGCGTCGAGATGTCGCGGGTCTTGCCCTGTTGCGGGTCCAGCGCCCGGTGCGCGGGCCCCCGGATGATAATTGGCAAGGATAAATCGTAACGTCGAGTTGTGCGTCGTTCCGTCATTTCCTCGTCCCCCTGCCACGCGAGGATAGCTTGCCTTACTCGCGTTCCTCTGAAAAGTTCATTGCCACAATTGCGCCGGGAAGGCTGGTGGTGTTAATCGCGGCGCGTTCCTACCGCTGAAGTGGCTTCCTCTACTGCTGATGGGGAAGCCGGTTTCCTCGCCCGCGGCGTATCTAGATTGAATTGCCGCATCTTGTACAGAAGCGCTTTGTAACTGATCCCTAGCATTTTTGCGGCGTCTTTCCGGCACCAGCGCGTCTTCTCCAGCGCGTCGGCGATCGCTTCCATCTCGGCCTCGTCTTTTAAGCCACGCACCAGAGCCTTTAGTCCCTGCTCCTTGGGTAGCGCAGATTCCTCCCGGGGCGAGGTGCGTTGGCGCGTGGCGGACATTTCCACCAACTCGCGCAAGCTGCCTTCATCGTCTTCAAGAATAACGTACCTCTTTACGAAATTCTCCAGTTCCCGCAAGTTTCCGGGCCAGGGATAGTTCACTGCGGCATCCAGAAGATACTTGGAAGGTCCCGGCGGCGTCTTGCCGAATTTCTCGCTGTATTTCGTAAGGAAATGGCGGAACAGCAACGGAATCTCGGCAGTCCGCTCGCGGAGCGGCGGCACATTGATAGACAAAACATTCAGCCGGTAATAAAGGTCTTCGCGGAAGCGTCCTGTCTTCATCGCCTCGTGAACATCCACGTTTGTCGCCGCCAGCACACGAACGTCGGTCTCCACCAGGTGCCTTCCGCCCAGCCGCGAATACTGGTGATCCTGCAACACATGCAGCAGTTTTGCCTGCAAATGCGTGCTCATTTCCGCGATTTCATCCAGGAAGATTGTGCCTTTGTTGGCCATTTCAAACTTTCCCGGCTTGCTGCGCACTGCTCCTGTGAATGCGCCCTGCTCAAACCCGAAAAGCTCCGATTCCAGCAATTCTCCAGGCAGGGCAGCGCAATTCACTTTTACAAACGGCTGGTTTCGCCGCTTCGAACGCAGGTGAATCATTCGTGAAACAACTTCTTTTCCCACGCCGCTTTCGCCACAGATGAAAACAGGCACGTCTACCGGCGCGATCTGCAGAATCTGCTGGCGGATTCGCACCATCTGCGGGCTGGCAGCCAGAAAGCTTAAATCCTCGGTCACTTGGTCGCAATAATCGCGCAGCGCTTGATTCTCCGTGGCCAGTTGTTTCTTTTGGCGCGACTTCAGCATCGCTGCGTCCAGTTCCGTTTTCTCAAACGGCTTGGTCAGATAATCGTGCGCTCCGATTCGGATGGCCTCGACAACCGTGCCTACTTCGTTCGAGCACGAAAGCATGATCACGTTGAGGCTGCGATCCACCTGCATCAACTCCTTCAACGTTTCGATGCCGTTCATTTCCGGCATCAATACATCCAGAATGATGAAGTCGGGCCGTTCTCCCTTGTTCACCCTCGCAAGCGCGTCTTTTCCGGAGCTGACGGCTTCCACATCGAATCCGTCAACTTCCAGAAGCGTCTGCAAATACTTTCGAATGCTCGGCTCGTCATCCACCACAAGAATTTTTTCTTTCACGGCCATTGACTTTTCCCTTTCAACCAACACTTCGCGTCAGCCCTGATCCATCGGCAGTAAAAATGTAAATCTGCTCCCCCGAGACTCGCTCTCGACCCATATCTTCCCGCGATGCGCCTGGATAAGCCGTTTCGCGATAGCCAGCCCCAGACCCATTCCAGAAGTGTTCCTATCCACGCGAACAAAATCCTCAAAAATCTCTTGATGATGTTCCGCCGCGATGCCTGGTCCGGAATCCGTCACGCTTACTTCCACGCTGTTTGGCCGCGGCAACCGGAACCTGCGCCGCTCTTCCACAGGAGCCAGCGCGGCCACACGTCGTTCCCAGAAGTGCGGCGCCGCCCTCAGCGTTACGGTTCCCCCGCTCGGAGTATGCTTCAACGCGTTATCGAGTAGATTCGCCGCCGCCTGCTGCACCTTTTGGTAATCGAAACGAAATGTCGGAATTGACGGGTCAAAGCTCGCATCCAGCTTCACGCTCTTGCGCTGAAACGCTTCCACCCAGCGTTTGGAAAGCTCATCGAGACAATCTCTGAGATCATTCTCCCGAAGCTGCAGAACTAGTTTCCCGCTTTCTAGCGCCGAATAGTTCAAGAACATGGACACCAGACGCACCAAGCGTTCGCAACTGTCCTTTGACTCTTCCAGAATATCCCGCTGCTTGTCCGTCAGGCGCCCGAGAGAACCGGCTAGGAGGAGATCGTAATAACCTTTGATCACCGCTAGCGGCGTTTTTAATTCGTGAGCCGCAGACGCGAGAAACACCGTCTTCTGCCGGTTCACCTCCTGCAATTTCAGGTAGGCAGCCAGCAAATTCCGGTAAGTGATTTCGCGTTCCTGCAGAAGCTCTTGCACCGTGAGTTGCGTCGCAGGGTCCGCACCCGTCTGCGTCTCGGATTTGCTCTTAATTTCCACCACCAGCCAGTCTGGCCCGGGCATCCACTGCACCAGCACAGTGGATTTCACTCCTCCGATTTGGAAGTGGTGCTCTAACCTGTGTTCTCCCTTTTCCAGCTCCTCGAAGATTTTCCGGGTATCCGCCTTCAGGAGATCTTTAAACAGATTCAAGCCCGGAGTTATCGCGTATCCATGAGATTCCACGAATTGCTCTGCCCCCGTATTGACAAGGAGCAAATTGCCGTTTCGCTCGGCTACGATCAGCGGTTTTTCTATGGTGTTGAACAGCCCGCGCACGAAGTCGAGAGGAATTAACGCCCGGCTACCCTCTTCCGCCATCGGCGGCACAGCAATTCGTCCGGCCATCAGTCCAGCTCACTCATCGTCAAAGTGGTAAAAATTTTCCCTAGTTTGCATCCTTACAGAGGGGCATCGAAGAGTCAATGGTAAAAGCGTTCCATTTGCACATTTGCGGAAAGGAAGTGGATTTCTCAAGCACCACGTACACGTCAACAAATTGTTAGCGTCCATGTCCGCCTACAATCGACTCATAATAAATAACTTGCCCCAACTCTTGATTCTCTCCTCTGGCATTCCAGATGCATGCACACGTACTAGGGCGTTGGTACTAGGGTGTGGACATCACTTGAAGATCGACATGCTCAAGAAGAGGCAGTTCGCGGAATCCTCGTCGACTAGGCGCTCTCCGCGCATTCGTCTACAAGTGCCCGTATTCGTCAGAGGAACAGATGCCTCCGGCGCTGAATTCATCGAGCTCACGAAGACTCTCAATATCAGCGCTAATGGCGCCTGTATCGCCTCAGCCCACATTCTGAGGCCCAACCAAACAGTTCACTTAACGATCCCCGCTCCCTCTCCAGCGTCTTCGAGCCTGGTTCCCAGCGAGACTCCGCCGATTGTGGCAAAGGTCTTGCGCCAAGAGTCGGCAGGCGAGATGCGCCTCTTTGGCTTGGAATTCCTTCGACCTCTTGAGTAATCCGGATAGCCCTTCCTTATGGGTCGTTTTGTTACATAACTCGTCCCATGCGCATCTAACGCTTTTTGGTGCTTTATACTCTGCTTGTGTAATAGGATACACCCCGCAATTTCGGAGGTTCGGTTCCCAAAATGGACAGGGCTAGGTCCAGTACGAATGGACTCTTGCTTGCTCCATTAGGATAGCGGAAGCTATAATCGCTTTCCCCAAACCCCGCGGGGATAGGCAGAGGTTAGGTCCATACCTGATATGCCCAGCCCCGGCGTCCCTGCGCCCCCGCGCTTGCCGATTGAGGATTCCTATTTCGAGCTCTTAGCAGATACGCTCGAGAGCCTCGACCTGCCTGTGCGCGGTCAGTTTCTTCAGCGATACTTCCGCGCCCTCGCTCACGTCGATCTGCGTGAATCCCAAAGTGTGCAGATTTGGGACGAAATGGTTTCTCGTCGCCGTGAGCTCACCGGTCTCCTCGGCCGTCAAGTTTCTCTGAAAACTGCCCTTACAGATGTACTCTCGTCCTCCGGTTTTCTTCGCGTTCCCATCCTCATCGAGTATGACGATCTTAAAAGGCTCGAACTCAATGCCGTAACCGATCCCTTGACGGGACTTTACAACCGCCGGCTCTTCGCTGAAACATTCGAAAAGGAACTCAATCGCGCGCGACGCTATAGCCAGCCTCTGGGTTTGGTTACTCTCGACCTGCATCGGTTCAAGGAAGTAAATGACAAGCACGGCCATCCGCGCGGCGATGACGTGTTGCGCGCCGCCGCGGCTACTTTGAAGAAGGCCCTGCGTACTTCGGACTCGGCTTTTCGCATCGGTGGCGATGAGTTCGCTTTATTGCTGCCGCAGACGGATTCCGCGCAGGCGCTTGCGTTGTGCCGTCGCGTCGAAACCGTATTTGCCGAGATGCTCCAACCGCTCCAACTTTCCGTCACTGTAGCTATGGATCACGGCGTCGCGATTTTCCCTCAGGATGCAGAACAGGCTGATCAGTTGATTCGCATCGCTGATGAGCGTCTCTATCGCCTGAAGCATGCGAACCACACCAAAACCAACAACGGCTCAATGTTGAACGGCGTTACGCCGCCGGCTGCGTTACCGGCATCACCGGCTCCTGAACGCTCTGCTTCTGTCGCGCAGCCCATTTCGATCGAAACCGGACGCGCAAATGAAAAAGTAGAATCGAGCATTGCTGAAGCTACCGCTGCACCTTCCGCAACGCCCTCCGCGGAAATCGTCTCGCCTCCTGCGCGCGTCTTTGCCGTCCAGCGCAAGGCCGAGCGCGTCTCCATGACCGGCACCAATGCCTATGCTGTTCTCGGTGAACAAGGCGCCAAGCGCGCCCGCGTCCTCGACCTTGGATTTGGCGGCGTCGCGATGGAACTGGATTCCTCGGAAGATCTTCCTGAGAATCTTCTTGCAGTCTTGCACGTGCCTATTCTCCCGCCGGTCCGCGTCAATCTTAGGCCGGTCTGGAAACAACAGACCAATGAGGGCATTTTCCGCGTCGGATGCTCTTTCGTTTCCTGAACCTTGCTTAGATTCCTCGGGCTGCTTCTACTCGCACCAAAAAAAAATCAAGATCTCATCAGCCTGATCCTCGTCCGCCTGCTACAATTCCGCCGAATCTCTTTGCTTGGAAAGGACTCGCGATGCTCGAACCAAAGGCCAGCCGCCCTCATTGGCCTGATGCTCTGCAAAATCCGCCGAAAGACTTGAGCGGACTAAAACCTTGGCACTGGGCCCTCGAGCGTCTCGAAAAATCGCATAACTATTGGATCGCCACCACGCGTCCTGATGGCCGTCCTCATCTCATGGTCGTTTGGGGCATCTGGTGGAGGGGCGCTTTTTGGTTTAGCACTGGCCCGCGCACGCGAAAAGCAAGAAACATCGCCGACGACCCGCACGTTGTCATCGGCACCGAAAAGGCGGACGAAGCCGTCATCCTCGAAGGCACTGCCGAAGAAATCAAAGACCGCGCCGTTTGGAAGCAACTCGCACAAATCTATAACGCGAAATACGGCGGGGACGTCGAACCGATTCTGATGGCTTCCGACGGATGCGTCTTTCGCGTCACCCCACAGATCGCTTTCGGCCAGGACGAGCACGCTGAAAACTTCGCGGACGCAGCCACCCGCTGGCAATTCTGAGCCGCGATGCTTCGTTTCATGGATTCGAGCTGGTTGTTGATAAGGCTAGAATTGTCATTCTGAGGGCGTCCGACAAGGATGACAGTCTCCCTGCTCCCGTTCGCAAATCCGTGCCATTTTGTGGAATTTGACACTTCGCGTATGATAAAGAATTGCGTCGCGACCAAGCGACGCGGCTGTAGTCCCCGACCTTGTCGAGGTGCCGTGCAGACCGGACGCGACAGAATGGAGCTTCATGAAACCCGGTATTCATCCCGACTATCACCCCGTTACAGTGCACTGTGCTTGCGGCCACACCTTTCAGACTCGCTCGACCATCAAGGGCGACATGTTGCGCGTGGAAATCTGCTCGAGCTGCCATCCTTTTTTCACTGGCAAGCAGAAGCTGGTTGACACCGCCGGTCGCGTCGAGCGCTTCACTAAGAAATACGCCGACGCCGCTGCCAAATCCACCGCCGCAAAAAAGTAAAGCAAATTAGCGCAACCTTCTGTGGGACAGTCACTCCTGGCTGTCCTTCTTCTTTTTTCCAACCTTTAATCTTCGACTTTCAACTTCCTTGCACTCTCCGCCCGTGTACAATGAAGTTCCATCGTGGCTACCCAATCCCGCATGTTTGATGGCGCGCGCCCTGGCGAACTCGTCGAATCCGGCCCGCCACGCATCACTCTCCGCAACGCTTTCGCTCACCCTTTTGATTCCGCCATCGCTGCCGCGCGCACTTGCTACGCGCCGCGCCTCATCAGCCCCGAAGAAATCACCGACAAGCAGCGCCTCAACATCGGCGCCGCCACGTTCTACAGTGGCCATCACACCGTCTATCAGCACGCCCATTTCGAATTCGGCCTTGAAAACGTCAGCCGCCAATTCGTCTGGTCTTTTCTCCACGCGCATCCCTTTTACAATTCCGAGCAGCAAAGCCAGCGCTACGTTCGTCTGGACCGCGCGCAAGCTTACGTTCCGCCCACCTCGCTCTTCTTCGACGAGAAGTCCAAGGAACTCTACGAAGCCGCCATCGCCCGCGCCTGGAATTACTACCGCGAACTTTCTTCTCTTTTGATCGCCGACGCGCGCGCCATTCTCAATGACATCTGGCACATTGGTCCCATGTCCCACGCCAAGCGTCTCCAGAAAATCGAACGCTCCGCCGAAAAACGCGCTATCGAAATCGCCCGGTACGTCTTGCCTGTCGCCGCTTTCACCACCATGGTGCACACCATCTCCGGCATCGTTCTCCATCGGCTCTGGCGTATGAGCGCCGCCTCGGACACGCCCAGCGAAGCCCGCGCCGTCATCGGCGAAATGGTCGCTCACGTCAAGGAAATCGACGCCCAATTTTTTGATCGCTTCGGAACAGAACCGCTCGAAGAATTACCGGAATGGAAGAACACGCAGTTAAATGTGAACGCCGGTGAAGGTTTTGCCCGCGAATTCGACGCCAAACTCAAGGGCAAATCTTCCCGCCTCGTCGACTACTCCCCCAACGCCGTCCGCGTCATGGCCGAATCTTACCGCGCCGTCACCGGCCTAACCGAATCTCAGTGCAAAGATCTCGAAGCGATCGACCGTCTGCTCAATCCCGCCCGCAATCTCTACCGACTTGAAACTCTAAACGTCGGCGTCCACGCCCCCATCATGCGCGCCCTCCAGCACGCCAATTACACTTTCGCCAAAAAAATCAGCCACACCGCCGACAGCCAGGACCAGCGCCATCGTATGGTCCCCGGCTCGCGCCCACTTCTCACTCTCGCCGATACTCGCGAACCCGATTACATCACCCCCATGCTCCTCAAAACCAATCTTCGCGCTAAGGAAATCTACGACCGCGCCATGCACGACGCCTGGTCCGCAAAAAATCAGCTTCTCGATCGCGGCGTCCCTCCTGAAATCGCGCTCTATCTACTCCCCAACGCCAAATCCATACGTCTCTACGAATCTGGCTCGCTTCTCCATCTCATCCACAAATGGACCATGCGCACCTGCTTCAACGCACAGGAAGAAATTTACCAGGCTTCCATGGACGAACTCGCCCAGCTCCGCGAAGTCCATCCCGAACTCACGCGCTATATCGGTCCGCCCTGCCACATTCGCGCCGGCATCACCACGCCCATCTGCACCGAGGGCTCCCATTTCTGCGGCATCAAAGTCTGGCTCGACTTCCCCAACATCTCCCGCCGCATCTGAAACGTCACGCCCCTCTTTTGCGTCTCACAGGTCAGTCGGAGGCAAACGATACAGGAGGCCCCATGTCTAAATCGCCCTCCGAACTTTCCCTCAAGTCGTCCTTACTCCTACTCAAGAGAATGCCCCTCTTGGCGTTCCTCTGTCCCTTGTTGCTGTCTGTAATACTTGCGGCCGGCTGTGGCTCGGCTAGACCTATCTCCATTGCCCTCTCCCCCTCTTCCACGCAAACGGATCAAGGGCAAACGATTCACATCACGGCGACACTCACGAATGATACGTCGAACGGAGGTGTCACCTGGATCCTCACCGGCATGGGCTCGCTCTCGAGCGAAACTGCTACTTCCGTCACATATAACGCGCCGTCGAACATTTCGAGTTCCCAGATGGCAACCGTCACTGCCAATTCCGTTGCCCAGACAACTAAGACCGCCTCCATACAGATCACCGTGAACCCCTCGCCGCAGATTTCCCTCCTCCAATCGCTTCCGAACGGCACGAAAGGCGTAACCTATAATCAGCCCATTGCGGAATCTGGGGGCACTCCGCCGTTCACTTGGTCCCTCAATATTGGCGCGCTCCCCAACGGGTTGGGCCTCAACTCCAGCACGGGAGCGATTAGCGGAACTCCCACGGGCGGAGGCACCTGGTATTTCTGGGCCCATGTGATCGACGCCGCAGGCCTTTCGGCGGACAATGCTTTTTTGAGCCTCGAAATCGACTCCAATAGCCCTCCAGCGAACCCGGTGCCATTTGTCAATCAACCGTTGGTCCCAGACGTTGCGGTGCCAGGAGGGCCGGGATTTACGTTGACGGTGAATGGAGCGGGCTTCGTCTCCGGGGCCACAGTCAGCTTCAACGGCGCAGCGCTCCCGACCACGTTTGTGAATACCCGGCAACTAACGGCGACGATGGCGCCGTCAAACATCGCCGCAGCGGGCACGGCTTCGATCACTGTAATCAATCCCGCGCCAGGCGGTGGCCGCTCAAACGTGGTCTTTTTCCCGGTGGCCGCGCCCGAAATTACGGTGAATTTCTCGAATGCGCCTGGCTCGCCGATTGCACCGCCGATTCGAGCGGACTCGCCGAATTCATTGGCAATAGGTGATTTCAATGGTGACGGAAAACTTGACCTCTCCGTCGCGTATACGGTTAGAGTAGCGACCCTGCTCGGCAATGGAGATGGAACATTCGGCCCAGCTCCCGGCTCTCCTATCCTCATGCAGTACCCGCCCTGGGAAACGCTGGCTACCCCGTACGCCGGTTTTATGACGGTAGGAGACTTCGACAATAGCGGAAACCTTGGCTTGGCCGTGGCAGGCCGCCAAAGCTCCGATGCGACGATTCTGTTGGGCAAAGGAAATGGCGCATTCACTCCATCCTCAGCGTTTGTATACACGCAGAATTTTCCTACGGTATGTCTAGCGTCAGGAGATCTCAACGGCGATGGAAACATGGACCTCGCCGTCGC
>WNEX01002128.1_pt1 | contig 10311 bp, 8 predicted proteins | sample 5399841 | NCBI WGS metagenome assembly WNEX01 (sample SAMN13153337, study PRJNA577476) | soil metagenome | isolation source: 40 cm grassland meadow soil 2 days after 1st rain plot 5 | place: USA:California | collected 2015-09-18 | reverse complement strand
CAACATTTACGCGAAACCCGGGGGTGGGGGTATTCAAACTAGGATCTACTCTACGCCGCCACTGTGGCAGGAAGATCCCGATCCGGTGGGAACCATTGATCGAAGATGCCGGTTTGCTTCTGACTGAACCCTTAGTCCAGCGCCGGGATCGCGTTGCGTTCCTGCCGCCGCCGATGCAAATAGTGCATCGCGATGTTCAAATAAATGTTCCCGCACGGCGTTTCAATGCAAATTACCAGCGCTTCCGTATCCGCGCTGCCTGCCAAACCCGTTTCGTCCATGTGAACTTCCGGCGGAAACACTTTGAAATGAAATCCCTGGTCGTTCAGCAGCGTCACCGAATTTCCGATGACCATGTTCGCCAATTCGCAAACCGTTTCCTTCACCACTTGCTCGCTCGCTTCAAGTTCCGAGCCCGCAAGCTGGCTCGCCACTTTCATCGCCACTTCCGGCGACAAGTCGAGAATCACGCGTCCTTCAATGTCGCCCCTGATGGCGATCAGCGCCGCGACACCCTTGCGGCGATACGCGTCTTCGTCCATTTCCAGGTCCACGATTTTCGTCGGCCCTTGCAGCGACTCCGCGAAAACCGCGTCCGCGGCGTTGATGAACGGCTGGATCAATTCCATTCTCATGAGCGGTGTTCTCCTGCCAAGGCGACGGGCGCGCCGACGGCGTTGGGATCGTCGCTCAGCACGTACCGGAGAATTTCGTACAGCACTTCCGGCTTCACCGGCTTCTGTACGAAATGCTTCGCGCCTTTCTGGAGCGCCGCCAGGATATTTTCCTGGTATCCGACGGACGAGACCATGACGATGCGCGCGTTGGCGTGCTGCCGCACGATGCGCTCCACCGCCTCGATCCCTTCCATCTGCGGCATGGTGATGTCCATGAGCACGATGTCTGGATTAATCCGGTTGAATTCGGCGATAGCGGTCAGGCCATCTCCGGCTTCGCCGGCCACTTCGCCGCCGAACATCTCGATCATTTTGATGAGATTCTTGCGCGCGAAGACGGAATCGTCCACCACCAGGTAGCGAACCGGCTGATTGTCTTTTCGAAGTAGAGCGGCAAACTGTTTCATGGCCTTCTCCCGGTGGCGCTGCGTTCCACGCCGTAATTGTTCACCAGGTACGCGCCGAGTCCATCGAGCGGAATAATTTTGTTCGCATAACCTTTAACGATCGCCGCGCGCGGCATCCCGCTGACGACGCAAGTGTCTTCGCTTTGCGCGACGGTCATTCCGCCGGCGGCTTTGACTGCGCCAAGACCTTCCGCGCCATCGTCGCCCATGCCGGTCATTAAAATTCCAACACTAGTGAGACCAAACTCCTGCGCGACGGAATGAAATAAAACATCGGCGGAGGGACGATGTCCGTTCACGGGAGGGCCATCGGAGAGAATCGCCATGTCGCCGCGAGGCATCCTTCGAACCATCATGTGACGATTTCCGGGGCAAATCAGAACGCGGCCAGCGAGGAGAAGATCGCCGGAACGCGCTTCGTGAACTTCGAGCGCGCAGCATTCGTCCAGGCGTTTCGCGAACATTTCGGTGAAACCTTCGGGCATGTGCTGCACGACCAAAATCGTGGAAAGAAAATCCGCCGGAATTTGCGACAAAACAAATTGCAGGGCGTTCGGACCACCGGTGGAAATTCCAATGGCAATGACGCGGCGCGGAGGCAGCGTGGCGCGGTTTCCTTTTTTCGGCGGATGCAAATCTTCGCCAACAACGGCAGGAGGAAGTTTGCGGCCCACGGCGCGCTTGGCGACTTTTATTTTTGCGATCAACTGGTCGGCGATATTTTCGAGATGGCCGGCGGCAGCGTCTTTGGGTTTAGCCAGAAAATCCACGGCGCCCATCGCCAGGGCTTTGAGCGTTGCGTAGCCGCCCTCTTTCGAATGCGTGCTGAAGAGGATGACCGGCAGCGGAGCGCGCCGCATGATAAGGCGCAGCATTTCCATGCCGTCCATGCGCGGCATCTCCAGGTCGAGCGTAACGACATCCGGCTGGAGCTCTTCAATTTTCTTCAAAGCGAAAGCGCCATCCATCGCTGTGCCGACAACTTCGATGGACGAATCACGCGCAAGGATCGCAGGAATCAGTTTCCGCATGAGCGCGGAATCATCGACGACAAGGACTCGGATACGTTCGCTCATGCGATTGCTCCGAGCGGAGTGGCACGAGAGAGCCGCGAAAGGACCGCGGGAACATTGAGGATGAGGACAACGGTTCCGTCACCGAGAATGGAAGCGCCGCTGACCAAATCGCTGGAGACGATTTCGCCGGGAAGCGCTTTGATGACGAGCTCTTCTTCCCCAACGAGGCTATCCACAACCAGGCCAAAGCGCTTTTCGGCAGCTCCAATGACGATAACAAAATGCTTCTTTCGAGCAGGCTGTGTGTCGATGCTGCGCAAACGGCTAAGATGGTCCAGCCGGACAAGGGTAAGAATCTGTTCACGAAGGCGCAGCACTTCACGCTGGTCCACCCGATGAATCTCTGGATCGGTGATGCGCGTAATCTCCACTACGGAAGAGAGCGGTACGGCGAAAAGACGGCCTCCTACGCGGAAGAGCAAGGTCTGAATACTTGCAAGAGTAAGAGGCGCGCGAAGTTGAATCGTGGTACCGCGGCCTAATTGGGACGAGATGTGGACAGTTCCCTTGAGGCGGTCGAGGACGGTTCGAACGACGTCCATGCCGATGCCGCGGCCAGAAACCTCCGTCACTTCGGAAGCCGTGCTGAAGCCCGATTCGAAAATAAGATTGAGAGTTTCTTGATCGGTCAGGCGCTTGGCCTCTTCGGGCTTCAGGATACCCTTTTCAACAGCACGGGCGCGCAATTGGGCAGGGTCCATGCCACGGCCATCGTCGCGAATTTCGACAACGACCTGCGTGCCCTGATGATAGGCGTTGAGATAGACGGTGCCGCGCGCGGCCTTTCCGGCAGTCAAGCGCTCGTCGGCGGGCTCAATGCCGTGGTCCACCGCATTGCGCACCAGGTGCATAAGGGGCTCGGCAAGCGCGTCAAGAATGCCCTTATCGAGATCGGTGTTCTGGCCGGAGAGGTCCAGGGCCACATCCTTGCCACACTGCTTCGCAACATCGCGGACGACACGAGGAAAACGGCGGAAGAGCTGCTCGACGGGCACCATGCGGATTTTCAAAACGCATTTGTGCAGCTCATCGAGGATGCGAGCCTGAAACGCCATCGCGTCGGCAAGCTTGGCGCGCAAGGGATCTCGGGCGTGCTTCTGGTCAAACTCGGTCAGCGTGCGATTGAGCATGGACTTGCCAATGATCAATTCGCCGACAAGATTCATGACCGCATCGATGCGCGTGGCATCGACCCGAAGCGTACTTTCGGCAACGGTGGTTGCAGCAGAACCGGGAGCACTGGGACTGATCGCAGCTGAGGCGCCTTCGGCGGCATCAGTGGCGCCAGCAGCTAGTTTCGCCGCCTGCGCCTCCAATAGGTCGCCGAGCAATTCATGTTCCGGAGTCTCGGCAGTCGCCGCCCGTTCGAGACGCACATCGGAAACAATCGAAGGAATGCGGCAGCGCTGAAGAAGCCGTTCCTCCGGCTGGAGGCTTGCCAAGGCAGCTTCGACGATTTCCACTGTGGCGGCGGCTACATTGTCTTCCGGCCGCAAGGCGATGACTGTACCGCTGCCGTGAAGAACGTTTCGAATGAGCTGGAAAGCGGCGGCACGCATCAAGCTGTTGGGATCGATGCGAAGAGCGACGTTGTAGACAGTTTCGCCGCGGTGCACGGCTTCCGAAATCATGAGCTGCTCGTATTCCGTCCAGGCAAATTGCGCGGGCAACTGAAGGGGCGCAGAGTCTGCCAGTTTCGCGGAAGCGGGCGCTCCGAGCAATTTGCGAATCATGGCGTGGAGCACTGGCACCGCGGGCGGTTCGGTCTTCCGCTGAAAGGCGGCGAGCATAGAGCCAAAACTATCCGCCGCGGTGAGGACCAACTGCGCGAGATCCGCCCCAGGAGCCTGCGCAATCTCCGGAGTAAGCACATCCTCGAGTTCGTGCGCCAGCTCACTCAGCTTGTTGAATCCGCAAGCTGCGGAATCGCCTTTCAAAGTGTGGATGGCACGACGAATCCGGCGAATGACTTCCTCATCCGAGGGACGAGCTTCGAGCTCCAGGCCCGCTTCGTTGAGGGACTGGAGGATCTCATTGGCGCTCTCAAAGAAGAGAGCGCGCAACTCGCCGCCACGATCGTCGCGGGGACGACTCACGTGGTGACCTCGTTCCGCTGGTAGGCGGTGCCGTTGTTCTCGTGAACCATGCGAAACTTCTGGGACAAGCCAAACAAACTTTCCGCGTGCCCAACAAAGAGGTATCCGCTGGGATTCAAACAGTGCCAAAACTTTTCGATCAAGCGCTTTTGCTCGGCTTCGTCGAAATAAATCATGACATTGCGGCAGAGGATGATGTCGTTACGGCGAGGCAAGAACTCCGTTTTCAGGTTGTGAAAGTCGAACTGCACGAGTTCCTTTAATTGCGGCTTGACCTTGTATTTATCGCCAGCCTTTTCGAAATAGCGAAGCCGGCAGGTGTAATCCACGGGCTCCATCTGCTGCTCGGTGTAGAAGCCTTCCTGGCCAACTCGGAGACTGGCATAGCTGATGTCCGAAGCAACGATTTCCACCTTCCATGGCGGAGGAATGAGGGGCTTGGGCGACGGCATATCGAATGGGAGCGGATTCCGCAGGTAGTAATACGCGAGCGCATCGCCGATCAAAATGGCGACGGTGTAAGGCTCCTGCCCGGCGGAGCAGCCAGCGCTCCAAACGCGCAACGTGTAGTCGCGGCGCTCTTGCTTGCGGCGCAGAATATCCTCGAGAACAGATTTTTGAAGGAGATCGAGCTGCGGACGATTGCGAAAGAAACTCGTTTCGTTAACAGTGAGATTCTCGAGAAGCAGCGCCAGTTCAGCGCGTCCTTCCCTGCTGGTGAGCAAGCGGTAGTACGCATAGAAGGAGTCGAGCTGACAGGCTTTCAGACGGCGTTGCAGGCGGTCCTTGAGGAAGTGCGAGCGGCGTTCATCAAAAAACATGCCGCATTCCTGATAGACCAGCGTCTGGAGGAGCTTCAGCTCTGCTTCGGTGAGTTGGACCTGGGCAGTAATCGTTCCCATTGTGTTTTCGTGAGGCGGTTCCCGAAGTCCGGCCCCTTAGCGGCAAACCGGAAATAGCATTACCTTGCAGTAGCGACGGGTTCCGCGGCCTCCTCGAGTCGTTTGAACTCCGGGCGATGCAAGAGTTTCGAGATGTCCAGCAGAATAATGAGGCGTCCCTTCAGTTTGCCGACGCCAGTGACGTATCCGGATTCGCCTTCCGCAAAGACACTGCCCGGGGCTTCGATCTCGGAGGGCGGAATCTTCAGGACTTCCGAAGCCGCGTTGACGATAAGTCCGATCAACTTGTTGTCCAGCTCGACGACGAGGATGCGGTTCTTCTTATCGGGCTGAATTTCGGTTTGTCCGAACCGCTTACGAAGATCCATCACGGGGATGATTTTCCCGCGAAGGTTGATGACGCCTTCGATCAGATCGGGAGCGCTAGGGACCGAGGTAATCTCCGGCACACGCACAATTTCGCGCACGGCTGCGATGCGGACGCCGTACGTTTCATTGCCGATGCGAAAACCGACGACTTGAAGATCTTTTTCCATCGAGAGGTCTCCGGCCCTCTAGGAACGAACCAGTTCAGCGTATTCGTCTTCCTGCGAACGGTCCGACTCACCGCCACGACGCTTACTGCCGTAGGATTCGCCACGGCGCGGACGCTGCTGGTTGGCGCGGTCGAGAACAAAGCGGTCCATGCTGTCGAGCAAATTGCGCGAGAGCTTAAGCATCTGTTCAGCGGCGGCGGACAGCTCCGTGGAACTGGAAGCGGACTGCTGCACCAGTTCGCGCATTTTATCCATTGCGCGGACAACGGCCTGTGCGCCGGAAGCCTGTTCCTCGACGGCGGAATTGATTTCCTGGGTAATTTCCGTAAGGCGGCTGGTAGCCTTGGCAATTTGCGAAGAGCCGACAGACTGCTCGTTGGTGGCGGCGCCGATTTCCTGAGAGAACTTGTACACTTCGGTGACGACGTTGGAAATCTTGTGAAGAGCGGAGCCTAGATCGTTTCCGAGGGTCAAACCTTCCTCGACAATGCGCGTGCTGCGCTCCATGTTTTCCACGGCTTGGCGAGCTTCACGCTGAATGCTTTGAATCAGGTCGGCAATTTCCTTGGTGGATTGCGTGGATTTCTCGGCGAGCTTGCGGACTTCATCAGCGACGACGGCGAAACCGAGGCCGTGTTCACCGGCGCGAGCGGCTTCGATGGCGGCGTTGAGCGCAAGCAGGTTGGTCTGTTCGGCGAGGTCATCGATAACTTCGATGATCTTGCCAATGTCATCGGCGCGATGGCCGAGGATATTGATGATTTCCGCAGACGACTGAATGGCTTGGTTGGTGCGGTTTAGGCCATCGGTGGCTTTTTCCATGGTCTGAATGCCAGTGACCACTTCCTCACGCGAACGGTTGGCGATATCGAGCAAAACCTTGGCGGTATCGGCAACGCGCTGAATGGAAGTGACCATCTGATCGATGGATGCGGAGGTCTCCGCGACGCTGGAGGCCTGGACTTGCGTGTTCTTCACGACGTTTTGCACGTTGATGCTCATCTCGTGCATGGTGCTGGTGACTTCTTCGATTGCAGAAGAGGCTTGAACGCTGACCTTGGCGGATTCGTCCGCTGCGCCGGCAACTTGATTCGAACCAGCGGAAACCTGGCCAGCGGAATCGCGCGTGGTGCGGACGAGTTCCTGCAAGCCGTGGGACATGCGCAGAAAAGCATTGCCGAGAGTGTCGCGCTTGGAGCGCGGGACGACTTCGACGGTCAGGTCGCCTTCAGCAACGGCCATGGAGACGCTGGCCATTTCTTTCAGATAGGCGACCATGTTGTTGAACGTGGTGGCCAAAGCGCCGATTTCGTCGTTGCGGTGAATATCAATGTTCTGATCGAGGTCGCCGGAATCGCCAATTTCGCGAGCGACGGTGATGAGATGCGTCAACGGCTCGGTGATGGACTTGGCGGTCCAGACAGCGACAAACCCACCGGCGACAAGGGCAATCAAGGTTCCACCGATAGTTACGAAAGCGCTGATGGAACTCGCGGTATTCGCCGACTTAGTCGTTTGGTCGAGAAATTTGGTGATATCGGAATTGCTCTGGTCAAGAACGACAGAGGACTTCGTCAACCAAGATGAAGGATCCTTTTGCAGATAGAAAATTTGAAGGTCGGAGACGGTGGCGTCGCCGGAATCGACCTGGTGGCGCTTGGCGATCAGCGGCTTGGCAAAATTGTCAGCCCAACTGGCTTCGGTGCTTTCCACTTGGATCAGCGCGGTGCGAACCATGTCATTGCCAGCTTGCGATTCACCACGCTTGATGAGATCGGAAATGTCGGTGAGCCCTTTGTTGACCTTCTCTTCGTCGCGAGGGTCGCCGCTGAGGAGGAAGTTGTTCATGTTGAGGCGATTCAGCATGATCTGATAGCGCACGGACTCGACGGTGCGCACGCTCTCCAGTGCCGTGCTGGCGTCCGTCCGCGCGGATTTTTCCTTGAAGCCCGCGAAAATGTTCACGAGGAACAGCAGGACGAGGATGCCAAGAATCAGGCCAAATCCCGCGTAAAGCTTTTTTCCGATCGTCATTGCAAAATGCCTCCGCTCACCTCGGCAGGACGGCGTAAATACAGCCGCTGCCGGAACAACCCTTCCGCATCCGATGGCTTAATTGGCATGAAATTCGAACTCAACAACCTGCGTGGTTTCTTCCGGCGCAGGCACAAACTTCCATTCCTTTACAGCATCCTGGCAGGCCTGAACGAGCAAAGGATGACCTCCGACGACCCTAGTGCTTTTCACGCGCCCATCGGGAGTGATGACCACTTCAATCTTGACCTTGCCCGCGACATTCATTCGCCTGGCGAGTTCCGGATATACCGGCGTGGTCTTGATCTTGACCTTGCGCTTGGATTCATCTGTCGAACCGGACTGGGCAAATCCGGAAGCGCCCGAAAAAATGAGCGCCGCGGTTGTTACAACGGCCCACTTCCTCCACCGGCTGATTCTCATCGACACCACTCCTAGAAGGATGTGAAAATTCCCCGCATAAGAGAAGGCACGTTGGGTGCCATGGCGGAGAAGCGCGGGTATAATCGAATGAGGCTCGATCGAACGAGCGTAAGTAATGGAAGAAGAGCGAGTTAGGAGAGACTCGGAAGGCAGCGGCAACGCGACTTGGGCGTACCAATTGTCTCAGGCGAGCTGATGTTGCCGGACTGAGGTCTCAGGCTGAGACGCGAGGAGATTGGAGAGCTCGGACGGCTGTAGGCGATTTCGCTACAGGGTGCTGCCCGGCAATTGACTCACATTGAGACTCCCCGGTAGGGTTAGGGAGAAGCAACGACTCCCATTTTGAGACGCGCAGCGCTTCCCCTTTGTCAATGCGCAGAACAAAGACGAGAGAATCGCGACATTCCACGCTCCGGCGCGGAGGTGTGGAGCTCTCCCCGACGATGTCCAGGCACGCAGAAGAATTAATGGAACTGGCCGTTGAGGCGGCTCAGTCGCGGCATCTGCCGGATTTTCTGGAACAGTTTGCGCTGCGTTCGACCCGAATGCTGGACGCGACGTGGGGCGGCGTGGCGGTGTACCGTGGACGCGAAACTGAACTTCACGCGATGCCGGGCGGAGCATCAACAGCGGAAGCGGCCGCGAGCTGGATCATTTCGTGCGCGCGGGACAGCCAGAACGACGTGGAAACTCGCGCGATCCCCAAGGAAACTGCAGCGGCGTTGGCGCTTCCGGAAGAGCCGGGAGCGGTCGTCCTGGTGAGGATCGCGGCGAGCGACAATGAGAGGCTGGGAACACTGTGCCTGCTGCGAAAGAGAAAGACGCTGGGCGCGGACGAAAAACGATTGCTGCATGCGCTGGCGAGCCACGCGGCGCTATCACTGGAAAATTTCCGGCGATTCTCGCAACTGGAACGTTCGAAACGGCAGTGGGTGGAAGACATCGATGCGATCAGCGACTACATCGTGGTCCACGACCGAACGTGGAATATCGTTCGAACGAACCGGTCGCTGGCGTCGCACCTTGGCGTGCCGCCCGTAGCACTCGTCGGCGAGGCCATGAGCAGTTTGCGGCAGATCGCGGAAACGGGAAGCGATCTGCCGTGTCCGTTCTGCCGCGATACCGAGCGTGCGAAAGAAGAGTACGTAGCCGCTTCGGCGGAGCGCATTTTCCTTGTTTCGACTTCGCGAACGCCGGGCGTGTCTGATGACGACACGCGCACCATCCACGTATTGAAGGACATAACCGACCGGCGGGAGGCGGAACGGCGGTATCGGGAACTCTTTGACAGTATACAAGAAGGACTGTTTTTCGCGACGCCGGACGGGAGATTCCTGGACGTAAATGATGCGATGGTGCGCATGCTGGGGTATGCGTCGAGGGAGGAATTGCTGCGCGCGGACGTAAGTCCTCATCTGTATCCTGTGCCGGAAGCGCGTGACAAGTTTTTGAAGGCGCTTTCGGAACGAGGCGTGTTGCGTAATTACGAGGAAACGTTGCGGCGCAAAGATGGAACGCTGTTGCACACGCTGCAAAACATCACCGCAGTGCGCGATGCACGCGGAAGCATCGCGCAGATTCGCGGGCTGATGCTGGATGTTACGGAACAGAAGACGTTTCAATCGCAACTGCAGCGGGAGCGGGACTTCAATCAGAAGATCTTGAATACGACGCAGAGCATGATCTTGGTGCTGGATACGGCGGGATTGATCAGTTATGCGAACCGGCGCTGCTATGAAACAGGTTATCAGGAAGGCGAACTGATCGGGCATCGGCTGGTGGACTGGGTGGAAGCTTCGCACTGGGAAGATTTCGACGCGGCACTGGAGACGACGGCGCACGGACATCAAGTGGAGAATTTGGAGCTGCGGGTGCGGCGGAGCGACGGGTCGATGGGACATTTTTCGATCAGCTTGAGCCCGATGAGAGACGAGCAGAACGCGGTGAACAGCGTCGTAGTGGTGATGACGGACATCACTGATGCGGCGCTGCTGCAAGCAAAATTGGCTCACAGCGAAAAAATGGCTACGATTGGACGGCTGGTTTCCGGCGTGGCGCATGAAGTGAATAACCCGCTGGCGGCGATTCTGGGTTTCACGGATTTGTTGCTGGAGAATCCGGAAGTGCCGGGGTCGGCGCGAGAAGATCTGCAGATTATCC
>WNEX01001694.1_pt1 | contig 10333 bp, 8 predicted proteins | sample 5399841 | NCBI WGS metagenome assembly WNEX01 (sample SAMN13153337, study PRJNA577476) | soil metagenome | isolation source: 40 cm grassland meadow soil 2 days after 1st rain plot 5 | place: USA:California | collected 2015-09-18 | reverse complement strand
TCCCGATGGTCAAGGCCTTCGCGGCGTTGAGCGCGATTATTGCGAGACCCGTCTCAAATCTGGCGATGGCTCTGGCCCGTTCCGACGCGACGCCCCTTCGCCGGATGCTCGTCGACGTGCGCGAATGGCGGTACGGCATGGGCGTCGGACGGGAGAAGCATCGCTGTTTCGTCGCGGTCGAGGAGGCGTACTCGTCCCCCTGGTTCACCCCGCTCCCGGAGGAGATCCGCCATGCGATCGTCCTGATGTCCGTCCCGGAACCCGCCGAGGACGAAGCGGAGGTCCTCCATGAGATCCGCCGACGGTCCCCCCGCGCGGTCCTCGCGTGGGCCCGCTTGCCGCCCCCGCCCGAAGACGATCGGGCGGTGGTCCAAGTCTTCGGTGGGATGTGACCCGAAGTCGATTTCTGAGCCTCGACAGCGCAGGGTTGAAATATCTCGTGCTCTTAAGGCCCGTGCTACGCACTCGCATGGGGGACCGGATGTCTTCGACCGGGAAGGAGATTCGTCTTCGCCGCCTCTTCAGCGGCGGGAAGGCCCTCGTGGTCGCGATGGACCACGGGGTTTCGTCGGGCCCCGTCGCGGGCCTCGAGGACATCCGCAAGGCGGTGGCCAATGTCGCGAAGGGCGGCGCGACCGGCGTCGTCTTGCACAAAGGGGTCGTCCGATTCGCGAAGGACTATTTCGACGAACGCCTCGCGTTGATCCTCCACCTGAGTGCGTCGACCTCCCTGAGCACGCAGGCGGACCGCAAGGTCCTGGTCACGGAGGTCGAAGAGGCGATTGCACATGGGGCCGACGCGATCAGCGTCCACGTGAATCTCGGCGGGGACGACGATGACCGGATGCTCGCGGACTTGGGGGCGACCGCGCGGGGGTGCAGCCGATTTGGCCTGCCGCTCCTGGCGATGATGTATCCCCGTGGATCGAACGTGAAGAATCCCTACGATGTCGACGTCGTCAAGCACGTGGCCCGGGTCGGCGCGGAACTCGGCGCCGACGTCGTCAAGACGGTTTACACGGGTTCGAGCGACACGTTCCGGGAGGTCATTCGCGGTTGCCCGGTGCCGGTCCTCGTCGCCGGCGGGCCCAAGCTCGATTCGGATCGGGCGGCCCTCGGGATGGTCGAGGGTGCGATCGCGGGCGGGGCCGCGGGCGTCTCGATCGGCCGGAACGTCTTCCAGTCGAAGGATCCGATCGGCATGACGCGGGCGATCGCCCGTGTCCTCTTCGAAGGCGCATCGGCGGACGACGTCTATCGCGGGTGAGGCCCCTTGGATCGCCCGGTATGGGTGGGGGCCTTTCCCCGCAAGGACAAAGGAGTGGTTCGGTCGCTCATCTCGACCGCATTGGAAGCGGGATTCGATCAGATCGTCTTGTCGGAGGCGGATGCGTCCCTCCAACGCCTCGGCCACTTCTCTCCGATTCTCCTGACGGAGGACGTCTTCTCGTTCGACGACGAAGCGATCGGCCGACTCGCGACGATCCGGTCCGCGAAGGATGAGCCCGCGGTCCGCGCCTTGCGAGGGACGACGAAGCATGTCGTTGTCCGAACGGAAGACTGGAAGGTCATCCCGATCGAGAACTTGATTGCGCATTTCCAGGGAAGTGGGACGCGGCTTCTCGTCGAGGTCCATGATGCCGCGGAAGCGAAGTTGTTCCTCGAGACGATGGAGGTCGGGGTGGACGGGCTCTTTCTGATGCCGTCCTCGCCGCGGGAGATTCCGGCGGTCCGCGCCCTCCTGGAATCGGGCCGCCTGGCGGTGACCCTCACCCGGGCGGAGGTCACGACGATCCGGCCGCTCGGCCTCGGGGACCGCGTGTGCGTCGACACGTGCTCGCTGCTGCGGACCGGGGAAGGCTTGCTCGTCGGGAACAGCTCCTCGGGCCTTTTCCTCATCCACGCGGAGACGATCGAGTCGGGCTACGTGGCCGCGCGTCCGTTCCGGGTGAACGCGGGACCCGTGCACGCCTACGTCTACCTGCCCGATGGGGCGACGAAGTACCTGAGCGAGTTGCGCGCGGGAGACGAGGTCCTCGCCGTCGACGCGGAAGGCCGCGCGCGTTCCGTGATTGTGGGCCGCCTCAAAATTGAACGTCGGCCGTTACTCCTTGTCGAGGCGGAGGTCGCCGGCCGGCGCTTCACGACGATTGTCCAGAACGCCGAAACGATCCGGTTCGTGACGCCGGACGGGGGCGCCCTATCCGTTGGCGAACTGAAGGCGGACGACGAGGTCCTCCTTCGGACCGAAGAGGGGGGACGGCATTTCGGCATGCGAATTCAGGAGACGGTTGCGGAGCGATGACGTGACGAAAATCGCGGCGGTCATCGTGGCGAGCAACGCGCGCGATGCGGAGCGCGACGCGCGGGCCGCCTTGTCGGGCGGAGCCGACTTGGCGGAACTGCGACTCGATCAATTGGACCCACTCAATTCCAGCGTCGTCCGGAGTCTCTCCGCCGCCGTCGGTCCCAGGGCGATCGCTACGTTGCGCTCTCCGAGTCAAGGAGGAGGGGCCTCGATGACGAATCGGAACGACCTGATGCGAGACATCGCCGCCCAGCGCTTCTCCTATATCGATATCGAGCTCGAAGCGGACGGAGCTCGCGCCGAGGAACTCACGAAGGCCGCGAAACGGCATCGCACCGGGGTCATCGCGTCCCATCACTTTGCGAAGCCGGCGGACCTATCCGACGTGCAGGATGCCCTGGAATCGTGCTCGGCCATTGGCGATGTCGCGAAGGTCGCCGTGCCCGTCGCAACCATCGAATCCGTCATTCAGCTCGTGGACCTCATGCGGTCGCGCGCATCGCGGAAGGCCCGCACGGTCGTGATCGGGACCGGAATCCCGGGAACGATGACCCGGGCCCTTGCGGACGATTGCGGCCAGGAGATCCAGTACGCGTCCTGGGGCCGCAGCGTCGTCGCGGGGCAGCTGACCCTCGCCGCCGCGAAGCGGCTTCGGGGTCGTACGCCAGTCGTCCTGGGCATCGTCGGCCATCCGATCGGTCACTCCCTTTCCCCGGCCATCCACGAGGCTGCCCTCGCCGCGCTCGACCTCCCGGGAGTCTATCTTCCATTCGACGTCGAGCGGGATTCCCTGGATGCCCTCCTCCAGAGCGCAGACCGACTGCGGATCCGGGGCCTGAACGTCACGATTCCCCACAAGGAGTCGATTGTCGAACGGCTCGACGAACTCGACGGCGATGCCGAACGTCTTGGGGCGGTCAACACCGTGCTCATCGGAGACGGATGGACGAAAGGCCACAATACGGACGTGTTCGGTTTCCGACTTTCTCTGCGGTCCCTCGGTCTGCGGGTCGGAGATCGGGCGGCCCTTGTGGTCGGAGCGGGGGGCGCCGCGAGGGCCGTCGTCGACGTGTTGCTGCGAGAGGGCGCGAAGGTCCAAGTCGCCAGCCGAAACGTGAAGCGGTCGGAGTCCTTGGCGGAGGCGTTCGACCAGCCTGTGGAAGTGGTCCCCATGGAAAAGCTCGCGCGAAGCGGGCCGTGGGATCTCCTCGTGAATGCGACGCCCGTCGGCGCCCAGGGCTTCTCAGACGGGCTTCCCGTCCCCGAATCGATCCTCGCGAAGGCCGGCTTTGTCTACGATCTCGTCTACAACCCGCCCACGACGCGACTCGTCGCGGAGGCGAAGCGCCTCGGGAAACCCACGACCTCGGGCCTCGAGATGTTGTTGCACCAAGCCGCGAAATCGTTCGAGCTGTGGACGGGCCGGGCGCCACCGATCGAGGCGATGCGTCGCGCCGCGAAGGAGGCCCTTTCATGAAGGCGCAGGCGACCTGTCATGGCGCGGGGACGATCGTCAACGCGATTGCGACGGGTCAGGGCGGCGCGTTCGGACTCGCGCTCCGTGCCACGGCGACCGCGGAGATTCGACCGGATGCGTTCGGGGTCCAGGCCCGCGTCCCCGCGGACGTGGACCCGGTCCTCGCCGTCTCCGCGGCCCGACGGATTCTCGATCGGGCGAATCGCGACGTCGGCCTCGAAGTGTCCATCGATTCGGAGATCCCCATCTCGCGGGGCCTGAAGAGCAGTTCCGCCGTCGCGAATGCCGTCGTGCAAGCGAGCGCCCGGGCCCTCGGCTTGGACTTGGATCCGCAAGAGATTCTCCTGGCGAGTGTCGATGCGGCCATCGAGGCGGGGGTGACGATCACGGGCGCGTTCGACGACGCGTGCGCCTCCCTGTACGGCGGAATCTGCCTCACGGACAACCGCACCCGGCGAATCCTCGCCGTGGACCGTTTCCCGATGGACCTCCTCGCAATCGTCCACATCCCGCGCCGCCGGATTCGTAAGTCGGACCTGAAGGGAATCGATTTCGCGGGAATCCGTCCGGCGGTGGAGGCCGCCTTCCATCTCGCCCTTCGGGGCGACTACTTCCATGCGATCGAGGCCAACAGCGCGGCGTACGCGCCGGTCCTCGGGGTCGACGAGACTCCGGCCCATCGAGCCCGGGCCGCCGGTGCCCTGGCCGCGGGGATCACGGGCACCGGACCCGCCATCATCGCCCTCGCGAAACGAGACCGCGCGCAAACTGTCCGGGAGGCGATGGAGGACGGCGAATCCGAGATCCGCATCGTCGAACTGAGCCCGATCGAGCCCTCGGCGGTGATTCGATGAAGTACCGCTCCCTACCCTCGCGGGTCTCCGGGACCCTTCGAGCCCCACCGTCGAAGAGCGTCACGCACCGAGCGATGGTCCTCGGGGCGTTGTCGAGTGGCACTTCGGAGATCCGCCGACCGCTGCGATCGGAAGACACCGACGCGACCCTGGACGGAGTGGTGGCGTTTGGCGCTCATGTCGACCGGGACGATGGGAGTGTCCGGGTCGACTGCGATTCGTTGCGGGTCCCCAACGGCCCCATCGACGCACGAAACTCGGGGACCACCCTTCGCCTCCTCGCGGGAGTCGCGTCTTTGCTTCCCGGGGCGACGACGTTGACGGGAGACTCGAGCCTCCAGAAACGGCCGATGGGTCCGCTCCTCGATGCGCTGCGCGCCCTGGGGGCGGACGCCGTCTCTCTCGGGGGAGAGGGCCGGCCGCCCGTCCAGATTCGCGGGATCCTTCGAGGCGGTTCCGCGAGCCTTCCAGGGGATGTCAGCTCCCAGTTCCTGTCCAGCCTCCTCATCGCCGGCCCCCTCGCCGCGCAGGGCGTGGAGATTCGCGTCATGCCTCCGGTACGATCCGAGCCGTACGTCGAGTTGACCCGCCAAATGATGCGTCGGTTCGGCGTGGACGTGACGGCCGACGACGGGTTGTACAAGACGTCGGGCGGTCAACGGTATCGGGCGACGGACACCGACGTGCCCGGCGATTTCTCATCAGCGGCCTTCCCGCTCGTCGGATCCGCGATCACGGACGGAGACGTGACCGTGACGGGCCTGGACGTCGACGGGCCGCTCGGCGATCGGAAGATTATCGAGATCCTCCGTAGCTTTGGCGCATCCGTCGAGGTCTCCAGAGACCGGGTCCGAGTGAGAGGAGGTCCGCTCGTCGCCCAGACGGTCGACATCGGCGACACGCCGGACCTGTTTCCGATCCTCGCCGTGCTCGCGTCGCAGGCGCAAGGGGAGACACGGTTCGTGAACGGCCGCCATCTGCGGTTCAAGGAGAGCGATCGGATCGAGGCGACGGTCTCCATGCTGCTCGGCCTCGGAGGCCGCGCGAAGCCGACGGACGATGGGTGCGTCGTCGTCGGGCCGACTCGTCTGCTCGGCGGATCCGTCGACGCCCGCGGCGACCATCGAATCCTGATGGCCGCGGCCGTGGCGGGCCTCGTCGCACGGGCTGTCGTGGACGTCTCCGATCCCTGGTCCTTCCGCGTCTCGTATCCCTCCTTCCTCGAGGATTTCCAGGCCCTGGGCGCCCTCCACGCGGTGGTCGCATGAACACGATCGGAACGCGGTACCGCACGACGGTCTTCGGGACAAGCCACGGGCCCTTCGTAGGATGCACGATCGAAGGGTTGGCCGCGGGGACGCCGGTCGACGAGCGGTTCGTCCAAGGACAACTCGACCGTCGGCGACCGGGCCAGAGCCTCCTCGTCTCCCAGCGGAAGGAGTCCGATCGCGTCGAATTCTCGGGAGGCCTCCTCGACGGCGTCGCGACGGGAGAGCCGATCGTCGCGCTCCTCCGGAACGAAGACGTTCGGTCGGAATCCTATGCTCAGGTGGGCCGGGTCCCTCGCCCGGGTCATGGCGACTTCGCCGCGATCATGAAATATGGAGGGAAGAGCGACCTCCGAGGTGGGGGCCAGCTCTCCGGTCGGATGACGGCCCCCCTCGTGGTCTCGGGGGCGATCGCCCGGTCCTTCCTTGCCTCGCAGGGAATCCGTTTCCTCGCGCACTCCGCCCAGATCGGACGCGTCGTGGCCCGACCCTGCACGCCGGAAGAGATCGAGGCGAAGGTGGAGCAGACTCCCGTGCGCTGTGCCGACCTCGATGCGGCGGACCGAATGGTCGCGGAGATCGAGGGAGCGCGCAAAGATCGGGACAGCGTCGGCGGGATCATCGAGGGCATGGTGACCGGGTTGCCCGCGGGCGTCGGGGAACCGTTTTTCGAGTCCCTCGAATCCGCCCTGTCCCATCTGTTCTTCTCGATTCCCGCCGTGAAGGGCGTCGACTTCGGCGCAGGATTTCGCGCGGCATCGATGCGCGGGAGCGAGCATAACGATCCGTTCATCATCGACGGAGGCCGGGTCGCGACCGCGACGAACCACGCCGGTGGGATCCTCGGCGGGATCGCCAGCGGAATGCCCGTCGTCTTCCGGATTGCGGTGAAGCCGACCGCCTCCATCCCGAAACCGCAGAGGTCCGTCGACCTCGCGACGATGACCCCGACGGAGGTGGTCGTCACCGGACGCCACGATCCCTGCATCGTGCCGCGGGCCGTGCCGGTCGTCGAGAATACGGCGGCGATGGCGATCCTCGACCTCATGCTCCTCGGTGGGTTCCTGTGACGGCCCCGGGAGGGACCGAGCCATGAGCCGATTGCCCGTCGCCGTCGTCGGCGCGACCGGGGCGATCGGCCAGCGCTTCATCAGCCTGCTCCAAGACCATCCGATGTTCGAGCTCGCCGTTTTGACCGCCTCCGAACGAAAGGTCGGCGGCCGTCTGTCCGATTTCTGGCGGCTCGAAGGGGCGCTCGACCCCGACATCGGAGGGAGGGAGTTGCAATCGCTCGATGTGAAACTCCTCGAGCGGGCCGGCGTGTCCGCGGCGTTCAGCGGCCTTCCGGCGGACCTAGCCCGGGACTTCGAGACGGACGCCGCTCGCGCTGGGATCCGCGTCTTCTCGAACGCGTCGTCCCATCGCATGGAGGCGGACGTCCCACTGCTCGTTCCCGAGGTGAATGCCGAACACATCGCCCTCGTTGAGCGGCAGCCGACCTTCGAGCGCGGGGGCTTCATCGTCACGAACCCGAACTGTTCCGTCACCGGGCTCGTGCTGGCCCTCAAGCCCCTCGTGGACGCCTTCGATTTCGACCGGGTCCATGTGGCGACTTACCAAGCCCTCTCCGGTGCCGGCTATCCCGGCGTCCCCTCCTTGGACATCGAAGGGAATGTGCTCCCGTTCATCGACCAGGAGGAGGAGAAGATGCGACGGGAGGCCAAGAAACTCCTCGGGCGTTGGTCCGGAGGCATCGTCCCGAGCGAGATCGAGGTGTGGGCGAACTGCGCCCGCGTCTCGGTCCGGGACGGTCATCTCGAGGCCGTCTCGATCCCCCTCCCGGAGGACACCGATCCGGACGAGGTGGCGTCGATCCTCTCGTCGTTCCGCGGGGAGGCGCAGCGCCTCGGTCTGCCGACGGCTCCGGAACGACCGGTCCTCGTGCGACCGGAGGCGAATCGGCCGCAGCCGATCCTCGACCGGATGGCCGGCGAGCCGGAACGGGCCCGGGGTATGGCGGCGACGGTCGGCCGGATCCGCGTGACCGATCGCGTGCTGCGATTCTTCTTGCTCTCGCACAACACGATTCGAGGAGGCGCGGGAGGCAGCGTCCTCAACGCGGAACTCGCGCACCGGAGGGGATACCTTGGTTGAACCGGGGACGGTGGCGAAGTTTGGCGGGAACTGCGTGAGCAGCGCGGACATGTACGGGCGAATCGCGAAGATCCTCCAGGCCGACCGATCGCGGAAATTCGTCGTGGTGTCCGCGATCGCCGGAGTGACGGATTCCCTCGTCGCCTCTCTCGCGAAGCCCCGGGAAGAAAAGGAGATTGACCACTATATCGCCGATCTGCGTCGGAAGCATCTCGCCCTCCTGCCCGACTCCTGCGAGGATTCGAGCGTCGAGGCGATCGGGGCCCTCACGACGAAACTCGAGCGGCTTCTCTATGGGATCGCGTACACGGAGGAGACGACCCCACGCTCGCGGGATTTCGTCCTCTCGTTCGGCGAGCGCCTCGCGGCGCAGGTCGTCGCCGCGAACCTGGGACGTCTCGGAGTCGATGCCCGCGCGCACGAGGCGGATGCAATCGGGCTCTTCGCCGATGACACATATGGGAACGCGTCGGCCCTGCTCGATGAGACGCGGGCCCGCCTCGCGCCGTTCCTCCGCCGGGAAGCCCAGGCCGGGCACGTGAGCGTGATCACGGGCTTCTTCGGCCTCTCTCAGGACGGTAAGCCGGCGACGTTCGGCCGCGGTGGATCCGATTACAGCGCCGCCGTGGTGGCCTACGCCCTCGAACTGCCCACGATCGAGATCTGGAGGGATGTCGGCGGGTTCATGAGCGCCGACCCGAAAATCGTCCCGGAAGCGTTTCCCCTGTCCGCGCTCTCCTACGACGAGGCGGCCGAGCTGTCCTATTTCGGTGCGAAGGCTCTCCACCCACGGTCGGTGCAGCCGGCCCGGGCATGTGGCGCCTCGATCGTCCTGAAAAACATCTTTCGGCCGGAAGAGACGGGCACGCGCATCGGCCCCGACACGGTGGATCGCAGCGGGGACGTGAAGAGCATCTCGTACGTCCGGGACCTAGCGACCCTCAAGGTCTTCTCGACCGGCGCCGGGCGCAAGGAGAGCCTCCTCGCGGAGGTCTCGACCGCCCTGACGGACGCAGGGACGAACGTGTACAGTGCGGCGACGTCGCAAACGTGCATCGCGCTCCTCGTCGACGCGGATGGAGTGAGCCGCGCGAAAAAGACGTTGGCCCGCCTCCCGCCGGGTCTCATCGATCGGATTGAGGTTCTGGCGCACGTGTCCCTGATCAGCTTCGTCGGCGAGGGTCTTGGATATGCCCATGGCGTCGCGGCGCGCGTGTTCCGGGCCGTAGCGGAGCGGGGGATCAACGTCCAGCTCATTTCCGCGGGAGCTTCGATGGTCGCCTACACATTCACCGTGGACGACCGGGATCTGGAGAAGGCGGTCCAAGCGGTACACAAAGAGTTCTTCGGTAACGGGAGTCGCGACCCGGGCCGCCTGGCGCGAGCCCGAGGCGATCGCTCACGGTGAGCCGTCGCCATCCCATTATTATCAGATAGTTGGTGCCTTATAAAAGTCAGTAACGTCTAAATATTGCGCCCAGATTCCATAAAGGGACAGGCGGCATGAGGACCGTGTCCCAGTTCGGGGTGGACAGGCGACGTTCGCGCATCGAGGGGAGGGACGGCCGAACGCTCCTGCTGGCGATTGACCACGGCCTTCCGGCCGGGCCGATCCCGGGAATCGAACGGCCCGCGGAACTCCTCCGTCGGATGCGGTCCGTCCCGTTCTCCGGCCTCGTGGTCAATGCGGGTCTGGTCCCTTCTGTTTCAAAGGACATCCCGCCTGAATGGGGCTTGGTCGTGCATCTCTCGGCCGGCACCCTCCTTGGTTCCCGCCCGACATCGAAGGTCCTCAGTTCCACGGTCGAACAGGCGATCTCGATCGGGGCTGACATGGTCTCGATCCACGTCTCCTTCGGTGCACGCGAGGAGGACCGAATGATCGCGGACGCGGGTCGCGTCACCGATGCGGCTCAATCGTTCGGAGTACCGGTCCTCATCATGGCCTATGCCCCCGCCGAAGCGGGAAGGTCCTCCGACGATGCCTTTGCCGCCGCCCATTCCGCTCGAGCCGCCGCCGAGATCGGAGCGAGCATCATCCAGACGAATTTCGCGGGGAGCGAGGACGGGGTCCGAACGATCGTCCGAGGCTGCCCGGTGCCCGTCGTCATGGCGGGCGGACCGAGGACGGTGTCCGAGGACGCATTCCTTGAGAGCCTGCGGGAGTCGGTCCGCGCCGGAGCGGCGGGCATCGCCGTCGGTCGTCAGGTGTTCCAGGCCCCGGACCCTGCCGCCGCGGCCCACCGCATCGCGGAGGTCGTGTTCGGAAGCA
>WNEX01001688.1_pt1 | contig 10351 bp, 10 predicted proteins | sample 5399841 | NCBI WGS metagenome assembly WNEX01 (sample SAMN13153337, study PRJNA577476) | soil metagenome | isolation source: 40 cm grassland meadow soil 2 days after 1st rain plot 5 | place: USA:California | collected 2015-09-18 | reverse complement strand
ACGCTCCAGGGAAAATGCGGCCTTAGCTGCTGAACCAAGTTGTGCCTTGGATTTTAGTTGGGCCACACCCTAACTGGCGAGCTCTCGGAAGGAGTTTCAGGCTCATACAACCAGCGCGAAGCGCTGGCCGCTGCTCCTCTCTGTCTTGCCACTTGTCCTCTTAAGGGGTATGGCTAGGGGTTCGCCGCGCGAGCGAGAGATGATCGAAAACGCGTGCCGTCGCTTTGGAACTCACGACCACTATTTTATTTTACGACTGCTTCTCTTGCAGCTTGAAGCCGAGATACGTGGAGCCGCTGATCCCCATTAAGGCGAGCTGCGTGGCGTCGAAATCAACCATTGTGACTTTCTTAAAGAGCATGCTGACAAAGACAGCCCAAAACACCAATGTCCAACCAAAAACCTGGAGGCGGTGGAAGCTTATTCCGTTCTCATCGCTCAGCAAGTCTTGAATGAACCCTTCCGAAGCCGCCACCTCCGTAGCGGGTATTCGACCCAATTGTGCCGAGACGGTGAGCAAACGTTGTTGTGCGGTCAGGAGCTGCTGCTGTAAAAGCGGTAGATTAGGATCGCCCGTAGGTGCGCTCGTAATCTTACTCTGCAGGTCCTGGATTTGTTGCGGCAGGGCTGCCTTTTCCGATGTCCAGTTGATTCGGTCGGTTTTCGAAGCGGTTCTCTTATTTAAATCGATGGCTGCCGCCCCAAGAGCCGTGCCAGCACCGATCCCCATCAAAATGAGCGTGCCTTGTGGAATCGGCGCAGTGTCCCCGGTCACGGCGTAGGCGAACAGGAAAGCAAAGACCACGGTTACAAACCACACCGCCATCTGGAAGCGGCCTAGGCTATAGGTCCCATTCTTGCCGTCGGTTCGGGGATCGCCGGAATCGCGAAGCATCGAACCCTTCACGCCAAGAACAATCGTTACAACCGCGACTAGAAACGAAATGGGGAGGACTAACCACGACCTCCAGTCAGGGAGGTACTCCAGGTACAGGATTTGGGGATTCTTGGCTCCCCAGGATCCGTCCTGAAGGCCGATGCAATTTCGTCGTTCTGCCTCGTGCCGAAAAAGAAGCTCTTGCGTCCGAACAGCACACTCCAGGCATCGCGGTTCTAGTCATTCCGCTTGAGCTGGAACATCACCCAGTTGGGATGCTCGGGCATGGGCATGGGCTCCAGCCCCTTCATAAATAAATCATTAATGAATAGCCCCAATTTGTTCGTTGGCGTCTGCTGCTTGAGAATCACTTCCCAAGGCGTATCCAACTTCAAAATCACAAATTTTCCGAGAGCCACCTCTGTTTGGTCGGCCTTCGGATCTGTGACTTCAACTCCGCTGAGTGCGACGTCTTTGGCTGATTGATTTTGCGTGGTTGCTGGGGTAGGTGCAGGTCGCTCTGCCAGTGCAGAGTTGCTGACACGCGGGGTGCTCTGGGCAGCGGTGGACTTAGAACTCGCCCCGTTGGGCGAATCGGCGGTTTGAGAATACGCCGATCCCGCTACAAGCATTACGCATCCTAAGATGCGTAGCTTCTTCAGGACTAAAATGCCGAGCGTTCTCATTTTCTATTGCTCCTATCCTGGCCGGTCGGGCTTTGTTGTCCTCGCGACGTTTCCACGCCTCCCGTTTCACTACATGCTGTCAGGCCGCGGAAAGAAAGTCGACTCAAGCCTCTGGCATCCCCGGGGTCAACCGTGACGTGCTTCGAGCAGACGCATCAACTCTTCGTGAGGTTTTGCAGATCGTACTGTGAACCACCGAATCGGTCGCAATCAACATCCCCGTGTACTCCGTCGACACTGCCGGTCTCCGAATACTGCCAGAACGTCCATGAGGTCCAGCTTGACGGAGTGGAGGGCTGGGCCACCTTGTAGTGCGCAATCCACAATCCCGAGGTGGCCAATGTCTTGACTTCATCGCCGAGCAGAGGCTCGATAAAATTCTGGCGGGTATAAATCATCGGCCGCATACTCAGCGCTTGCTCAACCGCGTCGAGCCAGTTCCGGATAATCGAAGGACGCTGGTCCGCGGGAACATCCTCCCAAGCATCGCGTTTTGATGCGCTGCTTTTGGGAATGGCCTCCTCGAGATCCAAAACAGGAGGTAAGTCACCTGGGTTCAACGCGCCAACTGTTTTTATGAAGTTTTCCGCCTGGTCCTGCCAGGGAGTTAATGGCCAGAAAAAGTGATACGCCCCACGAATGATGCCCGCATCGCTCATCCGCTGCCAGTTCGCAACGAACTGGGGATCGCACTGGTGCCCTCCGATTGTGGCCCGAGCGAAGCCGAATGCCTTTCCCGCACGCGCCACCGTACCCCAATCGACCTCGCCTTGATTCGAGGAAACGTCGATACCTTCTATAAGCGTGTCTGGCATATACCTCTTGTTGCTCTCTAGGCAGATCTGCCGACGCTACCTGAGAGGGGATGACCTCAAATTGTTTAATCTCCGCACGCTTCCTGTCTCCAGAGCGTTTGCGCGAGGCCCGTAGTCCTATTCAATCGTGTAAGGCGGATTAAACTCGGGCACTCCGGCACGCCGTCCGGCGATCCACCGCAACACGTATACGTTTCTCGGGTCAGTGAGAGTTCCCGCAAGGCCGTTTACAAGGACTTCCAACAAGGCGTGGGCTAGTAGATCCTTGTAGTAATCAATATCCGGCTCGACCACGATGCACTCCGTGCCGTCGATTATTTGCGTGTCACCTTCGTGAAAGGTCAGCTGGACGTTTGCTTCTCCGAACTGAATTTGCTTGTAGCTGCTCGTAGCTCCCTTATGGAAAGTGGCGGGGTCCAGCTCAGGTGCGAATTCGTTTTGCTGAGCGGCTAGCTGGACTTGGCTGACGAGGGCTTTGTCAGCATAAGCGTAGAACCGGTCCTGTTTCGGTGCGAAGATGTTTCGGTCAGGCACATCTTCCCAAATCAGCTGCTTTAGATAGGTGAGCGGCGTCCCGGAGGGCAGATCAATGTCCCTCATCGCCGTCATCAGATTCCACAGACAGGCCAGTGTAGCTGGATCCTTCTCCATCAAATTCTCATAGCGGGCCTGCGCGTCGGCTTCCGTCCCGGCTCCTCGCGCAAGAATGGAGCGAGTTTCCGGATACTTCTGTGGGAGATCGCTCCACCTGGCATTCCCAAACTGGAAGGTCGCGTTCTTATCCAAAAGCATGAGATCGACACTTTGCGGGACCGTTCGCTGAACGTTTACCGGCGTGGCGCCGGCTTGCGAATAATTGTCCGCGGAACCGATCACGGTATAGCGGTCACCGAAATTATCATAGAAGGGGATTTGAAATTGAAAACTGGAGCCGTTGCGAAAGTCGCTAAACAACTGTTTCTGATTCCCGTCAATAATGCGCACAAGGAGATTCTTGACTCCCGGTCCGATCGGTTGACGCGATCCGTCGAAGATGTTCAGCAAAATTGTGGCCTGGTCTTTTGATCCCATCGATCGGGTTGCCATGGTTCTCCTTTCCAAGAAACCTGCCGTCGTCCGACGACTCTGAACTAGGAAACCATCCCTCAAGCGATCGATTTTGCCGCTCTCGCCGCCATGGACACGATGCTTAGCGTTGGATTCACGGCCACCGCTCCCGGAATGATCGATGCGTCCAACACGTAAAGCCCGTCATACACCGTCTGCGCCCCGGCCGTTGTGTTGTACACCTGGCCGTTGCTGTTGACGACCCCGTCCGTCGAGCTGCCTCCGATCGGGCAGCCTCCCAAGGGATGTACGACGACCAACTTCTTCGACACAAATGGTTCCAAACCGTGCCACAGGGGAAAAGCTCGATACGTTCCGCCCATTGCTTTGGCCAATTCCTGGAGGACGCTTTCCGCCTTCTGGAACGTTGGATGCTTGGCGATCGCACCTGTGAAATTGAGCTGCAGATCGTCGCCGTCCAGACTGAGGACTCCAGTGGCGTCGTCCATTCCCATACAATTGAACCAGCAGGTGTTCATCAGCATCTCAGCTTCCGTCTGCATGTCATTGGGATCGCTATAGTCGGGCAATTGTGCGCTGTTCCAGAGCAGCCCCAAAATGTCGATTACGTCGGCTTGCCCTTTGTCCTGCTCCAGCATTTTCAATGTCTTCTCGACTAGCGATGCAAACATGGCCGGTATGCCGGCGTCTTCCACGTTCACCAACAGCTTCCCGTCGCGGAACGTCACATGCGAGGTGTTGATTGGCCCGCGCGTCGTATAGATCGGGTATTGCAGCTTGTCCTGATCAACCGTCACGAAGCCGGAGAAGTCTCCGTTTGTCGAGAATTTTGTACCGAGCGTTTTGCTCACCACAAGCTTTCCATTGCTCTTGTCCCGCGAGCGCAGCAGGATCTCCGTGCTCCCCAGGCATCCGGCCGCCAGGATCACAGCCTTGGCCGTGGGATGATACTCGGTGTCGTCATCGAGCCCCGTGTAATGCACCGTGTAACCGCCGCCCGGGATGGCCTCGATGGATTCCACATTCGCAAGCGCCCGTATGAGGACTTTGTCTTGTGCGGCTAAAGGCAGCTGGTTTAACAGTGTCTTGTTCAGCGTATGCCGCGCGGCCGGCAAACAGCCCAGAAAGCATCGACCCTGGCGTTCGCAGAAGTTCTTGCTCGTGGCCGTATTCCCCGGATCTGCTTCCTTGATCTGCAACTTCAAGGGCGCCCACGGCTCGACGATCTGTCCCGCCAATTGCGGGGAAAGATTCGGGCTCGTGGAGGCGTCTCTCAAAAACCGCGAGCGCCCGAGCAACCTCGGGTCACTACTATTGACTGCCTTCAGCTGGTTCTGCGGGATAGCCTGCGGATACTTGGTGACTACCTGATTCGGCGCCCCGCGATTTGTCGTCATCCAGGTCAGGCCATTGGCATAGTCCGTTGGAAGGAGCTTCGCCTTTTCGGGCCAGCTCGCCATTGCTGGATACTGTTTATTCGTCGTGTCGAAGAACGGCTCGATTGTCACGTTGGAGTAGATCAGTGAGCCGCCGCCTACGCCGCTCGCCGAAATCACGTCCGCCTCACCGAAAGTGTTGTAGCGGTACAGCGGCCGGGGCCTCGGTTTATCGGTGAAAAACTCAGCCACACCGTTGGCAAAGTCTTGCAGTGCGCCGGCTACCCCATTCTCCTTGACGACCGCCAGAAAGTCTACTAGCCCTCGGCGGTGATCCGGCCGCGCCCAGTATTGCACCGGTTGCGTCTTCAAGAACGGGTTCATCGGATTCTCGGCAGACAATTCCGGCGTGAGCCACCATACGCCCCGCTCCAGGATGAAGACGGTTTTCCCTTTTCCGGCTTGGTCAATGGCAGCAACCGCCGCCCCAAATCCCGAGCCGATCACGATTACATCGAAATCAAGGGCCATGATTCCTCCTCAACTTCCTGTTCAGCCCGCTAGCATTAAATGAGCGGAACAATGCGAGCTACGACATTAACGAGCGAGCTGATCGCTTTCAGGACCGCCTCGACCGTAGCCAGTTTATCGAGCTCCAACTGAAGAGCTTTTTGACCGTCTAGCAAGTTCTGTTCGTTCGCCTTCAATTGCTCCGCGATTTCCTGCAGCGCAGCGTTTGCCAGAACTAACCGCGCATGCTGCACACGCAGGAGCTCTGCCAGGGCCTCCTGCCGCTGTTCGGGCGGTGCTCCTTGTACTTTGGCATCCCACTCCGGTGACGTGAGCCTCACTACTGTCTTATTCAACTGCTCCAGTGTCGAAGAATAAATTTGTGCTGAATCCATAAGAACCGGCCTCTCGTTTTCGCAATTATTGGGTAGGCGTCGCCTTTTTGATTGCCTCGGTTGAATTCAACATCGAATTAATTGCAGTGATGATGCCTGCTATGGAAGGTTCACTGAGGCGGTTCTCTACCAGCGCGACAAAACTTTCTCTGAGTTTCGCCGCGGCCTCCTGGGCCGCTTTTGAGGAGGCTGCTGCTACTCGGGCGCGGAGAATCTCTTCTCTGTGCACCGCCCAGCCTTTCGGCAGATCCTTCGCGGCAGCAAAGGGCTCGATCACCTCTTCCGTCTCTTCAAGCTGCAGTTGGACGGCGAGATCCGTCTCTAAAGTGCTGGTGATGACGGTAAAGGCCGCCTCCTGCAGGGCTAACTCACGTTCAATGGCCTTAGATCTTGCCTTCAACTCGTTTTCGAGTGCCTTCGCCTTGAAAACTTGGACCGCAAAACTCGTCGCCTGGGGGATATGATCCCCGATCTTCACGCCGCCCAAACTGGCGCTCTTGATCGCCGGACTCAGTCCTCCGATGGAATCGAATACGCCTTGAGCTGCCGTCCCCAGTGTGGCAGGTGCCTTCGGATCGGCTAGCGCGGCGAGCGTTTCGAAATACGATTGCAGCAACCTCGCGTGGCGTCCGATGTCCCCCAGCAGCATTAATCGCTTGCGTAGTTCTTGATTTTCGCCAACGATGAACTGGCGGCGCTCATCCGGAGTTCTTAGCCCGTCCCTGCCCTTCTGCGCAATCAGGGAATCGGCTTCAATCGCAGCTGTGCCGGCTTCATCGAGAACGGCTTGGCTCGCCTTTGTGTAGGCTGTTCCCGCTTGGGCGAAATTATGAAACTGCGTCAGCCGGGCTGCAGCACAGCCGCTCGTGATTTGCAGCAAACCTGCGAGAAACAGTGCGGTCAATGCTGGAGGCAGCGAGCCTCGGCGACAAATGGATCCACCCGTTCCATTCCCCGGAATGTGATTCCTGAACGCCATTTCTACTCCTCCCACCGCAGTTCCGTACGCGGCGTCAAGTAAGGACGCCGAATCTCTTGGCGGCGAAGTCGAGGACGCGCGTTCCCGCGTAGCCACCGACAATGCCAACAACGAACACGCTTATAAGGCTGTGAGCAATCATGGAATGCGTTCGGGGGACGACGGCAAAGACGCACAGCCAGACGAGAACGATAGCGCCGACAATACCGATGAAGATCCTCCACCAAATGGAGCCCTTCAGCGTATCTTTTGCGGCGATACCCCCGATCGCCCCACCGATCAGACAAAGAGTCACAACGAGCCAGATGGATACCTCGACGGCGATGCGCTGCTTGTTGTGGCCAGGCGTCCACATCTCGAGGCTGGCTGTACCGCGCCAGGTAGGTTCGAGGAAGACCGTAGCGGTGCCGTCGTTGCGTTTCGAGGGTCGTGTCCCGAACGAAAAGAAGAACTCATGGAGTAGTGTTGGGAGGAGAGAAAACGTTTCAAGGGAACCCTCAGGGCTGATTGTCAAGATCTACCCACTGCCCATTGATTTGAACCTCTATTCTCGTAATGGGGTGAACCTCCCATACCGTGGCTCTCTGTGTGCCGATTACACCCATATGCTCAGTGTCATACATCAACCAACCGCTGATTCTAACTTAACTTGCGTCTGCGAATCGACAAATGGAGCCAGCATGAGCGTCGTCCACTTGTGTTGCGGTCGGGTACGCGGCGTGGTTTCAACGATGATTGCGCTACTGATCTGCTGCGCTGGTGAGGAAGTGAGGTAAATATGCCAATCAACCTCGTTGTCGGCAGTCAAATTGCAATTCGTGGACTCGCCGTTGCCTGTGTTTTCGACTTTGACCTTGTGGGACAGAAATCCAACAACCCTAACGGGCGCGGATACAAAATCGTTGACTCGGCCGGACGGTAGGTTCTTCAGGTCGCTCCAGCCAATGTCAACATAATCAGAGTCCCCCGGGAGATCAGTCCGGTTCTTGCTGTTGTTCAAAGCGATTGCCGTTGGGTTGGTGGTGTTGCCCGTTGGGCCGCAGACTTCGCTGCCGTTCTCAATAAGTGGCTGCCCAATCGCTGTCTTCTTTGCGTTCATGAGCCGTGAAAATAGATCGCCGGACGTGTTTGGAGGAGGCGTGGTTGGTCCTGGTGGATTCGGATGCGGTGTGGGAGGCGCTGTGCCTGCAAGAACTTTAATGTTCCGTGCCCAAACCCACCCATCTTTACCATCATCGGTTGTTACATGGTAAAAGCGGTTGATCTGGTCAGGTTCCACCAGAAGAAGTTGGGCTCCAGGCTTGAGCAACTCCACAATGTCGCTGTCGGACGATGCATCGGATCGAAGGTTCACATTGCGCTTGACCACCGCCGTTTGAGCCGTCGCATGACTTGTCCACAATAGACAGAGAACAAGAAAGTGCAGAAAACGTTTCATATCATAGCAGGAACCTCTATTCCATTAGTGAAATCTGTGCGGTAAAGCGTATCAACGATTTTGAGAAGCGCGTCTGGCCTCCGCGATCGCTTCAGCATCGAGGTAGTCGCTCTTGTTCGTCTTCACGTACGGCTTCACATACTGTGCCGGAATCAGCTGCCCCTCAAGTCTCTGTTCCCGCAGGGCTCGGCCAAGAAAATGTGCACCTCCGCAGGTTTCCATGCCAATCAACTCGACGTGTACGTTGAAGGTGAAGCGCAGCGACAGACGTAGCCAGGGTGCGTATGAATTCCTGCACATACGCTGGCGCGCGGTTTTCTCGCAATTGCGCTATCGACCAAGGTATAGAGTCGGGTATGCTTTAGAAACGTTTGGTTGCACATCGCAAAAAAACCAATAGTATCAATACATAGGTACTATAAGCAGCACCCCCAGCCCTTGAACGTATTCGACACTAACGTTTCGGATTACCCTCTGAGCCAATGGCGATAAACCTGCGCTCGACCATGCTTGCCACGATTTGTTCCCTCGGACTCTCTCAGAGCACCACGTCGATACTGAGCGCCCAACAACGCCCCCCTGACCTTAGCAAGCTTTCTTCCGAGCAACAGGAGATGATCGCTAGCGCCTGTAACGTCGCCAGACAATTCAATCGTCCGGCCAAGTACTACAGGTGTCTGCGTGACCAGCTTGGGGCGCTGCGAAACTCCTCTGGAGAGCCTGATCTCAGTGATCTGTCGCCCGAGCAACAGGAGATGATCGCTAGCGCCTGCAACGTCGCCAGACAATTCAATGGTCCGGCTAAGTACTACGGGTGCCTGCGTGACCAGCTTGGGGCGCTGCGAAACTCCGCTGAGCCTGACCTCAGTGATCTGTCGCCCGAGCAACAGGAGATGATCTTTAACGCCTGTCGCGTCGCCAGACAATTCATTGGTCCGGCTAGCTATTACAACTGCCTGCGCAGCCAGCGTGCCGGTCTTGCAGCCCAGATAGCTCCCGTCACCGACCCTGGGACCCCTACGGTTTCCCCACCTACGCAGCAACCTACCTCGACTTCCCCCAAGACCGGTAGTGGGGCCACCCCAGGGCTGCAGACAAACCCCGGGATACCAATTAACCTTCTAATAGTATTCGCTGCGGTGATTTTCCTTGCTTTTCTGCAAGAAATCGCAAGGAGAGGGAAGAAGTGTTTTACTTGCGGTGCCCGAACAACAAATGCGACTCAGATCTGTGATTCCTGTCAGGAGCGGGCAAGAGCCGAAGAGAATCGGCGTCGGGAGGAGCAAACGCCGGGCGTCAGCTTCAATCCCTATGAAGTGCTTGGCGTCTCGCTGGGCGCATCACGGGAGGAAATTAGGTCAGCTTATCGCGACCTCATTGCCAGATATCATCCTGACAAGGTTTCGCATTTAGGTCAGGAATTTGAGGCAATCGCGAGGGAGAAAACACTGACAATCAACCGCGCCTATGAGATGCTAACGAGTCTTTGAAGGGTCAGTTTCGTCCCCCTTCGGAGGACACGCGTCAAAATGCAACTGTGGGGACTTTTGTGGGGACTCCTTCCACAAACCAGTCAATTTCGCCATCCGGCACATTGTCAAGCTCTGCGGGCTACCGCCGCCAGAGATGGGTTGGAAGTCCAGTGGCAGGAGCATGAACTCGGCAGCTATCCGACTATCGTTCTGCTCTGGGAAGACGCCATGCGCGGAACACCGTGGAATTATCTCGAAAGGTGTCTGGTGGCGCTTACGGCTTACGAAAATGGTCGCGAACTTCCTCTCGGCTGGTCGATGCCGCCCGTCTGTTCGGAAGTGGACTCAGATAGTGCTCGCTTCGATCCTGACAGGGCACCGCTCGACCCACCGGAGACGCTCGACGTCTTCGAAAACCAGCGCTACATAAGCAAACTCATTCAGTGGGGTCTGGAAGCCTCCGAGCGCAGACGAAGTCGGCCGCATTTGGTCGAGCGCGATGACGACGAGCCAAAGGAATCCTAACTAGACGGGAACGGCAAATTTTGGAGCGTCGGGAATGCTGGTGGGAGATTTCTTGGTTGGACAACACTAGCACAGAGGTCTTAGCAAACAGCCACGCTGAAAAGCGTGTCTTCATAGGTCCCACAAAAATAAGCGCTTACACGAGGGAGAATCCAAAATAATTTCTTGTGGGTTTTCGGCCGGGCCGTTTTCTGATTCAAGAGCAGGCGG
>WNEX01001679.1_pt1 | contig 10376 bp, 11 predicted proteins | sample 5399841 | NCBI WGS metagenome assembly WNEX01 (sample SAMN13153337, study PRJNA577476) | soil metagenome | isolation source: 40 cm grassland meadow soil 2 days after 1st rain plot 5 | place: USA:California | collected 2015-09-18 | reverse complement strand
AGCCGGGCTCCACGCCAGTTGCAGTGATCAGCGAGCGGCTGGCGCGGACTTACTTCGGCAGCGAGAATCCGGTGGGCCGGCGGATCACGTTCCTGGACGAGAAGCGCGATCTCGAAATCGTCGGCGTGTCGGCTAACCTGCGGTACGGTGGTCTGAAAAATGAAGAGGAGAGTGCAATGACCGTGTTCGTAGCGGTCAGCCAGTTTTCTCCGGACCGAATGACCTACGCGCTGCGCACTGCGGGTGATCCGCTGAGGTATGTCAAGAGTGTGCATGAGATCGTGCGGGAGGCAGATTCACGCATACCCGTCACAAACGTGGTCACACAGGCTGCGGAAGTCGATCGGACCATCACCCAGGAACTCACGTTCGCGAAATTATGCACGGGTTTCGCGGTTCTCGCTCTCCTGACGGCGTGCGTGGGACTCTACGGGACGATGTCCTACAGCGTCGCGCGGCAGGTCGGCGAGATTGGAATCCGTATGGCTCTGGGCGCGCAACGCGGCGCCGTGGTATGGATGGTTCTGCGCCGCGTTCTGCTACTGGCGGCGGTGGGACTCGCGATCAGCGTGCCTGCCGCGTTGAGCGCGTCCCAGCTTGTCAAATCGTTTCTGTTCGAGACCCAGCCCAATGATCCGGGAACCCTGGCGCTGGCCGGTGTCGTCCTCCTAAGCGCCGCGATTCTCGCTGGCTATGCGCCGGCAAGGCGAGCGTCCCGAATTGATCCGCTGGCGGCTCTGCGGCACGAGTAGCTCAGGAGATCGACGGCTATTTTCGCACGAGAATAGTCCCCAGGTTCGCGATTGTCCTGGGTTTGCTCCTCACCTTATTACCATTGGTTTCCGTAAGCGCCCTTTTTCCGCCACTATTTCCCAGACATTGCTCCGGACAACCCATGCTCGCCCTGATCAGTCACTCTCTTCCGACTCTCGGCCTTAGCCGTGAACTGTAAACTGTGCCCCACCTCCTTTGTATGGAACCGGTTACCCCCGCCTATGTCTTTTTGGCAACCAGTACCCCGGTACGCTTGCTTACCGAAAATCTCCTAATTCATAATCTCTATACCTTGTTTTGTGTCTGGCGCGGCCCTCTGCGTTGCCGCATTGGTGCCTTTTTGTGTGACTGGGGCACGCCAGCAGGTCACAACACGAAGGAATTCCGCGCCTTGGTATGAGCGCACGGCCGCACTCTTTTGGGCGGAGAATTGATTATCGTTTTGATACAGCAAGGCTTCATCTCCCTGGCGCTCTTGATCGCCACACTTCTTGTGGCGGGCTTCTTTGCCTACATCTACACCCTTAAGCGCCAGAGTTATTTGCTCCTGTGGACCATCGCCTGGTTCGTCTTCGGACTTCATTACGTTATCCCTACCGTCATGCAAGAGAGCGTTCCCGGTTCCCTCGAGAGCGCCGTGGACCATTGGCTTTTTGCACTCTCCGGCGCGCTCTTTTTCCTCGGCGCCCAAATCTATTCGCAGCGCAAGGCTTGGAAATTTCTCGCCCTTCTGATTTTAATTCTTATCGGAATTTGGGCGGTAGCCAACGCTGCTAATAAATTCTCTCTTTCAGCAGTCATCCCGGCTTCACTTCTCTACGTTGGCGTCGCTGTCATCTTCTGGCAGGAAAGCCGCCGCCAGGAGACTCTTGCCGACCGCCTCCTCGGCCTTTCTTTTGCTTCCTGGGGAATTCTCTGGCTCGCCCTGCATTTTCTGAAAGCCACTCCCGAACTTCAGGGCCAAACGATGAGTGTAGTCGCCACCGCTCCCTGCGCCTTTGTCGCCATGCTCATGGTCATGGCGCTTTACGAGGAGGAAAAGCGCCGCATCGAGCGCAACATGCTGGCCCTTTCCAACCTCAACCTCGCCACTTCGAGTTTTGTCGGCGGAGAAATTCAACGCATGCTCTCGCAGGCTCTGGACCGTGTTCTCGGCGTCGTGCGCCTTCCCGCCGGAGCGCTTTTCCTCCACCACGGTGACCCGCAGGGGCCGACCTCCGTCGTCGCTGTCGGCTTGAGCGACGAATTCTGCCGCGCCGCGCAAAATGAAAGCCTCGACGACTACCTCGTCAGCCTGGTCGCGCGCCTCGGTGGCTTGCTCGGATTCCGCGACCTTCGCGACGATTCTCTCTCCGCTCTCGACAAGGAAAAATCCATTCGCCGCTTCCGCGAGTTGGCTCTGGCTCAAGGACTGCGCAGCGTGGTAGCCATCAGCCTTCAAGCCAAGGAGCAGGCTTTTGGCGTTCTCCTGCTCGGCACTCCCGATAATCGCCGCTTTACGTCCGCGGAGTTGCGCCTTCTTCTGGCTCTCGGCCATCAGATCGGTATGGCCGTCGAGAACAGCTACTTGATTCAGCAAACTTCGCGCCGCTCCGAAGAATTGCACGTGCTCAACGAAATCGGCCGCGTCCTCAGCTCCACGCTGCAAAAAGAAGAACTCACCAAAAAAGTCTGGGAAGAACTGCGCCGCCTCTTCGACGTCGAAAACTTCTACATCGCCGAGCTCGATCCGGTGCGCGACGAACTTCACTTTGAGCTGGAAATCATCGGCGGCAATCGCGTCCCGCGGCGCACGCGCCACGCCGGAAACCATCTCACCGAGTACGTCATTCGAACGCGGCAGCCGGTTCTGATTCGTGAAAATTATGCAAATGAAGTCAAAAAGCTCGGCGTCGAACCCATCCGCAAGGGAGGCTGTTTCTGCGGCGTTCCCCTCGTCGCTTACGACCACGCCATCGGCGCCATGGCCGTTTTCTCCGACAACGAGCGTACTTTTGACGAGGGCCATCTCGAATTGCTTCGCGTGCTAGCCAGCGAAGCCAGCATCGCCATCGAAAATGCGCGTCTCTTTCACGAAGAACGCACCAAAGCGCGCCACCTGTCCCTGCTCAACACTATTTCTCGCAACGCCATTGCCACGCTGAACCCCGACGAGATGCTTGCGAAAATTACCGGGCAGTTGGAGGCGGGACTTACCTACGACCACATCGGCGTCGGCTTGCTGGATTACGCCACGCGCGAAATCGTGGTCCAAGCCGAAGCGGGCGCGCGCCGCGGCACTCTCGGTCAACGCATTCCTCTTGGCGCCGGTCTCATCGGCCACGTCGCTCGCAACGGGCAATTGGCGCTTTTCCGCGCTGGTTCTTCCCCGGACAGCGCCTTGAAGCCGCTCTTGCCGGATTCCGTCGCAGCCATCGCCCTGCCGGTTTTTTACGCCGAGCAGCTCCACGGCATCCTGTACATCGAGTCCTCCACGCCCGTGGATTTCTCCGAAGAAGAAATCTTGCTGCTTCGCACGCTCGCCGACCTTATCGCCGGCGCGCTTCACAATGCGCTCTCTTTCCAGAAGGCTCAGGAGCAAGCCATCACCGACGGCCTCACGGGCGTCAAGACGCATCGCTTCTTCATGGAGGCTCTTTCTTCCGAATGGAAGCGCTCCACGCGCGCGGGCCGCTCTTTCGCGCTGGTCCTCATGGACCTCGACCGCTTCAAGTTCGTCAACGACTTCTACGGCCACCTCGAAGGCGACCTCGTTCTCCAGCGCGTTGGGCAGATTCTCGAAACCAATTGCCGCCGCTCCGACGTCGTCGCGCGCTACGGCGGCGACGAATTCGTCATCCTCATGCCGGAAACCACCATGGAGCACGCCCGGCAGCTCGCCAGCAAACTCCGTGGATGGGTTTCCGCCGATCCGCTGTTGCGCGAGAAAAACATCAGCGCCAGCTTCGGCATCGCCTGCTATCCGCTGCACGGCTCCTCGCCTCAGGAACTCATCCAGGTCGCCGACGCTTCGATGTACCTTTCCAAACATCAGGGCGGCAACACGGTCTCCACCGCCGATCATTTCGATCCCAACGAAGCAAAAAAGTGGAAGCGCGACGTTCTCGAAGCTTATTTGGGCGTGACGCTGAAGCGCCTCTTCGCGACCGGTCCCGAAGCGTTCGAAGAAATCTACCAGCGCCTTCGCCAATTCACGGAATCGCTCAGCGCCACGGAAACGGACAGCGCCAAATCTATTTCGTCGCAAACAGCGGGCCCGCACGCGCTTCCCCAAGCGGTTCTGGACACCGTCACTTCGCTCGCCTACGCCATTGACGCTAAGGATCACTACACCCAGGGCCATTCGCAAAAAGTTGCCGCGTACGCCGCCCTGATCGCTGAAGCCATGGGCTTGACCGACGCCGAAGTGGAAGAAATTCGCCTCGGCGCCGTGCTTCACGACATCGGCAAAGTCGGCATCCCCGAAAACATTCTCAACAAAAATGGTCCGCTCAATCCCGAAGAGTGGGAGACCATGAAATCCCACGTCAGCTTTGGCGCGAAGATTCTCGACCCGCTCACGCCGCTCGCGCGCATTCGCAAAATGGTCCTGCATCACCACGAATTTTTTGATGGCTCCGGTTATCCCAACGCGCTGTCCGGTGAAAGTATCCCGCTTGGCGCGCGCATCATCGCCATTGCCGACGCTTACGACACCATTACCAGTGACCGCACTTACAAGAAGGCGCGCAGCGCTCCCGACGCGCTCTCCGAACTCGAACGCTGTGCCAACGCTCAGTTCGATGGCTCAATCGTGGAAGTTTTCGTCCGCACCATGCGCACTTTGCCCAATCCGATCATTGAAGTCGCCACCGCCTCCGGCACTCCGCGCAACTCCTGATCTCCGCTATTTCCTGGGCATGTGTAGTTGAATGGGAAGAACTTTCGCGTATTTTCTGAAATCGGGGTCGCTCGTAAAGATCGCCCACTCCCGCTCCACTGCGGCCGCGCAAATCAGCATATCCGATACCGATACCGCGATTCCCTTGGCGCGGCAATCGTTACCCGCCTTGGCTGCGGCTTCGTAGTCCGCGATGTTCGCCTGTTCGTCGGGAAAAGCCCTTAGAATGTTGCGCAGTTTTTCGTACTGTCCCGCATCTCGAATACCGGACAAGAGTTCTTGCCGCACCAGCCCGATAATTTTGGCGCGCCCTTCTCGAATCAACTGCCCGAGCTCCTCAACAACAGCCGCCTCCGCCGGGCTGAGGTCGCGGGCCTTTCGGCGCAGCGCCAGTGACCACACCGAAGTGTCCACCAGGACGTTCACGCGCGCTTTCTTCTGCGCTCGCCCTTGTAGTCATAGTCTTCGTCGTAATCCATCGTGCCAAACAGCGGCAGAATCTCCTGTTGTTTCCGCCGCCGGATATATTCATCCAGCGCCGCCGTCACCGCATCTTTCTTCGTGCGGTGCCGCCCCAGCTTGCGCGCCTCCTCAATCAGCCGGTCGTCAATCGCCAGGTTCGTAGGCATTATGATTCCCTTGTGTCATATTCTACACATTGTAATGTGTAGAATCAAGAGGCCGACCCCGCTGGATCTCGGTACTACGCAATGGAGGTCTTTCGACCTTTCTTACAGCCTTTTCTCTTTTTACTCCCGCCTTATCTCTATGCATTTAAAGGACTTCTAATTTCTCAAGATTTCACTTGACAATAAAAGTACTAGTGTAGTAGGCTTCTTCTCGTTAAGAACTGCGCCCCGACTTGTTCGGGGCGTTTCGTTTTTGGGGCGACCCTCCCGGGTTTGCCTCCTTCGTGTCTCCAACATGTTATCCGTGAGCTGTTCGCTGTCGGCTATCAGCTTCTCGTTAAGAACTGCGCCCTGACTCGTTCGGGGCGTTTTTGTTTTTGGGGCAACCCCTCCGGGTTCGTCTCCTTCGCGCCTCTCAGCTGTTATCCGTGGGCTGTTCGCTGTTAGCTGTCGGCTGTCAGCTTCATTCTTAATTCCCTCCTAAGGACAAAACGATGAAACCCAAGCAAATCGACGCTGTACAAGTGTGCAAAGAATTCGAAGACCTTCTCGCGCCGCGCCTCAAACTCTCCGCCCTCGAACGCGCGGTCTATTCGCATCTGCTCCGCCACAGCCGCTTCGAGGGCCAGCTCCGGCTGCGCTTTTCCATTGTATGGCTGGCCAACAACATGGGCGTTACAAGCAGGCGTGCGCGCGAGGCCGTGCGCCGGCTCATAGATAAAGGCGTTTTGCGTTTGATCGAACGCGCAAACATCGGTCACCTAGTCGAGGTGCGGGTGCCGGGCGAGCTGCGCGCCTGCCGAGGCGGAGCCGACGCCCAGCCCAAGCTGAGCGATGGGGCCAACGTTGAAGAAACGGATTTCCTGCGAACCCGCGGCCTGCGCCAGGCCATCCATGCCCGCGAAGGGGGCGCGTGCTTTTACTGTCTGCGCCGGACGCCCGGCAGGGCCCACTGCCTCGATCACGTGGTGCCGCAAGCCGCAGGTGGGAGCAATTCGTACCGCAACTTGGTTTCCTGCTGCCTGGACTGCAACTCGCGCAAGCGAGACCTCTCGGCCGCTGATTTTCTCCGCCACCTCTTCCGCCAGGGCCGCTTGTCCGCCAAGGACCTCAGCGCGCGCCTTCGCACTCTCCAGGACCTCGCCGCAGGCAAGCTCCGCCCGAAACTCTCCACCACGCAGGATGCGGCAAGTGACCCGAGCAAAGCAAGTCGTGTTGCTGTCGACAATTCATCGGCCGCTCCGCCGCCTGCCCGAGTTCCTCTCTCACCAACCCACGTTTGAAGCCATGCCCAATCGGCCCGGGCTCGCCCTGTAGGCGCTGGCCGCAGGCAAGCTTCAGCCACAGGTCTTAAACACTGGGGATGCAGGGGGCTGTGATTGAAGTTTGCGCGGCCCCCCAAGCTTCCGGCCTGTTAACCTTTGTCCCCACCCCATCGTATTAGGATCGGAGGACATGCCATGAATCCGATGTCACAAAGCGATCTGAAAGACTGGAGCTTCATGCTCACAATGTGGGCATTCTTCGGAACCGTCCTGTACATTGTGGGGACCAGCCTGCGCCGCAAGCAGCAGAATGCCATGCAGCAGCACGTGCTGGACAAATTTGCCTCCGCGAAGGATTTTGCCGACTTCGTGCAGTCGCCCGCCGGGCAAAAATACGTCATGAGCTTCGCAGATACGGCCTCCAGCTCGCAAAGCGCCATCCTTAGTTCCGTGCGCACGGGCGTGGTGCTGTTGTCTACAGGCCTGGGGTTTCAATTCACGAACTTGGGCAGCGCGTCTCTTTTGCCCTTGCGGATCGGCATTCTGCTCACTTCTGTGGGAATCGGCTTCCTGATCTCGGCCGCAATTTCTTCTTGGCTGGCCAGAAAATTCCAGCGAGAGGCAAAGGAGTAGCAACCTTTGGTCGCAGACGTGACGCTGCGCTACTTGACGATGGCCGAATCGCTTACCGGCGGGCAAACAAGCCAGCTCGAGTTCGAGGCTTTCTATCTGCGCACCGCCCGCCTGCTTCACGGCTATCTTTGCCGCTTGAGCCGCGATTCTGCAACCGCCGATGAAGTCCTGCAAGAAGCCTACGTCCGCATGATCAACGCGCCGGATATGGAAGAGCAGGTACGCAAGGCCTACCTCTATCGCACGGCAACCAACCTACTGCGCGATCGCTGGCGCAAACAAAAACGCGAACGGAAATTCTGGGAAAGCGAGAATTTCTCGGAAATCATTCATCAGAACCGGGACTTGCTTCTGGATGTTTCTTCGGTCTTCGAAAAGCTCAGCGCGCTGGACCGCGCCGTCCTCTGGCTCGCTCATGTCGAGCAGCTTAGCCACAGGGAAACCGCCGGCATCCTGGGCATGAAGGAGAAGAGCATTCGGGTGATTCTCTTCCGCGCTCGCGCCAAAGCCAGAGATCTGTTCGAAAAAGCAGGATTGGGGGTTCCTCACGATGAATAACTCTAATTTCGACGCCATTCTCAAACAAATGGCCATGGAACATCGGCCCCAGCTTCCCAGCCCAGGCCTGATCTGGTTCCGTGCGCAGCTCTTGCGTAAAGCTCAGCAGAAGGAATGTATCGAGCGCCCGTTGATGGTGATGCGCGGGCTCGCCGGCTTCGCTGGTGCTGTGATCCTCCTCGTATTCGTGGCTGCCAATTGGGGGCAAATACAGGACTTTATGAGCCCGCGAAGTTGGTTTTTGTTGCCATTGCTTTTTTTGACCCTCACATCTTCGCTTGCATATGTGACCATCCTTCTGTGGTCCCCCGCGAAGCGGTAAAGGCACGTTTCGTTGCGCAATTGCTGATCGTCGAGCTGTCGAAATTGTCGTTGGCGATGGCGGCGTTCTTGAAGTGGAACTCAACTTCCTTGTTTGCCATTAGGGAGCTTGGAGGAGATTCGCCCGCGAACTTCTTCCCAGGAAACTGGCTTTGCGCCTCCCGAGTCCAGATCCGCAATGCGCCTCGCGATCTCTTGCTCCCAGGCGCTTTCCGCGTCGTCATCCACTGTTGCGTCCAGGCTGTCAATCAGCGAGCACGCCAAATCCGCGCGTTCTTCCTCGGACAGGCTCAGCGCCTTCTGCATTATCTCGGTGGCTCGTTCGGTCATAGCCTCAGTATACCGCGGCTGTCCGACAGCAGCTTCACCCTCTCCGAGGACCGAACTAGCGCGCGTCGAGGTCCACGTCCTTGATCGGCAAGTCCCAGTGCGCGGGAAATTTGCAATTCCCGGAGACCGGCCACCAGCACCACCTCGTCTTTGGCTTCGAGGACGAAAATCACATCACCGAGACTTCGACCTGGCGCGAAGGCGAAAAAGATACTCCCATGGTTTTCCACTTCATCCGCAAAACGAAGTAGCTTGCGTGTGCCCCGAAGCGCGGAAACGTCCCGTCTGGAACGTGTGAAGAAATTGGTTTTTGAAGGGAAACTGGCCGCGCACAACGGTACGGGTGCGCGATCCTCGGCGATTCTTTCCTCTGCGTTCCTGTCCGTTTAGCTGCTGCCCACCTCCTGCTGGCTCAACCAATGGCTGCGGGCTGCGCTTGCAGCGCGCGGCGCAGGCTAAACCAGCGCATTAAGTTGTATGTGAGGCAAGCCCAAGTAGCTTCCATGGTGGCCTTCAACCTTCCACGGCAGCGAAATTGTCGCAGGCCGCAGCGTTCCTTAATCCAGGCATGCGCGAACTCGGCCACCCGCGAGCGTTGCGCGTAAATTTGCCGCGCTTCTTCCGTCTGCATTTTGGCCTTGAAGGCGGTTGTCGCGGACGGCTCCTCGATACGCGTGACCGAGCGCCGCCAGGCGGGCCGCGCTCCCAGCGGTGCGCATTGTTCGCGCAGCGCACAGGTGCGGCAGGCTTCTTTCGGTGCGCGGTACACCCGGGTACGCACACCGTGCCCGCGATTCAGCACCGCGCGATGGCGCAGCGTTTCTCCCGCCGGGCAGCGGAAAACATCCTGCGTGGCATCGTATGGAAACGCGCTGCTCAGGAAAGCGCCGCTGCGACCCTGCGCGTCGCCTGCTGTGGGCTTCCAGCTCTCTTGCCACGAACCGTAAAAATCCACGCCATGCGTTGCGGCCGCCTGCACCGACGCATGATTGGTGTAATCACCATCGGCAACGATCTGCCGAGGTGCACGACCTAATTTCTGTTCGCAACGTTCGAGAGCGGGATCCAGTTGGCGATAGTCGATGGCATCGGTGGTGGCTTCCACGTTCACCACCAGACCGTGCTGCGTGTCGGTCACCAATTGCACGTTGTAACTCGGCACCGTGCCGCCCTCGCCGTTCCGCATCACGTGCGCTTCCGGGTCGGTGCTGGAAGCGCGCGCCACAAAGATTTTGCGGGCGTGCACTTTTTCGCGCTGCAGCCGTTCTACTTCGCGCAAAGCCGCCTCCAGCCGACTGGCGCGCTGCCGCGCTGCACGCCGCTTGGCTGCGCCCTGGCGTTTCGCCAACTGCTCCTCGTCCTCGGCTGGTTGGTTCAGCACGCGCACCTGCTCGCGCGCTGCTGCCAGATGCGCCGCGATTTTCTCGCGACCACGGAAAGTGTTGCCGCCCGCGTTGGCTTTAATTTTGGTGCCGTCTAGCGTGACCCGTTCGAGCGTGATCAGACCTTCGGCGCTCAGCATGCCCAGCACCTGCGTGAATAGATCGTCGAGTGCCGTTTTGTTGTCGGAGCGGAACCCCGACAGCGTTCGGTGACTAATCGCCTGCAACCCGCACAGCCACTGGCAACCCGGTTCGTATTCGCACTGCCGCGCCAGTTCGCGCGCCGAACTGATACCCCGGCTGTAGGCGTACAGCCACAAGCTGATTAACAACTGCGGATCGGTGTGCTCTCTCCCGGCACTGCCCTCCACCGCCGCGATCTGCGCGTAATACAAACGCAAATCCAGTCGCCCGACCAACTCCCAAATCGAACGCACGCAGTGCTCTTGCTCTACCAACTTCTCTACATCCACCGTTCGCAGGATAAGTTGCCGGCGATCAATTGCCACTAGTCGGGGAACGGCGGTCTCCTCGTTGCTCATGCTCGCAGTCTACACAAAGCGACTCCATCCACCGCGCCAATTTCTTCACACGTTCCTGTCCC
>WNEX01001674.1_pt1 | contig 10395 bp, 9 predicted proteins | sample 5399841 | NCBI WGS metagenome assembly WNEX01 (sample SAMN13153337, study PRJNA577476) | soil metagenome | isolation source: 40 cm grassland meadow soil 2 days after 1st rain plot 5 | place: USA:California | collected 2015-09-18 | reverse complement strand
CTTTCCGTTTAGGCATGGCCTCTCAACAGTCCAAATTCCTTATATTGCTTCATCACAGGTGTCGGTAGGCCCCACCTGGAGTGTTAGCTGCAATTCGTCGCCTTTGCCAGCCGGGGAAATCTCAACCCCATTAACCTCAGGTTGGAATCCAGACCTCCGCACGATGACCGTATAGACGCCTGGTTCCAGAGAATCTGAAAATCTTCCAGCCTCATTTGTCTTGATTTTCTTCAAGGGTTCTCGGGGATAGGACCCGCGCCTATAGATTTGAATTTCAGCTTTGGAAATCACCCCGCCAGCTTGATCCAAGACTACGCCTGCCGGCACGCTCAAATGAAGAGCAGGGGGCGACTGTTCGATGCGTTTCACTTTTTCGTTGACCGAATTAAATTGCTGCGGCTTAACCGCCAGGGTCATTCGGAAGAAACTGATCTCGCTGGTGAATTGGGCAGATACCACCTCCAAACACAGTCCTACAGAGAGATTATGTTCGGCTGTCGCAGTAATGCAGCTTGTTCCCACCGGGAGATCGTTGAGGACCGCGGCCCCTTGCGAATCGGTCACCATTGAACGCGAACCCTGCCCCGCAGGCAGATTGATAATGAGCTTTGCATTTCCTTTTCGCTTGCCATCAAGCAACACCGCTATTTTTGCATTCCGGGCAGATGGCTTAGTGTCCAGAACTATTACACATTGACCGGCCGCATAGGCGCACCAAGTCAGATTCAATGCAAGAGTGGCAAGCATCTTCATCGGCGCGAGCTCCCCGGCTGGCGCCATTCTTTCATCATGTCCGTGAACTGTGTGAACAAATAGTGCGAATCGTGCGGTCCGGGCGACGCTTCCGGGTGATATTGCACGCTGAACAGCGGCGCCTTCTTGTGACGCATGCCTTCATTGGTGTGATCGTTCAGATTCACATGCGTGACTTCCACGTCGCGCGACGGAAGCGAATCGGGATCTACGGCAAAACCATGATTCTGCGCCGTGATTTCCACTTGCTCGGTCAGCAGATTTTTCACCGGATGATTCGAGCCGTGATGGCCGAATTTCAGCTTGAACGTTTTACCGCCCAGAGCGAGTCCGCAGAGCTGGTGGCCAAGGCAAATCCCGAAAATCGGGACTTGGCCAATGAGCTTGCGGATGGTTTCAATCGCGTAGCCAATAGGCTCAGGATCGCCGGGGCCATTGGAAAGAAAAACGCCGTCGGGTTTCAAGTCGAGAATATCTTCAGCGGGAGTTTGCGCGGGCGCGACCCAAACATCGCAATTGTGATCCACAAGCAGCCGGAGAATGTTCTGCTTTATGCCGTAATCGAAAGCCAGGACGCGGTGCTTGTAACTTTCGCCCTTCGCGTCAGACTCGCCCATCTGCTCGGCCCAGGGCGAAATCGCTACTTCGACCGAGCCTTTGTCCCAGGCGTAGGGTTTTGCGCAAGTGACGCGGCTGGCAAGCTCCAGGCCCGCCATTTTAGGCAACTGTTTGGCTTCGAAGACCAATTGTTCCGCGGGTGTGCCGTCCGTGGAGACCATGCCGCGAAGCGCGCCGACGTTGCGAATGTGCCGCACCAGCGCGCGCGTATCAATGTCCCAAATGACGGGAATCTTGTGGCGATTGAGGTAAAGCTGAGCACTTTCCGAGGAACGCCAGTTGGAGGAAATCTGCGAGAATTCGCGGACGATCAGCGACTCAATGTAGGGCCGCGCGGACTCCTCATCTTCGAGATTCGCGCCCACGTTGCCGATGTGCGGATAGGTGAGGCAGACAATCTGCCCCGCATAACTTGGGTCGGTGAAAACTTCCTGATAACCGGTGAGGCTGGTATTGAAAACGACTTCGCCGCCGCGGCGCGTGATGGCGCCCGCGGCGCGCCCGTTAAAGAGGCGCCCGTCTTCCAGCGCGAGGGTCGCGGGTCGGTGCTGGACTTCTGTCAGTGGAGCCTCCCTTAATTTTCATGCACATCGCCATTTACTTGCTGCTCGCTTCGGTGGTCTCGAGCGAGCCGAAATGATCTACGGGCCAATAGGCAAACACTGCGCGGCCGTAAATAAACTGACTGGCAACGGGACCGAACACCCGCGAATCGTTAGAGCTGATGCGGTGGTCGCCGAGAACGAAAAAGCTGTCTTGGGGCACGCGCACCGGGCCGAAATCGCTCGAATCCTCGTATTGTGGCGGAACGTATGGTTCGGGAACGGTTTTCCCGTTGACGTAAAGAGTGCCCTGTCGAATCTGGATGGTTTCGCCCGGCAGTCCCACGACGCGCTTTATAAATGATTTCGTGTGGTCCAGCGGATACCAGAAAACGACGACGTCGCCGCGTTGAATCGGCTCAAAGCGGTAGACAAATTTGTTGATGAAGATGCGTTCCTGGTCGGAGAGCAGCGGGGCCATGCTGGTGCCTTCGACCTTCACCGGCTGGTAGAGGAACACGATGATGACCAGCGCTAAACCGATGGCGATGACCAGATCGCGTGTCCAGACGCGAATTTCTTTGCGAAGAGTGTTTGAAGGCGACGCGGAATCCGCGGCGGGAGCGGCGGGCGAGTTCACAGGGCCGGGAACCGAAGAAAGGGCAGGTCCCGGATTTTCCGGTGAAGTTGAGTCGCCGCGTTGTTTCTGGTCCGAGCGGTCCATCTTGGGTACTTGGTTATTTATAGCATGGGCGTCGCGGCGCGCGCCAGATGCGATTTCGCATTTACACCAAGTCCTAGGCGGTAAGCCCTTTCGGAGTGGGGGAGATTGCTCCCCTTTTCCGGCGTCTCGGCCTCATCCTCCAGCTAAATCCCTTCCTTCTTCAATGATTCCTGCGGCTTCGGCGGCGTTGCTTGAAGGGGGAGCGAGCTAGTAACCGTGTCTTGTGACAGCCGCGCCGGACGCGCGCCCGCGCTACGATTCCTGGCGCGAGAGCGCGTAATTCAGGGAGGCCAGCGCAGCGATCACAGCAGTTTCGGTGCGAAGAATCAGGCGGCCGAGGGAGGCTTCGCAGAGCCCATGTTGGCGGGCGAATCCGAACTCGTCGTCGGTCCAACCGCCTTCGGGTCCAATCGCGAGGACCGCTGCAACTGTGGGTGACTTGGCGCTGGTTCCCTCCAGGAGGTTGCGCAAGGATGGCGCGTCAGGGCGTTCTGAAAGAAGGATTTTCTGACTTTCGGAACGCGCCGAAAAGGCCACATCGGGCTTTGCGAGCGGGGCCAGCACGGGAATGCGGAGGCGCCGGGATTGCTGCGCGGCTTCCAGGAGGATCTTTTTCCATCGCTCAGCGCGCTTCGGCGCGGCGGTAAGCAAAGCTTTCTCGCTGCGGGCGGCCGCGAGCGGCACGATGGCGCACATGCCAAGTTCGGTGGCTTTCTCCAGGGCAAATTCAAAGGCGTCAAACTTCACGATGGAGAGAAGCAGCGTCGTTTGCAAGGAAGGCTGCTCGACCAAGACTTCTTCGACAAGAGAAAACCCGATACGGTCGCGCTTCACTTCTTCCACGCGCGCGAGCCAAACGCGATTCCCATCACTCAGTTCGTAGACCTGGCCCAGCTCGGCTCGAAGGACGCGGCCAAGATGATGTGCCGCCTCACCTTCCATGACCGCGCTGTCCCCATCAAATTGTTCAACGAAAAATCGCCTGCGCACGGAGGAATTCTAACCCAATCCTCAACCGTGACCCACAGGCCTCCTTGTCAGAGCAGCTCACGCAGAGACGCAAAGGGCGCGGGGGTTCGCAGAGCTAAGAATGTCGTGCGGGCTGGATGCGGATTCTACGGTTGCACCAAGACAGTGATTATCGGCACAATCGCACAAGCGATGAAGGTCAAGCCGGAAAAACTGTCCAAAGGCTTCCGCTAATGGACGCGGAGGGCTACCAATTTCGAATTCGATTCTTCGAATTTCGATTCCCTAGCCGAAGATGTCTTTGACCTTGTCGAAGATCGAGGAGCCGCGCTCGGCGGGCTTGTTTTCGACTTTGAGGGTGGCGCCGAGCTGCTCGATGAGTTTGCGCTGCTCGCGCGTGAGCTTGGTGGGCGTGAGCACGCGCAGGTGATAGTACAAATCGCCGCGCCCTCCGCCATGCGGATCCGGCAAGCCCTTTCCTTTGACCCGAAACACCGCGCCGCCCTGCGTGCCTTCGGGGATCTTGAGCTTCTCTTCCCCGTTCAAGCCGGGCACCGAAAGCTCTGTACCGAGCGTGGCTTGCGTGATGCTGATGGGGATGGTGCAGTATAAGTCCGCGCCGCGCCGCTCGAAGAACGGATGCTCTTTGACTTCGAGCACCACATAGAGGTCGCCGCTGGGACCGCCGTTTGGTCCTGGCTCACCCTCGCCGGCAACACGAAGGCGCGTGCCTGTATCCACGCCGGGAGGAATGCGCAGCTCGATGGTTTTCTCGCGCTCCATGCGCCCTTGGCCGCGGCATTCCATGCAGCGTTCTTTGACGATTTGGCCCGCGCCCTGGCAAGTTGGGCAAGTGCGCGTGATGGTGAAGAATCCTTGCGTATAACCCACTTGCCCACGCCCGCCGCAGGCCGTGCAGGTAACGACGCCAGTTCCCTTCTTCGCTCCAGTGCCGTTGCAGGCTTCACAGAATTCCTGGCGCGGAAGTTTGATTTTTGTCGCTACACCGGCCGCGGCCTCCTCGAAGTTCAACGTCATGTCGTAGCGCAAATCGGCGCCACGCTGCGCGCGGCCACGTCCACGGCCTCGCCGCGATCCGCCGCCAAACAAATCTTCGAAGCCGAAGAAATCGCCGAAGATGTCGTGGAAGTCCTGAAAAATGGTTTGGTCGAAGCCCTGGCCCGCCCCAACGCTCGAAAGCCCGGCATGACCGTACGTGTCATAGACCTGCTTTTTCTGCGGGTCGCTGAGCACGCTGTAGGCTTCCGTGCATTCGCGGAACTTTGCTTCGGCTTCCGTTTTGTTCTCCGGATTGCGGTCGGGATGCCATTTCAGCGCGGCCTTGCGATATGCGGATTTCACTTCTTCCAGCGTGGCGTTGCGCGAAACGCCCAGCACTTCGTAAAAATCGCGTGGATTCCCTTTGGACATAGAAACTTTCGCTCTCCCTTAGTTCACTGCTTCTTTCGATGCGGGATTCGGATGCACCGCTACACGAACCATTGCGGGGCGCAAAACGCGTCCGTGAAAAACGTAGCCAGGCTGGAAGACTTGAAGAATGGTGCCGTCTTTTTCTTCTGTCGTTTCGGTGCGATCCATCGCCTGGTGCAAGTGCGGATCGAACGGCTTGCCGACTGGGTCGATGCGTTCTGCGCCGAGCTTCGTGACGTTGTCCAGCAACTGTTTGTAAATAAGTTCAAAGCCTTTGCGATAGTTTTCGTATTCGGCTTCGCGGTGGGCGGCGAGCGCCTGCTCGAACCCATCAATGATGGGGATGAGGCCCTCAATGACGCGAGCGGTGGCGCGCTTGGAGTCCTCAAAGCGCTCTTTCTCGATGCGCTTGCGGTAATTCTCGAAATCGGCTTGCCGCCGGAGGAGCGTTTGGCGCAAGTCCTCCAGGTCGGCCGTCAGTTTCGCCATCTCAGCATTCTCCTTTGCGGAGTCCGCTTCCATCACTTTGGCATCTTGGGGCTGTTCGAGTTCGGAGCTGTCCACGCCCTTGTTGATGTTGACGTTCACGTTCACTTCTTTTTTTCCCTTCTCACTCACGGGGGCACTTCTCCTGTTTCTAGGAATCTCAGATTTTGCTCAGAGCTTCGCTGAAGAGCTGGGCCACATAAGCCACAGCGGTCATCGCGCGCTCGTAAGGCATGCGCGTCGGGCCGAGCACACCCAGGGAACCCTGCACGAGGTCGTTGTGCATGTAGGGCGCGCTGATGAGCGCAAGATTTTCGCCGGCCTGCGAAATCTCCTTCACGCCGATCAGCACGTGAACCGGCTCGGGCGCTTCGATGCAGGCGTTTAGAAGAGTCACGAGCCGATGCTTCTCCTCGATGGCCGCAAGAAGATCGCGAAGTTGCGACTGATCGGCAAAGTCCACGGCCTCGACCATCTGCGCGGTTCCTTCCACGTGCATTTGCGCGGCGGACTCGTCGCCCAGCACGCCAGGGTCGCACAGCGTAAGCGCGTTCTGCGCAATTCCCTCGTAGCGTTCGCGCTCGGCGGCCAGTTTTTGCAACAAGTCGGTGCGAATGGCTTCCAGCGTCCAGCCGGAGTAATGGCGGTTCAAAAAGTCCGCAGTGGCGTCAAGTTCCGGCTGCGTGAAGCTCCGGCTGGGCTGGAGAATCTTGTCGCGCGTTTTGCCGCCTGGCGAAATTAGCACCACGACCACGCGTCCATCGGGGAGCAGCCACATCCGCGCATGCTCAAGAACCGTTTTGCTGAGCGGCGGTGAAACGACAATGCCAAGACCATTCGACACTTCTGCAAGCACGTGCCCCGCGCGTTCAGTAATTTCCACCGCAGTCTTCGCTCCACCCATTTCCCGCTGAATCCATTCGCGATCGCCGACGCTGATGGTGGCTTGCGAGGCAATCTCCTGGGCAAAAAAACGGTACGCCGCCGCCGTAGGAACCCGCCCCGCCGAAGTGTGCGGCTGGTACAGGAAGCCGCTATCTTCGAGATCCGCCATGATGTTGCGAATGGTAGCGGTGCTCAAGGTTTCCTCGAAGCTCTTGGAAATTGCGCGCGAAGAAACCGGTTCGCCCGTCTCAATGTACGTGCGAACGATGTCGGCGAGAATTTGGCGGTTCCGCCGTTCCTGTAGCGGCGCGGTTTTCATGGCAGCACTGTGCTCCGAGTGCTAGATGCCCTGGTTCTATTGTAAAAAGTGTGTCAAGCGCGGTCAACGCAGGCGTGGCGTCTGGGTTCCACCGGCGGCCACAAGCTCCTAATCGGCCTTACTTAATTGTTGTCAATTTGGGCGCGCTGGAGCTTGTCCGAGTAATCGATGTAGACGGTCTTCCACTCCGTGAAGAAATCGATGGCAGCGATGGCGGCTTCGCGGTGGCCATTGCCGGTCTGTTTGGTGCCGCCAAATGGCAGGTGCGTCTCCGCGCCAATCGTGGGGGCATTCACGTAGACGATTCCGGTGTACAAGTCGCGCGTGGCTTGGAAAGCGCGGTTCACGTCGCGCGTGTAAATCGAAGCCGACAAGCCGTAGGGCACGCCGTTGGCCACTTCGACGCCTTCCTCCAGGCTGTGAATCGGAATAACCGATACCACCGGGCCAAAGATTTCCTCCTGCGCGATCCGCATACTCGGCGAGCAATCACCGAAAACCGTTGGCGCGTGGAACCAGCCTTTGCTGTACGCGCCGCCGCCCAGCCGGTTCCCTCCTGTAAGCAGCTTGGCGCCTTCGTTCTTGCCAATGTCCACGTAGCTCATCACCGTGTTCAGTTGCTGCTCGTTGATGCATGGGCCCATTTCCGTCGAGGGATCCAACCCGTCTCCCACTTTCAGGGATTTGGAGCGCTCCACGAAACGCGTGACGAACTCTTTGTAAACGCTCCTGTGCACCGCCACGCGGCTGGCGGCGGTGCAACGCTGTCCCGCGGTGCCGAAGCCGCCCCACACCGCGCCATCAATCGCGAGATCGAGGTTTGCGTCATCCATCACGATGATGATGTTCTTGCCGCCCATTTCCAGGCTGCAATGCTTGAAATCCGGCGCGCAGGCTTGCGCGATGATCCGGCCTACGGAAGTCGAGCCAGTGAAGCTGACAACCGGCACGCTCTTGTGCTGCGCAAGCGGTGCGCCGGCGCTGGGACCATCGCCACTTACTAAGTTCACGACGCCGCGAGGCACGCCCGCTTCGGTTAGTACTTGCACGAGGTGATAGGAAGAAAGCGGCGTATCCTCGGCGGGCTTCAGCACGACGGTATTTCCGCTGATCAGGGCAGGCATCATTTTCCAGGATGGAATGGCCATCGGGAAGTTCCACGGCGTAATCATGCCGCACACTCCAATCGGCTGGCGGACGCTCATCGCGAATTTGTTCGGCAACTCCGAAGGCGTAGTCTGCCCAAACAGCCGGCGGCCTTCGCCGGCCATGTAATACGTCATATCAATGGCTTCTTGCACGTCGCCACGCGTTTCGGCGAGGACCTTGCCCATTTCGCGAGTCATGTCCTTGGCAAATTCTTCTTTGCGTTGCACTAGCAATTCCGCCGTACGAAACAGAATCTCCGCGCGCTTGGGAGCGGGCACGAGGCGCCACGTTTTGTAAGCTTCCTTTGCCGAGTCCACCGCCCGGTCAACGTCTTCTTCGTTCGAGGAGACGAACATTCCAATCAGTTCATCGGTGTTCGCCGGGTTGCGATTTTCGTAGGCTTTTCCCGAGCGCGACTCTATCCACTCGCCATTAATGAAGTTTTTGAAGACTCGAGGGGCAACTGCGGTGGCCATGCTTCCTCCTAACCCTCTGATGCTTGATTTTGGCTTTGGGACAATGCGGGATGTAGCGCGAGCTACTTCCAACAAGGGGGAAGCAAAATTTTACCGTCGGCACACAGCAGCGTCAAATCCGCGCTTTCCCCACGTGCGTCAAAGGCAGTTGCGCGAATCTCGTTCGGAATCTTGCTATAGGTGGGGGTAATCTAATGAGTGAAATGAAACGGCCCGTTTTCAGAGGTTGACTCACGTGTTTTCTGGTAGAGGGGTTCCTCTACCTTGTCGCGCTTGCGGCGAATGCTTTGATCCGCGTTTTCCGAGTGCGAGCCTAGTGCGGGAGTTTACGCGTGCGCCGCTGGTAAGGCAGAGCGGCGTCAAGCCCCCGCACTCCAAAAATAGGAATTAAGGATGCGGTGCTTATAGTTTGAAAAGATTGACGAGAAATGGTTGTCTGATAACATTGAAGTGCGCCAGTAACGCAGCCCTCCAAGCTAGTACTGCAGACAGCAGGGGATTCCACGGCCCCGGCAACGTAGGTGGTAATTGCTGTCTTGCAGAGGTGGTGAACAAATGACAGTCAAGATCCAACTCAGCCCTGAACTGTACGACCACATTCGCACCTTGGTCCACGATGAACTCAACGAGCAGAAAAACAGGCAAAAAATCGAGCAGCTTGGCATGAAAATCCGCGCTCAACTCGACCAACTGTCTGGTCCAAACCGGTCCGCTGGTTTAGAAGCCGACTTGGACACAGTTCTAAACGACTAATACCATTCGATATCCCCGTAATCCTTGAAAATACGTCATCCGGATCGGAACACAAGGCATTAGGGCTCGGGGTGTCAGGCTCGCCGGGCGAATGCCGGATTCCTGGGGAAAGCCAAACGAAGTGAGGTGCCATTGTGTTGGATGAGAAGCAAGTCCGCGCCATCTTGGTCTGCGCTTTTGAGAACTTGCAGAGACAGAACACCGTCCTCTATTCATTGACCACGGAACTCGAAGCCGTGCGGGATGTGCTTTGCGAGCATGGTCTGGCATATAAGGCTTTGTTGGCGCAAAAGCGAGCGCATTACGTGGAAGAACTCAAATCAACCGTCGCCGATGATTTCTCGAAATTTGAGCAGATCCTTCAGCAATTGAGAGAACCTAAGCAGCCCTGATCTGCGCCTTCATGGGTGTACCACCTGTTTGCGCTCGCGATCCTGCCTAGCGGCCAATTGCGGGCGAAGGCTCGCAAGGTTCTTCAGTGTGTTGTACCAAAACGCCGCACCCAGGCTGAGAAAGGCTATGGTGAACAAAAGGCCTGGTACTTCGGTCGAGGATAGCGGCGAGAGCCGCTCGTTCTGGAAGAGGTTGATCTCGGAGCGGGCGAGTTCACTCTTCAGCGAAGCGGACTGGTCAATGAGCTTGTCGGAATCGCTGACCAGCTCGGCGTTTACTTCTTGCTGATACGCGGCAACCAGAACCTCGCGCGCGGAATTTCCATCTAAGGTCGTGCGAAGCCAAGACTCGGCCTCCTCACGGTTGGCGAATCCCGGACAAGTTTCAAGGGCGCGCATCGCTTTGGATTTCGCTTCCGAAGTGACAGGGGCTTCGGCGGGAGCTGCGGTGGCCGAGACTTTTTCCCGTTCTCTGCCCCGTGCTTTCCGCTTTGCCGGTTCAGGGATGGCGGGGGCGGTGCGCAAGATCGAAATCATGGCCGCGCGATAGACGTCAGGCACCACGGTGCGAGCGCTTTCCTTGGGACGTGAGAGTTGCTCCGCGTGCTTGTCCAGGGATTCGGCACTGGCCGCCAATCGTGCGCGCAATTCGGCGCCTGCCGACATCGACCGCAACAGTCGTACGGCGTCAAAGTGCGCGGCAAGGACGAAAATACAGGAAAGCGCGATCGCTATAAGGCGTGCTTGGAAGGCGAAGCGCTGCGAAGCCCTGTCGAGGACGTGATCGAACCAAGCCTGGAGGCCTTCCAACCGCGGCTTGGACGGAGTAGAGACCGGGGCTGATGCCGCGGCGGCAGGAGTGTATCCCGGATCGAGTTCCTTCGATGGCGCAGTTGCG
>WNEX01001729.1_pt1 | contig 10413 bp, 10 predicted proteins | sample 5399841 | NCBI WGS metagenome assembly WNEX01 (sample SAMN13153337, study PRJNA577476) | soil metagenome | isolation source: 40 cm grassland meadow soil 2 days after 1st rain plot 5 | place: USA:California | collected 2015-09-18 | reverse complement strand
TGCGGCGTGTGGCGATGTTGCGTCAGAAAGGAGGGCCCGGCATGAGCCGCCTGCGGATCAACCCCTCGCTCCCGGTCGTGGTGCTGGGGTTCGGCTATGGCGGCCTGGGGATCGCGCGCAGTCTGGGTCGCCTGGGCGTGCGGGTGTACGCGGTGCACGGGGACCCCGCGACCCCGCGGCCGCGGGCCTCGCGTCACGCTACCTCCGCGGTGCCCACACGTGGGACATCGCGGGCGCGAGCGTGACCGATACGCTGGGTTTCCTCGACGACCTGGGGCGCCGCCTCGGGCACGCGCTGCTGCTCCCCACCACGGACGCGACCGCCGTGCTCGTCGCCGAGCACTCGGACGAGCTCGCCCCGCGGTTCCTGTTCCCGCGACCGCCGCGCGCGCTGGTGCGGCGACTCGCCGACAAGCGCGAGGTGTTCCGGCTCGCCACCCAATTCGGGGTGCCCACTCCCCTGACCGTGTTCCCCCGCTCGCGCGACGACGTCGAGCGATTCCTGGCAGAGGCCCGGTTCCCCGTGGTCGTGAGGGAGCTCCGCACCGATCGCCGGGCGATTGTGGCGAGGCCCGAGGCGCTGCTGTCCCGCTACCTCGAGTGGGAAGACCGCGCCGCGCCCAACCTGATGCTGCAGGAGCACATCCCGGGCGGCGACGACGCGGTGTGGATGTTCAACGGCGTATTCAATGAATGGTCCGAGTGCGTGGCCGCCTTCACCGGCCGCACGCTGCGCCGGCACCTGGGCGTCTGCGAGCGGAACGAGCGCGTCGAACGCCTCAGCATCGACTTCATGTGGGCCACGGGCTATCAGGGCGTGCTCGACGTCGCCTATCGCTACGACGCGCGCGACAATCTCTACAAGCTGCTGGAACCGAACCCCCGGGTGGGCGCCACCTTCCGGTTGCTCGTTGACGAGCAGGGGCTGGACGTGGTGCGCGTGCTGTACTGCGATCTCACCCGACAGCCGGTCTGGCCCGCGCGGGTGCGCGAAGGACGGAAGTGGCTGGTCGAGGATCAGGACCTGGAGTCGAGCCTGGCCCAGATGCGTGCCGGCACGCTTACGCCGGGGCGCTGGCTGGCCTCGCTCGCCGGCGTGGAAGAGGGAGCGTGGTTCGCGCGCGACGACCTGCGGCCGTTCCTGCGGGTAGCGGGCCGCCTCGTCGCGCAGGTAGCGCGCGCCGCCGGCCGGCGCGTCGCCGCGGCGCTGCGGGCCCCGTGGCCGCGAGCGCCCCAGCCCAGGGCGGCGCACTGACGCTCATGGTGCTCACGCCGTAGCGCCCTCGCGCAGCCACTTCCCCTCGGCCCGCGCCATCTCGAGCGCCCGCGCGGCGCGTCCCAGCAGCCGGCGCGGCTCGATCGCCGCCGTGCGCAGCTGGCGCAGCGCGTCGTAGCCGGCCCGCAGTCCCACCGCCACCTCTCCCGTTCCGCCGCCGTTGCCGCTCGCGTGCGCAGCGCCTTGCAGGCGCTGCGCCAGGCGGCGCGCCCCAATGCGGTTCGCCCCGGGCGCAATCACGGCGAACTCCGTGAGCCCCACCCGCCCCACCGCATCCGAGTGGCGCGCCGTCGCTCGCACCAGCCGGGCGACGTCGCGCAGCACGCCCGCCCCGGCCTCGCCCCGCACCTCGGGCGCGACGACCACGCACGCCACGGAGGTGTTGTGGTGCGCCGTCTGGAGGATCAGCTCCCAGGCGCGCCGCGCCAGCCCGCGTCGCGTGTATAGCCCTGTCAGCTCGTCCACCAGGCTGCGCTTGGGCGCCCGCTCGGCCTCGAGCCTGGCGACCAGATAGACCTCGAGCTTGGCCAGCAGCGCACCCGTGTCCACCGGCACGCGCAGCAGCTCCCACACGCCGGCGCGCAGCGCGCTGAGATGGTCCTCCCGCTTGGGACGGTCGTGCACGAGCAGCAGGATCGGCGTGCTCGCGCCGATCAGCGGATCGGCGCGCAGCAGCCGGCTCAAGTCGAGGCTCTCCGAGTCCGCGAGCTTCGCGTCCAGCAGGATCACGTCGGGACAGGCCGCGCGCGCCCGCGCGAGCACGGCAGTGCCCGCGAACACACGCAGCACCGAGTATCCCTGTCGCCCGAGCGTGCCCTCGACGTCCCAGAGGGCGTGATTCTGATCGCTGGCGATGAGGACGCGCGGCGGGCGCGTGAGGCGCGGCCGAGTGGTCATAGCGGCTTCAGAGGTCAAGACTTGCAACCTAACACGATACCCCACCGTGGCGGTACGGGTGCGCCCTCGCCACCGCGGCATGGGGCGTGCACAGGAACCAGAGTGCGCCGTCGGCGGTAGGACCGATTCAACAGGAGGTGCCTTATGGAAGCCCGCATCACAGCACAGTCGCAGTCGTTCCGCCTGCGGGAGCGACTCGAGGAAGCGAAGGTCTCGCACGGCGAGGAAGCCCGGGTGGACCTGCCGGGCGTGAGGGTCGCGGTGCTCGCCGCCACAGGCGAGGCGCAACTCATGTTCTGCAACATGGGCTCGATCCGGGTGCGCCAGCTGATGCAGCGGGGCGATGAGCGCCCACTCGCCACCGACGTCACGCTGGAGGGTCTGCAGGTCCCCGCGGTGGGGATCTACGATCTGGTGAACGCGTACCTCTCGGTGAACGGCAGCATCCACGTGCGCGTGGATGCCGAGACCGAGGTCGTGCCCGCGCGCGATCTGGTTCAGAAGGGGTAGCCGAGGTCGAGCTCGACGATCGGCGTCGAGCGGGCGGTTCCGGACACGCTCAGGCTGAAGCGGCCGGCCACCGTCCTGGCGCCCAGCTCGACGCCGACACCGTCGACCCAGCCCGCGGGCTGAAACGTCCAGCGGTCGAGCACCGTACCGGCGTTCCAGCGCACGCGGGCGAACAGGTCGGGAGCGACGGACACCTGCCACTGGGCGCCGAGCTCCGCCTTCTGGACGTGACGACCGCTCTGCTCCTGCACGTGTAGTCCCGCAAAGGCGATCGTGCGGTCGGGAAACAGGTAATAGCCGTTGGCGCCGCCCAGGAAAAAGAGGTAGTGGGGCGGCGGCGTGCCACCCGAGGCGCCGAGCGTCGCGCCCGCCCAGAGCGACACCCGGCGCCCCAGCGGCAGGTACCCCTGCACGTCGCCGACGTGATGCGAGAACGAGCCGCTCCACTCGGACACCGCCCGCAGCCCGACCCCGCTGCTCGGAAACACGCCGCTGTCGTATGTATCGAGCTCCACCACGCCCGCCGCCGTCGCGAAGGTGCGGTTGATCGCCGGCGAATCCACCGCCGCCACTGCGTCCGCCCAGCGCGCATGCTCACCCTTCAGTCGCAGGTACAGCGCCGCGGCCGTTCCCAGGCGCCGCTCGAGCGACGCCGTGACGGCCCCCAGATCGACGCGCGCCTCCGCCACGCGGCGCCCGGCGCGAAACAGATCGAACGGGCCGTGCGCATACGCGACGCGCGCGTCGAGCGCCAGGCTCTGGGCGTCGCCCAGCGCCTGCGCCACGCCGAAGCCCACGCGGATCTGCTGACCCAGGCGGGCGTCCAGGTCCACCGCGCCGTGCGCGCCGGACAGCAGCACCGACGCTTTATAGCGGCTGTCGTAGCGCAGCCCCAGCCCGAAACGACCGGCGGTGCGCTCGCTGATCAACAGCGTCAGCTCGCCCTGCTCCAGGCGATAGCGCACGTTGGCGAACAGCCCGGTGGCGTAGAGCCGCTCGATACGCGCGCCCAGATCGCGCAGCGCAATCCACGCGGGCGGCTTGAGCCCGAGCGCGCGCGTCAGAAACGCGGGCGTCACGGTCGCTCCCCCGGACACAGCGAACCGCACGCTGGTCACCAGGACGGAGTCCGGCGCCGCGGGTGCCGGGGGCCGGGGCGCCACCCGGCGGCGTCCCACCTTGGCCTCGATCTCCGGAAGCGCGGCACGCGCCGCCGCCTCGCCTCGCGCCATCAGCTCGCCGGCGCGCCCGAAGCCGAAGCTCGTGAACGCGCGCACGTCCGGCACGATGAGCACGTCGCATGCGCCGCGCTCGGCGCGCTCCGAATCCCACACGCGGAACGACACCGATTGCGCCAGCACGTCCACCAGCGACACGATCGAATCACGCGGCTCGAGCGGGTCGGTCACGTCGCTGCAGATCAGCACGTCCGCGCCCAGGGCGCGCGCGTCCCGCGCCGGCAGGTTGCGCACCACGCCGCCGTCGATCAGGACGTTCGGCCCGAGCTCGACGGGAGCGAACACGCTCGGCAGCGCCATGCTGGCGCGGATCGCGTCCGGGAGAAACCCCCGGTCCAGCACCACCGCCTGGCCGGTCTCGAGGTCGGTCGCGACGGCCGCGAACGGGATGGGGAGCCGACGGAAATCGTGGATGCCGTGCGCCGACCAGGTGAGCCGGGTCAGGAGCTCCCAGATGCGCTGACCCGGCACGACGCTCTTCGGAAGCTGGATGCCGCCGCGATAGATCGGGAGGGTGAGCAGCAAGTGATCCGCGGCGGCCTTGCGATCGATCGGCAGGTCGCGCCGGTCCACGGGATCGGTGAGCAGGCGAAACCAGTTCTGGCCGCGCACGATCGTGTCGAGCTGGGCCGCACTGTAGCCGACCGCGTACAACCCGCCCACGACGCTGCCCATACTCGTTCCGGCGATCACGTCCACCGGAATGCCCGCCTGCTCCAGCACTTTCAACACGCCGATGTGCGCGAGGCCGCGCGCCGCGCCTCCACTCAGGGCAATGCCGATCTTGCGGGTTTGTGCGTACGCCGGGAGCATGGCCCCGCCCGCCAGGGTGGGGAGCATCAGTCCGAATATGAGCACGAGCCGAGATGGTCGCATGGCGCACCCAATCGTAGCAGGCGCCGACCGCCGCTGCAGTCTATTGTGGCCGAGGCGATGTGGCTGCGAGCCCAAAACTGTTGCGGGCCCGCGCCATTTTGTGAGGCCCGCCGGGTGACCATGCCGTGTGAGACGGGGAGCACACAGTTTGCAAACCGCGGGTGACGATTTCGTTACTGCGAGGAAACATCCCTGTTATGCAGCGTAGGCGTCTCGTCGACCGGCGGCAGAGTCTCGGTCGACGTATCGTGCGGGAACGTCGTCGTCGAACGGTCTCGGTAGCGGTCGATCGGCGCAGCGGTATCGACCGCCGGACGAACATGTTGCGGCGCTCCGGGGACGAGCGTCGCGGCAGCCGGGACCGGCGGCGGCGCTGACTCGACCGCTCCGCCCTCAGAGCTTCGGACTCACCGCCGGTTTTTCCCGCGACATTTCGAACGCACACCACCCGGAGTCTTCCCAGGCGACGGGGAACAAACCGTTGCAGCGCGGGCACGAGACCTTGAGCGCATGCTGGCCCAGCGACGCGCGCGCGCTGCACTGCGGGCAGACGCCGTAGCTCGGTCCCCAGGAGAGGGGCGGCTGCGGCGCGTTGGCGACGCGCGGCACGACGGACCACAGCTGGGGACGAAACGGGAGGATCTGCAGGAAGGTGCGCGGGACCGCGACGAGGCGCCGATTCACTTCGAGCACACCCTCGGCGGGCGTGGCCCGCATCACGCGATACCACGCGCCGCGTCGCAAGTCGCGGCAGGTGCGGACCCGCGTGCGGGCCCATTGTTCAGTGTGCGGCATGGTCGCCCTCCAGGGCGGATGACGAACGCGAGGCGATAAAGCCTGCGGGGCGCCCGCTCAGTGTGTCGCCCGGGACGTGGACGGGGCTGTCGGCTGGATCACAGTTTCGGGGGTCGGGCGTGCTCCGGGGATCAGGACTGACCCCGGGCGCCAGCCCGGGGTCCCCGGGGCATGGCCCCGTTGGTCATTTGAGATCCACCCTCCCCAGCTTCTGCACGCCCGACAGCGCCAGCCACAGTCGCCGCCGCGTCGAGTCCACCGCCATGTTGCGCACCACCGAGCCCGGCGTAGGGATCTTCACCGACTCAGCGCGCTCGGTCGTGGGGTCGAACGCAACGAGCTCGTCCGTGCCCGACTCGTCGTACCAGATGCGCCCGTCCGTGCCGATAGCGATGCCGTAGGGCTGGCTGCCGTCGCCGCCCGGGCAGGCGAACTCGCGCACCTGCCCGGTCGCGGGATCGAGCCGACCCAAATGCCCGCGCGCGTAGTCCGAGTACCACACGATGCCCTTGGCATCGACGCTGAGGCGGCGCGGCCGGGCTCCCGATTCCGGGAGCGGAAAGATTTTGAGCGCGCCGTCCGCCGGGTCGATGCGGCCGATCTGATTGGTGCCGAACAGCGCCATCCAGATGGATCCGTCGCGCGGGCTGGCGACCAGGCCGTAGGGGTGGGCACGCGGGGTCGGCACTGGGAAGAGCTTGGCCTGTCCCGTCGCGGGGTCGAGCACGCCGTAGAGATTCGCGCCCTGGGCGGTGAACCAGATCTTGCCCGCGTGGTAGAGCGGCGTGTGCGGATCGCGCGCCTCGGCAGGCAGGGGAAATTCTTTGATGGCCCCGGTGGCGGGGTCGAGCCGACCCAGCCGGCCCACGAAGTTCGCGGTGTACCACACGCCGCCGTCCGGTGCCACGACGATGCCGTGCGGGCCCGACATCCGGGTCGGCGTGGCGTAGTCGGTCACCGTGCTCGTCGCCGGATCGAGCCGACCGATGTAGCTGTTCGCCTGGTCGGTGTACCACACGATCCCGTCCGCGCCGACGGCGGGGTCGTGCGGGAACGCTTTGGGGCGCGGCAGCGCGTACTCGACGATGTTGGGTGGGCGAACGAAGGACAGCGTCAGCACGGCACTGACGTACAACAGGGACGAGCGGGTCATAATGTGTGAAGATGATGTGGTGCAGCGAACGAGGCAACACCATGTGCCGGTCTTGACGTCATGCTAATGGATTAGCATCTTTCCCGTGCCATGCGCACCGCTCCTTCGAAGGAGTTCGGCCGCCGCGAGCGCCAGATCATGGACGTGGTGTACCGCCTGGGCCGCGCCACCGTAGGCGACGTGATGGGCCGCCTGCCCGATCCCCCCACCTACTCCGCCGTGCGGGCCATGCTGCGCTACCTCGAGCGCAAAGGGCACCTGCGCCACACGCGCGACGGCGTGCGCTACGTGTACGAGCCGACGGTACCGCACGCCGAAGCGCAGCGCAGCGCCATGCAGCATCTGCTGCGCACGTTCTTCCGCGGCTCGCGCGTCGGCGCGGTGGCCGCGCTGCTCGAGCTGCCGGGCAAGGAGCTGTCGGACGGCGATCTCGCGCGGCTGCGCGCCCTGGTGCGTCGGGCCCGGCACGAGGGACGCTGACGTGAATTGGACGCTCGACCTCGCGAAGATCGGGCTGCTGGGAGCGAGCGGCTGGCTCGTCGCGGCGCTGCTCGCGCGCGGCCCTGCCAGCGCCCGTCACGATCTCTGGCTGCTCGTGCTGCTCGGCGCGGTGCTCGTGCCGGCGGCCGAGCTGCTGCTGCCGCCGCTCTACGTCATCGTGCCCGCGACCTGGGAACCGCCCAGGCCGCCGCTCGCGCTCTGGGCGCTCGGAGCGCTGGTGTGGGCGGCGCGGCTCGTGCCGGGACTGGTGGCGCTCTCCCGCGTGGCGCGCACCGGCGAGCGGTGGCACACGCCCGCGGCGCTCGCCGCCCTGAGCGAGGCCGCTCGGCTCGCGGGCGTGACGCGACCCGTGCGGCTGCTGCGCTCGAGCGCGGTCCCCGTCCCGGCGACCTGGGGCGTGCGCCGGCCGGTGATCGCGCTGCCCACAGCCGCGGCCACGTGGACGCCCGAACGGCTGCGGCTCGTGCTGGTGCACGAGCTGGTGCACGTGCGCCGCCAGGACGTGATGGTGGAGGCGCTGCTGTGGCTCGCCGGCGCGCTGTACTGGTTCCATCCGGCGGTCTGGCTCGCGACCGCGCGGGTGCGGCTCGAGCGCGAGCGCGCCTGCGACGAGGCGGTGATTGCGACCGGCGCGCGCGCCTCCGACTACTGCGGCCATCTGGTCGAGATCATGCGGGCCGCGACGCGCGGGGCGCGCGGCGCCGTCATCGGCGCGACCATGGCCGCGCCCTGCACGCTCGAGCAGCGGGTGCGCGCGCTGCTCGCGAGTCCCGACCCGGCGCCGGTCCGCTCGCACAGCGGGGTGCCGCTGGTGCTGGTCGGGCTGCTCCTGATCTACGCCCTGGGCGCGGTGGCGCCGTGCGCGTCCGGGTGGTAGCCGGAAGGGAGTTTTTTGTGTGGGTAAGTGCTAATCTATTAGCATGTGCCGCGCTGGCCCAGGCGCCCGCTATCCGCCTGACGACGTTCTACGAGACGTGGCCCGGCGACAACGTCGCGCCGCCGGTGCGCACCGTGGTGGCGATCAGCTACGACGCACACGCGCTCTATGTGGGCATTTGGGCGCAGGACCCCGACCCGTCCCGGGTGCGCGCCGCCTACGCGGACCGCGACAACGTCGGCCCCGGAGACGACTACGTCGAGCTGGTGCTCGACACGCGGGGGGACGGGCGCGTGGGGACGATCTTCCGGGTCTCACCCCGCGCCGTCCAGGCGGACGGGGTGTTCAACGAGGCGCAGTTCGCGCTCGGCAGCAATCCCGACGACCTGACGCCCGATTTCGCCTGGGAGGCGCGCACCGCCATCGGCGACTCGGCCTGGACCGCCGAGCTGCGCATCCCGTTCACGTCCCTGCGCTACCCGCAGCGGGAACGGCAGACGTGGGGTGTGATCGTGCAGCGCGTGTATCCGCGCGAGCTGACTCACTCGCTCGCTTCCGTGCGCCTGCCCCGCGGCACCACGTGCTTCCTGTGCCACGCCCAGCGCGTCGAGCTCACCGGCCTGCCGACGGGCGGCGCGCTGGCCGCCGCGCCGTACGCGACTGGGGGGAAGGACCTGCGCGCCGGGGCCGATGTCAAATGGACCCCCGGGGCCGGCACCGCGCTCGACGCCACGCTCCGGCCCGACTTCTCGCAGCTCGAAGCCGACGTGCCCCAGCTGAGCGTGAACTCGCAGTTCGCGCTGTTCTATCCCGAAAAGCGGCCGTTCTTTCTCGAAGGCTCGGATCTGTTCCAGACGCCGCTCCAGGTCGTCTACACGCGCTCCATCGCCGCGCCCGAGTGGGGGGCGCGCGCCACCGGCGAAGTGGGCCGCACCGCCTACACCGTGCTCGTGACGCGCGACGCGGGCGGCGGCAGCGCCATCGTGCCGGGCCCGACGCAATCCACGCTCGTCACCCGGGACTTCGCGTCCACCGTGGGCCTGGCCCGCCTGCGCACCGCGTTTCCGCGGGGCTTCGCCGGACTGCTCGCGACCGATCGCGAAGGTGGAGGGCACAACCGGACGCTCGGCAGCGATTTCTTCTGGAGCCCCACCGGGTCCGATCAGCTCACCGGCCAGCTGGTGGCGAGCGACACCTCCGGCGCGCTGGACCTCGCGTGGCACCATCTGGAGCGGCACGCCGAGTGGTTCGCCGACTACCGCGACGTGGGCGCCGGCTTCCGGGCGGACGACGGCTTCCTGCCCCAGGTGGGCGTGCGCCGGGTGAACGCCTGGGGCGACGCGATTCTCTACCGGTCGGGGGCGATCTTCTGGGTGAGCCCCTGGGTGCAGTGGCAGCGGGTCATGGACCGGACGACGGGGGAAGTGGTGTCGGCGTACCACGCCGCCGCCATTCAGGTCTCGGGCGTGCACGATCTCTACGCCCAGCTGCGCGTCGTGGACGAGCGGCTGCGCGCGCTCGACGCGCTGCTCGCACGCCGCTACGGGTGGCTGTATCTCGAGGTGGCGCCCGGGCGGCGGCTCGCGCGCGTGCAGTTCCTGGCCCGGCTCGGGGGCGACGTGGACGTCGCGAACGCGCGCCCCGGCCGCGGCGCCGAGCTGTCGAGCACCGTGGTGCTGCATGCGAGCGACCACCTGGCGCTCGAGGGTATGTCCGACTTCGCGTGGCTCGACGTGCAGGCGGGGGGAGTCGCCCGCCGACTGTTCACGGCCGGGATCGAGCGGTTGCGCGCGACGTACAACGTGACGCCCCGCACGGCGTTCCGGCTGGTCGTGCAGAACGAGCGCACCCGGCGCGACGCGGCGCTCTACCTCGCGCCCGCGAGCGCCGTCGAGGGCGGCCTCACGCTGTCGGCCCTCCTCACCTACCGGTGGGGCTGGGCCTCGGCCCTCTACCTGGGGCTCGAGGACGATCGCCCGGGCCAACAGCAGCTGTTCTTCAAGCTTCAGGTCGCGCGGCCGTAGCGGGGCCTTCGACGTCTCGATACGGAACGCCCGTCAACGGCGGCGCCGAGGTACGGCATATTAGTATCCAGGGTCATGGGGTTCCTACTGCGCAAGCTGCAGCACAAAGACGTCTGGGAGAGAATTCTGCGCGAGCGGCTCACCGAGCCGCTCCACTTGAACGGCCTGTCGCTGCTCGTCTGGGCCGTCGGCTCCTACCGCGCCAAGATCGCGTTCGATTTGGTCGTGCGACAATGGAACGCGTACGGCATCCTCAAGGCCGCCGA
>WNEX01006376.1_pt1 | contig 10432 bp, 9 predicted proteins | sample 5399841 | NCBI WGS metagenome assembly WNEX01 (sample SAMN13153337, study PRJNA577476) | soil metagenome | isolation source: 40 cm grassland meadow soil 2 days after 1st rain plot 5 | place: USA:California | collected 2015-09-18 | reverse complement strand
CGCAAAGGCCGCCCGTGTTTTCGCCTGACCGAACTGGGGCGGATGGTGTTCGGCGCGCCGGAAATCGAGGCGGCTACAAAGCCGGAAAAGGCGCGTTTTCTTACCGTGCAGCCGAACCTCGAGGTGGTGGCGTACCTTGAATCCGCCGACGCTCCGCAGATTTGCAAGTTAAGCCGGTTTGCAACCTGTGCTCCCAGGACGAGTGGCCCGGTTCAGACGTTTGCGCTTCGCCGCGAGTCCCTGTATTCGGCCCTCGAGTCCGGGTTGACGCTTGATGAAGCTTGCGGTTTCTTGACCGAGTACGGCAGGACCGAACTGCCGGCGAACGTCAAGAGGATGCTGTCAGAGTGGGCCGGCAAACGCGAGTCGCTGGTGCTGCGGAATCACGTGGCCCTGGCTTTGGGGCCCTGCGAAGACCGGCCTCGGGCCCGGGCACTTGGCGGCAACGTATACCTGCTGCCTTCAGTGAGCGCGAAAGCAGCCGCCAAATCATTCGAGGGCTGGACGATCCTAGACCATGGGGGCGAGCCCGAACGGACCTGGACCACCGATGAACTTGGCAACGTCACGGCCAATGGCGGCCACAGCATTTCGCAAACGCGTCTCGCCCGCATCGCGGACTCCGTGCCGACGGGCCGTCAGCTTACGCAAGAATCTATCCGGCGCGCGCGCATGAGCGGACTCTCGGCCGATCAGATTCTGGCTTGGCTTGGCGCGCATCTCACGGCGAAAATCCCGCCGCTGCTCGAAGTAGCCGTGCGGAACTGGACGGGCCGGCACGGCGTGAGGCTAGGCCCGGCACAGCTCCTGCAGATCGTGCAGCCGCAGGCCAAGGAGGCCCTGCTTCGCAGTCCGACTTTCCGGCCGCTCCTCGCCGGTCACATCCCGCCCGGATGGTTCTTGGTTCGCGAGGAGCATTTGAGCCAGGTCCGCACGTTACTGGAAAGGCTGGGATTCACGATCGATGACCAACTCGATCTGCCGCCGCTCGAAGCGGCCGTGAGCCCTGCGAAAGATGGCATGCTCGTCAAAGTAAGCGCGTGCGGGAGATGATGGCACGCACCGGGCATCGAGGGGTACGAACCACGCTCGTCCTGGGTGAGGTCGTTGGAGCCGAGGCTCGGGCTGAGGCCCGGACCAGCGGCACCCTCCGTTTGAGTCTAAGGTGAAGTCATCCACACGGACCAATTGGCACATACACAAAAGGATCCCTTTGATCACATTCTGCTGGCTCAGGCGATGGTTGAGGGAGTCAAACTGGTCAATAACGACCGCAAATTCGCGAGATATCCAGGCTCGATACGCAAAGTGTGAGGAATCGGTCGTCCGGGACCAGTTGAAAAAAAAGGGGATGGGCTACCCGGCCAGGACTCGTTCATTCCGGGAAAATGTCGTCCTCGTCATCCTCGCCCTCACCAGCCGGTTCCTCTGCGATGGCCAGCGCCTCTTGGACTGCCTCGATGATGTCCTCATCGTCGGACTCGATGAGACCACTCAGGACCTCACTGGCTTCTTGTGGACGAATGGCCGGTACTGCTTCAATTGCAGCCAAAAGCAGGGGCTTGGGCGTTCTGCCCGAATGGATGAGGGCGGCAATCTGTGGCCAACCGGCTGCGACGCCCCAGTTTGCTGCGGCAAGGACAGCCTCGAGCTGGATGTCTGGATTCTCGTTCTCGAGCTCTTCCACGATCTGCTTGTCGAACCCACGGAGGAAGCGCATGCAGAAGACCGCGGTGAGCTTCCACGCGTTATCGCCACTCGAATAAGCAGCCAGGACGGCATTCTTGTGCCACTCCTGCGGGGCGCGCACAGAAGCCTCAAGGATTCGCCGTCGAACTTCCTTGGGAACCTGCGCATCCATGTGGAGATCGCGAAGGGACTTCTGAATCTGTTGGAAATGCCGTTCAGAAATCGGCACATCGTCTGGATCTTCAAAGCCTTCGGTGTCTGCATACTGAAGAATCGGCCCCAGCGAAATCGCCGCTCGGGCCCGCACCTCTGGGGATTCCTCGCTGTTCCGTAGGATGGCGAGCAGCGCTTCAACCAATTCATCGTTGACCACTGTGAAATCGCCCGCCATCTCCGCGGCTAGGACGCGATCCGGCTCAGTCGCTTGCTCATCCCGAAGAACACTAAGCAGCTTTTCTGCCGTGCCTTCCGGCCAGTCCCAAGGTGGAGTATCCTTCGAGGCCTGCAAATCCATTTCGGCCCCTGCTTTCCCAATCCGTTGATGAAAATTCAAAACAAAAGTCAGCTTTCAAACGACTACCTCGACCAACGTGTGGTACTGGTCGCGTGTCTGCGAAAAGTCAAAACACCGTTCCGTAGATCATTAACACACCTTCTGCAAATTCTTAAGTTCTTGGAGATAGTCTTCCTTTTCCAGCCGGCTTTCAACCCCGAAGTCTGTCAGGATCTTCATCATCTGTCCGACTGGGACCCCCGCCAATAGCCGCCTTTGGCTCCGCCGCAAGGTAAGTGACCTCTTCCAAACCAAACGGCGACGTTGAGCATTCGCCGTAGGGCCCGAAACTCCTGGTGCAGGTTGAGAGCACAGACCAAAGGCCCCGATTGTGCGACTGGGCCGGGGCGATATGATAGGGCAAGAGGATTGTAATGACGACCGAGCGAATCGAGATCAACCCGGCGATTATGATGGGAAAACCCGTCATTCGGGGGACGCGAATCACGGTGGAGCTGATCCTGCGCAAGCTCGCTGAAGGTGCGAACGAGGGTGAACTGCTGGAGGACTACCCGCACCTCACAACAGAGGACATCCTAGCGGCGGTGGGCTACGGCGCGGCCAGCGTAGCCCACGAAGAAGTGGTGCTGCTGCCCGATGCGCCGATTCCTGGCAAACCGTGAAGCCGACAATTCGGAATGCTCCATTCACGGACCGGGAGTCGTGAGCATTTCGGCGATATCCCCCCAGCAGCTGTTTCCTGTAAGCATTAGTGTGCTTCTTGACGCCGTGTGTTTGCCCTACCACGTTCGACTTTGGCCGGTTCTGGAAAATAAGCGCGTACGTGCCTGGAGCCGACGAGTACCTGACATGTGTTTACTACTGGTATAATTTCATGACTGCCTCGACCGTAAACTTTGGTTGCATCACGACCAGAGGTTCGGAAGGAAGGAGCCGACATTCTTATGAAATCAAGTGGAATTCAGCGCGTAAGCCTCCATATGCTCCAGCAAAAAAGAACGAGTAATAGCAGGCCAGCTAGAAGGGAAACCCAAGGATAGCGAGGATAAACTTTCCCGGAACGAGCCCAATAATTCGGAATGTCGATGCCAAGTTCCAAAATCAGCGCAGTGGCAGGAGGCACCAAACGCACCAAAACAGTAATTGAGTTATAGGCATTCGGGTGATGAAGCTACAAGGTGCAGTGGCGACGGTCACAGAAAAACGGGTAACAATTCCATTCAATGAAGCGTCGAATGCATAGCCGGATCTGAGGGTCGAGAGCGGGTTTCGGCACAAAGCAGGAGGGGTAAACCGTGCGCTGCGAGCCGAATCATGAAGCACGGAGTCCTGAAGGAAATTCAGGAGCCCCACCGAAACACACACTGAAGCCGAAGCTGGTGATACTGGCGGCGACATGGCTGGCGATTTTTGCGGTCGCGTGTGGCGGAGGGACTTCTTCAACGAATCCGCCGCCCCCCACAGCCTTGGAATGGTTTTTCGTCGAGAGTTTCTCGGGGCAAGTCGAAGGATTCAGCGCCCCGTCGGGCCACCTGGAGCCGATTCCCGGATCGTCAGTGAGCTTCGTGCCGGCCTCTCCCTCTCCCCCACTAACGCTTTTGACCGCCTTCGCGGTCGCACCCACCGGCATGTTCCTTGCTGTCACTGCCTCCACAGCTCAGGGACCGGCCACGCTGGAAATTGCGAACATCGCGTCAGGTGGAGCGATTTCGGTGACGCCACTAACCGCACCGGTGGCCAACGCCTACAGAATGGCCATTGCATCGCAAGGAGTGATCGCTATTTCCGACGGATTTTCGACCATTCAATTCTTTACGCTGCAAAACGATGCTCTGCTGGCTGGCCCCGCAGTCCAAACTAGCGTAAGCCCACAGGATTTGGCGTTTCGCCCGGACGGCAATGTGTTGTACGCGCTGAATGCCGGCGGCGCCATTGCCGTCTTCTCGGTTGCGCCGGATCTTTCGTTGCAGTTGATCCAGGACGCCCCGCTGCCGCTTGTGCCGGGGCAGCTGGGTGGAAACGCCGTGCGCATTCGTTTGAACGCGGCGGGAAACAAGATTGCCGCAACCACTCTGGATGGCTGGGTTTACGTGGGCGACGTGAATGGCACGGATGGAACGGTTTCGGGGATCACCGAAGCGCAAGCCGCGCCAAACGCGAACCTCCAAGAGGTTGTTTTGGATCCCACAGGACAAAACGTTTACACCGATGACCAGGACAATGGGGGCATTTATGAGTTCTCGACCGCGGGAGGCCGGGCTCACCTGTTGCCACTCCACTAGGTTCGATGGGGATGGAGACGGATTCGACTGGCACGCGTTTGTACTTGGGGACTCCGGGATTTCCGAGTTCGCAAATCGTAACCTTTAGCCGGGACCTGTCGAGCGGAAAGCTGCGGCCGCTGCAGAGCCATGCGCACGGCCTCGAGCACTGCGTTATACGAACTGTTGGAATCCTCGCGAATGCATATTACGCGACCAGCTTACCTACCGGTGCGGTTTTTCAAAGCTTGTGTCCCTTGCAGAAGTCCGATATCTCGCGGAGCAGTACGTGAGCTCCAATGTTATCGCGAGGTACTTCCACGTACCTAGTACGTTAGTTGCGCGCTACCTGAAAGAGTCTGGCAGGCCGATTCTTGCCATTTCGGTGCGCCGGAGTCCCCGATTAGAGAATTTCAGAATTTCGCACTACGTCAACAACTCGGAGTCCCGCAACGTGGGCATCCGCAGCCAAGACTTCGAACTCATGAGGAAACAAGTCGAGGCGTGGAACATTACGCGCCTCCCGGTTGGTGATTTCGAGGAGGTCTAGTTCCGCTGCATGCGGTCCACTCCAACCGAGAGGATGTCCACGCGGCTCAGGTGTTTAGTGGGCTTGGCGAGTACGGGCGCGAAAGCGCCTGGTACAATGGTGCCATGCTGCGAATTCGGGCTTGTTTGGCAAGGCTGGAGCAGTCAAAGCACTTGGAATTGGAAAATCATGGAAAATGGAACCGTTTCGGCGTCGAACTTCTGCGCTGACTCGCTTGCAAAGCCAGGCAGGAGCAACCGCCTAAACCTGTCTTGCCGCAGGGCACGGTTTGCCTTCGTGTCCTTTCGCCCTGTGGTGCTTGATCTCGGCGTATAAGCTCTCACGCTGTTGTTGCACTTCCGCGCGTTCTTCGTCCCCATATACCAGATCAGGACTGAGCAAATTGAGTTTGTTATTCAAAGCGATTAGCCGACTCACCAGTTCGTCCTTCACTTGGCAGTTCATCAATTCATTGTACTATGCCTGCCGGAATTTTGTTTTTGACCGGATCTTCCCGCGTCGCAAGCCTCATTTCAACTCCCGTGTCACCTGTCCGGCTGACCACAAAAAAACGTCCATCCCGATATGTATTTGGCTTCGTAGAACGCAATTCCGCGGCCGAGGTAGTCATGGCCAAACTTCACCATCCGGTAGACCAGGCGGGCAAGTATGTGCTCCCTCGCGGCGATGGCTTTGGGTGCCCTAAGTTTGGAGCGCAGTCGCTACTGGGCATATGCGATTCATAGCTGTGGCTACCGAAAATTGCGTCCGATCTGAAAACAAAGAGGTTCCGATCATTCGTGAGATCATGGTGGCTACCACGATGAGCTCTCTTTTCGTCGCCCTTTTCGCTTACAGGCCGTTCAGCGCCGGATCACGAACGTATCGATGAGCAAAATACTGGGGGAGGGCAAGGATTTCACCAGATTTCACCAGATTTCACCTGATTTCACCCGATTTCACCCTATTGACAGCCGCGGAGGATTGGGTTAAGGATGGCCGCATCCGCATGGGGTGTGAAGCCATTGGAGTGTGCCATGCACAGCGCCTTTCGTGCTCTTCCACTTTCTTTGTTTGTGGTTTTCGCAGCTTTCCCTCCAACGCTTTTTGGACAGGCTGTTTTCGGAAGTATTTCCGGGAGCGTGACCGATCCCTCGGGAGCGGGAATTCCGGGCGCCAAGGTCATCATCAGCGATGCAGGAAAGGGCGTCTCCTACAATACCTCGACCAATGAGTCCGGCCTCTACACTCAATCCCACCTAATCGTGGGCCTCTATGAGATTCGCATTGAGGTGACCGGATTCAGCGCATATGTTCAGCGAAACGTGAGCGTCGAAGTCGACGCGGTTACACAAGTAAATGCTCGGCTCACGATAGGCCAATTGGGTCAGGTGGTAAACGTCTCGGGTGAGGTGCCGTTGCTTAAGACTGAGCGGTCCGACGTTTCCGATACCATCACTCAGAAAACCGTACAGGAATTGCCGGTGCTGCAGCGCGATATGAGCCAGCTTTATTTTCTTATACCCGGCGTTCAGGCCAGCGGCACCACGGCCGCTAGCGAGCAGCCCCATGACGTTTATCGCCCCAAAATTGGCGGCCAGTACTGGGGCGGCATTGCATTTCAACTGGATGGCACGGACAACCGCGACTCCGTTTTGGGTGAACCCATCATCACACCGAACTTTGATGCCGTTTCGGAATTGAAGATCACTACGACAGCCTACGACGCGGAGTTTGGCCAGGCGAGTCAGGCGGTCATTTCCATGCAGACTAAGTCAGGCACGAATTCCTTCCATGGCAGCGCGTTTTGGTACCGGCGTGACAATAATCTGAGCGCCCGCGACCCCTTCAAAGAATCACGGCCGGGCCCGAATGGCCGATTTATACCCGGGACGCTCTGGAATCAATTCGGTGGCTCCCTTGGCGGGCCCATTCAGAAAGATAAGACATTCATCTTTGGCGATTACCAGGGAAGCCGACAGAAGAATGGAGATTCGGTGCTGGTCCGCGTGCCCACCGCTGCGGAGCGTTCTGGCAATCTGAGCGGTTTAGGCGTGCCGATTTTCAATCCATGCGACGCCACGGGATGTAACGTGCCGCCGGCCAGCCGACAGCAGTTTGCCGGAGGCATTATTTCTGGTACTTTGCTTTCACCGCAAGCGCAAGCCTTGCTGCAATTCATACCGCTTCCCAATTTCCCCGGCGCTCTCCCAACAGATCCTAACTACGTTGGCTCTGGAAGCGGGATCGTGAACAGCGACTCCTTCAACGTGCGGGCGGATCGCTACCAAACGGAGAAGCTGCACATGTTCGGGAGGTACAGCCTCCTCCAGTACGCTCAAGCGGCTCCCGGCGCTTTCGGGTTTGCGGCTGGAGGCCAAAACTTCCCCACAGCGAATTTCGCCGGCACCTCCTCGCTCCGCAATCAAAGCTTGGCTTATGGTGTGGATTATTCGCCGACACCGAATTGGGTCGGAGATTTCCGTTTCGGCTTTTTCCGCTATCGGGTGCTCGTGAATCCCAACGGGCTAGGCACGTCTCCGGCCAAGGACGCGGGTCTTCCGGGCTTGAACCTCGACAGCTATTACACGTCCGGCATGCCGGCTTTCTTTTTGAACGGTACCGGAGGCTTTTTTTTCGGATACTCCCTGAACCGAAACAATATGGGCAACCAGTGCAACTGCCCGTTGAATGAGCAGGAGAACGAGTTTCAGTGGGTCGGTAACGTGACACGCACGTTCGGGAATCATGCGCTTAAGGTCGGGGCGGATTTCCGCCACGCCCAGAATTTACGAGTCCCGAGCGACTCCCACCGTTCTGGCGAACTGTTCTTTGACCCGGTAACTACGTCGGGTCCCAGCGGAGGGGGACTGTCCTTGGCGTCGTTTCTTTTGGGCCAGGTGCAATCGTTCGCGCGGTACGTTAGCAATTCCACGAGCGCGGCGGAGAGGCAGAATCGTTTCTTTACCTACGCTCAGGACACCTGGAGAGTCGGGCGAAAGTTGACCGTAAGTTACGGGCTGCGCTGGGAGATTTACTACCCCCAATATGTGAACGGCTCCAGTAATGGCGGCTTCCAGAACCTGAGCACAGGCGAGGTACTGATTGCCGGGCAAAACGGCGCGGACCTCAATGGGAACATCAATACTGCTCTGACGCATTTTGCGCCACGCCTGGGGGTGGCCTACCAGGTCACACCGAAGACAGTTGTGCGTATGGGTTACGGAAGGTCGTTTGACGTAGGCGTCTTCGGCGTGTCATTCGGGCACAACGTTACCCAGAACCTGCCGGTACTCGCTAATCAGTCATTGAATCCCGGCCAACCCTGGCAGTCCGTTTTCACCTTAGCGCAGGGCCCTCCGCCACTCAACCCGTCCACGATTCTGGCGGCGCAGCCGAAGGGACCCAATGGAAACCCAATCTTGCCCGATAAGATCAATCCCAATGTCTTGCCTCTGACCAGCGACAACACCATGAGACTGCCCACCGTGGATGCCTGGAACCTCACGGTGGAGCGACAGCTCACTCCCACACTTATCGTTTCTGCTGCATACGTTGGAAACAAGGGCGAGCACGTAACCCCTGGAGGCACGAATTACAACATCAACCAGCCAACCGTTGTGGGTTTCGGAACTCTCAGCACCAACCAGCGCAGATTTTTCTTTACCAAACCTTGCCCGACATGTCCGTCCGGACAGCTTGGCTGGACTCAGTCCATAAAATATTTCAGTGACGACGCCAGCGTAAAATTCAATTCCCTGCAGCTTCGCGCGGAAAAACGCTTCTCGAACGGCATGACCTTTCAGGGAAATTACACTTGGGGCAGCGCCTTCGATTTCGAGAACAGCTATTTCTTCTGGAATCCTCGTGTCGGCTATGGCCGGGCGGATGGTGTACGCCTCCACGTTTTTAACCTGAACCATACGTATGAACTTCCGTTTGGCCGAGGCCGCACCTTCTTTCGTGACGTTTCGCGACCTGTGGATTATGTGATTGGGGGCTGGCAGCTCGCCGGAATTTGGACGTGGCAATCTGGCCTGCCGTTCACGCCCTCTTATCTCGACTGTGGTTCTGATAGAGACACCGGGCCGTGCCGCGCCACTCTGGTCGGTGATGCCCACGTTTCAGATCCCGGGCGCTTCGGATGGTTCGCAACTACGACGCCCGGAGCTGCGTCAGGCTGCACGACATCAACGATGCGGTTAGACGCCAATGGCTGCACCCGTGGTCCCTGGAGTCGACCGCAACGCGGAACATTCGGAACTGTGGCTCGCAATTCGTTTTTCGGACCCCACTTTTTCAATGCCGCGCCTCCTTAAGCAAGCGTTTCGCAATAACCGAAACCCTCAGTGGTCAATTCCGAGCGGAGTTATTCAATGTTTTCAATCACGTGAATCTTGGACAGCCAAACACGCTTGTGGACTCGCCGTCAGGTGGCAAGATCACCGGCCTTGCCGCGCTGGCTCAAATGAGGAGATGGCAGTTCGGTTTCCGTTTTGACTTTTAGAGTGGGGGGTAGAACAGTAGACAGACATCGTGTTTGCGGCAGCGTTCCGCGTGGGACCAGATGAAAGAATATTACATGAGTTTCGGCGAATCGTATAGTCAGTAACATCTACATTGGACTAAGCCGGAATTCGATGTTCCTGTCACTCGAATCTCGAATCTTCAAATCGGTTAGTCGGTGCAATGCCGACTCAAGAAGTTCCATCATCGGCCGATCCTTGGGGTTACGCTTGAGGACGACACGCCGGGCATCCTTCGTCAGGCGGATTTCTGCCGGCATCATGAGGATCGCGTGAAGGAGTCGTGCGAAGCTCATGTGGTGTTTTTCAAAGCTCTCACTGAGGAACCAACTCGCGATATTCACCAGGGCGATGCGGAAGAAGCCCATAATTTGATCCAACTCGACGTCAATGCGATAGAGGTGATCTTTGCCTTGAAGACGCAGCCACTCCTTTTCGTAGCGCCGAAGCCTACGCAAGGGCTTACCCCATTGCGACTCGATGACTTTGACCTGACGGCGGCTTGCGGCGATTTCTCGAGACAGCACCTGGAGCTCACGGCGCGCAGCCTCCGGGAGCTTTCGTTGACCGTCCTCAACCGGTGCTCGAGATCGGATGCCAAGCTCCTTCTCGATGGCCTTCGCCACCTGCTCCTCCTGATCAGCGATCTGTTTGAGCGGGACCTTCAGGCTCTGCCGCAAGGCGGTGATCTGGCGCTGCAACTGCTGCTGCGTCGCACGCACCTTTTCGTCCGGCAGCTTTTTCTTGCCGTAGCCGGCCACGCGGTTCAGGCACGCAAACGACTTCATGCGCTTGAACTGCAACTCCTCGCTCGGCCAGCGATCGAAATAGGCTTTGACCACCAAGCTGGCTCCCACCACCTCCTTTGGCAAGCTCGTGATCAGCACGGTGCGTTTGCCGTAGTCCCAGTCGA
>WNEX01004128.1_pt1 | contig 10472 bp, 7 predicted proteins | sample 5399841 | NCBI WGS metagenome assembly WNEX01 (sample SAMN13153337, study PRJNA577476) | soil metagenome | isolation source: 40 cm grassland meadow soil 2 days after 1st rain plot 5 | place: USA:California | collected 2015-09-18 | reverse complement strand
TCTCCCCTGATCTGGTCGCGCGTCTGGGATCCACGATCGCGCCGTAGATAGCCGCAGAACTGCAGCTTGGATCCGCTGGAAGCCGGGAATTTGTACTCCGTGGCGAGATTGAAGATCTCCGGCGACCCGACTACGAGGATTCGATCGTAAAAGCATCGCACCGCTTCGTGATAGTGGTTGCGCTCCCACGTAGCGGTGGTCGTGTCCGGGTTATCGAGTATGTCACGAAGCAGCAGCACCACCTTTGGCAGGGCGCCACGGCCGTGCAGGAGCCGCAGCCCCGGGGCTAATTCATTGCTCACGCCGAATGGCTTCTTGTCGACAAGAATCAAGTCCGGGGAGAAGTCCAGCAGCGCGCTCGTGATCAGGGTCGCCCGCAGGCGGATCGTGTCGTCATAGCCAAGCCCCAGGAACTTCACGTCATAGGCACCGTCGAGCGTTCGGGTGAGACAAGGGAGTTTGATGTAATCAATACGCGGTGGGATGCGAAACGCGTGCAGCATCGGTGAGCCGGAAATGATCAGCACCGAGGCATTGCCATCGGCGGCAACCAGATGCTTGGAGATCTCCAACATTCTCTTGATGTTGCCGAGCCCGAAGGTGTCGTGCGAATAGACGAGGATCCTTTTCGGGTGCGCGCCTTCGCTAGCCGCCGCCGAAGGGAAACGCGGGTCGCGATCCGTGCGACTCCGCAGCACTTGGGCGACGCCGGGGGTTAGCGGCAAATCGCCAACCCGAGCCGCAGCGTCGCCCCACGCGCCAGACACGGCAAGAGGCGCGGCGTCGCGCTCGGCGGTCTGGCTACTACGAAGGCTGGTTGGGTGTACTTCACTCATAACTCATGAACCTCAACGCGACTTGGCGGCGCTCTGCCGGCCGTTTCAGCAGCTTGCAGGACACAGAGCCCAGGCCCATCTGATAGGCCCGGTACTCATCTTCGACGATGAAGCAGAGCGCATTTCTTCCTTGCTCCCGCGCACCAAGGGGGCGAATCGCTTCCATCGATTCCTGCAGGCACTCCTGAAGATAAGGTCCAGCGCCGACGGAGCCCGTTGCCGTCGCTCACGACTCGCGCAAAATCACGCCTAAGAAGCTGCCCTTTCCGAACTGCCTCGAGTCACACTCCGGTGAGCCGAGCAGAGACCGAGCAGAGACCGAGCAGAGACCACTGTAACCAAAGTGTAATGATCATGAGGAGCTGCCGCAGAATAAGTCAATAAGCTCCTCGGACCTGTGCTGTTAGGTTTGCGAGTCATCGGCAATTGTTAGACTGCGGTAAATTTTGCGGATCTTCAAAGTGCAATACGTGTGCGACCCGACAAACCCTACGGCGAAAAGGTTAAGGCTCTAAGGCGAACCCTGTGCGAAAAAACCCTAGGGCGAACGTAGGGCGAACCTAGGGTGAACCCCAGGACGAAACCCTAGGACGAAACCCTAAGGAGGAAACCCTAAGGAGGAAACCCTAGGACTACGAACAAACACTACGGGCTACTCTAATAAACTCTACGGCTGCCCCCAGCGGACACAGCCAAGTTGCGAGTTGATTCGCAATCTGACAATTGCTGCTGAGCCGCAAATAGTTGGGAGGGCAACTCGCCGTGGAACACACCGACCACCGAGACGCTCGAGAGCGCGGACAGCGGTAACCGGCTGCGGCGCTCCCATCCAGGAACCTCGACTCACCAGCGCTTCGCGTCCCAGTAGTCTTCCATCTTCCGGCGCATCGCGGCGTCGGGGAGCCGGCCGCGGCCCGCGGCCTGGTTATCCACGAGGTGACTCAGCCTGGTCGAGCCCGGGATGGCGCAGGTGACCGCCGGGTGGGAGATCACGTACTTCAGGAAGTACTGCGCCCAGCTGGCGACGTCGATGTCGGCCGCCCAGGGCGGGAGCTTCCGGTCGGCGGCCTGCCGCAAGAGCGTGGCGTGCCCGAAGGGCAGGTTGGCCAACACCCCGATCCTGCGCTCCTCAGCGAACGGCAGGATCGCTTCGGCGGCGTCGCGATTGGCGATCGAATAGTCGACCTGGATGAAGTCGAGCGGGTAGTTGTGCATGACTTGCAGCATCTGCGCGTGCTGGCCGACCCGGGAGGTGGTCGCGCCGATGTAACGGATGCGCCCCGCCTTCTTCCACTCCTGCATCGTGGGGATCAGCTCCGCCACGCCGTTCAGGTTGTGGACCTGCAGCAGATCGACGCGCCGCGTCCGCAACCGCTCGAGCGACCGATCGAAGCTGGCGGCGCCGCTCGGCGTGAACGGATTGGCGGATGAGCCCACGAGCTTGGTCGCGATGAACATCTTGTCGCGGATGCCGAGGCTCTCGAGCGCATCCCCGATCAGCGCTTCGCTGTCCCCATAGGCTGCGGCCGTGTCGATCACGGAAGCTCCGAGCTCGCTCATGCGCTCGAGCTCGGCGCGGATCTCATCCCGCGCCGACTCGCCAAAGGTGTCGGTACCGATACCGATCGTGGCAAGCCGCTCTCCGCTCGACGGTATGGCCTTGGTGGTGAGCGGGAGCGAGGAGCCCGCCGGCTGGGCCTCCGCCGGGGGGCCGGCGAGGGCCGTGCCGATACCGGCGACGAGCCCGGTGCCGATGAAGTCGCGCCGCGAAAGACTCACACCGCTCTGCCTGCCCATGAGTCACTCTCCTTGGCTCCGATGGACGTCGACGGCGGCAAATGCCACGGTCACTTTACCGTGCTGGTACGCCCCGGCCGCTCCGGTCGTCGTCGGCGCGCCGACCGTGAACCGATAGTGGCCGGGCGAGACCGCCTCAAGGCCCGCGCCCTGTGCGCTCGCGATGACCCAGGGCGTGCGCAGCTCGAACGCGGAGGCGGTCGAAGTCGGGTGATCGAGCTCCAGGGTCAGCAGCCGGCCGGCGAGGCTCACCCCGGTGAACTTGATCGCCGCGCTCGAGTCGCCGATCTCGGGCCGGGGCGGCGCCGGCAGGATCGCGACACCGCCCTGGTAGACGATCTCGAGCCGCGTGCCGCCGTGGGGCAGGGTGAGGTCGAGCCGCACGTGAGTGTCCTCGAGATTCGGCTCGAGAAGCGCTGCGACCGGGCGGTCGTCGAGGAGCGCGTTACGAAGCGTCGCGCCGAGCGGAATCTCGGGATCGAAGCGCATCGTGACGGGAGCTCCCGCATTCTCCGCCTGCAGGCGGACCTCGCCGGGCAGTTGCGTCACGTGGAGCGTGAGGTCCGAGCCCTTGACGCGCACGTGCCGCACGGTGACCGCGCTCCACGCGGGCGGCAGGTGTGGCGCGAAGCTGACCCGGCCCGATGCGCCCTGCACCCTGAGCCCGAGCAACCCCTCGACCGTAGTCGTCAGGAACGAGGCGGACGACCAGGTCTGCTCGGGGACGGACTCCACTTCCGGGTGGTACAGGTCCCCGGCGAGCACCTCGTGCATGTGGCCGAGAGAGTCGAGCGAGCTCCACGGAAGGAGCGCGTTCCAGACGGCCAGGGCGGTCAGGGGTCGGTGCGCCGACCAATACGTCCCGGCGATGCCGGAGGTGCCGAGCGCCCAGACGCTGCCGCTCGCGTAGGCGTTCGGGTCGTAGCTGGCGGCGCTCACGGCCTTGCTGCGCGTACCCCAATCGGCCTGGAAATCGGCGGAAGCGAGCCGGTCGAGCAGCGAGTCGCGCTGCCCGGCGGTGAGGAGGGAGTTTCGGATCAGGGCGGCGGGATTCAGATCGGGATCGGTCACGGGCGCTCCGGAGCGCGTGTGGGCGCTGATCCAGACCCCGTGCCGCGCGTCCCAGTATCTTTCGGTGACGGCGTGCCTCGCCTGCTCGCTCGTGCGGCGGGCCTGCTGTGCGCCGGCGGCGTGGCCGGCGGCTGCGGCGAGATCCGCATAGGAGGCCGAGGCGGCCACCCAGCTCACCGACAGCGCCAGCTCGTCACCGAGCGGGTCCTGCTCGTTCGCTCCCTCTTTGTCTCGCGGGATGCGCGGCAGCCCGTCGTGCGGATCGAGGAGCGAGCGGCAGTAACCGAAGGCGGATTCGAGCGCCTTCCAATGATCCTTGACGAAGCGCAGATCGCCGGTGGTCGAGAAGTACTCGTCGACGGTGTTGAGAAAATCGAAGCTCAGGTCGACGTGGATGTAGAGGTATGGATACTTCGTCCAGTCGAGGTAATGTAGAGGTATGGATACTTCGTCCAGTCGAGGTAGCGGGCACTCTGCGTGAGCTCGTGCCACACCATGCCGGTTCTCGGGTCCTGGTACTTGAGTATGAATTCGAGCTCCTCGCGGGCCCGATCGTATTCCCCGGCGGCGAGCAGAGCGCGGGTGGCGATCATGCCGTCGCCGGCGAAGAACCAGTCGTACTGCGGACGCCGCGCCTTGCGCGAGGGGCCGTATCCGGCGATCAGGCCGCATCCGAGGTCGACGTTGCACACCCACGCCTGATCCAGCGCGATCTCGGACCAGGCGAGCGCGCGATTGACGAGCGGGTCGGGCGTCTCGATCTGCAGCGCCTGCTCGAGGAGATCCGAGTAGTGATCGGCGGCCGCTCTCTCGAGCGAGCCGCTCTGCTCGAGGAGTCTCCCGGCGATGGCCGCGGTGTCCTCCGCCGCCGTGCCGCCGGCGATGACGACCTGCACCGTGCGGTGATCGCGACCGGCGCGCAGGGTGAAGGCGAGACCCGGGGAGCGGCTCAGGCGCTGCGTGGCGTTCACCGTGTCATCGTGCGCAACGATGTCGGGCGAGCCGACACGGGCGGTGAACCGATGCAGGGGTTCGGAGAGGATGTACGCGGAGGCGTAGGCATCCCACACGCTCTCCTGGCCGCCGATCGAGGCCGGCCACATCAGATCCAGCACCGGCGTGAAGCGAACCAGGACATCGACGGGGCGTGCCCCCTCGATCTGGTAGCTCACGATCGCGCCCGGCAGCTCGAGCGGAACGAAGAGCTCTTCCCGCACGACGAAATCAGGTCCGACGTAAGCGCGGGTCACGCCTTGCGGACTGTAGGTGATGCGGCGGAGGATGGCCTGACCCTCGATCTCGGTGGCGGCGCCCTGCTGGCGGAAGCTCACGCGGTAGCCATTCAGGATCTGCACCGGATAGGCCCAGGCCTCGAGCCCGTTCTCCGAGTAGCCGAAGAGCGCCGCGCGGCGCCCGTGCGCGGAGATGAATCGCGAGGGCAGGGTGGCGTCGCTGCTCCACACGAGGCGGCTCAACGGCTGCGGCACGCCGGCCTCGAGCTGGGCGCCGAGAGCACCGGCGCACCCGAGCAGCATCCCGAGCAGCATCCCGAGCGGGCGCAGCACGGTTCCTGCCCGGAGTCGTCGAGGGGCCCTGGCCGGTTGCGACATGGCGCGACGCGACCCCGGCGCGCCTACTGGCGCACGTAACTGCCGGGCGCATCCTCGAGCGTGGCGGAGGGTCCGCCGCCGGCGCCCACGCTGCGCGCGGGCTCGCGCCTCGCGCTCGAGTGCTCGATGAGCCAGCGCTGCCACGCGGGCCACCACGAGCCTTCCCGCTGCGGCGCGCGCTTCAGCCACTCATCGGGCGTCAGCGTCTCGGCGGCGTTCGACCAGGTGAGTAAGCGGTGCCGGCGCTTGGGGTGCACCGGGCCGCTCACGATGCCCGCGTTGTGGCCGCCGCTCGTCAGCAGGAACGTGTAGTCGGGGCTGCGCGTGAGAGAGCGCAGCTTGTACACCGAGCGCCACGGGGCCACGTGATCGGTTTCGGTGCCGACCACGAACAGCGGCGCGCCGAGCGCCGAGAGCTCGACCGGCTCGCCTTTGACCGTGAACTCCCCGCGCGCCAGCTCGTTCCTGAGATACAGCCGCTCGAGATACTCGCTGTGCATGCGCCACGGCATGCGGGTCCCATCCGCGTTCCACGCCATGAGATCGTTGAGCTGCGGGCGCTCGCCGCGCACGTACTGATCGACCGCCGGCCCCCAGAGCAGATCGCGCGAGCGCAGCAGGGCGAATGCGGCGCCCATGCGCTCGCTCTCGAGCACACCGGACTCGTGCATCAGCGCCTCGAGCATCGCGACCTGGTTCGGGGTGATGAACACCGAGAGCTCGCCCGGCTCGCTGAAATCGGTCTGTGCGGCGAGGAGCGTCAGCGAGGCGAAGGGCTCCTCGCCGGCCCCGGCGAGGGCGGCCGCCGCGATCGCGAGCAGCGTGCCCCCGATGCAGTAGCCGACCGCGTGGACTTTCTGTCGCGGGATGAGACGGCGCACCTCGGCCAGTGCGTCGAGAAAGCCGAGCTGCAGGTAGTCGTCGAGGCCGAGCTCGCGGTCGGCCGCATCCGGGTTCTTCCAGGAGATCATGAATACCGTGTGGCCCTGCTCGACCAGGTAGCGCACCAGCGAGTTACGCGGCGAGAGGTCCAGGATGTAGTACTTCATGATCCACGCGGGCGTGATCAGGATCGGCTCGGCGTACGCCTCGGGCGTCTGCGGCGCGTACTGCAGCAACTCGATCAGCCGGTTGCGGAACACCACCTTGCCGGGTGTTACGGCGACGTCCTTGCCGACCTCGAAATGCTCGGTGCCGGCGACACGGCCCCCGCGGACGACGCGCTGCGCATCCTCGAGCCAGTTCTTGAGTCCCCGGATGAGATTCTGGCCGGACTCCGCCGCGGTGCGCTCGAGCAGCTCCGGATTCGTGTAGAGGAAGTTCGCCGGAGAGGCGGCTTCCAGCAGCAGCCGCCCGGCGAAGTTGACGCGCGACAGGGCGGGATCAGTCGCTGCCGCCGCCGGGGTGAGCGCCTGTTTCCACCAGGAAGCCCAGTTGCCGTAGGCGCGCGCGTAGGCGTTGAAGGGCCAGACGTTCCAGGCGGCGTCGGTGAATCCGAGCTCTTCGTGACCGGGGGCGAGCGGCGCACCGCCCGCGGCACGGGTCATGAACTGCAGGCTGTCGAGGGTCTTCTCGTAGGCGCTGTGCGCGAGCTGCGCCTGCCGCGGCGGCTGAGTGGCGAGCTTCAGGTACCACTCCCACCAGGCCTTGAGATAGTCATCGGGAGCCAGCCCTCCGGTGAGGGCCGCGAGCTGAGCCCGCAATTGGCGCGCAATCTCGGACTTCGACGCGGCCTCGGTATTCGGGGCCGCCGCGCGCGCTTTCCGGGCGCGCTGCGCGCTGCCGGGGTTGCGCGCTCCGGGTGTACGCGGCTGCGGCCGCGTCCCCGGTGTCTTCTTCGCGTGGGCGCTCAAGGCGGTCTCCTCAAAGTGACACACCCGGGTGGGTGTCCGCCCCCCGGGTGTGGGATACCGCCAAGATATCAGGCGGCCTTCTTGGTGGGCACTGCCTTCGCGGCGATCTCGCTGCCAAGCTGCGTGATCTTGCTCTGGACCTCGGTCGTGAAGCTCGCGAACTCCTCGGCACGGGCGCGCACCTTCTCGACGAACTGCGTCGTGAGCTCGGTCTGCTGGTTGAGCAGCTCGGCCGGGCTGGTCGCGTGGAACGCGGCATGCACACGCGCCAGGCCCGTCTCGAGGACGTCACCGGCAAAGGCGTACTGCAGCCGTGCGAGACGCTCGACGGCCTTGAAGCCTTCCTGCTGCGCCTTGAGAAGCGGCGCGAAAGACTCGCGGGCGGCCGCGATCATGGTGCTGGGGTCGAAAGTTCTGTCGCTCATGGTCGTCTCCGATGCGTTTGATCCTGATCCATCCACGCCGACCATTCTACTCATGTTTGTATGCATTGCAAGATAAAAATCCGCACCCTCAGGATGGAAGCTGAGTCACTAACACATAACGATATGAATCAATTGATAAAACTACAGCTACAGACCGTCTTCTCGTATAGTACCTATTGCCGTGGGGTCATTTTGCATCGCAAACAATTATCAAGACCGAGGCGCCGGTCGGCGGCCCGGGAGCGCTCACATGCGCAGGCCGCCATCGACTTCGAGGCAGCGCCCGCTGAACAGCTCGTTCTCGAAGATGAAGCCCACCGCGTGCGCGATCTCCTCGGGCTCCCCGAGCCGCCCGAGCGGTATGGGCGCGGTCATCCTCGCGAGCGCTTCGGGCTTCATGCTCTCGACCATCGGGGTACGAATGAAACCGGGTGCGACGGCGCCGACGCGGATGCCATAGCGCGCCAGCTCCTTCGCCCACACCACGGTCATCGCCGCCACGCCCGCCTTGGCTGCCGTGTAGTTGGTCTGCCCGATGTTGCCGGCGCGCGAGATGCTCGAGATGTTGACGATCACCCCGCGCGAGGCGAGCTTGATCATGCGCTCAGCGGCTTCGCGCGCGCACAGGAAGACGCCCGTCAGGTTCACGTCGATCACCGCCTGCCAGTCGGCGAGCGTCATCTTGCCGACCACCTGGCCGTCCTTCACCTTGACGAGCAGGGCATCGCGCACGATGCCGGCGTTGTTGACGAGGCCATCGAGACGCCCGAAATCCGCGGTCACCTCATCGAGCGCGCCGATGACGCTGTCCTCGTCCGCCGCGTTGGCGACGTAGCTGCGGGCCGTCACTCCGGCCTCGGCGCACTGGGCGCGCGTCTCGTCCACCCCTTCGCGGTTGGTATCCATCAGCGCGAGATTGGCGCCCTTGCGGGCAAAGTGGAGGGCGAGGGAGCGGCCGATGCCGCGACCGGCGCCGGTCACGAGAATGGTCTTGTCGCGGACATCCACTTGGCTGTCACTCCTGTCGTTCTTGAATTCGAAGTGGCTTGAATCTCGACGGGGAGCTGGCTTGTCTGGCGGCGCGCTCAGGCGGCGCGCCTCAGCCGCGACGCTTGGGCGACTCGGGCTTGGGGGGCGGCGTGCCCGCGGCGCCGGAGGCCGGCGTGGGCGTCACGGCCGAGAGCATCGAGGCCTGCATCTTGGCCCACATCTCCATGTTCTGGCGCGCCATCTCCGCGATCGGCGCCATCGGCGTCTCGAGCGCCTTGGCCATCTCCTGCTGCATCAGGCTCTGTTGGCGGAGCAGTCCCCCGATGCTCTGCTCGAGGTACGAGGTCAGCATCTGCTGGATGGGATTGCCGTAGAAGCGAATGATGGCCTCGAGCAGCTGGAGGCTCAGCACCGGGGTTCCGAACTGTTCCTGGCTCGCGATGATCTGCAGCAGGACGCCGCGGGTGATGTCCTCGCCGCTCTTGTCGTCGATCACCTTGATGCGCTGGCCGCTCGCGATGAGCTTGCGCAGGTCGTCGAGCGTGACGTGCCGGCTCTCCTCGGCGTCGTAGAGGCGCCGGTTGGCGTATTTGCGTATCAGGCGCTCTTCGGCCATGTTTACCGCTCTTTCAGCCGGCCGCGCACGGTTTTCGGCACGGAGAGGGTAGCCTCTGTGTATGCAGCGCACAATGACGGCCTTCACGCTTCCGGTAGCGATTCGCGGTGATGAAGCCACGGCTTTTCGCCTTTGTTTCCCGTCGGTTATCTGACGGCGCCTTGACCCCCGCACCTTAGATTTTCCGCAGCGCATTCAGCCATGCAAAACCCTTTCATGAGCGCCGCCTTCAAGCCCGATCTGGCCTTCACCGGAGCGGCCGAGCGCTTCTTCGAGCTGCTGAAGAGCTTCAGCCTGCCGGGGGCCGGCGCGGCCGGCGCGGCGCCCGACTGGTCGGCGCTCGCCGGCTCGCTCGCCGGGCAGTTCGAGCAATGGCTGAAGAGCTCCCAGTCGGCGGGCCCATGGTTCACCGCCGCGAGCGCACCCGGCTCGGGCGCGGGCTTCGGCGCCGCCGCCGCCTCCTTCGGTCCGTTACCGCTCGGTGCGGGCGCGGCTCCCCAACAGGACGCCCAGCGCAGCTGGGACCTCGTGGCGCGCCTCGCGCAGCTGCAGGCGCAGCTCGCCTCCTACTGGAGCGAGATCGCCCACGACGCCGCGCAGCGCTTCGTCACGCGAATGGGCGCCGCCACGGGCGGCGCTCCGACCCTCGACGGCGCGCTCAAGCTCTATGAGCTGTGGGTGAATTGCGCCGAGGAGAGCTACGCCGCGACCGTGCGCAAGGAGGAGTTCTGCCGCCTGCAGGCGCAGCTCGCGAACGCCTCCGCGGCGCTGCTCGTCGAGCAACGCCGCCACGCCGAGACCCTGGTGCGCGCCTTCGGCCTGCCGAGCCGCAACGAAGTGGACGCGCTCTACGCGCAGCTCAAGGAGCTGCGCACGCAGCTCGCCGAGCTGACTGAGGCGCGCCGCGCAAGACCGCCGCAGCCCGATCGAGCGACTGCGGGGCGAGGGGCCGGAAAGCGACCTGCGAGCGCACCGGCGCGCGATCGACGGTCCCGGCGCGCGCGGAAGCCGCGCGCTTGAGGCCGTTCACCGCCGACGCCTCGTTCCTCGCCGGCGCCGCCGGGGCATTCGTTCCCGAGCTCACACTGCGTGTGGCTGACACGCTGGCGAGACTGCGCCAGGCGCGCGACGTCACCGTGGGCTGCTCGGCGAAGCGCGCCGTGTGGAGCTTCGGCAAGACGACTCTCTACGAGTATCTGCCCCTCCGCGAGGCCGCCCGCGATGCGCCGCAGCGGTCGGCCGCGCGGCCGCTCCTCATCTGCTTCGCGCTCGTC
>WNEX01002123.1_pt1 | contig 10494 bp, 10 predicted proteins | sample 5399841 | NCBI WGS metagenome assembly WNEX01 (sample SAMN13153337, study PRJNA577476) | soil metagenome | isolation source: 40 cm grassland meadow soil 2 days after 1st rain plot 5 | place: USA:California | collected 2015-09-18 | reverse complement strand
GACCCGCGTCGGGGGGAGCGAGCGCCGTTCCCCCCGACACCCTATATGATCCTTGGTGCCTAGCTCCAGCATCACCGAGCTCGCGGGGCTGAGGACCACCCGACACCTAGCCCTGTGAGGATCATTGGGGGACTGTCCCGCCCCGCGAGAGAATGGCGAGGGTTCGATAGGAGGTTGCCCCGCCGAGGGCCGATATAGGGAGAGCCAGCCGTTCCCGCTCGGTGAGTTGCTGCGCAGCCAACCCGGTACTCCACACGGGAGGATGAATGCGCTTCTACATCGGGGGGGATTGGGCAGATGCCGAACACGCGGTGTGGGTGGAGGACGAGAACACCACCAAGATCGCGAGTCGGATAGTGCCGCAGACGGCGGAGGGGCTGAGCGAGTGGGGGCGGTGGCTCGACGAACGGCGGGCCGAGGGTATCGAGCTCTGGGCTGCGCTCGAGAACCCCGAGGGACGCATCGTCGACTTCCTGCTGGACCATGGCGTCCTGGTGTTCCCGGTAAACCCCAAGGCCCTCGACCGAGCGCGCGATCGCTTCCGGATGAGCGGGGCGAAGAGCGATCCCTTCGATGCCTACGTCCTGGCGACGTTCCTGCGGACGGATCATGGCCATCTGGCGCCGCTGCGGCCCAGCTCCGAGGCGGCTCAAGAGCTCAAGGGGCTCACGCGCGACCATGCCCGCCAGGTCCGCCAGCAAACGCGGCTGCTGAATCAACTGACCGCGACGCTCAAGGCGTACTATCCGCGCGCCCTGGAGGGGTGTGAGGACCTCAAGAGCCAGTGGGCCCGCGCCTTCCTGCGCGAGGACTCGACGCCGGCGGCGGTCGCCGCGCTGACCGCGCGGCAGTGGCAGCGCTGGGCGCGCGCGCCCCGCCTCAGCGCCGAGCGCATCGCCGAGCTGTGGGCGATCCTGCAGCGCCCGCAACTGCCCGTGCCCGCACACGTCGTGCGCGTCAACGCGCGACTCGTGGGCGCGCTGCTCGCACAGCTGGAGACCACGATCACCGCGGTGGAGGCCTACCGCGAGGCGATCCCCGATTTTTTCGCCAGCATGCCCGCGGCTGAGTGGGCCACGTCCCTGCCCGGCGGCCGGAGCGGCACGACCGTGCCGCAGCTCTATGCCGAGCTTGGCGACGCCCCCGGTCGCTGGCAGACGTTCCGCCATCTCCAAGGACACGCCGGCTCCGTCCCCGTCACCGACCGCAGCGGTAAGCAGGTGACCGTCCAGTTCCGCTTCGCCTGCAACCTGCACCTGCGCCAGGCATCTTCGTCCTCTGGACCCGGCAGGTGGCCTACGACGAGACGTACCACCTCGCCACGATGGCGCGGCAGCACCTCCGGCAGACCGCGTGAGGTGCTTGAGATCGCTTGACAGCTCCATAGGAGGTCCCCCACCGGTCACTCGCGGCGGCCGCGCCCAGAACCCGGTTGCGCGGGCAAAGCCCGCGCTCGAAGCGCCGCTCCTTCGACGCTCGCTCAGTCGAGGACGAGTTCCGGCGCCTCCTGCCAGTGCGGCTCCCCCTCGGGCCTGAAGTTCTTGGTGGACACGAAGTGCATCCCGTGGTGGAGATTCAGCTTGAACTTCCCGCCGCCGTACCGCGCGGCGATCCAGCCCGCCGGGTCCTCGAGGAACGGCGTCATCTCGGTCGCGGAGAGGCGCACGAGCCACTTGAAGCGGATCGTGCCGGCGAACGGCTCCTGGACGCCGAGCGTCGCGGTGAAGCCGGGCCAGACGCGCGCGAACTCCTCCAGGATCTGCCTCCGTGACGGTCGCTCGACGCCACGGTTGATCAGGTTGCGCTTGAGGTACGGCTCGATCAGCTCCCAGCACCACGGGGCAATCACGACGGCCGGAGTGTATCATGAGCCCGTGAAAAACCTCGAGCTCGCGCGTCTCTTCGACGAGATGGCGAGCCTCCTCGAGGTGGCGAACGAATCCGTCTTTCGCGTGCGCGCGTACACGCGCGCGGCGCAGACGCTCGAGACGCTCGGCGAGAGCGTCGAAGCCGTCGCCGCGCGTGGCGAGCTCGAGAACCTGCCGGGGATCGGGCGCGAGCTCGCGGCGAAGGTCGATGAATACCTGGCCTCGGGCCGCATCGCGCAGCTCGACGAGCTGCGCCGCGGCCTCCCGCCGACCTTCCTCACCCTCCTCGAGATCCGCGGCCTCGGCCCCAAGACCGCCCGGCTGCTCTACGACCGGCTCGGTGTGGACGGGGTCGAGCGGCTCGAGGCGCTCGCCCGATCGGGCGAGATCCTCCGCGTGCCGGGCATCCGCGCGAAGACACGCGAGAATATTCTCAAGGCGATCGCCGTCTGGAAGGCCGGCCGCACCCGCACGCCCCTCGCCCGGGCGCGCCAGATCGCGGCAGGCGTGGCCGAGGCGCTCGCGGCCCACGGCGGCGCCGACCGGATCGAGGTCGCCGGGTCGCTTCGCCGGATGCGCGAGACCGTGAAGGACATCGACATCCTCGTGACCTCGACGGAGCCCGCGCGCGTGATCGAGACGTTCGTCTCGCTCCCGTCGGTCCTGGAGGTCACCGCCCGGGGCGACACGAAGGCGTCGGTGCGTCACGCCGAGGGGCTCGCGATCGACCTGCGCGTCGTCGAGCCGGACGCGTTCGGCGCCGCGCTCCAGTACTTTACCGGTTCCAAGGACCACAACGTGAGGCTCCGCGAGCTGGCGCGGCGCCAGGGGCTCTCCGTGAGCGAGTACGGCGTCTTCGACGAGCAGACGGGCGCCCGCGTCGCCGGGACGACCGAGGAGGAGGTGTACGGGGTCCTCGGGCTCCCCTCGATCCCGCCCGAGCTCCGCGAGAACGCCGGAGAGCTCGAGGCCGCACGCGACGGGCGGCTGCCCGCGCTCGTGACGCGGGCGGCGATCCGCGGCGACCTCCACGCGCACACGGACGCCTCCGACGGTCACCATCCCCTCGAGCAGCTGATCGAGGCGGCCCAGGCGCGCGGCCACGAGTACATTATCGTCTCCGACCACTCGAAGTCAGCGACCGTCGCCCACGGTCTCGGCGTCGACGAGCTCCGGGCACAGCTGGCGCAGATCCGCGCGCTCCAGCCCCGCTACCGGATCCGCATCCTGACGGGCAGCGAGTGCGACGTCCTCGCTGACGGCACGCTCGACTTCCCCGACGAAATCTTGAAGGCGCTCGACCTGGTCCTCGCCGCCGTCCACTCTCGCTTCAGGCAGCCGCGGCACGAGATGACGGCGCGCATCGTCCGGGCGCTCGCGAACCCGTACGTCAGCATCCTGGCCCATCCGACCGGGCGCCGGCTCGGCGCGCGCGAGCCGTACGACGTGGACCTCGACGCCGTGTTCGCGGCCGCCCGGGCGCACGGCAAGGCGGTCGAGATCAACGCGTCGCCCGAGCGGCTCGACCTCAACGACGTCCACGCACGGCGGGCGACGGAGCTCGGCGTCTCGGTTGCGATCTCGACCGACACCCATTGGCTCGAGAACCTCGACAACCTCGAGCTGGGCCTCGGCATCGCCCGGCGCGCGTGGATCGGACCCGCCCAGGTCGTCAACGCGCTGCCGCTCGCCGACCTCCTCGCCTGGGCGCACCGGGGGAGGCCGGGGGCACGCGAGTGAGTGACAAGCCGGAGATCCGCGAGCGCGTGTGGGCGCTCCTGACCGCGCGCCGCGTCGCGCGGTTCCCGCTGCCGCTCGACGAGCGGATCCCCAACTTCACGGGCGCCGAGCGCGCGGCCGAGCGGCTCGCCGAGACCCCCGAGTGGAAGGCCGCGACACGCCTCAAATGCAATCCCGACGCTCCCCAGCGCCCGGTGAGGCTCCGGGCGCTCTCCGAGGGCAAGCTCGTCTTCATGGCGGTGCCGCGGCTTCGCGACGAGCGCTGCTTCCTCCGCCTCGACCCGGCGAAGCTCGGCCGGCGGGTCGCCGAGGCCGCCACGATCGCGGGCGCCGCCCGGCTCGGCGAGCCCGTGGAGCCGGAATCGCTCGGGGCGATCGATCTCGTGGTCACGGGCAGCGTGGCGGTGAGCCCGGAGGGCGCGCGCGTCGGCAAGGGCGGCGGGTACAGCGACCTCGAGTTCGCCCTGGCCCGCGAGCTCGGCGCCCTCGGCGAAGACACCCCCGTGGCGACGACGGTCCACGAGCTCCAGATACTCGGCGAGCCGCTTCCGATGACGGACCACGACGTCCCGCTCGACCTGATCGCGACTCCCGAGCGGCTGATCTGGACGCGGCGCGCGCTCCCGAAGCCGAAGGGGATCCTCTGGGAGCAGCTCTCCGCGACACAGCTCGCCGCGATGCCCGTTCTCCTACGGCTCCGGCGCCGACGGCGCTAGGTTGAGGGCTGAGTCGATACGTGGCGGCGCGCCTTGACAAGATTCTGAGGCTGGCGTAGGGTTGCTGCGCTTCGGAAGCTGTGTGGTCGTGGTGGTCGTGAGGGACAGTCAGGAACAAGGAGTGATGAGCGGCCGACACCACACGTACTCTCTCCAACGCGGGACGGAGGACACCCATGAAACACTGGATCGACCACGACCTTTTCAAGCTGGTGCTGGTGGTTGCGCTGCTCGTCGTAGCCGTCGTGCTGCCCGCCCCGGTCGCCCGGGCGGGTTCCTCAGCGGACGACATCAAGAACTGCCCCGACCAGAACTGGTGCGCCTACCATCGCACGGTGGACACGGCCTGGCGGCACAGCCCGCTGACCCAGGTCAATGCCGGGAATGTGAAGCGGCTGCGCCCGGCCTGGATCTTCCAGCCCGGTGACCCGCGGATGGGCCTCCACAGCACGCCGCTGGTGGTCGACGGGTACATGTATGTGTCGACGAATCCGTCGACGGTCTGGAAGCTCAACGCCACCACCGGGGAACGGATCTGGGCCTATGTCCCCAAGATGGACGAGGCCATCGTGTCCCGCTCGTTCTTCGCCCACACTCGCGGCCTCTCGATCGGAGACGGGCGCGTGTACATGGGCCTGGTCGACGGCCGCATCGTCGCTCTCGACGAGGCGACCGGCCACGTCCTGTGGGAGCGGCAGATCGTGAACTCCAAGAAGGACACCGCGGGCTTCAGCGGCGCCGCGACCTTCGTGAACTCCAGTCTGCTCGTGATCGGGCAGAACGGCGGCGAGTACCCGGTGGAGGGAAAGATCTTCGGGCTCAACCCGAGGAACGGCGACATCAAATGGATCTTCTATACGACAGGGCGGGATGATGCGAAGGCCCTGGCGACCTGGAAGGGGGACTCCTGGAAGTACGGCGGCGGCGGATCCTGGCAGCCCGGGTCGGTCGACTACGGGAACAACCAGATCTTCATCGGGGTCGGGAACCCCAACCCGGACTACGATTACTGTGGCGACAAGTGCCTGGACCCGAACGCCGACGGCTGGCGTCCCGGCGGGAATCTCTACACGTCGTCGACGATCGCCCTCGACCTCAACACCGGCAAGCTGAACTGGTACTTCCAGGAAGCGCCGGCCGATCCGTATGACTACGACGCCGCGCCGGGCGAGTACGTCCTGTTCGAGGATTCGCAGGGCCGGAAGCTGGTACTGCATCCGGGGAAGAACGGGTTTAACCACGTGCACGACCGGAAGACGGGCAAGACCATCAACGTCTATCCGGACATGAAGTCGTTCAACTGGACGTCCGGGTTCAACCTGGAAACGAACAAGTGGGAGAAGATGCTCTGGCCGAAGGCCGGGGAGAAGACGCTGGTCTGCCCCGCGATCGACGGCGGGCATAGCTGGAACGCCGGCGCCTACAACCCCCAGACGAAGCTCTTCTACCGCATCGCCAACGAGTGGTGCATGGAGCTGACCAACGCTCCGAAGGGCGGGGGAACGACGATCACCGCGGGCGCCGAGACCCGTGTCCTCGAGCCGTTCGCGCAGCCGTTCATGAACGCCGAGTGGATCGGGGCGAACCCGCCGGGCGACAAAGCGCACGGCCGGCTCACGGCCCGCGATCCCGTGAGCGGGAAGCTCGCGTGGGAAAAGCGGTACGAGCTGATCCCGCACTCCGCACTCCTGTCCACCGCGGGCGGGCTCATCTTCGTGGGAACGACGGACGGCTTCGTCGAGGCCCTCGACGCGAAGTCGGGCGACCTGCTGTGGCGGTTCAACAATGGCTCCGCCCACAACGGAGGGATCGTCTCGTACGCGGTCGGCGGCAAGCAATACATCGCGGTGGCGACGGGCCATGGCTCCTACGTTGGCCGGGCACTCGCCGACCACTACCACAAGGATAAGATCATCAACATGAAGGAGAGCGCGGCCATCGTGGTCTTCTCGCTCGACTGACATGCACGCTCGAGGTGGGACAAGAGTGCGCACTCTTGTCCCACCTTACCTTCCTCGCCTTTCCCTCGCGGTCGTCCTCACGATTCTGTGCGGGGCCGTCTCTGCCGGACCCTTTGGCGTCGTGGCCGCGGACGCGCAGATGACGAGCCCGCCGTCGGACGAGAAGCAGCCCCCCAAGCCTCGCAGCTCGGCGGCCAACCCGGTCTCAGGCAACCCGGAGGCGATCGAGGCCGGGCGTAAGCTCTACTCGATGTGGTGCATGCAGTGCCATGGCTCCAAGGCGGATGGGGTGTCGCGATTCGGTAAATACGCGGCGGACCTGCGCGAGTTCTGGCGAGGGTACCGCGAATTCGTGACCATCGTGAAGAACGGACGGCCCGAGAAGCAAATGCCGCCGTGGAGAGAAGTCCTGGACGACGGCAAGATCGCGCAGGTCGGCGCGTTCTTGGAGACGCTCGCCATCGAAGGGGCGAACTGGAAATAGCATGAAGACCGCGGTCGTGATCCTGGCGCTCGGCGTCGTCGTGCTCGGCATCGCCGTGGGGTTGGCGCACGCCACCGACTACCTCCAAACGCTGAAGGAGGGCTCCTGGATCTGCACCACACCGGAGGCCTACGACCTCGCGATTGCGGAGCAGCGAAAGCCGAACAGTAACCTGTCGGACATGAAAGAGCGCTTCCTCGCGCAGAAGCTGTGCGTCTACGCCGACGCCGAGTTCATCGAGAAGATGATGGTCCCCTACGCCAAGATCGTCGAGCGTCGAGGCAACAAGGTGAAGGTGACGTTCATCGTGCAGTACCGTAAGCGCCTCGAGTTCCTGCATCGACAAATTTCACGGCTCACGTTCGTCGGGTGGACGGACGCGAGCAACCTCGAGGACAAGGAGATCCTGTAGCGCGACCGGGTCAGGTCTGGCTCGGGTCGAGCCAGGCGCGCGGGATCGCCGGGGAGCGCCACGCAGCGAACCGGTCGAGCAGCTCGGGTGCGCTCGTCCCGAAGAGCAGCAACGCCGCGTACTCCCGTCGCACGAAGCCCTCACGGACGGCGTGGGCGAGCATCCCCTCGAGCCCGTCCCAGTAGCCCGCGACGTTGAGCACGCCGACGGGCTTCCGGTGGATCCCGAGCTGCGCCCACGTCAGGACCTCGAGCGTCTCCTCGAAGGTGCCGAGGCCGCCCGGCAGCGCGACGAACCCGTCGGAGAGCCGTGCCATCGTCGCCTTGCGCTCGTGCATCGAGCCCACCACGCGCAGCTCCGTGAGCCCGGCATGGGCGAGCTCCCGTGAGGCCAGCGGTCCCGGGATCACGCCGATCACCTCGCCACCCTCGGCGAGGACCGTGTCCGCGAGCACGCCCATGAGGCCCACCGACCCGCCGCCGTAGACGAGCCCGAGCCCACGCTTGGCGAGCTCCCGACCGAGCGCCCGCGCCGCGTCCGCGTAGGCCGGGCGCGTGCCCTCTGCCGAGCCGCAGAAGACGCAGAGCCGCCTCATCTCCGGATCATCCCTCGAGTGACGCCACGAACTCAGGGGAGAGCGTCCCGCGATAGACCTCCTCCACCGGCCCCTCGAGGCGGAGCGACCAGTCCGGTCGCACCTCGATGACGAGCTCGCCGCCCGGCATGCGCACTCGCACGCGTCCGTGGTCGCACAGACCGTTCTTCACCGCGGCGGATGCGGCGCCGCAGGATGACGAGCCGGACGCGAGCGTGAAGCCAGCGCCCCGCTCCCAGATGAGGACGTCGAGCGTGTCGCGCGCGCGGGGGCGCGCGAACTGGACGTTCGTCCGGTTGGGGAAGGCCGGGTGGGTCTCGATGAGCGGGCCGAGCCGGCGGCACTCGCCGTCGTCCAGCCGATCGACGAACGTCACGCAGTGCGGGTTCCCGACGGAGACCGCGGTCACGCGGAGCGTGGTGCCGTCCCCGAGCTGGAGCGGCACGCCCACGACCTCGCGGTCGGGCCCGTGCATCGGGATCTCCGGCGCGCGGAAGGTGGCGCGGCCCATCTCCACGGTCACGAAGCGCACGCGCCCGTCGCTCACGTGGCACTGGCACTCGACGACGCCGCCCTTGGTCTCCACCGTGAAGGTCGGCGCCTTCGCGCGCCCCCGGTCCCAGAGGTACTTCGCGAAGATCCGGAGCCCGTTGCCGGACTTCTCCGCCTCGCTCCCGTCCGGGTTGAAGATGCGGAGGCCGAAGTCGGCGCGCAGGCTGGGCACGCCGAGGAGGATCCCGTCGGAGCCGACCCCCCGGTGCCGGTCACAGATCGTCCGGATCGCGCGGGTGGACAACGGCTCGCGCAGATCGGCCTGGTCGATGACGATGTAGTCGTTGCCGAGGCCGTGGCCCTTCGCAAACGGGATCATGCGCGGTCGAGCTCCACCCGACGCCCGGTCGCCGCCGACACGTACCCGGCGTAGATCACCTCGACGACCTCCCGCGCCAGCAGCGCCCCCGACAGGGGCTCGCGCCGCTCGCGGATCGCATCGACGAAGTCCGCGAGCTCCTGCGGGTAGCCGCGCATCCAGTCCTCCTCGGGGCTCGGGAACTGCCAGCCGCCCTTGGTCTCGACCTTCTCCGTGATGTACTCGTCGCCCCACACGGCGCCGTCGGGCGCGTAGGCGGCGACGGCGTTGTTCGGGTTGATGTTCGCCTGGACGACGCCGTTCGTGAGATAGGCCGTGACAACGTTGCGGACGCCGCCGAGCGTGATGTCGTTCGAGTGCACCGTTGCCTTGGTCCCGTCCTCGAAGGTGAGGACGGCGACCGCCCAGTCCTCGACGTCCACGGCGCGCGTCCCCATGTAGAGCTTGCGGTCGCCGATGGCCGGGAGCTTCGTGAGCTGGGCGACTTCGGCCGTGACGGCCCGCGCCCGGATCGGCCGTCCGTGCCGCTTCATGCCTTCGTGGTGCTTCAGCTGGAGCACGACGCCGACCGGGTGGGAGCCCATGCGGAGGAGCGACCCGCCGCCCGAGCGCTTCCACGTGGCCGCGTACGCGGCGTGCGAGCCCGAGTGGCTCTCCTCGGCGCGCAGCTCGAGGATGGCGCCGCCTGAGGCGTCGAGCAGGCGCCGGAGCTTCGCGATGGGCGGCGCGTAGACGAAGTCCTCGGCGTAGCAGAGCGTCACGCCGGCCTTCGCGACGGCGTCCAGGACCGCGTCGGCGTTCCGGAGCGCCTGCGCCAGCATCGCCTCGCGCGGCTCGCTCCCGTCGCAGAACGCGCCCGTCAGCGGCTTCTCGACGATCACGTGCTTGCCCGCGCGCGCCGCGGCGACGGCGATCTCGTGGTGGGTGTCGGTCGTCGAGCAGATGTCCACGACGTCGACGTCGGGCGAGGCGACGAGCGCTTGGTAGTCGCCGAAGGTGCGCGGGATCCCGTGGTGCTTCGCGAACCGCTCCGCGTCCGCCCGGGTCCGCGCGCACACCGCCGACAGCTCGACGCGCGCGGGGACCAGCGGGCGGTAGTTCACCGCGTGCAGGTCGGCGGCGAAGCGCGCCCCGACGATGCCCACGCGGAGCGCCGTCATGCGAGCTTGGCCCGGAGCCACGCCGTCACCCGCTCGCGCCGCGAGCGGACGTCGCAGGGCAGGCGGTGACTCCACTTCGTCCGGAACCGCGCCAGCACCTGGCGTCGGGCGGCGAGGTCGCGCCGCTCGCGCTCGGGGTGCGCAGAGAACTCGCGCGCCCGCGTGCCGCCGCCGTGGTGGACGAACGGCGCGCGCACGACGAGGCAGCGGCGGACGCGCTCGCGCACGGCGAACGAGAGGTCGCGGTCGAGGCCGTGGTAGAAGCCGTAGCCCTCGTCGAAGCCGCCGACCTCCTCCAGGAGGGCGCGCGACAGGCACATGCAGACCGAGTCCACGACCGCCACCTCCTCCCACGGCGGACGGACGGTCGGCCCCTCGGCGAGGCTGTGCACGATCGTCCGGCCGACGTAGCGCCCGCTCCGCCGCAGGCGCTTGACGCCGTAGAGCCCGGCGAGCCCGGCGCCGGGCTCCGCGAGGGCGGCGACGAGCCGCGCGAGCCACTCCGGCTCGACCAGCTCGGTGTCGTTGTGGAGGACGCAGACGTAGTCGGTCTCCGCCAGCCGCCAGGCGCGGTTCAGCGTGGCGATCACGGGGCGGTTCTCGCCGTTGCGCTCGAAGCGCAGCGGGTACGGATACTCGAAGCGCTCGAACACGCGCGCCGTGTCGTCCGTGGAGCCATTGTCGATG
>WNEX01001641.1_pt1 | contig 10501 bp, 6 predicted proteins | sample 5399841 | NCBI WGS metagenome assembly WNEX01 (sample SAMN13153337, study PRJNA577476) | soil metagenome | isolation source: 40 cm grassland meadow soil 2 days after 1st rain plot 5 | place: USA:California | collected 2015-09-18 | reverse complement strand
CAAGATGGCCCTCCATGTAGGTCGGAAGCCAGACTTCATTGTTGATATAGGCTTGCTCGAAAACGAAACTCGTACCTTTCTGCACATTGGCGAGCAGCCCGCCTGCAATCTTTACGTCACCGACAAAATACGCTTCCAGCCGCGCCACATCGTGGGCTTTCTCGTCAACCCAAACCACCCCGGAAAGCTTCTGGACAATCTTTTCTTCAAGCTTATGCGGCTTGAATTCAGGGTTAGGCTCAAAATCGAAGACCAAAACGTCCTGTCCACGAAAGCGCTCGCGGCGCGGGTTCACGAACTGGCAAGCGCGCAAAAAGACCTCAATGCCGGGCTCATCTTTGTCTTCGTTCTTTCCTTGTTCCTTGGCCTTTTCTTCTTTAGCTTCTTTTTTGGCCTGGCGTTTCTGGTGCTCTTCGATGCGCCTCCGCACCCGCTCGCTTTCCTTTTCTTGCTCTTTTTCGTCGAGCGGCTTGCCGTCTTTTTTCACCAGCGTGGTGATTTCATCACCATCCAGGTAGAAGAACGTGGATTCGCGCTCCTCGTGCTTCTTCACCTTTCCCGCGCCGTCGTATTCGGATTCTTCTTCCGTTTCGGTGCCCGCGTAGTTTTCCTTGAGCTTGTCGATCGTTTTCTGGTTATCGTCGATTTCCTTGAACAGCGCCTTGAGGTCCGGCAGCTTGATCTGAGACTTGATCGGGAAATCGAAGACGCGCTCGCCAATAGTGCCGTTGACGACGGCGCGTGTTACGGTTATGTCGTATCTTGCTCCACCGCGGTGCAGTTCGATCCTGTAAGGGACCTTCACGCCATCGACGGGGCGATAATCGTCGTAAAGAATTTCTTCGTTCACGCCTCCAACGGTAGCAGTTTCTTTCACGATCTGGTGAGTCTGCAGATCGAAGAACACGCGGCGTTTCATGCCAGTGGCGCTGGTTACCTCGACCTCCAGAGCATCTTTGCCGTGAACTTGGGCGTTACCGGCAAACGCAAGCGCCATCTTCTCTTTCTTGGGATTAACGAGTCGCGAGTTGTAATAGCGAGCGGCTGCTTCGAGTTGCATTCCTTCGGGTCCGATGAGAGTGCTGAGTTCCCCCGCCGCGTCTTGCCGCCAAGCCGATTTGCCGTTGTAGGCCTCAATCTGATTCTGGTCGCCCAGCAACAATTCCTGGTAATAGCGATTTGGAAGTTTGGTATTGAGCGTGTAAGTACCCGATTTTCCGTCGTCTGTAATAAAGATTCCTTCGAGGGCGAGCGTCTGGATTTTGGATAGGGCTTTGCCGCCTCCTGCTGCCTTGACGTACTGCTCCACGATTTTCGCGGGCTCCTGGGCACAGGCCAGGCGCGCGAAACCGAGAATAAACATTATGGACGCGAAACGGAGGAGGTGGCGCATGACGCTCACCCATAGAAACGCGGAACCGAGGGAAAAGTTTCGCGAAATTTCAGCGAACGGACTCCACGCCGCCGGGCAGGAATGCGTTTCAGCCCGCTACTGCGCCTTGGGGCGGTTCAAGTACTTCTCGTACAGGCGATGGTGCTTGTTTTCGGTTGAAGTGAGCTGTCCCTTGATGAAGAGATATTTCACGTCGGTCGTCAATTCCAAGGGGTCTCCGTTGGTAACGATAACGTTGGCGATTTTGCCCAACTCGAGTGTGCCGATCTGGCTCCCCAGTCCAAAAATCTGCGCGGGATTAATGGTGACGGCGCGCAGTGCCTGGTCGTACGGCAAGCCGTAGGCGACCGCGTTCGCGGCGTTTTGACCAAGACGCCGCGCAAAGGAGTTATCAAAGCTGGCGATGGCAATCTTCACGCCGGCAGCCGCAAGTTCCGCGGGCTGCGAAAGCTCGCGATCGTACGGATCGTCTTCTTCTTCAGGAAGCGAGAGCACGGGACGCAGAATGACGGGTACGTCCTTCGAACGGAGAAGATCCTTCACCTTGAAGGCCTCTTCGCCGCCGGCCAGGACCATTTTCAACTTTTGCTTGTCGCAGAATTCCACGGCATTGCGAATGTCGCGCGCGTGATCGGCAAACACCAGCACCGGCAGTTCACCGCGAACGACCGGAGCCAAGGCTTCGAGCTTCAGGTCGCGGTCGTATTTCGATACCGAGCCCTTCTCCATCGCCTGAGCGTAGTGGCGGGCCCGGTCCATCCAGTCCGTGAGTTCATTGATTTGCCTGTCGTATTCCTGCTTTGCTTCGGTGAAGGGCTTTTCCTTGCGCGAGAAATTGGAGAAGTCGAACGTCTGGGTCTGAATTTCCGGAAAATTGAGCACCATGGCAGCGCTCTTTTTGATCAGCATTTCGTCGATGGTCCAGCCAGCGAGATGAATTGCGGAGGCTTGGCCACCCAGGGTTCCCCGCCCGCCGCCAGAGTCAAATCCGCCGCTGGACGGAACCGCCAGAACTTCGGTGATACCGGAAGCGCGCGTCACGGGGATATGCTCGCTCGAAGGAGAAATGGCTGTTGCGGCGACGACATCCGGATTGTAGTTTCCGGTCTCCGTAGTATCGACCGTCGCATTGACGGCGCCGATCTCGCTGAGGCCCATCTGGGTAATCGCATCAAACAGACCGGGATAAACCTGCAAACCCTTGGCGTCAATCACCTGAGCGCCGGTGGGAACTTCCACGCTGGCGCCCACCGCGGCAATCTTACCGTCGCGGATGACCAGTGTGCCGTCTTCAATGGGAGAACCAGCAAGAGTGAATATCTTTGCGTGCGTGATGGCGTAAACCGAAGGCGGCTGTGCTTGCGCATCGGTGATAGGAGCAAAAAGGAAATACAGGAAATTGAGGAGGCAAAGGATGTAAAGCAAACAGCGAACATGGCGAGCCTTGCTCACAGCGCACCCCCTTGAGAATTCGTGGCGGCTGTTGGCGTCGAGGTTGGTGCAGGCGCCTTTGGCTTTTCCTCGGGCTTCTTTTCCTCCGGTTTCTTCTCTTCGGGCTTCTTTTCTGTTTTCTTCAATTTCTCGGTCAGGGCTTTCTTTTCTTTTTCAATTTCAGCGCGGTTGGCTATGTCTTTCTCGCGGTCAAAGTAGACGCGGCCATCGATCAAAGTTTTTTGCACCACGGCATACGCGCTCAGCGGGTCGTGGTTATAAATGGCCAGGTCGGCATCTTTACCCACGTCGATCGTGCCCACGCGTTTGTCGATTCCGAGCTGCATGGCCGGATTCAAAGTGACCATTTTCAGCGCTTCGTCGTGCGACAGGCCGCCATACTTCATGCTCTTGGCGGCTTCCTGATTGAGGTGCGTGGCTTCCTCCGCGCTGTCAGAATTAATGGAAACAACCACTCCGCGGCGGGTCATCAGCGCCGCATTGTAAGGAATGGCGTCATAAGCTTCGACTTTGTACGCCCACCAATCCGAAAAAGTCGAAGCGCCAACTCCGGCAGCGGCAAGTTCGTCGGCCACTTTGTAGCCTTCCAAAACGTGCTGAAAGGTGCGGACCTTGAAGCCGAACTCCTTGGCCACGCGGAGGAGCATCAGGATTTCGTCCTCGCGATAGCAATGCGAGTGCACGTAGCGCTTGCCTTCGAGCACTTCCACGAGCGGCTCGAGTTTCAGGTCGCGGCGCGGCGGAATGAGATTTTTTTCGCCGGAGGCAACGCGCTTGTTGTAGTCGTCCCAGGCTTTCTTGTAATCGCGCGCCTCGCTGAAAGCGCCGCGAATGGTTTCTTCCACGCCCATGCGCGTGGCCGGATAGCGGCGGGGCTGGCCGGGAATGCTGAAATTCGAACGCTTGGGGTTTTCGCCGAGGGCGAACTTAATGCCGGGCATCGCTCCTTCAAACGGTAGCTTCGATGCCGGCTGGCCCCAGCGCAATTTGATGACCAGGGTCTGTCCGCCGATGGAGTTCGCCGAACCGTGAAGAATGTTCGCGGAAGTGACCCCGCCGGCGAGATCGCGGTAAATGTCCATGTCGTCTGGATCGAGGACTTCTTCCATCGTCACCATCGAAGAAACGGAAACGCTGCCTTCATTGATGCTTTCTGCGGCGATATGCGAATGGCAATCGATAATTCCCGGGATCACGAATTGCCCCGAAGCGTCGATAACCTGAGCTCCGGCCGGCGCCTTGATGGACTGCCCGACTTCGGCAATCTTGCCGTCCTTGATGAGGACGGAGCCGTGCTCGATGGTGCCATGAGAAACGGTCATCACCGTGGCGTTTTGAATCAGGATGACGGAGGAAGCGTCGGGTGGAGTCGCCCTACTCGAGGACCATGCGAAGCAACCTAGGTAAAGGAAGCAAAGCAGGTGGAAGAGAGTAGAGCGCGCGTTGCCTGCATTGAGCATCTTTGCAATCCTCATTGCGCACCTCCGTGAGTGGCAGCGCCAGATGCAGCGGTTCCGGGTTTAACGCCGGTGAAATCGAGCGACATGCCCATCACGGCGATGGAGCCTTTCATCGAGCTGCCGTCGAAAGTGCCCGTGAAGGTGACGTCCGTCGCGCCCTCCTCGAGCACAATGTTGATGGTGAAACTGAATTTATCGCCGCTGAGATAGCCGCTGATGATGTTCGCCGTGCCGCGATGGCTGGTCAGCGAGCCCGAAATTGTGCCGTCCTTATCCATGGTAAGGTCCGCCGTGGATTCCTCGAGCCCCTCCGGCGTGGTGTAGGAGAGCTTCCACTTTCCAGTGATGTCGCCTTTCGGCGGATCCTTCGGTTTTTCCGGCTCGTGCGCTTCAAACCGGCGTCCATCCACAAAGACCATTTTGATTTTTGTCTTTTCCTCGAAAAGATCGCCGTCCGTAACGACGAGATTCGCGATTTTGCCGTTCTCGATGGAGCCGAGCCGGTCGGCCACGCCAAAAATCTCTGCGGCGGAGAGCGTGAAGGCGCGCAACGTGGCGTCCGGCGCAAGTCCCGCCTCAATGGATTTTTTCACCGCTTTGAGAATGTCTTTCGGTGCGCTGATGCCTCCGGAATAAAACGCGAACTTTGCTCCAGCCTTTGCCAAGGCTGCCGGCGTGGATGGCGCGCGATCGCGCAACTGGAGAGTGCGCAGCGATGCCTTGGCTTCGGGGTCCGCGTCTTTTTCCGCTTCGGGCCATTTCAAATCGACCAGCACGGGAACCTTCTTGGCGGCAATTTCGGTAGCGACTTCGTAACCCATCTGGCCGCCGTAAATCGCGCCGCTGACCTTCCAGCGCTCAATGAGCTCGAGCGCGCGGCGGAGTTGCACTCGATTGTTCGCGGGGACAAGAACGAGAGCGTGGTCCTCCAGAGCTTCGGCGAGGGTGGCCTCCGTGCGGTCGTAGCGGGGACGCGCCACGCCACGGGGATTCTTCCCATAAATCGCTTGCGCCTTCATGCTCCAATCGGTGTCCAGCCAAACCTGGTGAATGTAGGACAGGACGCCGAGGAGAGAATCCGGAAAGCCGCCGCCGAATCCTCCGGACGTCTGGAAGGAAAGAGGAATTGCAACGGGAGTCTTCACGACGAGGTCGCCGGCGCGTTCCCCCGCCAAGTCCAAAACCGCGGCCTGACCTGGGAGGAAGCCGCCCTTGGGAGCGCAAATCACCGTCGTGAAACCGCCGTTGCGCCACGTTTCAATGCGCTTGTCGCTAAGGCTTGCTTCCTCCGCGCCGCTGCGCCAGGGCGTGGAAGCGGGGCGATCTTCCGGACCGTTGGCCCGCTCTTGTGGGCGGCGCGGGCCACCGCCTTCTCCCCCCGCGGGCGGTGCTGCAGGAATGCCGACGTCTGTGAAAGCATCTACGAGTCCGGGATAAACGTTCAGGCCCTTGCCGTCAATCACCCAAGCCTCCGGCGGAATGGCGGCATCTTTGCCGATGGCGGTAATGATGCCTTTAGAAACCACGACAGTTGCGCCATCAATCGGCGGTCCGGAGACGGGGAAAACCTTTGCGCCGCGTATGGCGAAATACTCAGGCTCACCCCCCTGCGCATGAGCTAACGGTGGATGAAAAACAAGAAACCAAAGAGCGGCTAAGCACAGCGCGGACGCACACCCGCAGAGCAGTTTGAAGCGCATGCGAATCCCCCCTGCTATCAGACTTTGACGGACACCGGTACCGGCCTCACGAATAGACGCATGAGGCTATTGCGAAGTTTCCACAGAGTCAAGGGTGGGCGCTTGCAAAAATGCGCCTAGGGCTTTTTCTTTTTAAAGAGGCCGGAAATGGCGTCGACCGGATTCGTTGCAGTTGCGTTCGGGTTAGCCTGAGATTGGGAGCCTGCGGCCGCGCCGCCGCCCACGCAACCGAGTTGAGATTTCACCAGGCTGGCAGCGATTCCACCCACGTCCGGGACAAATTTCGGCTCAGCGGTCGTACCCTTAATGAGAAAAGGAATGGTGGCGCCTTTGCAGTTGCCCTTGCCGCCGCCGATCGCGCCAAGAATCCCTCCGATACCTGAAACTGGCGCGCCACCGGAAGAAGAATAGGTGGCAGTGTTGGCAAGCGTCGCGGCCATTTTGAAATCGAGAGCGTTTTTGGAATCAACGGTGCCCTGACCGGCCAGCGTGCCGAGCGCAGGGATCACCGCATTGAAATTCTCCGCCTGGAGACCATCCGGGGCCATGCGAACGTCCGAAGTGAGTTTGTCAATCAGGAGGTCGCTGCCGGTTTTGATGCCCGTGAGCGCGGTAACGGCCGACATTTTTGAGCCCAGGTCAAATCCCGCCAGTTTGCCGTTGAAAAGCCCAAGGTTGCCTGCAATGACCAGCTTGTTCGTTGGCCCCGTAATCGCGAGATCGGAATTCAGCGTTCCGGCTGCAAGAGAAGCGCCTTTCGGCAGATGGATGCCGAGAGCCGGAAGAAATGCTTCCAGATCTTTTGCGGGCATGTCTTTCGCGTCCATCTTGATCTTGACGGCTGTCGCGTCGCCCGCCGCTTCATAAGTGCCGCCCAGATGGGCGGCGGCGCTGCCAATTTTCAAAACGGAAGGGCTCAGCACGCCGGTGTTTTTTCGAAGGTTGTATTTGGTTCCGAAGTTGACGGTGACCGGAACTCCCGCCGGCGAGCCTCCCGCAACGAGCAGCGCCTTGGAAAGCTTCACATTGCCTTTGGTTTCCGCTTCACCGCCTTTTGAGTTGAGCGTGCCGTCCAAATCAACCACGCCGCCGAGACCCGCCGAGGAATCCAGAAAGCCGGTCGAAGCAAGACTCAGCGAGCTGATCGCGAGTTTTGCATCGAGCGGGGTCAGTGAAGTGTCTTCTTGGTCCACGGGACCAGCTGTCCCGTCGAGCTTGAACTTGCCGCCACCCGGAAGATCTGCCGTCAATGTGACAGGAAACTTTGAGACCATGGAAACGTCGGAAGCAGTGATATTGAGATTGTTGTAGGTGCTGCGCTTCTGAGAATTCGTTGCGCCCACTGTGATTTTTCCATTCTTCAGCTCGAGTTTCGCGATGGAAAGCTCCGGCGCAGCCCCTTTTTGAGCGGGAGCCTGCTTGGCTTGCGCTTTAGCTGCCGGGCCTCCGAGCGAGGAGAAGTTCCACACGCCGGCAGGATTGTGCAGCAGCATGACCTGGGGCGTGTCGATGGTTATGCCGGTGATGTTCAGCGTCTTCGAAAAAATCAAAGGCATCAGTTCCACACCGACTTTAAGGGATCTTGCGGTCAGAAAAGGGGCGGAGCTGAACTTGGGGTCGTCTCCGATGGAAAGATTTTCGGCCGAAAGCGAGCCGCTGAGAAGCGAAAGGCTCAGATCCCCGAGTTGAACCTTGCGCCCCAGGGCCGCGGAAGCTTTTTCTTCGATGGTGGGGCGGAACTGATTCACAGGAATCAGGAACGGAGTGATCAAGATCAAAACAATCAGGACGCCGACAACAATCAGCACGACGCGGAGCTTGCTGCCCATACGGACCTCCAGTGCGGTAGGGTTCGCGATAACTTTGACGGAGAAATCGCATCATAACACAAGCCGCTTTCGGCTTCAGTGCTGCGGCTGCGGGCAGCGTGCAGGCGCGGGGAGGAGCTGCATCGGGCAACAAAGCGGCTGCAACCCGGGCAACGCGCGGTGAAATTGCGCTATCCTAATAACGTGGGACTCTTGGTCAATTCTATCGCGCGGCGAGTGGGATCAGCTCTTGCTGGTAGAGGGAGACCTGCGCGGCTGCTGCCTGCAAATAAGGGGCGTAGACATTCCGAAAGCGGCTTTACGCTTTTGGAGCTGATTATCGCAACGTCCATCCTTCTTGTACTTGCTTCCGCCGCACTGCCCGTCGTGCGCTTTAGCGTTCAACGACAAAGGGAAGCACAGCTTCACAAAGCGCTGCGCGAAATCCGCGACGCGATCGACCATTATAAGGACTACGCGGACCGCAATCTCATTCGCGTGGAAGTCGGAAGCGAAGGATACCCGCCGGACCTGGAATCGCTCGTAAAACCCATCCAGATTGGCGCCGGTTCCGACCGCAAGGTTCGCTTCTTGCGCCGCATCCCTGTGGACCCCATGACCGGGCGAGCGGAATGGAATTTGCAGTCCGTCCAGGACGACCCCGACTCCACTTCCTGGGGAGGCAAGAACGTTTTCGACGTGCACTCCAAGTCGCAGGCCACGGCCCTCAATGGAACGCACTACGCGGATTGGTGAAACGAACTCTTGCTTTGCCCGCACGGCATGCATTCTCATTCCTGTCGTGTCGCTGCCATAGACTCCTCACCCGAAACCTTGAACGTCGCTCGCTTCGGCCCTGTCGTTTCTCAACCTGCTCACAACCTGCAAGACGACTGACCCTTGCTTGCCTTCCATTCGCTACGTGACAAGACGTATTACAATGGAAACGCGGGGCTGTAGCTCAGATGGATAGAGCAGCAGTTTCCTAAACTGCGTGTCGGGAGTTCGAATCTCCCCAGCCCCACCATCTCCAAGTAATCGGTTCTCAGTTTTAGATTTGTAAGTAGAACAACGCGAAGACGTATGCGTGCTCTGACGCAGGCGACGCCGGTTTCGATACGCGACGCGCTCTAATAGGATTTTTGCATTGGGCGGATGCTGATGTCGGTGACCTCGGCGGTGCGCGGCAGGCGCAACGCATGGGTCACCATTTCCGCGACGTCTTCGGGCTGCAGCAAGAGCAGTGGTTTGTAGGCGCGGCCTTCTTTGGCGAAAAGCTTTTCCATGCGCGGCGTGGCCGTGCGGCCAGGGAAAATGCTTAGCACACGGATGCCGTCCGCGTTGACTTCGTCGCGCAGGCTGTCGGCGATGGACCGAAAAGCGTGCTGCGTCGCGGAAAATTGGCCCGCGCTCGCCGGAGAGCGCTGCCCCGCGGAAGAATTCACAAAAACAATCTGGCCCTTCGCCTTGCGCAAGAGCGGCAACATCGTTTGAATCAAGGCATAGTGGCCGCGCACGTTAGAGCGATACATCAGATCCAAATCCGCAAGCGGAGCCTTCTCATGAGGACCATGAGCAATCGCGCCGCCGCAAAGCACCAGAATGTTCAACCCCGCCGCTTCGCGTTGCAGCTTCTCTCCTAAAGCGCGAATATCTTCATCTTTCGTCAGATCCAGGGAACAGGTGTGGGCACGCGCCCCAATTTTCTGAGCTTCCTTCGCCGCCTCGCTGAGCGCCTCTTTACCTCTGGCGGCCAAAAAAAGCTCCGCGCCATGTCCGGCAAGCGCAAGAGCAATGGCCTTTCCGATGCCGCTGCTCGACCCGGTCACTACCGCCACCTGATTCTTCAAGCTATCCATGCTTTTGTCGCGGCCTCCCCTAATCTCCCAGCACTGCGTTTCCCGGATTCGCGAATGCTCCGCGCAACGACTCGTGCGACGCATCGGAGTTTACACTCTGCGCGAACATTTCACACCTTCATCAGAGTGTCGTGTCGCGCCCGTGCTACGATGGCAGAATGCGTTACGGCTCCCGGGCCCTGCGATTCGGCGCGATTCTCCTCCTCAGCGTTGAAGCCGTGGCTGCGCAGCAGGAGCCGAAACCGAAAGACCTCCCCGAAGCTCCCGTGCCGAAGCAGGAGCATGCTCCTCGCAAACACGACAACGCCTTTCGTACGACGGTTGAAGTCCTTGGCCGGCGTTCTGTTTTCTTTCCGGACTTGGCGGCCAGCCCCGGCCCGCTCGACACCAAGCAGAAGCTGGAGCTTTTTGCGGACAAGTCCATCGCGCCTTCGCGGCTCATTACGTCCGGCATTGGCTCCGGTATTGGCCAGGCGCGCAACGCCTTCCCAGGGTATGGTCAGGGCATGAGCGGCTACGGCAAGCGTCTTGGGTCTTCGATGGCCACGGGGGTTTCGACGGAATTCTTCGGCACGTTCTTGTTCGCATCCTTGTTGCGCCGTGACCCGCGCTACTTTGTGAGCTTGCACGGCGGTCCGTTGCGCCGCATCGGTTACGGGGTCAGCCGCTTGGTTGTCGCTCGCACGGATACAGGAGCGGAAGGCGTCAATTGGCCGGGAATGCTTGGGCCGCTGTTCGCTGAAAGCCTGGCGAATAGCTACCTTCCGGAGAGAGAACAAACCGCAGGCCGGACGTTTCGCCGCTACGGCGTGCGGCTCGGTTTCACGGC
>WNEX01003631.1_pt1 | contig 10540 bp, 11 predicted proteins | sample 5399841 | NCBI WGS metagenome assembly WNEX01 (sample SAMN13153337, study PRJNA577476) | soil metagenome | isolation source: 40 cm grassland meadow soil 2 days after 1st rain plot 5 | place: USA:California | collected 2015-09-18 | reverse complement strand
CAGCAACGATCGTCCGCGGCAAGTAGCGACAATCGTTCTAGTGCAAATGCAGGTGGCTACGACCGATCTGGCTCGGGCAGTTCTGACCGGTCCGGTGAAAGCAGCTATAACCGATCCGGCGGCAGCTCCGACCGATCGGGTGGAGGCGGCTCGGGTGATTTGGACCGCGAGGCTCAGAATCGATCGCGCGGCGGATTTTCGAGCCAACGTTTCCAGGGCTTTCAAAGCGGCGGCTTTGATCGATCCGGGGGCGGTGGAGGATTTGGGGGTGATCGCTTTGGTGGTGGTGGCGGCTTTGGCGGAGGAGGATTTGGCAGATTTGGCGGCGGCGGCGGCGGCGGGTTCAGAGGTCGGCGCTGAAAATTAATGCTTGGAATTTCCCGATTTTATTTCTAGAAAAGCTCAAACCACAAACCAACCACTTAAAGGAAAGATATGAAAAAACTATTAACACTGATAAGTATTGCCAGTATCGGCACGGTCCTGGTACTAATATCCGCATCCGAAGCGACTGCCGCCAGCGGGAGTGAAATCTCCAGGAAAGAAGCCTTGCTTGCGCAGTCGGGTTTTAAGGTCGTAACGGTCACGACTCCGAAACAGAAAGAGGCGGTCAATGGACTTGCCCAAGGCAGGTGTTCGGCCGTAACGTTCAACAAGAAGCTGTTCTACGTGTTTCCCACTGCGACGAAGGATAAGATCTACGTCGGGAAACAAGCCCAATTCAACAAGTATAAGAAGGCCATCGCGGCTCAGCAGGCCAGCCAACCAGCGAGGATGTAATTTTCAATACACCCAAAAAATCAACCAACCCACTCCAAACCAAAACATATGAAAAAACTAATGACATTAACAGGTATCGCCAGTATCGGTGCGGTCCTGGCATTAATATCCGCTTGCCAGAGTACCGGCACCAGCGGGGGTGTAGCAAGCCAGCAGACCCAAGCCGGTGGTCAACCCGGCCAACAGCTAATACAGGGACAGTCTCTCTATCCTACATTAGAGACCGCCGGACCCAACAATATCGAAGTTCAGCAGTTTGGTGGGTTTGGGCCAATGGGCACCGCGGCCTTGGGGGATTGGTAAAAGCATCAACGACTGGATGGGAGGCAGCAGCCTGATGGCTTAGTACGCGGTCAAGCACTGGTGTAGCTGCGGGCCCAAGGGCCGTATTCAAAGCAAACCGAATATGAAACAGCTATCAACACTAAGAAATATCATCGGTGCCACGGCAGCGTTAGCGCTAATGGCAGCGTGCCAGACAGTCGCCACGAATGACGCAGAGCTCGTTGCCTCCAAGAAAGAGTTCTTACTTGCGCAGTCGGGCTTTAAGGTCATAACAGTTACGACCCCCAAGCAGCAACAGGCGATTAATGGACTAGCCCAGTACAGGGTCTCGGCTGTAAAATACAACGGCAAACTGTATTACGTGTTTCCCACTGCGCAGAAGGATAAGATCTACGTCGGGAAACAAAAACAATTCAACGCCTATAAACAGGCGCTCGCGGCGCAGCAGGGAGATGGTTTTGGTCCGATGGGTACGGCGTCCCTAGGAGATTGGTAGTAGTGACAGAAGACGCGTGAGCAGCAGCTATCCGAAAATTAATGCCCGGAACTTAATTATTTTCTTTCTTTAGAACTGAAACATCAACAAAAACACCCAACCCCAATATATGAAAAAACTATTAACATTAACAAGTATCGCCGGTATCGGGGCGGTCCTCGCGCTCTTAGCAGCGTGTCAGACCACCGGTACCAGCGTCGCCCAGAAAGAGTCCTTGCTCGCGCATTCGGGCTTTAAGGTCATCACGGTCACGACCCCGAAGCAGCAGCAGGCAGTCAATGGACTTGCCCAAGGCAGATGCTCGGCCGTGACGTATAATGGGAAGTTGTATTACGTGTATCCCACTGGCACGAAGGATAAGATCTACGTCGGGAGACAAAAGCAATTCAACGCCTACAAACAGGCGCTCGCAGCACAACCGGGCCATCCAGCAAGCATGGCTCAGCAAGGCCAGTCGCAGATGGCAGGTCAGTCTCTGATGCCTACACTAGAGACCGCCGGACCCAACCAGATCGAAGTTCAGCAGTTCGGTGGATTTGGTCCGATGGGCGTGAACGCTTTGGGCGATTGGTAAGAGCAGTCACACAGAGAACGCGAGGGGCAGCGGCCTAACGGTCGTTGTCCTCGTTGCGACCGCAAGATGATAAGGTAGACAATGTGAAGCGGTCTCAAAACCCTTTACAAGCGGTTTCAAAAGCGAAATCGCTTGTCGTATTTCATTCCGGAAGCCCTCATCCTGACTTTCTCCCCCAGGGAGAAGCGATTATCTCCCCTTGGCAGGGAGAGGCCCGGGTGAAGGTCGATCGGCTTATGAAACTACTTCTAGAAATCATTGTTCTCACATGGGAATTCTGTTGGTGGTTCCGGTGATTCGCGCGGCCGAACCTCCGGAAGTGGATGCCACCGGTAACGTGATGGGCGAACCTGCTGCTCCGGGCGAGCGCGTTGTGGTTAGCTTGCCTCTTACGACAACTCAGAATCTTAGCTTGGGCGCGGTCAGCGAATCCTCTGATGAAGACGCTGAGGCCGATAAGCTGGCAAAACAACTTGCCAATCCAATCGCTTCGCTCATCAGCGTGCCTTTTCAGGCAAACGAGGATTGGGGATACGGCCCTTCGGGTAACGGCTACAAATTCAGCCTTAACATTCAGCCGGTTGTTCCAATCTCAATTAGCAAGAATTGGAACCTGATTGTGCGCACAATTGTGCCGATTGTTTCACAACACGATCTCTTCTTCGTGCCGAACCTGCCGAAGGATTCGCCGTTGCAGCCGCAGAATCGTTCGCAGGATGGTCTTAGCGATACGCTCCAGAGCTTCTTCTTCTCACCTAAGAAACCGTGCCCGTTCGGACTCATCTGGGGAGTAGGACCGGCGTTTCTTTATCCGACCGCCACGCAAGACCTCCTCGGCTCCGGCACATTTTCTGTTGGGCCGACGGTCGTGGTGTTGGAGCAAGCTGGCCCGTGGACCGTCGGCGCACTAATGAACCAAATCTGGTCGGTTGTTATCGAGGAACACCGAAGCAGTCTCAGTCAGATGTTCGTCCAACCATTTATTTCATATACGACAAAGACGCATACGACTTTCACTATTGATACGGAATCCACCGCAGACTGGAACGCTTCCTCCGCCGATGGCAAGTGGACTGTCCCCGTCATTTTTCAAATCAGCCAGATTTTGAAGATTGGGAAACAGCCGATCAGCCTCCAAATCGGCGGCAAATATTATGCCGATACACCGCGTTACGGCCCCAATTGGGGCGTCCGCTTCGCCTTGACGCTGCTGTATCCAACGGCCAGACCTCCCGCGCCCGTCGAGAAGACCAGCTTCGCAAAGCAGTGATCAATTGGTGAAGGCGTCGATCAGAATTGCGTAGGTATCAGTGAATCAAACGTCGTAGTCTAAACAGCCAATGAAACCTTTGCCGCGGCCACTAAGATTTCGGCGGTTTTCCGCGGTACAACTCCTGATTGCGCTGGTGGCCTTTTTCATCTGTGCGCCTTTCGTTGAGGAAATCAAAGGTGGCGATCTCATTGTATCCGGTTTGTTTTCGCTGGTGCTCGTTGCCGGTGTTGTTGCGGTTGCGCAACGCAAACGTACCCTCATGATCGCGATTGTGCTTGCCTTTCCGGCGATCGCCGGCAGGTGGATAAATCATTTTCGGCCGGATCTGATTCCGCCTGTGGTTTTCCTCGCTGGTGGGCTGATATTGATTGCCTTTGTCGTCGGGCACTTGCTGCGCTTCATCTTGCGCGCTGCATCGGTAACTAGTGAAGTGCTATGTGCGAGCATTTCGGCTTACCTGATGCTTGGTTTGATGTGGACGCTGGCCTACTGGCTCGTGGACCAATTGACGCCGGGAGGAGCCTTCTCTTTCAACACGAACACGGGGAAGCAATCAATGAGCGGCTTCACAGGCTTTTATTTCAGCTTCATTACATTGAGCACAGTCGGCTACGGCGACATCACGCCCATCTCAAGGCTTGCGCGCTGGCTCGCGGCGATGGAAGCGATGACCGGTCTGCTTTATGTGGCGGTCCTCATCGCACGCCTGGTTTCGCTTTATTCCGCGCCGGGATCGGCGGAGCACCGGGAAAAATAAAATGCAGGCCCGGAGACGGGCGGCCTCGAATGCGAGGAACGGTATTGGCCTAAAGTCCTATAGCCGTCTCGCCACAGGTCGGCCAAATTACGCTCGATTCTCATCTTTGAACCAGATAACATCTAAATCTCATGAAGCCTGAATGTTCCAAAACACCCATCCGGCTCCGCGTCATTGGGGCCGGAACATGCCTCGCGTTTCTCGCTGGCTGCGCGACTACGCTCCAAACAGCGGACCGTCTTCAATACGGGCCGGCGGCGAACACCTTGCGCGAAGCGCGCTCTCCACAGGTACCCGTCGAGAAACGAGCTGCCGATTATTTGCAGGTCGCGGCTGAGACAGCGCCGCTGCTGGGCACCGGCGCTCAGCAGACACCGGCTGTCGATACTTACAACGCCGCCTGCGGTGAACTGACCATGCTGCTTCGCAATAGTGAAGGAGGACGGCTGTGGAACCATCCGCTGACCCTGACAGCGGACAATAAAACTTATCACTTACGGCTTGAACTCGCCGGCAACGCAGTGTGGGCACCGAACTATTTCACTGCATTCGTGGGCGCAGATCAGATCAAAGAGAAACTGATCAGGAAGGAGAACATTCACGAAGGTGTCGGCGGCACGCTAGTAGGAGTGCGACGGATCAATCCACCTGAAAAGTTCGCGCCACCGAGGGGGATCACCGCACCGGTCACGGCCACGCTCGATTTTCATGCAACGAATGCCACACTCGCGCTTCATCGCCCTGCCAAGCAACCGACCGCGACGGTTGAAGGAAAGATCCGTCCTCTGGCCGCCAATTTCTCGGCGCCACTCAGTTACTATCCGCCGCCAGCCAGTCTGATGTTTGCGGGATTGCTTGGCGGATTCAAGGCCACCAACTATCCGGCACCGATCGGGCTTTATTTGCTTCAGCCGTACGATCCGGACCGAATTCCGCTGCTCTTTGTGCACGGTTTGTTTTCAACACCATTCGATTGGGTGAAGACGATCAATGGACTCCAAGCCGACCCCGAGATTCGCAAGCATTATCAATTCTGGATCTTTGCATATCCGACTGGCAATCCCATCCTCTATTCCGCACTGCGGTTACGGGAGGAATTGGCGAAGGCTGATCAACTGTATCCCAACCACAAGCCGTACGTCCTGGTCGGTCACAGCATGGGTGGCATGCTGACTCATGACCAGGTAGTCACGGTCAATGAAGGAATGTGGGAGAAAGCTTTGGGGCAAAATGCCAGGGCCATTTTCAAGGAAAATTCCGGGAACAGTTTAATTGTTCGCGCGACAACCTTTCACGCGAATCCCCGAATCAAGCGTGTTGTCTTTATTTGTACTCCGCATCGCGGGAGCGATCTGGCCAGCAATGGAATCGGAAAAATTGGGATCAGCCTGATTACCCTGCCAGCCAGGCTTGCCACAACCATGATGGACTCGCTGACGAGTGCCGACCTGGTGCAAATAACAGGAAGTTCGAAACGTCTCCCGAACAGCATCACGGGACTAAAACCCTCAAGCCCAGCGTTGCCGGTAATCAATGAAGCGCGGATCAGCGTTCCGTATCACTCGATCATCGGCGATCGCGGAAAGGGCGGTTGTCCGAACTGTAGCGATGGCGTCGTAGCTTACTGGAGCTCTCATCTCGATGGCGCACAATCCGAGAAGATTGTTCCCGGGCCTCACGGATCGTGTCAACTACCCCAAACCATTGCCGAGCTTGATCGGATTCTGCGTTTACACCTCAGAAGCAGCGGCAGCTCACAACCGGCAACGACGATTGCTCAAGCTTCCCAGTGAGCCTGCGAATCTGCTGTCGCCAATTCCAAGCTCAAAACTGATGAAATCAAAATTCATCCTTGTCGCTCTCACATTTGCCGCGACTACCGCGCTTGCCCAGGCCCAGTTTGCCACGCCTCCAGCCGCTAAGGCCTTTGAGATCCCCGGCCGCGTTCCAACAAAAATGTTCATCCCGTCTGACTTAATATCCGGACCGCTTCATTCGGTCGGTGACTTCGCTGAAAATGACGGGATGAACAACACCTATTTCCTTTACTCAGGAAATGATGCGTGGGCAGTGACAACTGGTATCGCGCTGCGCACGCGGATTCGTGAAATTTACGCGATCGCTAAATTACGCGAGATGAGCAAGACAGACGAGTTCGCGCAGGCGATGGCGAACGCCGGCAAGCAGAAGATCGAAAGCGTAGTCGGTATCGTCGCGAACCCGCTTGGCACGATACAAAACATTCCCCTCGGCGCGTCGCGGTTCTTTGGTCGCATTGGTGAAAGCCTGAAAGGCGGAAGGACACAAGGCGAGGGCAACGCGCGACAAAACGCAGTTGGCGTTAGTAAAGCAAAGGTCGCTCTTGCCGTAAAACTCGGTGTCAGTCCTTATAGCTATAACCAGGAACTTCAAACACAGCTGACCAATAATGCGCGCGCAATAGCGATGGGTGGCTTAGTCGTGAATGCGGCCACAGCTGCGGTCGGTGGTCCAGCGGGCGATGTACTGACGGGACTGAACATAAACCAGACGCTCCAGCAGACACTGGTGAATTCAACGCCAGACGATCTTCGCATCATTAACCGGAAGAAACTTTTCGCACTCAACGTCAGTCGCGAGAATGCCGATGCGATTCTCATGCATCCGTGGTACTCGCCCTGGAACGAGACTATCATGATCGACGCTCTCTCAACCATTGGTGTCGATCCGACGGCATTCCTCACCAACGCCTGCAACGCATTGACCGAGGAGGATGCGATCTATTTCGAACGCTTGGCCCAAGTGCTCGCGCGTTACCACACGGAAAAAGCCAAGGTCCGTTCCATCCGCATCGAGAGTAAAGCGGTGTTCGCTCTCGACGCCAAAGGAACGCTCGTGTTTCCGTTGTCCTGCGATTATGCCATCTGGAGCGAGCATGCAGCGGGACGTGTAGCGGAATTCGCTGCGCTCACCCAGGGCCAGGAAGATATTAAAGGGCTAGCAGTGTGGGTGGACGGGAAAGTCTCTGACCGTGGTACGCAGGAACTGAAGAGCCGCAATATTGATCTGGTCACCGGCGTGCTCGATAAAAAATGACCGGTCATCCGTAATAGCAGACGATTTTGTTTTCCAAGGAACAGTCTCGATGTCGACTAGCCGGGCAGATTGTGGCTCGATGCTGCAGGAGCACGCCTCACGGCGTTGTTTTGTGTTATCTACGCTCGTGAATCGTGCTGCGCGTGATCAACTGCACGCTTGAGTCATTATGCGCGTAACGAAGGATCTCGTGCGGATCGTGCGGTGGATCGGTGAGTCGCTTGTCCTCCTTATACTCGTCATTGCTGCCGTTTGGGCGTTTGGCGCCGTGTGGTATGACGCTCCATTCGGCAATGCAAACAAGGTTGTAGCTGGACTGCTGGCGATAGCGGTTGCGATCACGCTCGTATTCGTCAGACACTTCTGGCGCAAAGTAGCCGTTATTACATTGCTTTTCGGTGGCGTGCTTGGCTGGTGGTTAACACTCAGGCCTAGCAACAATGGGAATTGGCAACCCGATGTGGCGCAGTTGGCGTGGGCAGACATTAATGGCGATGAATTCACTTTTCATAACGTGCGCAACTGTGACTATCACACCGCGACAGACTACACGCCGCACTGGGAGATGCGCACTGTGCGGCTGTCGCAAATCACCGGCATCGATCTCGCAATTGACTATTGGGGTTCGCCGTGGATTGCGCATCCTATCGTCAGTTTCCAATTCGCTGACACGCCGCCACTCTGCTTCTCAATTGAGACGCGCAAGACCGTAGGCCAGAGTTATTCCACTATCGGCGGCCTTTACCGGCAGTATGCACTCATCTACCTGGTCTCTGACGAGCGTGATGTGATTCGGTTGCGCACGAATTATCGCAATGAGGACATATACTTTTACCGCCTGACGGCTCCGCCAGCTCGGGTGCGCGAGCGGTTCCTGGAGTACGTGCGCTCGCTCAATGCGCTGCGGACCAAACCGAAGAAAGGATACCGTGGGATTGGCGCATCTTGCTCAACGGCAAAGGAGACGAGTTGTTGTATCGAGATGGAGGCTTGATGACCGGCGGTCTTCCGTTCGCCGAACTCAAAGCCCGAAGTCTGATCGACACCCGCGCCCGAGCCGCAAACGATTCTCCTGATTTCTCAAAGCTGATCCGAGTTGGGCTACCTGGCGTAGCGCAACCGGAAGTCGCACAATGAATGGATTTCCGCTTCGGCATGATCGAGCTATCGAATGGATCTCGCCGTTTATTACGCTTAAAGTCCAATATTCCCCAACGCATATCGACTATATGATACCTCAAAGGTAGCCAGCTCATGATCATAACCCTTGTTTCCGTCATTGTGTTTGTGATTCTCGTTGGCGTGACGTTTCTAGGGGGACGCCTCGCTCGAGTTCTTCCCGAGGAGCAACTCAGCGCTGAGTCTAAAGACGCCATGAAATTGGCGCTGGGGCTTGTCGCTACAATGACCGCCATACTCTTGGGGCTGCTTATCAGTTCGGCTAAGGGTTCCTTTGACACCGCGCGAAGCCAGGTGATGCAGATGGCCGCCAAGGTCGCTTTGCTTGATCGAGTGCTAAAGCTTTACGGGCCGGAGGCAATGGACGCGCGCCATGCCCTTCGGGATGCTATCGCCGACGGAGTCCGGCGGACCTGGCCGGCGGAGCGAAGCGGGCCAGTCCGGCTCGATCCCAACCAGCAGATGGGGGATGCCATTTACCTGACGGTGAGTCGTCTTGAACCGCATGATGAAGCGCAACGCGCTCTTAAGACGCAGGCGGCGACTCTGATGATACAACTCGCCGAGATTCGCGCTTTGGTGCAAGCCCAGGCGATTTCGTCAGTTGCGAAGCCATTGCTGATAGCCCTGGTCTTGTGGCTCGTAGTCATCTTCTTTGGCTTTAGCCTGCTCGCACCGGCCAAGGCCAGCAACACTCTCGCTTTGATTGCCGGGGCTTTCTCAGTCGCGTGTGCTGTTTTTCTAGTCCTGGAGTTGGACCATCCATTTGCAGGCGTGATTCGAATTCCCAGTGAGCCAATGATAAACGTTCTGAACGGTCTCGGGAAGTGACGCGTCCTAAAACCAGCTATCGCTACATTGTCATCATTAGCTTGTAACTTAGAACAATCTTAAATTGGATGCCCATTGCAACCTGTGCGCGTGTGCTTTCCGACTTCGTTGAATTCTCTGGGGCGGTGCCTGTTTCCTAGCCTTAGCTTAATCGCGGCAGGCGTGTTGTCCGCGGCGGAGGTAGCCACGGATTCTGACGCTGCAGTCGCGGAGGAGCAACTGAAACAATTAAATGATCGGACTATCATCGGGTCCTACATTTCATTGGACACAGAATGGGATCAATTCAAACACGGTACGGAAAAGGCTACGTGGACGGCGACAGGATTATGGGGATGGCCAGTGAGCGAACGGCAAGACTGGGCTGTTCGGCTCAAATTGCCCGTCGCTTATGAGCGAAGGACCGAAGGATCGGACCATGCCGACATAGGTGGCCTCGGCGATATCGAGGTTGGGGCAGGCACCGCTTTTCGCCTCAACAGAGGGTGGCGAATGGGCGGTGGAATTGAGTTGCATGCTGATACTGCTTCCAATTCCGCGCTTGGTGAGGGTGTATGGCGCCTGCACTCCCTTTGGGCTGTCGGGCACGATGTCACGAAATGGCTCACGCTGGCTCCGAGCGTCGAATACAGCCAGTCCGTCGCCGAAGAAAATAATGTCGCGTCACAGAGCTATCTTGAGTTGTCTCTGCCAAGCACCGTCATCCTCCCCTACGATTGGTCGGTCGGTACGAAGTACAAAGCGAAGGTCGATTTTGAAAACGGCGACCATTGGATTCACACGGTAGACGTGGGCATTGCCAAACGCATCTCGAACATTCCGCTTGTTCTTAGTGCGACGCTGGAAAAGTCACTTAGTGGCGGTGCCAAGAAGTTTCAGATCAGCTTTACGATCACTTATTATTTCGAACGATATCGCTCCCCGAAAGGACGCAATGCCAAAAGAGTCATGCTCAAGTAGGCCTAAAGTCCAATATTGCTATCGCACGACGGTGGGTAAACTTGTACAGCCATAACGCCAGTGAGATAACCGGGAAGAATTGTAGGGTTTCTCTGACAAACTGACCAAGTATTACAATTTGAAAAGTAATATTCTGATTGCTTGTTTATGTATTTGCGTCGCCACCGTTGACGCGGAAACGTCCGGGTCGTCTTCATTTGCGCCGACGATTCTGAATAAGAGTTCTCCGCCGGACAAAGCGCTGGAAGGAATGGTCTGGATTCCTGGTGGCGAATTTTCGATGGGCGCCGCTGTGAACGGGCAGGGGAACCATGAAATGCCGATGGCCTC
>WNEX01001632.1_pt1 | contig 10544 bp, 6 predicted proteins | sample 5399841 | NCBI WGS metagenome assembly WNEX01 (sample SAMN13153337, study PRJNA577476) | soil metagenome | isolation source: 40 cm grassland meadow soil 2 days after 1st rain plot 5 | place: USA:California | collected 2015-09-18 | reverse complement strand
CGCGACGGCGGATCTGTCTCTTCGACTTGGACATCGCTCCTCCCTTCGGATCGATCAAGAGTGTGGGCCGCGCCCGCCGGCGGCCAGGCCGGCGAGCGCGCCGCGCATGTAGGCGAACGATTGTTTCATGCCCGGCAGCGGGGCGTCGGCGTCGATCTCATACTCGAGGTTGACGTACCCACGATAGCTCATCGCCCCGAGCTGCCGGAAGATGTCCGCGATGGGGATCGCGCCCTCGCCGACGATGCACTGGCTGCCCTTGGCGGTGAGGTCGCGCAGGTCCTTCATGTGCATGTCGAGCAGCCGGGGGCCCGCATCGGCGATGGCGCGCACGACGTCGGTGCCGGTGCGCACCGTGTGGCCGACGTCGATGCACAGCCCGATGCGGGTGTCCAGCTTCCTCACGTACGGTAGGGCGTCGTAGGGGGAAGGGAAGTGCTTGTCTTCCGGCCCGTGGTTGTGGATCGCGACCTTGATGTCGTACTGCTTGGCGAACCGCTCGATGCGCGGCAGCAGCTTGGGAGCCGTATGGATCGCGATGAGCGGCATGCCGGCGGCCTTGGCGTAGGCGAAGTATTTCTCCACCCCGGGGTCCGAGTCCTCGTCGAACGTGATCACGCCGCCGCCCACGATCACGAGTCCGGCGGCCTCGATCTCGCGTCGCGCCGCGGCGAGCTGATCCGGCGACAGCTCGAACGGCAGGTGCACGGACTTGAAGTTGACGTAGGGAGTCCCGAGCGCCTTCACCATCTCGATGGCCTTGTCGCGCGGGAAGTTGCGGAGGGAGTAGCTCGCGACGCCGAGGTTAAGCGAGGTTGGTGGAGGTTTTGGAGGTTCTGGAGGTTGTGGAGGCAGTGTCCCGGCCGCACCCAGTGCTACGCCGGCCAGCCCCGCGACGCTCGCTCCGAGGAACGTCCGGCGCGGCACCGGAGCGTGGGCCATCGTCAGTATCCCGGGTTTTGGGGGAACGGGGTCGTGGTGCGGTCGATCTGGGTCTGCGGAATCGGCCGCAGCGCGTGGTACGGCCGGATGTTGGGCCCGCCGTCGGGGTTGTACAGCTTGACACGCTCGACCAGCTTGTGGGTCCGCACCAGATCGAACCAGCGCATCGACTCACCGGCCAGCTCGCGGGCGCGCTCGTTCAACACCTCGTCGAGCGTGAGCTGAGCGAGCGCCAGCTCCATGTCGGTCTCGTGTCCCGGGATGGCGGCGCGCCGCCGCACCGCGTTGATGTAGGGGAGTCCCTCCGCCGGCCGGCCGTCGCGCATCAGGGCCTCGGCCGCGATCAGGTACGTCTCCGCGAGGCGGAACAGCAGGAAATCCCGCGAGCCGCGCGTGTCGTTGACGCTGAGCCGGAACGGATCTGCGAACTTGTTCAGCGACGGGAAGATGCGGTCGCTGTACGTCTTCGGCGTGTAGACGCGGTAGGGAACCGGGTTTGGCCCGGTCACCCGCACCGTGTCCGAGTCCGTGGCCGAGACGAACACCGCCGTGTCGCCGAGCTGGAATTTCGGCGCGCCCGACGGGTACTTCGGGATGGTCGCCGCGTTGTTCGCATACCAGACGCGCTGGAACTGCGCATCGTAGCGCGCGTCCTTGGTGCGGTCGTACAGGCCCAGGAAGAACTTGGTGGGCCGGAATCGCTTGAATGGGCGGCCGTTGGCGACGTCGCGCAGCATGCCCGGCAGCACGTCGTACTCCATCAGGAAGTAGAGGTGTCCGGTGTTGCCGGGGCCCGTGGTCAGGGGATCCGCGGTGTACTGCACGGACCAAACGACCTCGGCGTTCCGCTCATTGTGGAAGTCGAACACGTCGGCGAAGCGCGGCAGCAGCTGGTACAGCCCCGACTTGATCACCCGCTGCGCGTAGTCGGCGGCGTTGGCAAAATCCCCGGCCTGTTGCTTGGCGACCTCGTCGGCGGCAGCGCTGTCGGGGACACGCAGTCGCGTCAGGTACACCTTGGCGAGCAGATGCTGGACCGCGCCCTTCGTGGCGCGTCCGTAGTCCTGCTGCACAGCGGGCAGGTGCGCCTCGGCGTACTGCAGGTCCGGGATGATCACCCCGTCGTACACACTGTCGAGCGGGTAGCGGTGCGCTTCGGTGGTGGGCGCCGTGATCTCATGCAACGTGATGTGCAGAGGCCCGAACATCTGCACCAGGTAGAAATAGTAGAGCGCCCGCAGGAACCGCACTTCGGCCATCCGCTCCACCTTGACGCTCGAGTCCATCTTGACGACCGGTGCCTGGTCGAGGGCCGCGTTGATGGTGTTGATCGCGCGATAGAAATCGTTCCAGGTGTTCGTGATATAATCGACCGTGGGATTCAGGTTCGACGTGTAGTCGTTGACGTACTTGTAGCTGCCGTCGGCGCCCTTGGTGTAGATGTCCGTCCCGAATACCGTGAGCGTGAATCCCCGCTCCTGCGCCCAGAAGCTGCGCAGCGGCTCATACGAGGCGTTCACGAGGGCCTGAAACACCGCCTCGCTGCCGTACGCCCCCGGGGTGAGCCCGGTGACCACGTCTTCGTTCAAGTCCACGCACGCCGGGAGGCAGGTGGCCAGGACCGCCGCAAACAGTCCGACGGTTCGCTTGTGCATCGTGCCTCCCACGGTTAGAGGCCGACGGTCACGCCCATCATCACCGTCGAGTAGCTGGGCGTTCCGGCGTTGGTGGCGGATTCGGGGTCGAGGCCCCGAAAGTCGGTGAACAGGAACGGATCGAGCGCCGTCGCGTAGAACCGCAGCGAGCGGCCGCGGAACGGGCCGAACCGCGCTCCCGGCACGGTATAGCCCAGCGAGATGCTGCGGATCCGGATGAAGGAGCCGTCCTCGAAGCCCAGCACGTTGTTATTGGTCGGGCGTTCCTGATCGAGGCTGGGACGGGGATCGGTGTTGCTGGGGTTGGTCGGCGTCCAGTAATTCACGGCCACGTTGTTGTAGCGGCCGGCCAGGACGTTCTGGTCCCTCCGGAACGCGTCGTCCATCGTGAGGCCCCAGCGGGCCAGCGCCATGACCGACAGGTCGAAGCCTCTCCAGTCGAAGCGACTGTTGAGGCTCCCGATCCACTTGGGGAACGGGGTCCCCAGGATCACGCGGTCGCTCGCGTCGATCTTCCCGTCGTTGTTCTGGTCGACGATGCGAATGTCCCCGGGCTTGCGACCATACCGTTTCATCTGCACGGAATCGGCGGTCTGCCAGATGCCGCCGAACTGGTAGTCGTAGTAGACCGAGATGGGTTGGCCGATGAACCACTTGTTCCCGACGTCATCCTTGTTGAAGCCGAACAGGCTCACGATCCGGTTACGATTCATCGACCAGGTGATGTTCGTGGTCCAGCCGAGGCCGTGCCAATCCTGCAGGATCTGGGTGGAGAGGGCCACCTCGACGCCGCTGTTCAAAGTCGCCCCGACGTTCTGGAGGATGCTCGAGCGACCGTTGATGCCCGACAGCTGCCGGTTCATGAGGAGGTCGCTCGTCGCGGCCCGGTAGACGTCCACGGAGCCCGAGATGCGGCCTCCCCGTCCCGTGAACTCGAGCCCGACGTCCAGCTGGGTGGTCTGCTCCCACGAGAGGCTGTCGTTCGGGAAGGCTCCCGGGCGGTACCCGACCGCCGGCAGGTCGTTGAACGAGTAGATGGTCCTGCCGAGCGACCCCTCGGTCTGATAAGGATTGATGGCGGTGTTTCCCGTGCGTCCGTAGCTGACCCTCAGCTTCAGGTCGGGGAAAAGCCCCGTCCGCTGGATGAAGTCTTCCTCGGAGAGGCGCCAGGCGAACGCGGCCGAGGGGAATATCTGACACTTGTGTCCCGGGGCCAGGCGCGAGGAGCAATCGTCGCGGCTGGTGAGGGTGAGCAGGTAGCGGTCCTTGAACGCGTAGTTGACGCGGGCCATGAAGGACGCCAGGGCCCACTGCGACAGGTAGCTGGACGGTGCGTCGACGCGCGCCGCCGAGCCGAGGTCGAAGTACTCGTCCTGCTCGTAGGGAAGCCCGATCACGGGTGTGATCTGATCTTCCGTCCGCTGCGTCTGGATGCTGTACACCAGCGTGGCGTCGACGCGGTGGTCCAGTCCCAGGTTGCGCTTGAACGTCACGATGTTGTCGAGCGTGTACGCGAGGGTGCGCTGCTGCTCGAGCGCGGCGTTGGCGGGACTGCCCTGCTGGGCCTGAGTTTGGGAACCCCAGAACTGCCCGCGGCGATAAAACGTCAGGTCCGCCCCGAAGTTCACCCGCCAGTCGAGCGCGTCGCTCAGGTTGTAGTCGGCAAACAGGGTCCCGAACGCGCGCACGCGTCCCCGGTCGTCCCGCTGGTTCTGGACGTCGGAGAGCGGGTTGACGCGCTGTCCATCGTTTGTGGGCTTGAAGATGACGTTCCCCGCGCTGTCGAACGCCGGCGCCAGCGGTTCGTTGAGGAGGGCTTCGCTGTACACGCCGTCGCCCCGTCCCAGGTGCTGGTCGCTCTGGATCACCGATGTGGAGGTGCCGACGCGCAAGCGGGGACTGGCGTGATGGTCGAAGTTGAACCGCACCGAGCGGCGCACGTAGTCCATTCCCTTGATGATCCCGACCTGATTCATCTGGCTCCCGCTCAGCGCGAAGCGGGTCTTTTCGTCGCCGCCGGTGACGCGCAGCTCATTGCTCAGCTGCGTCCCCTCGCGCAGCACCAGATCCTGCCAGTCCGTCCAGCGCCCCGTCGCGATCGATGGGAGGTCCACGGGCTGAAAGAGGATCGAGTCGCCGTGGGCGCAGGCGGCGACGGCGGCAGGACACTGGTACCCGGTCTTGCTGTTTCTCGCGGCGTCGCGCTTGAATTGGGCCCACTGTGGGCCGTTCATCATAGGCATGCGGCGCAGCGCCTGCTGGGCCCCGGCGTAGGTGTCGTACGTGATGGTCGTTTTCCCGCTCTTCCCCTGCTTCGTGGTGATGAGCACCACGCCGCTCGCGCCGCGTGCGCCGTAGATCGCCGTGGCCGACGCATCCTTCAAGACTTCGATCGACTCGACGTCGTTCGGATTCAGATCGCCGATGCCGCCCGCCATCGGGATGCCGTCCAGCACATAGAGCGGATCGTTGGACGCCGTCAGCGATCGTGCGCCCCGCACCCGGATACTCATGCCGTCCCCGGGGTTGTTACCGCTCGTGACGATGTCGACGCCGGCCACGCGCCCCTTGATCGCCTCGATCGCGTTGACCTTGGGCACGGCGTGCACGTCCTCGCCCGACACCGATGCCTCCGCCCCGGTCACGTCTCTCCGGACCTGCGTGCCGTAGCCCACCACGACGACTTCCTGAAGGGCGACCGGTAGGGGCTGCAGGCGGATCTCCGCCGTCGCGGTCTGGCCGGCGGTCACCACGACGCCGGCGACCTCGGCGACTGCATAGCCGATCAGCCGGGCCTGCAGCCGGTAGGTGCCTGGAGGGACTTGGGCGATGGTGAACCGGCCGTCGTGGTCGGCGGTGGCGCCAAGGCTGGTGCCCGAAACTGTGACGCGGACCTCGGGAAGAGCGAGGCCGGTCTCCTGTGCGGTCACGACGCCGGCGACAATGCCAGTCTCAGGTGCAGCGGATCCTGCCTGCTCGGCCGCCTGCTGAGCCCGCCCGATTCGGAGCGGCAGCAGTGCACCCAGCAGTAGGCAAAACGCGAGGCTTGGGGAAACGGCGGTGCGACGGCGCTTCCGCATCGGTCCTCCCGGTCGACGGCGTTCCGGTTTCAGCGTGCGTCGCAAGCGCCGTGCCCCTCGTGACGACGGTCACGCGGTGCGTGACGCGACGGATCGGGATCGCGGCGCGCGATGCTCGCGTTCTACGGGTGTCGCGCCGCCGCGACGCGGGCTCGGGTACGTGCGGGGTGGAACCCACACTGCAAGCCTGGGGTGAGGGCGGGCGCATGTCTTGCGACGCAACGCCGCCCGCAGCCCCCATGCCCACACATCCCGCACCCGACCCGATCGGCCGACGGGCGACGCCGCAGCGCGCCTCGCGCATGCTCCGGGGTGTCGCGCTCGCCACGCTGGCGGTGGGTGCGGTCGGCGGCTGCGAGCTGCGTCGCGTTCCCGACGGCGCGTGGCGGCTGCGGCAGCTCGCCACGCGGTCCGCCGCGACGCAAGCGCCGTTGGCTGCGGTGCCGCCGCGGGTCTACGCGCTCGATGCGGAGGCGCTGGCCCGCGCCAAGCGCCGCATCGAAAGCCGCGACCCGCGGATCCAGCCGGCCTACGATCAGCTCCTGCGGGAAGCGAGTGCCGCCCTCCTCGTCCCCGCGCCGTCGGTGATGGACAAACGGCGCGTGCCGCCGAGCGGCGACAAGCACGACTATGTGAGCATGGGTCCCTACTGGTGGCCCGATTCCACCAAGCCGGGAGGGGTGCCCTACATCCGGCGCGACGGGGAGCGCAACCCGGAGATCCGGGTCGATTACGATGCTCCACGGCTCGCCGCCATGATCAATGCCGTGACGACGCTCTCCCTCGCATATTATTTCAGCGACGACGAGGAATATGCCGGGCGGGCCAGGTTGCTCCTGCGCACCTGGTTCCTCGATCCGGCCACGCGGATGAATCCGCACCTGCGGTATGGACAGGGCATTCCGGGCGTCACCCAGGGCCGGGCCGCCGGGATCATCGAGACGCGTGGGCTCGTCGGCGTGGTGGACGCGATCGGCATGCTGGAGCGCTCACCCAGCTGGACGGCGGCGGACGAGCGCGGCATGGCACAGTGGCTCTCCGCCTACCTCGGGTGGCTGCGCTCGAGCGCCATCGGCAGACAGGAGCGCGGCGCGCACAACAACCATGGCACGTGGTACGACGCGCAGGTCGCCGCGCTGGCGCTGCTCACGGGCGACACCGCGCTGGCGCGCTCCACGCTCGCGGCCGCCAAGACCCACCGCATCGCCTCGCAGGTCATGGCCGACGGCCGCCAGCCCTACGAGCTGGCCCGCACCCGCTCGCTCGCCTACAGCGTGATGAACCTCGAGGGACTGTTCCGGTTGGCTCAGCTGGGGCGGCACGTCGGTGTGGACCTCTGGTCCTATCGCTCGCCGCGCGGCGGGAGCATCCGCAAGGCACTCGACTATCTGGCGCCGTACGCCGATCCGCGGCGCAAATGGCCGGGCCACCAGATCACCCCGACCGAGCCCGACCTGCTGGTGTCGGCGCTCGAGCAGGCCCGACTCGCCTACCACGACGCACGCTATGACGCTCTGCTGCGGCAGATCCCGGAGGATGCGGTCCGGGCGCACCGCGCCCTGCTGCTGTATCCCGAGCCGGACTCCCTCGCCGCGGCGTCGCACGCCGGCTCATGACCTCGCGCACTCCGATCGATCGACGCGAAGCGCTGCGGCGCGCCACCCTCGTCTTGGGCGGCGTGCTCTCCGCTCCGCTCGCCGCGGGCGTGCTTGCGGGCTGCGAGGCCCGCGGCGTGCCGGACGGCACCTGGCGTCCTCGGGCGCTCACGCCGGACCAGGCCGAGCTCGTGGCCACGATCGCAGACCAGATTCTTCCGGCGACCGATACCCCGGGCGCGCGGGCCGTGGGGGTGCATCGCTTCATCGACGCGCTGCTGGCGGAGTCGTACCCGGCCGCTGAGCGGGAGCGGTTCGTGGCCGGCCTCGCGGATCTGGGCCGCGCCCTTCAGGCCAGCACGCCGGACCAGCAGCGCGCTGTGCTCGAGCGGCTGGATCGCGAGGCGGCGCCGTTCTTCCGTAGCCTCAAGGATCTCACGCTCGTCGGCTATTACACGTCCGAGATCGGCGCCACGCGCGAGCTGCACCACGCCCCGGTCCCGGGCCGCTATGACGGGTGTGTCCCTCTCGCGCAGGTCGGGCGGACGTGGGCGGTGTGACCCCCGACGAGCCGTACGACGCCATCGTCGTCGGCTCCGGCATGACCGGCGGCTGGGCCGCGAAGGAGCTGTGTGAGAAAGGGCTCAAGACGCTCGTGCTCGAGCGCGGCCGGCACGTGGAGCACGGCAAGGACTACGTCACGGAGTGGCTGCAGCCCTGGCAGCTGCCGCACCGCGGCCGCGGCGAGCAGGCGCTGTACGAGCGCGACTATCCCATCCAGAGCAAGAACTACGCGTTCGGCGAGACGACCCGACACTTCTTCGTCAACGATCGCGAACATCCCTACGTCACTCCCGACGACCAGCCGTTCCGCTGGATCCGGGGCTACCAGCTCGGCGGGCGCAGCCTGATCTGGGGCCGCCTGTGCTGGCGCTGGAGCGACCTCGACTTCGAGGCCAACCTGCGCGATGGTCACGGCGTCGACTGGCCGATCCGCTACAAAGACCTGGCCCCCTGGTACGCGCACGTCGAGCGCTTCGTGGGCGTGAGCGGCGAGCGCCTGGGCCTGCCGTACCTGCCCGACGGGGAGTTCCTGCCGCCCTGGGAGTTGAACTGCGCCGAGCTCGCGGTGAAGCGCGGGATCGAGCGCGCCTTCCGCGGGCGTCACATGACGATCACGCGGGTCGCGAATCTCACGCAGGCCCATGAGGGCCGCGGGCCGTGTCGGGCGCGCAACCAATGCGCCCGCGGCTGCAGCTACGGCGGCTACTTCTCGAGCCTCTCCGCGACACTGCCGGCCGCGCAGCGGACCGGCAGACTCACCGTCGTCACCGACGCGATCGTGCACAGCGTGATCTACGACGAGCGCACAGACCGGGCGACGGGCGTACGGGTGATCGACCGCAATACCAAACAGACGCGTGAGTACACCGGGCGTCTGATCTTCCTCTGTGCCTCGACGCTGGGCACGGCCCAGATTCTCCTGAACTCGAAAACCGCGCGTTTTCCGACGGGGCTCGCCAACTCGAGCGGCGAAGTGGGCCACAATCTGATGGACCACATCTCCAAGGCCGGCGCGAGCGGCACCGTGCCCGGCCTCGAGGACAAGTACGTGTACGGTCGGCGGCCCACCGGGTCGTACGTGCCGCGGTTCCGCAATCTCGGCGGCAAGGGCGACGGCAAGCTGGGGTTCCTGCGTGGCTACGGCATCCAGGCGGGGGCGGGTCGCGAGGGCTGGTCGCGCGGCGCGTCCGAGCCCGGGCTCGGAGCGGAGCTGAAGCAACGGCTGCGGGAGCCGGGCCCATGGGAAATGACCATGCAGGGGTACGGCGAGTGCCTGCCGCGACACGAAAACTACGTCGATCTCGATCCGCAGCGGACCGACGCGTGGGGGATTCCATTGTTGCGGGTGCACTGTGCCTGGAGCGACAACGAGCGCGCCATCCGCGAAGACGTAAAGACCCAGTCGGCCGAGATGCTCGAGGCCGCGGGCTGCAAGAACGTGGAGACGTACGACCACGACGGCCCGCCGGGGTTCAGCGTGCACGAGATGGGGACGGCGCGCATGGGCCGCGACCCGAAGACGTCGGTGCTCAACGCGCACAATCAGACTCACGACGTGCCCAACCTGTTCGTCACCGACGGCGCATGCATGGCGAGCTCGTCTTGTGTGAATCCGTCGCTTACCTACATGGCCCTCACCGCGCGCGCGGTGGACTACGCGGTCGGCGAGCACACGCGCGGCAACCTGTGAGCACGCGCGCCACGCAGGCGCAGGTGGCGGCGACCTCGTTCTTTGCGTTGTTCGCGATCGTCGGCCTCGCGCTGTACGGCCTGCCGTTCTTCTATGACTTCATGGTGCGCGACTTCGGCTGGTCGCGCGCCCAGGTCACGTCGGGCAACGCGATCTCCAAGCTCATCGTGGGGCCGCTGTTCGGCTTTTTCGCGGGCTGGCTGGTGGATCGGTTCGGCCCGCGCCGCCTCATGATCGCGGGGATCCTGATGGCCGGCATCGCGCTCGTGGGGCTGGGCATGATCCGCACGCTGGCCGGCTTCTACCTGTTCTATGTCTTCAACGCGCTGGGCAACGTGTGCGGCGGCCCCCTCCCGAACCAGGTGCTCCTGTCGCGCTGGTTCACGGCGGCGCGCGGTCGCGCCATGGGGTTCGCGTACCTGGGGATCGGTATCGGAGGCGCGCTGGTGCCGTTCCTGGCGGTGTGGCTGGCGGGCGCGGTGGGGTGGCAGGGGGCGCTGCAAGTCATCGGCGCACTGATCATCCTCGTCGCCCTGCCGTTGGCGCTGATCGTCAGGGAGTCACCGGAGCAAACCTCCCCAACCTCCCGAACCTCCCCCAACTTCCCGCAACCTTCCGTCAGGCCCGTCCTCCACCGTCCTGCCTTTTACCTGCTTCTCGTGGGCAGCATGTGCTCGATCGCCGCGGTGGGCGGCACCAATCAGCACTTGAAGCTGTTCCTGAGTCTCGATCACGGCTTCACGCAGGGCGCGGCCGCGCGGATCGCTTCGCTGGTACTCGCGTCGAGCCTGGTCGGTCGCCTGGGGATGGGATGGCTGGCGGACCGGTTTCCGAAGAAGTACGTGATGCTGCTGATCTATCTGCTGGTCGCGTCGGCGATCCCGCTCTTGTTCCTGGTCGGGGCGCGGGGGGCGGGAGCGATCTACCTGTTCGCCGTGATCTTCGGCATCGGCCTGGGTGGGGAATACATGGTCATTCCGCTCATGGCGGCCGAGCTGTTCGGCGTGCGCGTGCTGGG
>WNEX01001612.1_pt1 | contig 10588 bp, 12 predicted proteins | sample 5399841 | NCBI WGS metagenome assembly WNEX01 (sample SAMN13153337, study PRJNA577476) | soil metagenome | isolation source: 40 cm grassland meadow soil 2 days after 1st rain plot 5 | place: USA:California | collected 2015-09-18 | reverse complement strand
GTGGGTGAGGCGGCGTAAGATGCGCGCCCGCCTCCCATCCGCGTGGGCTTGGTGCGGATGGTAAGAGCGACGGGTGCTGGGGTGTCGCCAAGTGGTAAGGCAGCGGGTTTTGATCCCGCCATTCGGAGGTTCGAATCCTTCCACCCCAGCCAGTTTTTGAGACCTGGCGCGCCTGATGGCACGCGGCCGCATGCAGGGCCGGTGGACCGCGCGCGCAGCACAGCAGTTATGAGCACGACCGACAAACGTACCAGCGACACGCTCGCGCTGTTCGCAGGCAATGCGAACCCGGCGCTGGCGCAGGACATCGCAAAGGGCCTCCAGGCCCCGCTCGGGCGCATCTACGTCGGGCGCTTCAGCGACGGCGAGATCAACATCGAGCTCATGGAGAACGTGCGCGGACGCGACGTATTCATCGTGCAGTCGACCTGCCCGCCGGCGAACGAAAGTCTCATGGAGCTGCTCGTGATGGTGGATGCCTGCCGGCGCGCCTCGGCCGCGCGCATCACCGCGGTGGTGCCGTACTTCGGCTACTCGCGCCAGGACCGGCGCATCAAGGGCACGCGCGCGGCGATCACGGCGAAGCTGGTCGCCAACATGCTCTCGAGCGCGGGCGTCAACCGGCTGCTGACGATCGACCTGCACTCGGAGCAGATCCAGGGCTTCTTCGACATCCCGGTGGACAACGTGTATGCCTCCCCGGTGCTGCTCGGCGATGCGTGGAAGCGTGCGTACCGGAACGTCATCATCGTGTCGCCGGACGTCGGCGGCGTGGCGCGCGCGCGGGCCTTCGCCAAGCGGCTCGACGATGCGGAGCTGGCGATCATCGACAAGCGCCGCCCGCGGCCGAACGAATCCAAGGTGATGAACATCATCGGCGAGGTCGAGGGAAAGACCTGCATCCTGATCGACGATCTGGTCGACACCGCAGGCACGCTCTGCCAGGCGGCGCAGGCACTGAAGGAGGAGGGCGCCGTGAAGGTGGTGGCCTACATCACGCACCCGGTGCTCTCGGGAGGCGCGGTGGAGAAGGTCATGAAGTCCGCGCTCGATGAGCTCGTCGTCACGGACACGATTCCGCTCGGCCCCGAGGCCCGGGGCGCCGCCCGCATCCGCCAGCTGTCGGTGGCGGAGCTGCTCGCCGAGACCATCCGCCGCATTCTGGATGAGGAGTCGGTGAGCTCGCTCTATGTCGACTGATTTTTTGAGGTGTGCTGGTCGCGGGCCGGTATCGTGGCTGACACTACGGGAGAACGTTGATGCGTATTTCATTCACCTTCGGCGCGGATCTGCGCGAGACGCAAGGCAAGGGTGCGAGCCGCCGCCTGCGTCACAGCGGCAAGGTGCCCGCCATCCTGTACGGCGCTCACCAGGACGCCCAGGCGCTGGTCCTCGACCAGCAGAACCTGCTCACCATGATCGCCGATGAGCGCTTCTATTCCTCGATCGTGCGGCTCAAGATCGGCGAGCGCACCGAAGATGCGATCATCAAGGACGTGCAGATGCACCCGGCGAGAAACCTCGTCGTGCACGTCGATCTGCAGCGCGTGGTCGAGAACGAGAGGATCCGCATTCGCCTTCCGATCCACTTCAGGGGCGAGAGCGTGTCGCCGGGCGTCAAGAGCCAGGGTGGGGTGGTCTCGCACATGCGCGCCGACGTCGAGGTGAGCTGCCTGCCGAAGGACCTGCCGGAGTTCCTCGAGCTCGACCTCTCGGGCATGAGCCTCAACGATACCAAGTTCCTCGCGGACATCCCGCTGCCTGCGGGGGTTGCGATTCCGGAGCTCACGCGTCGCAACGCGCCGGTCGTTTCGATCCATGCGCCGCGCGCCGAGGAGCCCGAGCCGGTTGCCGCCGAGGCCGCTGCCGCCGTGCCCGCCGAGGGCGCAGCCCCGCTCGCCGCGGGCGCGCCCGGCGCTCCGGGTGCCGCACCCGCTGCGGCTCCGGGCGCTCCAGCCGCCGCCGGCGAGGCGAAGAAGGGCGAGGAGAAGAAGGACGCGGCAGGGTCGAAGAAAGAGGCCGCTGCCGGGAAGAAGGAGGGCGGCAAGAAGTAGCCGCCGCACCGGGCACGACACCGGACACCGGCCGCCCGCGGGAGGGAAGGCTCCCCAGGCGGCCGGCGGCGTTTAGGGCGTGAGTCAACGACATGACAGGTGAGCCGCTCAAGCTGATCGTCGGGCTCGGCAATCCGGGCATCGAGTACGCGCGCACCCGTCACAACGCCGGCTTCCAGGTCGTCGACGAGCTCGCCCGCCGCCACCAGGCGACCTTCCGCAGCGAGCCGCGCCACCAGGCGGAGCTCGCACGTGCGCGCATCGGCGGAGAGGATCTGTGGTTGCTCAAGCCCATGAGCTACATGAACCGCAGCGGCGACCCGGTGCGCAGCGTCGCGGATTACTACAAGGTCCCGGTCGAGTCGGTGCTGGTGGCGTACGACGAGCTCGACTTCCCCGCGGGCGTGGTACGGCTCAAACAGGGTGGCGGCGCCGCCGGCCACAACGGCATGCGCGATGTGATCGCGCACATGGGCGATGCGTTCTGGCGGCTGCGCATCGGTATCGGGCACCCGGGCGATCGTTCGGCCGTGCTCGACTACGTGCTCGGACGCCCGAATGCCGCCGACGCGGAGCTCATCCGCGAGGCGCTGCTCGTCGCGGCCGACGCCGTGCCGGTGCTCCTCACCGAAGGGGCGCAGAGCGCCATGAATCGCCTGCACAGCCGCGGGCCCTCGCCGGGCGAGCCGTCCGCGACCAACTCCTGACATGCCCATCCGCTGCGGCATCGTGGGTCTGCCCAATGTCGGCAAGTCGACGCTCTTCAACGCGTTGACGCGCGCCCAGATCGCCGCCGAGAACTACCCGTTCTGCACCATCGATCCGAACGTCGGCGTCGTGCCGGTGCCCGATCCGCGCCTCGCGCAGCTCGCCGCGATCGCGAAGCCGGAGAAGATCGTCCCGACCACGGTGGAGTTCGTCGACATCGCGGGCTTGGTCGCCGGAGCCTCGCAGGGCGAGGGACTCGGAAATCAGTTTCTGTCGCACATCCGCGAAGTGGATGCGATCGCGCACGTGGTGCGCTGCTTCGAGAGCGCCGACGTCATCCACGTCGCCGGCCGGGTCGATCCGCTCTCGGACGTGGCGACCGTCGATACCGAGCTCGCGCTCGCGGATCTCGCGACGCTCGATAAGGGGCTCGAGCGCGCCACTCGCGCGGCCAAGGGGGGCGACAAGGATGCGATCCGCAAGCGCACCCTCTTCGAGGGTGTCCGGGTGCAGCTCGATGCGGCGAAGCCGGTGCGCGCCCTCAGCTTGAGCGAGGAGGAGCGACGGGATCTGCGCGAGCTGCAGCTGCTCACGGCGAAGCCGGTGATGTACGTCGCGAACGTCGACGAGAACGGCTTCACCGGGAATCCGCTGCTCGCCGCGCTCGAGCAGCACGCCCCCGCCGAGGGCGCCCAAGTGGTGCCGGTGTGCGCGGCGATCGAGGCGGAGATCGCGCAGCTCGATGAGGCCGAGCGGAGCGAGTTTCTCGCCGAGCTCGGGCTCACGGAGCCGGGCTTGAGCCGGGTGATCCGCGCCGCCTATCGGCTGCTCGGCCTGCAGACCTTTTTCACCGCGGGACCGAAGGAAGTGCGCGCCTGGACGGTGCGGACCGGAGCGACCGCCCCGCAGGCGGCGGGCGTGATCCACACCGACTTCGAGCGCGGCTTCATCCGCGCCGAGGTCATCGCCTTCGCCGACTACCTCGCGGGGAAGGGCGAGGCGGGTGCCCGCGATGCCGGGAAGCTGCGCCTCGAAGGCAAGGACTACATCGTCCAGGAGGGCGATGTCATGCACTTCAGGTTCAACGTCTGAGCGTTCGCTCCGCGCGCGCCGCCGACCGAAGGGCGACTCTTCACAGCCGCAGCAACCGCGTGCGGTGAGCCCGATACGGCTCCGGTTCCATCCGGTCGCAATTCGCCTCGAGATACCGCGCGCTGAGTGCGGTCTTTTCGGCCTCCTTGACCGCGCTCCCGGCTGCCTTGTTCGCGCAGGCGGGTAAGAGGACGCTCAGGGCGGTGACTGCCAATATGGCGCCGAGGGTGAAAAGCAGCCCCCGAGAGCTGCTATTCCGCCGAGACATCTCGCAATCCACTTCCGGTGAATGCACGGAATACACCCCTCGCGTGCTGTCCAGCCGAGGACCGGGAACACTCAGACACTCCAATGCGCGCGCAGTTCCCGGTTGAACTCCGCCGAGCGCTCTTCGGGAAAGAAGATCCGGGCGCCCTCGAGCTCGACCCGCCGGCGCGTGCCCGGGATCGTGTCGGCCAGCCACCGCGACCACTTGACGGGGAAATAGATGTCGTCGGTTCCCCAGACGATCAGCGTCGGTACCTGTAGCGTCCTCAAACGACTCTCGAGCCTCACCGTCTGGACGTTGTCGAACGCGGCGAGAAAGCGCTGGAAGTCGCGTAAGCGCTGCTCGGTCCGAACCAGGGGACGGAGGTAAGTCTCGATGCTCTCGTCGGTCAGCCGTTCCGGGTGCTCATACGCCGGCCCGAGCGCCTGCGGCGAGCGATAGAGACTCTTGTCCGCCAGCATCGCCTCGAGCGCACCGCGGAGGCCCCCCGCGGCCGCCATGGCGAGGAATGGCTTGAACGCCGCCGGCGGCCAGTTGTCGTGCGCATCGCAGTTGGTGAGGGTGAGACTCCGCAGCCGCTCCGGGTGCAGCGCCGCGAAGATCTGGGCGATGCCCCCGCCGCTGTCGTTTCCAACGAGATCCACCTGGTCGATGCCCAGCGCGTCGAGGAATGACTCGAGCATCCGCGCATTCGCCGTCACCGACACGTCCTGGCCCGGCGCGATCTCGGTCTCACCATGCGCCAGGAGATCCACCGCGATGCAGCGGCGCGTGTCGGACAACTGCGAGAGCTGATGGCGCCAGAGATGGCCGTTCAACAGCACCCCATGGACGAAGAGCGCGACCGGCCCCGTGCCCTGTTCGGTGTAGCTGATGCGTCCCGGGGCCGTCTCAACGCCGTGCCGGGCCGCCGATGCTCCGTTGCCGTGCATCGCTCACCCCTCCCGCGGCGCCGGCGTGAAGCTCTGCGCGTCCTTGAGCTTGCGCGCGCAGTCCTCGCAGCACACCTCAACCGTCTTACCGCCGATCTTCACTTTGATGGAGTTTGCATCCAGCTTGCAGTCGCAAGCCGCACAGGTCTTCTCTGTCATGACACCGCTCTCCGAATGAATCCCCGCATTCCGGGAGCGATGAGTAGGCCACGCTGCGCTGGGGAGCGCTGTCAGAATCTTTAGCGATCGGGTGCTGCCGGCGTTCAGCGCTGCAGCGAGCGGCGGAACTCGGAGGGCGTGCGGCCGTAGGTGCGCTGGAATGCGGCGCTGAAATGGCTGTGGCTGGAGAAGCCAAGGTCGAGGCTGAGTGCGCTCAAGTCCTCGTATGTTCCGAGCAGGTCCAGTGCGCGCGCCAGCCGCAGATGCAGCTGGTAGCGATAGAGCGGGAGACCCTCCACCTGCTGGAATGCCTGCGTGAGATAGACGGGCGAGCCCCCGACCTCGGCGGCCACCTCGGCGAGCGTCCAGCGCCTCGAGAGGTCGGCTGCGAGCACGAGCTTGGCGCGGTCGACGAGACGCCGGCGTGCGAAGCTCCCTCTCGCGGCCCGGGCGCTGCGCGGGCCGAGCCCCCGCCCCACGAGCGTCAGCGCGACGCTCTCCGCTTCGAGAGGCTCGGCGGTACCCGCGTGCAGGCCGTGCCTGAGGAGCGCAACCAGTGCCTGCGCGCGCGGATCGATCCGCAGCCGCTGCACGCGAAACTCAAGATCCGCGCCGTTCTTGAGCAGGGCGGACGGCGCGAGCTCACGGAGCGTCGCTTCGTCAACCACCAGGTCGAGGCTCGCATCGCCGCCGGGGACCGGATGGCTGACGCGGTAGCCTTCGAAGGCGTTGAAGAAGAGCACCTGATTCGCCTCGGCCACCGCCTCATCGCGCCCGAGATGTCGCACGAAGGCACCGCGATAGGGGAAAACGAGGTGCGTCGCGCTCGCGTGCTCTTCCGCATCGGGGTGTCGATGACCGCCCGAGCAGCCCACGTCCTGGACCGCGACGCAGGGAGTCGTCAGAAGCGACTGAACGGTAAATTCAGGCATGCATCGTCCACGCGTGCTTCGATCACCGGCCCTCGGCAGCCTGGCGCATGGCGGCAAGATCGAGCTTTTTCATCTTGAGCATCGCTTCCATGGCGCGACCCGCGCGGCCCGGGTCGGGGTCCGACAGCAGCTCACCCAGGCCCTCCGGCACGACCTGCCATGACACGCCGAAGCGATCCTTGCACCAGCCGCACGGGCCCTCGGCGCCGCCCTTGGCGGTGAGCGCACTCCAGTAGTGATCGACATCCTTCGCATCGCGGCACGAGACCGAGAGCGAAATGGCTTCGGAGTGCTTGAACTGCGGACCGCCATTCAATGCCTGGAAGCGCTGGCCCGCGAGCGTGAACTCGACCATCAGCGCCGTCCCCTTCGGGAAGGATACGGGAAGGCGTGTGCCGCCGTCGTAGCGGGACACCGAGTCGATCCTCGAGTCCGGGAAAATCGAGACGTAGAACTTCGCAGCGTCCTCGGCTTCGCCGTTGAACCAGAGACACGGAGCGATGCTGGAAATCATCATCACGCGGCTCTCCTTCTTCACGACGAACAGGCGGTGAGCAAATCGACCGGCGGCTGAGCGGATTGGCGCTCGCGTTCGCACGCCGCCGGTACAGATACAAGAAGAGTGCGAGGATTGTACCGCCCGGCACGAGGAGCTCCAGCAGCGCATAGGGTCCGAGCCTTCGGAGTGCCAGCACCGCGGGCCGCAGGATGTCGACGAGATTCATGATTCGCTCCACGTCACGGGTAGAACCCCTCGCTTCAACCACACGACGTGTGAGCCCCGCTGGATTCGACATTCTTAGGACCAAGTCGCTCGACCGGACAGTACTCAGCCTGTCGCGTCGACGGGCGAGCGAGGGGTGCGCTGGTGCTGGCGGGGGAGCCGACCGCTCACGCGGACTCAGTCAGGCTCGGCCGTTTGACACCCCGGGGCGCGGGTGAGGACAATGCGCGCCCTCGTGGAAAGGTAGCTCAGCTGGTTAGAGCACGGCACTCATAATGCCGGGGTCGAGGGTTCGAGTCCCTCCCTTTCCACCAATCCAATCAGAGCGATAGCGACGCAGGCCGAATCTGCCTTCGCGCCGTAAGCGCGGGGTAAGCGCAAGAATCGCCCCTTTTTTGCTTTTAACCTAGAAATCTAGGCATTTTTGCTTGCGCTTATAAGCGCAACTCCAAGACCGGCAGATTCCCAAAAAGCGGAATTTGGCTGGCTAGTTCCTGTTCTTCCCTAACCACGATCGAATCAACGCGGTAGCCGCTTGCTACCGGAAGGCCTTCCCACTGAAGGCGCATGGTGAGAGTGAGAAGCGGCTTTTCATTGAGTTTCGCGACGGCTTCGCGCCGCTGATCGGGCCCAAGGTGCGCATAGCGCAGCGACATGCCGACTGAGCCGTGACCCAGGTGTAGATTCGCCGATCCGCGCGCCGTCGAAGTCGCCGTGCTTGATCAGAGAGACTTTCGGCGCGCCTTTTTTATTCCCGCGCGGCGCTCGGTAAGACCGATGGCCGATGCGAGCTGCCCTGTCAGTGAGCAGGAGAACGTGCGGGTCGGCCAGACGTTGGCGGGATCGGCGGTATCAGCCGCGACGATGACCAGATGGTGTTGAGTGCACTGGTGCCGACGCTGGCGGGGCGGAGGCCCAGCATTGCAGGCGTGTCGGCAGCTTGGTCAACGCTGGCGATGGGCACCCGAATGCAGTGGCCGGATTTGAAACGGCGCGCGTTCGGCACCAACGGTATTGGGTTGCGAGTCATCTCGGCGATGGGGACTGCCTGAAAAATGCGGCACGGCAGCACGGGGGGCGTCCAGCCGTCTCGCCGTCTCGTCCACTTCGCGCAGGCTGGCCCTCGGGTAGCCAGCCGTCCCAACGGTGACACCTCCAGTTGACATCCTGCAGAAAGGCAATCCATGCGGTGTCCGGTGCGGTGCTGGCTGCGTCGAGCTGCGGCCCGACGTCCAGGTCGTGTTGCAGGGTCGCGCTGATCCAGTTCAGGCTCGAGGGCGGGTCGGTCAGTGCCGGGATTCGAAAATTGTCGCGCGACCGACGGGCCGCATGCGCCACTCAATTCGAACATCCTCAGTCCTCCATCTGCTTCACGGACAGGGCATCCGGGGTTCGGCGCAGCGCTCGAGCCGTCAGCAGGACAGCGCGGAGTGCCCGGGGATGCGCCGCAAGGTGGTCGCGGATCATGGCGTTGCCGGTGCGGAAATTCGTCGTCATCGACTCCCACTCCGTTACTGAAAACCACGAACATGCCGTTGTCGTGGGCGAGACTAGGGGGCCACCTCATCAGCCAACCGCGTCCCTTCTCGCCCCGAGTCGCGGCGCAATAGCCCTCTGCATGTTTTAGGCGGGCTAACCAAGCGCTGCAGCGGAACGGCCACTCCATCCGATTTGTCCTGGCCCGCCCTTCGTCATCGTCGGGATAAGGCGGCGGCGCGCTCGAGCGAGCCGCGACATCACCGTGCCGATCGACACCCCGGTCACCTCGGCGATCTCGCGGTAACCGAGCTCCTGCACCTCGCGCAGCATCAGCGTCTCCCGGAACGGTGCCGGCAGCGCCGCAATCGCTGCCTCGAGTAGCGTCGCGTCGTCTTGCGCGATGAGCGCCGTCTCGGGCGTTTCAACATCCCACTCGATGGACTGTGTGCGCTTGACGGCTTCGACATCCTCAACCAGTACAACAACGGCTGGTCGGTTCTTGTGCAACCAGTCATAGGCCGTGTGGCGCACTATGGTCAACACCCAGGCACGAGCATTGCCATTGCAGAAATTGCCGATGCCCCGGAGCGCGCGCAGGCAAGCGTCCTGCACCACATCCTCGGAATCGGCGCGACTGCCGGTGAGCCACCGGGCCAGTGAATAGGCATCGTCGAGATGGGGCAGCACCACACTCCTGAAACGCGCATTGGCGTCTGCTGAGCTGATCCGGTTCACCGCCGCGCCTTGCTGCGGGGCAGACGAGATGATTGCGCTGCGGGTTGGGCAAACGGCAACTGGATTCATGGGTAGCTTCGTGATCAGTGACCATCGAGAACGCTCTTCGTGTTTAATCAGGTAGGCGTCTGTCTTCAATGGATCGTCAGTGCCTTCTTGCTGGAGCGTGGGTACCCCAGAATAACTATCGAAATGAAATGTTTAGGTGGGGTGCTCCTCCGGTTTCCGTGCTTGGAAAGTTGTGGCAGGGGTTTGGGAGGGGTCTAGAATTTGACGGCAGGAATTGTGCGACAAGTCGACGAGCCGTCCCGTCCTTGCCACAGGCTTTCCGAAAACGGGTGACGTTCGGATCTATTTGCCATGCAGCATGCCAACTACCCACCCAAGCGTTTGCGGTTTGGGGTTTTTGAAGCCGATCCTCGCATCGGCGAGCTGACGAAGCATGGCAAACGCCTGCCTTTGCAGGAGCAACCCTTTCAACTGCTGGCTATGTTGCTGGAACGGCCAGGAGAACTGGTCAGCCGGGAGGAATTGCGCGCAAGGATTTGGCCGGAGACGATCGTGGACTTCGATCAAGGTCTCAACAAAGCCATCAGCAAGATTCGAGAGGCGCTAGGCGATTCTGCCGAGAATCCTCGCTTCATCGAGACCGTCGCCCGACGCGGTTACCGGTTTCTCGCCGATGTCGCGGTTGTCCAGGATGGACCACGGGAAGCCGCGGCTGGCGATCTGACTGTGCAGGCGGACGGCGGTCGTCTCTCCGGTCCGGAAGCCGGTATCTCTGCAAGACCGCCGCCCCGTGCTCTTGCTTGGAGGGTTTTCGGCTTTGGATTTGCCCTGGTACTCGCAGCTGCCCTGTCATGGACTCTCTACACGTCGAGAACCTCCTCACCGACGATTCGCTCCGTGGCAGTGCTGCCGCTGGGAAACCTCTCCGGCGACATTTCCCAGGACTATTTCGCCGACGGCATGACCGAGGAATTAATCACGCAGTTGGGGCAAATCAGCGCCTTACGCGTGATCTCCAGTACGTCGGTGATGCGCTACAAGGGTGTTGGTAAGCCCTTGGCCGAGATTGCCCGTGAGCTGAATGTGCAAGCCGTGGTGGAAGGAAGCGTGTTGCGTTCAGGCGATCGAGTTCGGATCACCGTCCAGTTGATCCGTGTACCCGCTGACGAGCAAATGTGGGCCAAGCGTTATGAAGGAGATCTGCGCGATGCGCTTGCGTTACAAAGCGAAGTCGCTCAAGCCATAGCCGAGCAGGTCCGGGCCACCTTGAGTCGGCAGCAGCAGGTCGCGCTGCAGAAGCCGAAGACGGTGACCCCGGATGCCTATGAGGCCTACCTCAAAGGACGTTACTTCTGGAACAAGCGCACCGGTGAGAGTCTGAAGAAGGCCATCGATTATTTCAGTCACGCGATCGCGACGGATCCAAACTACGCGGAAGCCTATTCAGGCTTAGCCGACTCCTACGCACTGTCGGGCGACTGGGAATATGGAGTTCT
>WNEX01001611.1_pt1 | contig 10591 bp, 9 predicted proteins | sample 5399841 | NCBI WGS metagenome assembly WNEX01 (sample SAMN13153337, study PRJNA577476) | soil metagenome | isolation source: 40 cm grassland meadow soil 2 days after 1st rain plot 5 | place: USA:California | collected 2015-09-18 | reverse complement strand
GAGGGAACAGCGACCCTCTCGGCATACATGCGCGCCTACATATCGATCATTGGCGTCGGCCGGGTTGGTGAAATCGAGAAACTATTCAGTGAACACAAATTGGCGGGAGCCGACGCAACCCTTGAAAGGTTGAAGATTCACGATCGACTGGCCAACGAGATAACAAAGTCTTAGACCTAAGATGGCTTAGAATGAGGCACGTCGAAAGACCGGGTTAATGCGCTATGCCCGTGCTCTATCCAACAGAATCAGTGGCCAGTGACCACGCCGAATAGAGAAGAAGTTCTACGACTTGCCGGTCCTGTACAGATCAGTAAGAAGTTGGATGACCTCTCGATGGTTTCTCAGGTTGAACTTTGCATAGGATTTCGAAAGTCCTACCTTGATCGAATAAGCCTCGTCCGGAATCGCCTCAAAGAGGTCTTCGTCAGCCCAATCGTCACCCATGGCTAGAACGAAGTCGAAGGCGGTCTCGGAGAGGAGCAGCTTCGCTGCCATACCTTTGTTTATTCCAACGTTTCTCACCTCGATTGACTTACTACCCTGCAGTACCTGGAGCTCAGTGTTTTCAGTGAAATAGGACAATTCGTCCGCAAGCTCTTTTGATCGCACGTATGCGAGTTCCGGGTCTGCTGCTCGGAAGTGCCAGACGAGGGAGAACTCCTTTTCCTCCAAGAAAGATCCTGGCAGTCGGTCTTCATACCCTCTAAGGGTAGGTCGGACTTTCTCTTTCCAGTTGCTTTCCACCTTTATCGTTGGGACCCAGTCTTTGCCCTTTTGTTTGATCCAGGCTCCATGCTCCGCAACGATTCCTAGATCGAGGGCGCCAAACCAGTCCTGCAAGAGGCTTCGATTGCGTCCGCTGATTATTACCAGATTGTTTCGCGGATCCTCTGAGAGTGCATTGAGGACGGCTAGCAAGGTCTTTTCAGGGACTGCTGTTTCGGGACGTGCCTTGAATGGCGATAATGTCCCGTCGTAGTCTAGAAAGAGTATCCTGCTGCGTGAGGTGTCATAATCTCTGATCATCTTCTCTCTAGTCGCAGCGTCAAGTAGTTTGGCACTGAACTTCTCTTGTTGTTGTTTGATCGAGTGTAGTTTGCCCATGAAGTCCTGGCCCCATTTGATGACATCGTAGCGCTCCAGTCTGGTCTGCATTGCTTGGTTGCGGCGTACTTGCTCATCCTCAGGCATCTCAAGGGCTGTCTTTATGGCGTCTACTATTTCGGAGGTGTCGTTGGGGTTTATGATGAGTGCCTCGCCAAGTTCCCTGGAGGCTCCTGTCATCTCGCTGAGTATCAGAACTCCTTTCTGGTCGGTTTTTGACGCGATGTATTCTTTGGCGACTAGGTTCATCCCGTCTCGTAGAGGGGTTACTAGCGCGACGTCACTGATTGCAAAGAGGCTTAGCAGTTGATTGTAGGGCAGAAACCTGTACCGGTATACTATCGGGGTCCAGTCGATAGTCCCGAACTTTCCATTTATACCGCCGACCAGCTTATCGATCTCTTCTTTCATCTGCTCATATTGTTCAGCTCCGAGTCTTGAGGGCACGACTGATAATACTAGAACAACTTTCCGTTGCCATTGAGGATACCGCTCAAGAAAGATCGCATAGGCTTCCAGACGATGCTTGATTCCTTTGGTATAGTCAAGTCTGTCTTGGGACAGTATTATCTTGCGATTGCCGAGTCTCTCGCGGAGCCCGCGGCCCTCTTCTTGTATGTCGTCACTTTTCGCGGCGTCACGAATTTCGCGGTAATCAACGCCCATCGGGAATGTGTCAATTTTTATCGTCCTTTCTCCATCAATGAGCACCTGGCCGAAAGTGTGTTCATAGCCTAGGATTCGGAGAATGCATCTGAGGAAGTGTTGCGTGTAATCTATTGTGTGAAATCCTATCAGGTCGGCTCCAAGAATGCCCTCCAATATTTCCCTGCGCCACGCGGTCGGGAGGGTGCGGAAGACATCGTATGAGGGGAAGGGAGTGTGGAGGAAGAACCCGATTGAGAGATCAGGCAGTTTCTCTCTCAATAGTCGGGGGAGAAGCATGAGGTGATAGTCGTGGACCCAGACCGTATCGTTGGGCTGGTACACCTTTAGGATGGAATCTCGAAACTCCTCGTTCACCTTCACGTACTGCGTCCAGTCTTCTTCTCTGAACTTTGCGTAGGTGGGAAAGTAGTGGAATAGAGGCCATATTGTGCTGTTGCAGAATCCTTGGTAGAATTTTTTCATGGTGTCAGCGTCGAGGAAGACAGGGCTGGCCTTTTGCTTGGCAGCCTTCGTTCTCAGTAATTCTCGAGAACCTTCTTCGACCTCTATCCCAGGCCATCCAACCCAGAGGTAATCTGTTCTGGAGGGGTCTTGTCTGGCCCACTCCAAGTACGCGGTCAATCCAGAGACGAGGCCGCCCGGGCTGGAATGGAAAACTAGTTTGTTGTCGCGACTGCTGACAGTGAAAGGCAGTCTATTGGATACGACTAATAGTGTCATGCCTAGCTCGTCTTTGGGATTTTTTTCTCAGACGGTCTAACTGTCCATTAAGATTGTTAGTAACCCGTCCTTAAACCAGCCGAGTATAGGGTCGAACGTGTCAATTCTATCCTTTCTCGAAGGGCCCCTCGGTCAGCATCGACTACGTTCTAACTGACTCGGGCAAGGACCTTGTCCCTGTAGTGTTTGAGGCGGTCGAGTTACTCGATGAGGAATTTTCCGAGAAAGTCTTCCGAGACGACACGAGCCGCACGTTCGAGCAAGTCGTACGAGAGAAATCAGCGCGATCAAAATGAAGTCTTCAACCAGAGTTCGAGGAGAAACCACAAGGGATTTTGAACACCTAGATCTTGCGCCAAGGACGTAATCGATGAAGGGAATTGAGGTTGTTCGAAGTTCAGAACTGAGAGCAGGTTATTCGACTCCAGGGATAGTCCGTGAGAAAGCGTTCGAATCAATCCACGGGTACATCATTGTCTCACGGACGAGGGTTGCGGGCGGAGCACTGTCAGATTGGCACCATCACGGAAGAAGGCATCTCTACGGGTTTCTCCAGGCGGGGCGTATGCGATTGGAATACGGCTTGAAAGGCGCTAGCGCGGTCGAGGTAGGACAAGGAGATTTCTTCCATATTCCTCCGGGTCTTGTTCATCGCGATGTGAATCCGGACAAAGAACAAGAGTTCGTCGTGGTAAACATCCTTGTAGGGAGAGGAGAACCGGTCAATAACGTCAAGAGTCCTAAGTTTGAATGGTTGCAAACTGAACAAAAGAAACGGGTGGGAGGGACCGGTCTTCACGTGAGAGAGGGTTCGAGTGCCTGTTTGACATTTCAGATTACCGGTCTCTTTATGCTCGGAACCTATGGATGATAAACACGGTATCAATTTGATTTTGAGCCAGACGTTCCGTCTGGTTGGCCGACATGTAGCTTGGCATCTACCTCTAACGCGCCAGAGGAACCCGGGGAAGACAGGGCAGCGACCGGTGTTGAGGGTTTTGACAATCTAATCGAGGGTGGGTTTCCACGAGGAGACCTCATCCTCCTGGCCGGTCACCCCGGTTCGGGCAAAACGATGTTCTCCTCACAATTCCTGTTCACCGGAGCGACGAAGTATGGCGAGCCTGGGATCTATGCGTCCTTCGCAGAAAACAGAGAAGCGTTTCTGCGAAACATGCGAAGAACCAATATGGATTTCGAGTCGCTGGAACAAAAGAATCTCTTCAGATTCATCGACTTCGTTACTGTAAAGGAACAAGCTATCGACGCTGCACTCGCCACCATAATGGCTGAAATCGACTCTCTAAAGGCAAGGCGTCTCGTGATAGACTCCTTCTCAGCAATGGCCCAGGCCTTTTCGGAAAAGATTGATGCGCGAATTGTCCTACATACCGTTCTAGGCAGAATGACACGGCTGAGCAAGGTAACCACCTTGCTTATCGCTGAGAAACCCCTCGGGTCGGAGTCCCTAGGGGGTGGGATGGAAGAGTTCGTCTCCGACGCGGTCCTAGTCATGACGCAATCCCTGGAGCGAGGTCATATGCGACGGCATTTCGACATTGTCAAAATGCGGGGGACTGGAGCAAGCAGAGCTCGACTAACCTACGACATAACAGAGCATGGTATAGTAGTACACCCTTCACTTGAAGCACACCCGGCAACTCGGATCTACAATGAAAGAGTGAGCACTGGCGTTGAGGGATTGGATAGAATGCTGAGTGGAGGTCCGTACAAAGGCTCTACAGTCCTGGTTATGGGAGAAGCTGGAACTGGTAAGACGACCACCGCCCTTCAGTTCATGATGCGGGGTGCGGCGAATAAGGAGAGGACCCTTTACATTTCTTACGAAGAATCACAAGAGGAATTGATACGACAAGCACTCGGATTCGGTTGGAAGATTAGAGACCATATCGAAAACGGTCTAGTCAAGATTGCATCCTTCTTCCCCGAACCGTACAACATCGACAACATTTTTGCGGACACTAGGAAACTGATCGATGAGTACAAGCCCACCAGATTCGTTCTTGACAGCCTCACTAGCTTGGAGAGAGCTATGAGCGAAGACGAGTTCTTTCGAGTTGTCAGTCGAATGGAGTCGCAATTCAAGGCAGAAGGCGTAACTGCACTCGTCACCGCCCGTACTTCGGATGGAGGTCTTCCCTCAGATTTCTGGGTCTCTTCTCTAATGGACGTTATAGTTTCCCTCAGGCAGGTCGAGTCCGAAAGCGCCCTGAGAAGAGCTCTAGTCATCTTCAAAGCTAGGGGTCTTCCGCTTGACACTAGCATCAAGGAGTTCGAGATCAACCCCAAGGGAATCGTTGTGGAAGAAAAATTCACGGATATCGAACAAATTTTAGGCGGTTCTGCGAGGAAGCCAGCCAGGGTGCAGGCATGGAGTGAGGCGTTCTCAGGTGCTGCACGACCAACACGGACTGGATCTAAAGGGTGAGTCTCGGCATGACTCACTTCTGTCCTGATTTGCACCAATGAGGGGCTGGGGTCAATTTTGATGAGCTTGAACTTACGAAAGCTGGGGGTCGCCCCGCTACCGGTCGTAGCCATTCTCACCTTGGCGTTTGCTGTTTTTGGAATCGGAGAAGAACTGATCTACCAGTCGGTCCTTCTTGAGATCTTACTCAATGTCTTCCTTGTGCTCGCGGTTTCGATTATTGTCGCCCGAGTTTCCGTCAAGAGTTTTCTTTCAACGGGATCGCTGAATGTTCTCTTGCTTGGAACCGCAGTCCTCGCATTTGGTACGATGGCAACTCTCGGAGGCGCTGTTAGTAGCATCGATGTAAGCAAGGGAATAGCGGTGTATAGCTTCGGAGCTCTAACGGCTGGAAGCCTTCACCTTGCAAGCGCGATACTAACATATCGCGGCAGTCCTAGGCGAACTGCGCGCCTGAGACTAAGAGCAGGAGCATGTTATCTCGGCACAGTCACATTTCTTACAACGCTTTCCATACTGGCGATAGAGTCTCTACTTCCGGCAAGTTTCGGACAGACCGGTTCGATTGCTCAGCGAGCGGCAGCCGCTACGACCGTGTCCCTGTTCACAATCTCGGCGATATTGTTCTCGAGGGTTTACCTTCGGTCTCACAATCCGATCCTCTACTGGTACAGTCTCGCGCTGTGGGCCACCGCTGTGGGGTTTCTCTCGTTTTTTGCTACAAAGGGAAATGGAGATCCATTGCTTTGGACAGGAATAGCCAGCGTTTGCGTGGGCAGTGTCTACTTTCTATTTTCGATACTTGCCGTCCCGAACTCTCGAAGCGATAGGAAGCCGCCCGAGCAGGTGAGTTGACAAGGAAGTGGACTCCAAGGCTGAAACCGACTTCAGGTTGACCATCCTGAAATGTATTGACTCCGGGCTAGATGTACTTGGAGAAGTGTCCAAGCAAGTGGTATACTCCTATCTCACCCAAAACCAGTTGAGTAGAGAGACGATTCCAGACGAGCCATGGAGGTTCACCGAGACTCTCAGAAGTCTGTTTGGGCGAGGAGAAGAAGTGCTGGAAAGGACGATCGTAACGGAACTAAAACGTACCTTCGACATTACTTCCAGTGGGGGGATGCTTGTGGAGATATTGGCAGCTGCGAGGCTTAGGAAGGGCTCTGCCGAGCAACGTGGAGATATTCATGGGCGGACCCGCAAATCTCACAACCCTGTAGGAGTAAGCTAGGTCTAGTTTTACAAAGGGCCGGACGAGACACGCGAGCGCCTAATATTGCAGTCCTGCATGATACAATAGCTCTGTGCTTCGGAGAGGTCTTGCAAGATGCTGGACCCGGTGTGAGGCAAGTCGTCGATCGTTTCTTGTCAAAGTCGGGAGTCTCTGAATCCGATATTTCGACAAGGTTTGGAGATGTTGAGAAGGTTGTTACCGAAATGTTCGGGGCGGGTGGAAGGATTATGATCATTTCCACTTTATCGAAAGTCTGCGATGAGTACTCACTGAGGCTGAACATATCATACGCGACCTCGTTACACGACCGACTTGAACAGTTGAAGGAGCGAATACTTGTTGAAAGGTTGTTGCCCAGGCGCTATCGAAGGGCCATGGAGACGGCCACTTTCGAAGACAAAGCTGGCACCCACGCACCCTGGACAGACTAGAAGTCACGGCAAGTTCGCGATAACAGGGAAAATTGGGATCCTCTCCAATCCCTACTCCATCGGAATGATTGGCATCGAGGCAATCGCGATATGCCTACTTCAGTTTCTTGGGGTCCCAGTCGATAGAGTCGGTGTTTATCTTCTCCGCCTTCAGCGCGGTCTTCAGCGCTCCTAGGACGCCCGTGAAAGTATAGCCCGGTCCAAGGCGCAGAACATGGTGGACAACGGGTTGTTTGTGTAACTGGTAGATCGGGTCCGAGGGGAACGAAGAATTGAGCCAGAAGATTATGGGATTCTTGATCTTCCCGTTGTACTGGATGAGTTGGCGGGCGAGAAGATGATTTGGAGGATTATCGCGTGCATGGAGCCTCTCGTCAAACTCGAAGCTCTGCCCAACTTGGATCATGGCCATTCCCTTCCTAGCATGCAGCATTACCTGGGGGGATAGCAGGCAAACTGGACACTTGGACAGCCAGTCTCTCAACTGCTTCTCGTAAGTCTCCACAGCGAGACCGAAAGAACTCATTCCCCATAGGATAGCGCGGCTTGATAATAGAGTTGTTGACCTTGCCATTAGACAATCAGCTTGCCTTGGCGGACCCCGGAGGGTACCGTCAGTCATGCGATTCAAAGAACTCTGTCAACCAATTTTCTAGAATGGCAGGCACAGGACATCGTTGAGACTGGGAAACGCTGCATTCCTCAGTTGCATTTCTCATCTTCGAGACGCTTCGCGCCGAGGGATTCCCTCCGTCCTGTTTGAAAACTCAAGCTCCTCGTAATGAATGCAGACATCCTAGCTTCTAGCCGCTACCCCCATACATTATCTGTAGTTGGACTCAGCCAATTCGGCCTATGTTCGGCGAGCGACAGCCTGTATGACAGGCGTTTCCTCTGCTAGTTTTGGAATCAGTGCCTTCCGTTTCGCATCCACGTAGCTCAGTGAGACTTTCAGGGCCTCAACCATGCTTTCAAGGGTACCAAGGTCCAGCCTGAGCTCATCGCTCATGAGGTTGACTCCGATGACTCTCTTTCGTGCCGTGATAAGCTTCTGAATCGCGTCTGTTAGTTGTAACTCTCCATCAACTCCACGCCCTGTTTCCGATAGAGCGTTGAAAATGTCCCCGGAGAAGATGTAGACTGGCATTATGGCATGATTTGTCTTGGGCCGTTCTGGCTTTTCGATCGCGGAAGTCATCCTCAGGACTCCTTCTTCGATATAGTCTCCATCCACTACGCCGTACTGCCTTGGGTCACTCACGTCCTGCAGGAGAACTGTCGCTGAGGCGCGGTATTTCTGGTGCAAAGTCGCCAGTCGACTAAGGTATTTGTTATCGTCCGACAGGATGAAAGTGTCTCCGGCTTGAACGATGAAGTTCCCGTTGATAAGAGGTCGGCCAAGCTGGACAGCATCCCCGAAGCCCAGAGGCTCTAGCTGGTTGAGGAACACGAGATTCGAGGATCTTATCTTTTCGTAAAAGTCAAGCAGACTATTCGGCAGTTTTCCTTTCTTGTTCAGGTATTCCAAGAATACTGTGTCGGGAGAAAAATGGTCTTCAATCGCTCTCTTTCCCCTTCCAACTACGATATAGAAGCTTCTGACACCAGTGTTGTAGAGTTGCTCGAAAATGGCCTGAACCAGAGGTTTGAGCTGGAGGGAGTTGTTATCATCGCAGGTGATTATGGGAAACATCTCCTTGGGTATCTCTTTAGAGAAGGGGAGCAGTCGAGTTCCTATTCCGCCCGCGGTAATCATCGCCTTGTACTCACCGAAGTCTGGCGGTACACTCGATCCTCTCGGGGACAAAGGACGCCACAAATCATAGTGGTGATCTCATCCTTCAAGTCAAAAGGATTTTCATTTTAGACCGATTCTCGGCAATCAAAACCTCTCCTGAGGATTGAAATGTCAATAGATTTATAGCATCTGGTTCCTTCTATGGAACGAGATTCCAATATCCTTATGGGTTATCATTCCAATCTCATCTGCTGAGAAATCGGAGGAGATTTGCTCATCAAGGCTCTCTGTGGATTTTTTCCATGGTCCTTGACTGGAGGTAGCAGGTGGGGTCAGGTGAAGTGCCATCCGTAGTGTCCTCATAACAGGAGGAAGTGGATTCATTGGCAGTCACCTAGCGGAAAAGCTCGAAGTCATGGGTGATACTGTCACACTCTATGACCTGAATTTCAGCTCCAACACCCGGTCTCTGAGTTGCGAGAAAATTCGGGGTGACGTCAGGGATTACGGCGCAGTCAAGAAGGCCGTTGAAGGAAAGGATGCAGTCTTTCATTTTGGAGCGGTCTCGCGTGTTGCTTGGGGGCAGGAAGATCCCTTCACCTGCTGGATGACCAATCAGATGGGCACGCTGAACCTTTTGGAGGCTTGCAAGAAATCTGAGACTAGACCGGTCCTCTTCTACGCGTCGAGCCGAGAAGTATATGGTGAACCCCTGTATCTTCCCGTGGACGAAAGTCATCCAAAACGGCCTATCTCGGTATACGGCATGTCCAAGCTAAGTGCAGAAAAAGCTTGCATGTCGTACTCAAGAGGATTGGGAAATGTTGGATCTGTTGACCACGTAGTCTTTCGGTTTTCAAACGTTTATGGTAGCGAGAGGGACTTGCCGGAGAGAGTAATACCAAAGTTCATGTCGAAAGCTCTTCGAGGTGATGATATCACCTTGTACGGTGGTGGGCAGGTTCTAGACTTCACGTTCCTCGACGATACCATCTCAGGGATCCTGAAGGCTTATGCAGCATGTTTTGATGGTGGACCCAACTTGTTCGGAGAAGATTTCCATTTCGTCACTGGGAGAGGTGTTTCTGTCTCCGACCTAGCTACTATGATCGTTGAAATGGTTGGCTCTTCGTCCAAGATTATCACGAGTGGCTCAAACACCTTCGAGGTGCGCAGATTCGTTGGCAACCCGGAGAAATCCCGCAGGATACTCGGTTACGAGTCGAGAGTCCGGCTGGAAGATGGATTGAAGATCCTGAGGGAGCGAATGGCTCCGGTCATCTATGCTCGATAAGACGTCTCAGGCGAGCCAAGGGCACCCTAGGGGAAGAGGAGCGGGAACTGTGCAGACGGTACAAACATCAAAAGAGGTTCTGGCACAACGGAGTCAGGTTACAGACCGTCCCCATGTCAGGGGGAAGTTTCTCTATGTCGGGGAAAAGAAGTTCTGGGTTAGAGGCATCAGCTACGGCACCTTCCAGATAGACGAAAACGGAGAGGAACGTTTGCGCGGTGAGATCGTTGAAAGAGACTTCGCTCTGATGGCTGAACACGGATTCAATGTTGTTCGTGTCCACACGGGTCCCCCGCGCTGGCTTCTAGACCTTGCCCAGAAGAATGGGCTGCGGGTCATGGTCGGCCTCAACTGGGGCGAACAGATGGCGTTCTTGGATGACAAGGAGAGAGTTGACAAGATAATCGGGAAAGTTAGGCGGTGGGTGCGGCGCTGCTCTGGTCATCCTGCAGTGTTCTGCTACACGGTTGGCAATGAGATCACTTCTTCGATAGTCCGCTGGCATGGCAGAAAGAGAGTGGAAAAATTCGTTCATCGTCTTTACCGAATCGCTAAGGAAGAGGATCCTGACGCGCTTGTCACTTACGTGAATTATCCGTCGACTGAGTACTTGCGGTTGCCCTTTCTCGATTTTCTCTGCTTCAACGTCTATCTTGAGTCGAGGAACGAGTTCGAGAACTATCTGGCACGACTGCACAGTCTGAGCAATGACTCGCCAGTGTTGTTGAGCGAGGTGGGGCTGGACAGCCTTCGAAACGGTGAGAAGAAGCAGGCTGAGACGTTAGACTGGCAAGTACGGTCCACTTTCAAGGTGGGCTGTTGCGGGCTCATAGTGTTTGCCTGGACTGATGAATGGTATCACGGCAAGCATTTAGTGGAAGACTGGAAGTTCGGACTTACCACTAGCAGCCGGACAGCCAAGCCAGCTCTGCGTGCTGTTCAGAAA
>WNEX01001608.1_pt1 | contig 10594 bp, 7 predicted proteins | sample 5399841 | NCBI WGS metagenome assembly WNEX01 (sample SAMN13153337, study PRJNA577476) | soil metagenome | isolation source: 40 cm grassland meadow soil 2 days after 1st rain plot 5 | place: USA:California | collected 2015-09-18 | reverse complement strand
GAACCATCCCAGCATGATCACGTCCAGCCGCAGGATGAACGCGTTAAACATCTGATAAACGCTGATGGGAGCGCCGTAGGCGAGCAATGGTTTTGCTTCGGTCCAAATGGAGACGGTATCGCGCGCTGTCACACCTCTGAAGAGTCTTGAGGCAAATATGAGTGCGACAATTCCCGAAGCCGCGGTTCCGGAAACGGCGGCCACCTCCGGAGCGAACCTTGTGAATCCAAAGCCGAGTGCGATCAAAAGGGCCAGCGTCGTCATGGCAGGCTCCGTCATGCCTCGCGAGAAAATGTCGTGCTTCATCACCCTCATGCCGCGCGATGTCGAAGTGCAGACGCGATACAAAGCGATGCCCGGCAGCGCGCAGAGGACAAAGGTCAGCGCGGACAGCATCTCGCGCGGAAATTGCAATCGATCGCCAAACATTTGCACGGCCGTGATGCCGATGGCGGCGACGAGAGTCGACTGGGTTAGAACCAGAACAACGGCTGCGCGGAAGAGGGTGCGACTGCGCACGAAATCGCCGGTCGCTTGCGAACGGGCGATAAAAGTCGTGACGGCGTTATCGAGTCCGAACACCGCAATTTTGCTGGCCAGATCGGTATTCGCCCAGGCAACCGAAAACGTTCCCAAGGCAGCCGGTCCGAGGAGTCGCGCAACGAGAAATGTGAATATGCCGCGAAAATTCGACGCCAATGTCGCGATGGTGTTCAAGAAGGCGCCGCGTTTTAGCTCTACTCCGGTTTCGTCTACGCGCGCTGGTGCATCCGCTGTTGGCGGCGCGACGTCGAGCGCAACTTCCGTTGGGCTCACTGACTCTCTGCGAAGCCGGTCAGACGCTTGGGCGATTTCAGCGTTATCTGTCATGAGGAAGAGTGCCTACGCTACCGTTGAGTGCTCGGGTCCGCCAAAATTTTCTCGCAAAGCGTCTTGGTCACGCATCAGTGGGTGACGGTAGCCTTTATTGCATCGAGCGGCGGCTGTCGCTACACTTGGGGTCCATCTCGCCCAAACAGCATGAGCATTCGAGCGATCAAGTGTGAGCAGAGAGGGGCGAAAGAGACTCTTCTGCTTGCTAGCATAAAACCGCGAAAAAGCCGCCTTTTCTCCGAGCTAAGAAGTTTTCGCAAGGATTGACTATCTTTGGAGGATCAGGAAATGGATCTCCCAGCTGGTATTCTAACTTTGCAACGCACCGATCGCTGGGTTGGTGTGCCGCTTTGCGCCATTCTAACCCTTCTCAGAAGAATCTTTGAATGCACCGGGCGGCCAGGACCGCACCAAGTTCGCCGCATTCTCTTCGTCAAGTTCGCGGAGCAAGGCTCAACCGTTCTCGCCTATCCCGCGATTCTGCGTGCGATCGAAATGGTTGGACGTGAAAACGTTTACTTCGTCGTATTCGAAGACAATCGCTTCATTCTCGACGCGATGGAAATTATTCCCGAGGGAAATGTGATAACGATCGCGACGAAGAGCCTTTTCGGACTCGCGACTGGTACGCTGCGAGCGGTGCTGCGGGTACGGAAAATCGGCATCGACGCGGTTGTTGATATGGAATTTTTGACACGTTTCTCCGCGATAGTGACATTTGCGACCGGCGCCAAATCGCGTGTTGGCTTTCATACTTTTTTTGGCGATGGACCGTACCGCGGCGACTTAATGACCCACCGGCTCTTATACAATCCACATCTCCATACAAGTCAGATGTTCGAAGCGATGGTTGAAGCGTTAACCCGCGATCCGTTGGTGCTGCCGACGTTTGACTTTACGCCTTCTGTAAAGCAGCCACTTGCAAGATTTCGGCCTTCCCAGTCCGAAGTTGCTGAAATCAATACCCTGCTACAACGCGAAAATCCTCGTATCGGTTCTGCGCCGCTCATCCTGCTCAACCCGAACGCGAGCGACTTGCTGCCGCTAAGGCGATGGCCGCCTCTGCGTTATGTCCAGCTTGCGCGACGGCTGCTCGAACGTTACCCGGAGGTGTTCATTGTGTTTACCGGTGCGCCGGCCGAAGCCGCTCCCAATAACCAACTCGCAGACGAGGTTGGTTCTGACCGCGTCATCACGCTTGCCGGAAAAACTACTCTGCGGCAAGTGCTCGTGCTTTACACCCGCAGTGCGATTTTGGTTACGAATGACAGTGGCCCGGCTCATTTTGCATCGATGACGCCGATTCGCGTCGTCACCCTGTTCGGGCCGGAGACACCGGCGCTCTTTGCCGCGCGATCGCCAAACGCGATCGCCTTGTGGGCCGGCATCGCCTGCAGCCCGTGCGTGAACGCCTACAACAACCGGCAATCCGTCTGCCGCAACAATCTTTGCATGCAAGCAATCACAGTTAATGATGTTTTTAAAGAAGTTACGGGCATTTACGATTCTCTTAAGAGGACCACATCCGGAAATTCATCTGCCGAATGATGGGTGTGCCGACTCATAGATCGCGCCAATTTCGCTTCGCCGCGCTTGGGATAATCCTCCTCACGGTCGCAATTCGCCTTCCCTGTCTTTTGCATCCTCAGCCGATTGATGATGAGGCGGGATATTCTGTAATAGCGAACGAGATCATCGACGGAGGCCGTCCCTACATTGACGCGGTGGATCGCAAGCCGCCGCTGCTGTTCTGGACATATGCGGCGGTCTTCAAAGTCGCGGGAGAGTACAATTGGCTGGCGCTACACATGCTTTCGCTGATCTGGACGCTGGCCACGATGGCTGGGCTATATGTAATCGCAAAACAATTGTTCGATCGCGAAACGGGCCTGATCGCTGCGCTCTTTTACAGTGTGTTTCAACCTTGGGTGAGCTTTAAAAACCTGGCGTTCAACGGCGAAATGGTTATGAACCTGGCGATCGTCTGGGCGTGGGCAATCGCGCTCCGCCACAGTTCATCGCGGCTGCGACCCGAACTCTTCCTAGCAGGTCTGCTCCTTTGCGCAGGCTTCTTGCTCAAACAGCCCGCCGCGATAGCAGCAGTCCCCCTCGGCATCTATCTACTTCTCCCGAGCTATCGAGCTAGCAGCAGCTTGACGCGAACGAATTCGATCATTCAGGCAGCTATGCTCACGGCAGGATTTTTCGCAGCCCTCGGTCTTGTGACGATTGTGCTTTGGAGACAAGGCATTCTCCATGAGGCGTTTTACTGGACAATTGCCGATCATGACGTTCCGCATGTTTTTTGGGGAAGGGGGATCGCGAATACGCGGACCTTCCTCGGGGTCTGTCTACCCCTCGTGATCGGGGCGATATTGGCGTGCCGAGACAAGGGCGAGATTTGGGCTGGGAAGACGGCGGAACGAACAGCGCTTCTAGGATTGCTCGCTGCTTCAGCGATTGGCGCTGCGGCAGGCGCGCGCTTTTACGAGCACTATTACATCCAACTGATTCCGCCCCTTGCGTTGCTTGCCGCGCCGTACTACGCGCAGCTCTGGACCCGAAGGATGCAGCCGCCTCACTGGTTATTACGACCTTCTCTCACTTATGCCTGGTTGGCGCTCACCATTGTTGCCTTCTCAATCTCGCACTGGCTAGCGCTGGCTGCGCGGCGCGAACCGAAGGAGACGGGACGCTATTTGCTCGAGCATTCTGCTCCAAACGACAGGATTTTCGTCTGGGGCCATAAGGCGAGAATTTATCTCGAAGCACGACGACGTCCTGCTTGTCGCTATATCTTGTCGTTTCCACTCACGGGATCAGTGTTCGGCGGACCGCTCCCGGGTTTTGATACTCGCAGCCGGATCTTGCCAGGCGCCTGGACCAACCTCGAGCAGGATTTTGCCAGGCATCCGCCGACCTACATTGTCGATCTTTACTCTGAGCCTGGCGCACTATATCCAGTGCAAGACTTTCCGATCCTGGCAAAACTTTTGGTGGAACGATACCAGCCGGTCGCGCGCACCGCTGAGGGTGTAATTTATCGGATGCGCTAGGTTTGGTCAGCTGACCAATTAACTATCTCCTTCAAACGGACGAAGCGATATCAGCGCGACGAGCCGATATTTCCAAAATAATCGCATTCCAAACCCAGCAGAAATGACCGACGATCGACTTATCGCTGGCGGGTTGTCGCATCCAAGCAAGGTCGCGGGCGTTATGAAGTGATATCTCCCAGCGCGGATTGCTTCGCGGGCAAGTTGTCGTAGGCTGCGTATTCTTTCATCATCGCATGAAGGTCCTCGGTAAAATCGGCCGCGAATTTTCCGGCTATAACGCTGTTTCGTCGTTCCTTAACTCCGGGTACCGACAAAGCGACGCACCGCGCCATCACAAATCCAGATGGAACGCACGAGATGAACGGCAGCACTAAAAGCAGCCCATCCGCAGATGACGACGTAACTTTGCGGCAAAGCGCCTAACAAGAAGCCGCACCCCAGTATCCAAACGTAAACGTTTCTTCGAGCTGCGATCAGTCGGAAAGCACGGTCGAACGGCGCGACGTCATCCAGCAGGCGGCCTTTAGCCATCTTCGTCCGGCGTCTCGCAAAGTGATCCAATAAGTGCGATCCGATGAGCAATGTGAAAAAATAAAACACGTTCGGAAACAGGCCGCTTCGCCACAATTGAAAAGCGACGGCCGTCCACCACGAATACTCGATCAAATCGTCGAGATGATGTTCCCATTTGCCGAGCTCGGTCGTTTCGATTTTGACGCGCGACTGCTTTCCGTCCAGTCCATCGACGATGCCAAATATAAGAGCAGCGATGATTCCGAGCCCGACGCGGCCAAGCGCGAATGCCGCGGTCGCGCTGCATCCGATGACGAAACCTCCAATCGTAATTTGGTTTGGCGTGATTCGCGTTTTGCAAAGAAGCGAGATGATTGCCGTTTCGATCGGTGCGTGAATGTAAGCGGGCAAGTCGAGTGTTCCATTTTGCGCCGAATCGAGAATAATACGTTCGGCCAGACGACGGTCCTGCTCCAGCGGCATCCGGAAGCAGACTGGCCGCACATGCCGGCGCATGCTGACGATGTAATCGTCTTCCTTCGCCGCGTCGAGGGTATCGATCTTTGCGTGGTCGCTGATCCTTGTGAGTTCGTTCAAAAACGGCGTTGTGGGTGAAAGGCCGAAAAGAAAATCTCTCGTGATTAATGCAGGGCCGCATGGATTCCGAATCAAATGTCGCGCGAATTCCGGTGGATCGGAATCGACAAGCGCAGCCGATGAATCTCTCGCGCAGAGGGCGGCAAGCAGGCGTGCGTCACAATAAATATTTGCGGGGACTATTAAGAAGCGGTCAGCCGGGCTTTGTTCTAAAAGCCGCGCGGCAGTAAGCGGTTCAGTTGCGCTCGAAATAAGATCCGCAGTTATTTGTTCCCGCGGCCACGAGCGCCTGGCTAATTCGGCTTCGATGATTTCCGGCGTCGTCGAAAAAACAATTGCACGTCGAAATCCGAGTCGCTGCAAAATGCGGAGCAAACGTTCGAGCAAGGTGACGCCGCACAATTCAATCAACGCCTCCGGTCCATCTGCGATCAAGATTGGCAGAATGTTCTGCATCGCATTCGAGCTTAACGGCGGTCGGCGCATGCTGCCACCTGTCAGGACATTTCGGTCGGCTTGATTAAGCCAAGCGCGTGAGCAGTCGGCTGCCGAGTTCGCCACGATTACAAGTCGCTTTAAACAATCGAACCTCGCGTGCCGCGCGGGTGGCTGGCGATGATCCGACCATCTTTCATTTCGTGGATCCAATCGCACGCTTTGGCGATAACTGGATTATGTGTTGCGAGAAGCAAAGCGTTCCCGCCTTGTTGCACGATATTTTGCAGCAGTTCAAATGCGCGGTCGGAGTTAGCGGTGTCGAGATTCCCGGTCGGTTCATCGGCCAGGATGACGCGCGGATCGTTAGCGAGCGCGCGCGCGATGGCCACACGTTGTTGCTCGCCTCCGGAAAGATGACGGCTGGCCCTTCGGAGTTTGTCGCCCAAGCCCACGGCTTCCAGCAGGTCGTTTGCGCGTTCACGCATCTGCACATCCGACAACTGCCCAAGCTTCCGCATTGGGATCATCACGTTTTCCTGCGCTGTGAAATCTTCCATTAAAAAATGGAACTGGAAAATGAACCCGATGAACTTGTTTCGCGTACGTGCCAGCTCGTCATCGCTCAGATGAGATACTGACTTCGATTCGATCGCCACTTGGCCGGTATCGGGCGGATCAAGCAGACCTAGAATATAGAGCAACGTGCTTTTGCCACATCCGGATGGGCCGACAACAGCGTGGACACTACCAGCCTCGACCTCCAGAGATACACCGCGCAAGGCGTGCACACGTTCTTCCTCTTCACCAAGGTAGCGCTCAATGCCTTTGCAACTCAGGCAAATTTGTGAGTTCATCTTGAGCCCCGAATAGTAACAACCGGCGGCAACTGAGCGGCGCGTCGGGCAGGGACGTAACTCGCGATGAAGACGGCAATGAGTGCTAGCAGCGTCGCAAAGGCGTAGTGGCGCCAATCCCATGTCACCAGGAAATAATTCGTGTAAAGCAAACCACGGAGACGAATGGGGATGTGCGACACGCCCCAGGTCATCAACGCACCGAGTGAACAACCGAGCAACGATCCCGCCACAGCGATCACGGCGCCCTGCCACAGGAAAATCAAGGAAATGTCGATCCGCCGGTAGCCCATCGAACGCAAGATTGCGATCTCCTTAATTTTCGCCAGCACCGACATCGTAAGGACGTTGAAAATACCGAAGCCAGCCAGAAGGATGATGAGCGAAACCGTGATGGCGACGGACATTCTCAAAGTCAGAAAAAGTTGCAGTGTACTCTCTTCGCGTTCCTGCCAACTCGAGGCGTTGTGCTGAAACAGAGTCTCGAAACGACTGGCCAATGCCGGCGCACGATTCGGATCACGGAGTTTGTAAATGATCATTGTCGCGCCGGACGGTTGTTGCAGCAGAGCCTGCGCGACACGGGCGTGTGCGTAAATCCGGGTTGCATCGATCGAGCCAATCCCAGCGCGCGCGATTCCTGCAACAGTGAATCTCCAGAACTCCCCGTTGGGCGCCAGCAACTGCACGGTGTCGCCGACGCCAGCCTGAAGTAACTCTGCCAGACGCGACCCGATTATGATCGAGCTGGTGTTGTTGCGAAAATCATCAAAGTTCCCGTTAATGAGTTGGTGAAGGATATCGGTAGTCTGCGCGTGCAGGGCAGGATCAATGCCGTAAAGGTCGACGGTGGCGTTCTCAAATCCCGCGCGCGCACTGACCGTTCCCCGCAGCACCGGCGAACAGGAAACGATGTTGGAAAATTGCCTGCTCACCCTCATGATTTCATTGGGGTTAGTGATGCCTTCGAAATAGAGGCGACGTCCCATCGCGGCTTTGGAGCCTTTCGCGGAAACCATGAGCGGTTCGTAGCGTGGTCGAAAACGCGATCTGATCACCAGCGCGCCATTACTGCCGATGGTTGAGTCGATGAAATAGCGCGCGAAGCCCTGGGTCTGTGCTTGCGTACAGATAAAGATGGCGACGCCGAAAACAACACCGCTAAGGCTCAAAAGCAACGCCCGCTTGCGATGCGTCAAAAAGCGCAACGCAATGTAAAGCGGCGGGGTCATGGCGCCTTCGGCGGGGGCGGTGAACTGACTATTCGCTGCCGCACGGTTTCGCCGGAGTGGAATTTGTCTTGGTCGGAGACGATCACGTGACTGCCTTCATCCAGGCCGTTGGTCACCTCCGTAAAATCCAGAGTGCGAAATCCAACCCCGACTGTGCGCGAATGCACAATGCCACGCTTTACGATCAAAGCTTGATCGACAAGCAGGGCGCGTGTCGGCACCAGAAGAGCGTTGTCATGCGTACCGGTGATGATGTTCATCTCCCCGGTCATTCCCACCATCAAATTGTCCGGCGGATTTTCCATCTCCAGTACAACGGTGTAACGCTGCGTGGTTGGATCGGCAGCAGGTTGAACTGATGTGACTCGCGCCGTGAAACTCCGTGTGCGGTACGCGTAGAGCTGCACCTTCGCTTTCATTCCCGGCTTTACTTCGCCCACGTCCTCCTCGTTTACCTCGCCGCGAACGTAATTTTTGCGTGATGAAACGGTGAAAAGCTCGTTGCTATCTGACACAAGTTCCCCATCGATTGTCTGCACATTAGTGAGAAGCCCGTCGATCGGCGATCGGACTTCCGCGCTCTTCATCTGGGCTTCCAATTTTTTTGTTGTTTCTTCAAGCGAGTTGAGATTGCGATCTCGCTCGATTCGTTCCGTCTCCACCGCGCCTCGCAGTCGGTTTGCTTCGCTCCTGGCCTTTTGGTATTCAACAGCGGGCACATTCCCGGAGGAAACCACTTTCTGGAGCCGTTGCAGATTGTCCTCCGCCGCTTTAAGCAACTCAGACGAGGGTAGGGGGAGCGCCGCGCGGTCGATCGCGGCCTGCAAATCGGCGCGCCCCTGCTTCAGTTGTCGAGCGGTCTCTTCGTCAGCGATCGTCGCCAGCAACTGCCCTTTTTCGACGTTCTTGCCGATTGCGCCGCGACCGGCCGAGAAAGGTTCCGCCAATTGGATGAAGCCGTCATTTTGCGCTCGAATGCGGACAACGAACGCCGGTTCGATCCGCACCGTCCCATAAACGGCGGAGATGGCAGTGCCCCGGCGGACTGTAACCACTTCCGCCACCGGCATCAGGAAATAATACGCCAGCGCGACAAGGAGCACGACCGCCGCTCCGCCGACCCATAAAATCGTTTTTGATTCCGGCAACTTCAATCGCAGGAACTAATGCACGTTTGGCGCGGTGTCGTCCGAAAATTGAAAATAGCGCCCGGTAGCACGATCCCATTCTGCAATTGCAAGATTGTGTTGATAAATAGCATCCAGCAGGCCGCTTCTGGTCTTTAAGAATGCATTTTCAGTGACGCGGTATTCGAGGGGCGAGGCAAGGCCGCTGGCGACATTTTCCCGGACCGTCCGGGCACCTTCCTCTGCAGCGACGGACGCTGCCGAGAGCGAACTTTCGCGGGCTTCGATTCCCCTAAGGTCGTTGGCGATTCGCGAAAGTTCGCGGCTGACGTTGGCTTCCAGTTTCTTGCACGTCAGTTCGTTCGTTTCGCGTGCTGCGCGCGCCCTCAACACGGCGCCACCTACTTGGCCGTTATCGATCACTCGCCACGTGTATACCGCCTTCTCACGAATCTCTGACCCGATAAAGTCCTGTGTCTTGCTTGTTGACTCCTGGCGATGGATGCCCGTTACGGGAACGTACTCACCAGGAATACTTCCCACGACGGTAGGATAATAGTCGGCCGCGATGATTCGTTGATCCTCGTTAGCAGCGCGCACGAATAAGCGCGCGAGCTTCAGATCGGCCCGTCGTTGCAAGGCCGCTGCTGTTTCGGAATCAAGATCGACGTTCAGCGGAACGAACTGCAGTTCGCCCTCGGGCTCGGGCAACGTTGACTTTGCAGGATCGATTGCCATCGCTTCCGCCAATTTCAATTGCGCTTGCCGATATGCGCCGTGCGCGCTTTCAATTTGCGGGACCAGCTCGGAGGACTGGACACTTGCGCTTGTGAATGCGCTCTTGTCGGCCAAGCCGGCTTCAAAACGATCCTTCTGAGTAGTAACGTTTTCGTCCAATTTTTGTCGTTGTTCGTCCCGAATTGACTCAAGCGACCGATTATAAAGTGCAGCGTAAAACGCCAGCCGCGCCGCATGTAGCTGCTCCACTACGGCGACATTCAATTGCTGTTGAGCGATGAGAACTTCGATGTCTCCACGCCGGAGCGACGGCGGCAGAGCCATGTTGAACAAAGTTTGTGTGAGCCAACCGCGTCCGACGAAAAAGCCTTTTACTCCGCTTTCACCAGCGCGGTGACCCGCCTGAACACCGGCCGGCGCGCCCAATTCGGCGTGAGGCCAGACGACGGAACGAAAAACCAGCCGCCGCCCGGCCGCTTGCTCCAGACCCGATTTCGCTTCCTGGATGGCGGGATTTTTTTCCAACGTGGTTTGAAGAACACGTTCCAGCGTGATGGCCCCGGTCGGTTGGGCGAAACACGCGATCAAAATCACGATGAAAAAGTGAATACGTGCGGATCGCTGTAGCCGCTTCCCTGTGGGAAGCGCAGCGCCGATGTGTTTTACATCCGCATGTCGCGTCGCCCACATGGCGACGGCTACAGACTGGTTTTCGAGAAAGAGGAATCGTCGCTTCATCGCTGACTCAATTTCTCCGGCGGTTTCGCTACATCTGAAACCTGCGCTGCATCGCGCTTTTCACTCTTGGCCTTTGTGATTTGTGATCCGAAATCGAGCGCTTCCGCAGAACTGGCACAAGCGTGTGCGAGGCGGGCGAGAGCAACGTTGTGCAGGTAAATCGCGCTCAATCGAGTGGTGCGCGTCCGGGTCACATCGGACGCGGCTTGCAGGACGTCGAGCTGTGTTCCCAATCCGGCAGCGAAATTGCCTTTGGCCATCTCCAGTGCCTCGTCTGCCGTCTGCACATTTTTTGTCTCGGTTTCGAGGACACGATCGGCTTGTTGAAGATCGAAAAATGCACTTCGCACTTCTGAGGCAACGCTCCGCCGCGCTGCTGCCAGAGCTTGCACCGCTGCCTCGCGCCGGGCGCGCGTCGCCTGCAT
>WNEX01001606.1_pt1 | contig 10598 bp, 9 predicted proteins | sample 5399841 | NCBI WGS metagenome assembly WNEX01 (sample SAMN13153337, study PRJNA577476) | soil metagenome | isolation source: 40 cm grassland meadow soil 2 days after 1st rain plot 5 | place: USA:California | collected 2015-09-18 | reverse complement strand
CGCCGCCGGTGCGAAGTTGCGCTGTTTGCGGCTACTGAGGGCGATTCGTTGCGCGATTTCCCCGGCAAACAGGTCGATGGGAAACGACAGATCCCCGGCGAATGTTCAAAAAACTACGTTTTCGTGTGATCGCCAACACCCTCTAAGAACCGTGCGTAACACTTTCGCGTTACACGGCTCGAGCACTCAACAACGCCCCCTTAACGAACGAGGACGCAGTCTTATTCAAGTGCAATTAAGATAAGACCTACTCGATACTGGGCTTACAGCCGATTCACACGGCGATGGGAAATTCACCAGGCGTGTGGGAAGCCGCACCAACGGCTTGCGCCGTCGTCATTTGCTTTGCTTCCTGCATCGGTTCCATAAATCGTCTCGAGTGCGAGCACCGGCGAAAAGTCTGCTCCGTTTCCGGCGACGTGATGTTGTCCCGAACAGGCGACGCAACGTCTATCTGCGCTATTACAGCGCCGCATTCGCTTCCTTTCGCGCTCCCATACCCACATCGCCATTGTCCGCCTCACGGCTTCCTACCCCACGTTTGTGGGGAACGATACGGGTTTACTTTGTTCCGCTGATTGGACATGTCAGGTAGTTTAGGTGCCCTCTGTACGCCGGCAGTGTTGTATCGCCCATGACGGAGGAGATTACACCCTCCGTGCCCACTGCAAAAAGAGCGCCGAGCATCTTCCGCTCCCTTGATGGTAACGACGCTTGCGAGAGTTTGCATCTGCTCACCGTGCTACCAACTCTAGCCCCGATCCGGATCGATGCTCCCAGATGCACCGTTGCCTCGCGGTTCCAGTGCCAACCTTTCGGTTGCAGGATTCATTGTCAGAGTGCTACATAACAGGTCGTTGCCTTCCCGCTATGACTCCTAGGGTACTCGTCATGGGAGACGAGGTCCGGACGGAAGAGAACTTCTTCCGACGGACAGTCACAATCAACAGCTTTACAGGTCGCAGGTAATCAACCCTCTTAGCGTAAGCACTTCCACCGTGAAGAAGTCGGTCGCCACCAACACCGCCATGTGAGCACGGATAAAGTCTTTCCAACTCTTTGCAATACGGGATCACTCCTCCTACGAAAATACCTTCAGGCGGTCTGAGCAAGCGGCTCCAAGGTCACTTTGTGGCCCAGACGTTCCAGTCGCCTGACCAAGGATCGGCGGATTCGGTTCGCGTCGATACGGTCAAAGTGATCCGCACCGAGTTCTCGGTAGTCTTCCTTACGCTTCAGCATGTGATAGCCAATCGCTAACAGTGCGTGAGCTACCGCCATGACCGCGCGCTTGGCTCCCCGCCGAGCAGCAATGCGCCGATACAGGGCCGAGAGATAGTTGTTCTTGGTCATGGAGACGGCCCAAGCCGCCTGCGACAAACAACGGCGGAGCGAAACATTGCCTTTGCGCATCTTGCCGCTCAGCCGTTTCCCGGCGCTCTCAAAATTCCCGGGACACAAACAAGCCCAAGAAGCCAGGTGCCCTGAAGACGGAAACTGATTCATGTCCAATCCGATCTCCGCCAGCATTCCCCAAGCGGTTACCCGATCGACTCCGGGAATGGTGCATAGCCGAGTGACCTTATCCTCAAAAGGGAGCATGCGCTTATCGATCTCCTGCTCGATCTCGCTCCGTTTCGATTCCGTGAAGCGCAGGTGCTCGAAGAGCTGTCGGAGCAAGAATCGATGATGCTCGGTCATACGACCTTCGAGCGCCAATTTCAGTTCCGGGATCTTGTTCCGCAGCAGCCCTTTGGACATATCCGCCAGCCGGGCAGAGTCTTGCTCCCCGGCGAGCATCGCCTCCAAGATCGCTCTGCCCGAAGCGCCCAAAGCATCGGTCGCTACCGATGCCAACTTAATGTTGGCATCCTCCAACACCTTCTGAATGCGATTCGCAATCCGGTTGATCTCCTGTACCAAACTCACGCGATACCGCGTGAGGTCGCGAAGTTCACGGGTGGGTTGCGGCGGCACGAAACTCCCGCGGAGCAATCCGTGCTGCAGCAAGTCCGCGATCCACTCGCTGTCTTTCTGGTCCGTCTTCCGACGGGCCCGGCTTTAATGTGTTGCGCATTCACCAGCAACACCTCGAACCGCTCCGCAAGAATGTTCCACACCGGCTTCCAGTACACCCCGGTGGATTCCATGGCCACATGGGTTACGCCGCACTGCTCGAGCCAATCGGCCAACTGCAGCAGATCGTGAGTGAATGTCCCGAAGCGCTTCTTCTCTTTACGGCTCTTCCCCTTGGCCTCAGCCCACAACACACAGGCGGTAATACTCTTCTTATGCACGTCCAAACCACAACAGCAGGTGATAGACAACTTCCATCGCGCGACTCCTTTCACCGCGCGGCGTCGGACGCTTCGAAAAAGCGAAAACCTCCTACGCGTGCTCTCCGCAACTTCTGGAGGCTACAATTCGTTGTGCTTCTCAGCGTCCCAGCCATACTCATAAGCGGGCTCTGCGAGCGCCAGAGTGATACGGCCTCTGTCGCCAACGCGGCTGCACAAACGCTACGCCATCTCGAGCCCATTTTCATCCATCGTTGTGGTCCCCTCTGGGGGACCATGACCTACTCATAACGCAGCGCCTCGATCGGATCGACTCTGGTTGCCCGGCGGGCTGGAATGTAGCAGGCCGCAACCGCCACGACGCTGAGCAGCGCAATGACCACGGAAAACGATACAGGATCAGTTGCCGTCACTCGGAAGAGGTCCAATTGGCTCGCAAGTAAACGAGCAACTCCGATGCTCGCGAGCGTGCCGACGACAATGCCCACACCGACGAAGCTGGCGCCCGTCTGCATAATCAGGCGCAGAACGTCGGCTCGTTGGGCGCCGAGCGCCATGCGCACGCCGATTTCGCGAGTTCGGTGCGAGACGATATAGGAGAGAACGCTGTAAAGACCTGCCAGCGCCAACGCGAGACCCAGCGCGGCAAACACACTGAAGAGCGCGACGAGGAAGCGCGGTTGTGCGGTCCGGAAACCCAGGATCGCTTCAATGGTTATCGGACCGTTGACGGGCTGTTCCCGGTCCATCTCTCGCACCTGCACGCGTAACGCGTTGCCGAACGCGTCCGGGTCACCCATCGTGCGGACGGCCAGAACGCGCTGCGGAGGGGCCAGCAGTGTGTAGGGAACAAGGACGGCAGGCTGCGGATCGCTTCGCACGTCGTCGTTGCGCGCGTTGCCCATTACGCCGATGAGCGTAACCTCAGCTGAGGCACTGGTCGAGCTCAGGGTCAACCCCCTCGGAGTTTTGAGTTCATTCAGCTTGAGGAGTCGGCCCACAGGATCTTCGCCCGCCGGCCATAGCCGGGCGGCCGCCTCGTTTATGACCGCGACGGGCCGGGCGCTGTCGACCTCCTCCTCCGTGAACATACGTCCTCGCCGGAGCGGTATTCCCAGAGTTCGCAAGTAGTCGGCACCAGCCAGGTGCAGCATGATCGGGCGCGATCCCGACTGAGGCTCGCCCTCGATGGCAAAGGTCGATTGTGGTCCACCGAATGGAAGGCCGCCGTTGCCGATTGTGGCGGCCTGAACGCCAGGGAGGTGTTTGACGCGCTCCAGTAGGTTGCGCGCGAAACGATTGCGTTGATCCCACGTCGCATAGCGTTTCGGAGGAAGCGGCAGTCCCACGACCATGACCCGCTGGGGCTGAAAACCCAGATCGACCTGCTGCAGGGCGATGAAGCTACGGATTGTTAGCCCTGCGCTCACGAGCAGCACGACCGAAAACGCCACCTCGGCGACCACCAGCAGCGCCCGCGTTCTCTTGCCTGCTGATGCGCTCCCGCTTCGTGCTTCATCCTTAAGCGCCTCGACCAGATCGGGTCGCGATGACTGAAGAGCGGGTATGAGACCAAACAGGATTCCGGTGAATGCTGAAATGATGACGCAGAACATCAGCACGTAGACGTTGATCTCGATGCGCGCCTCGTTAGGGACGTTGAAGCTTGGCATCAGCGCTACCACCAGCCTGGTCATGCAGGCAGCGAACAGCAGTCCGAGCAGACCTCCGACCAGCGAAACGAGAACGCTTTCCGTCAACAACTGCCGTACGAGCCTGCCCTGTCCGGCACCTACAGCGAGTCGGATCGCCATTTCCCGCGTTCGCGACGTCCCCCGCGCAAGCTGCAGGTTCGCAACATTCGCGCAAGCGATCAGCAGGAGCAACCCCACCGCTCCCAAAAGCAGTCGCAGACTCTGCCGCATTTCTCCACTCGCGACGGTGATATCGAGATAGTTCGTCAACGTCGTGGCGAATTCGTCTCGCGGATAGCCGGTCGGATTGGCCTTCGCGAACTCCCGATGGAGAACATGCAATCGTTGGTCGGCGACGGAGGACGAGGTGCCCGACGCGAGACGCACAATCGGGAACACTCCTCGTTGATCGCGGGAATCGATCCCCATGGGCAGCCAGACACCATCCTCAGTCCACCAGCCGAAACGAGGGGGCATGATCCCGATGATGGTGTACGGCTGATCATCCAGACGAAGCGTCTTGCCGACAGCGTTCGGGTCGCCTCCAAAGAGCCGTTGCCAACGTCTGAAACTGAGCACAGTGACCAATTCCGGTTCACCGGTTGAGCGAATATCTGAAGGCTGAATCGTGCGGCCGATGAGCGGTGGGACTCCCAGAAAGTTAAACGCATTGCCCGAGAGCCGAATTCCGCTGATCGTTTCAGGCGCAAATTCACCGGTCAGCAATACATTACCAGGACAGGTGGCCATCACATCTGAGAAGGCTGACAACGTCGCCATTTCCAGATATTCCTTCGGCGGATACGGACGCATCCTCTGGTTTGCTGTGGCGCTGCGAAGGCCGGGCGTCCAGATCTCGCCCGGTTTGGCGTAGGGATACGGATCGATCAACACGCCGTACACTGCACTGAAGAGCGAAGTCGTTGCACCAATGCCGAGTGCGAGCATGAGCACGGCGGCGACGAAAAAGCCCGAGTGCTTGAAGTGTTGACGAAGCGCAAATCTGACGTCGTTCATACGAACCTCACGATTGTCACCCCTGAAAGGAGATGTAGCGTACGATATTTTTCACCGAGCCGCTTGGACTCTGTGGGACGATCCCGGGAGAGTAGGCCCGCGGAATGTCACCGCGAGCCCGTGGCTGGCGAATTGCTGTTTTGCTTCGGTGGACAATGTGACATTGCGCTGAACCTTGACACCGTGCCAATTCGCCAGGGACACCCTCTGCTTGTGCTGCCTTGCGCAAATCGCCATCGAGGGTTCCCAGCGGCAATTGGTAACGGCGAGCGAGCTTTAGGTATGCTGCGTGGTACACTGTGAGGCCATGCTTTTCGCCCAGCGCAAGAACCTCCTTACCCCGAGCGGTCGTGAGCGCTGGTTCGGTGTCGATCGGCAGCCGCCCGAGTTCATCCCAGAGCAGTTGAGGTTGTTCTGGCTTGATTCGCTTTCTGCGGACTCCCATCAATAGAGCGTTTGCAACTTCGGTGGCCCAGTGCGCCGGAACAATAATTCGATCACCCTGCCGTAAGCGTTCGAGAAACTCTTCGGTCCAATTCGTCGCTTCGTCTTCAAAACACCAGGCCAGAGCTACCGAGGCGTCCTGTGGCTGGCGAATTGTTGTTTCGCCCATATTCCTTTAGGATTTCTCTTCCTGCTACGATTCTGCGATGAGCAATTTGGCGTTCCATCTCCAAATCGACAAAGACGTGGTTCGCAGGATTCTCGCCCGTCACTACCGGCCGGGACAGCACCCCGATGGTCCTTCCTGGCTGACGTTCCTGGGCCACATGAAAGACAGTCTCTGGAGCATGGATCTGTTCACGTGCAAGTCGGCAACGTTGCGGACCCATTGGGTCCTCGTGGTCATGGATCAGTACACGCGCCGGATCATTGGGTTCGGCGTGCATGCGGGCACGGGCGATGGTGTCGCACTCTGTCGGATGTTCAACCGCGCCATTCGAGGGCACCTCTGCTTGCCGAAGTACCTCAGTTCCGACAACGATCCGCTTTATCAGTTCCACCAATGGCAAGCCAACCTGCGGATACTGGAAGTGACAGAAATCAAGACCATCCCCTACGTTCCCCTGTCCCATCCGTTCGTCGAAAGGCTGATCGGTACGCTTCGACGGGAGTATTTGGATCGCCTATTGTTCTGGACGAAGGCAGATCTCGAAAACAAACTGCTCGATTTCAGTACCTACTTCAACAACCATCGCACGCATACCGCACGGCAAGGGCGAACGCCGGATATGACTGTGACCCGACCGGTCGTCAATCTCCGCTCATTTCGATGGCAACCTCATTGTCGATCGTTATATCAGACACCTGTGGCTGCGTGATTTTCCAAAGAAACGTGCTGCCTGCGGTATCCGGTAGACCTTTGCAAAACTTCCAAGAAACCATTGGGTGTGTTGCTCACAAAGCCCTACGCGGTTCCTACCGTGTCACTGCAACTGAATGCGTTCTGAATTTTAGACCAGCTCACCTTCCCGGTCCGATTACCCATAAGATTTCCCCCGGTAACAATTCGCCAGATACAGCCGACTCTGGAGGGCACGAACCCGAGTGTACTTTACGTTGATATATATAATATATGAAGAACCGGCGGAAAGTCGATACGGACTATTCCCCGGGAGAAGCTCGGAAGACCCCGTGCAGCCTCTTGTATTACAGCTCGTAATACATTAAGCTAGCGCTCTGAGGTAATATTATGCCATCTCCTGTGACATTGAGGGTGGATAAGGAAACCAGGCAGCGTATCGCCCGCATTGCGCAGCGCAAGCAATTGTCTGCGTCAGAGGTGATTCGCCATGCGATCGAGACATGGATCGAAGAGCAGGAACCAGCCGGATCGCCTTATGAAATGGTTTCGGACTTGATTGGAATTGTGCACGGCGGAAACCGAAAACGCTCGGCGGGAGCGGGCCGCCAGTTCGCCGCCCTGCTAAAGAGCCGACGGGGCTCCCAATGATCTTGGTGGATGCGGGACCCCTCGTGGCTCTCGTGGACTCAGACGACCAATACCATCAGCAATGCGTGTCGACTTTGAAGAGTTTGCAAGAACCTTTGGCAACGGTGTGGCCGCCTCTGACGGAAGCGATGTACCTGTTAAACGATCTGCCTGCGGCGCAGGAAGCTCTATGGGAGATGTTGGTGAGGAAGGCGCTGCAGCTGCTGCCGCTTGGCCTGGTCGATTTGCCACGCATCCGTGAACTTCTGCGGAAATATGCCGATCGTCCGATGGATCTTGCCGACGCAGCGCTCATCCGGATTGCCGAGCGGGAAGGCATTCGCAAAATATTCACCGTGGACAAGAAAGATTTCGCTGTCTACAGGATTCATCGTCGGATTCGTCCCTCAATCATCCCTTGATCCGCGGTACCTATTGCACATCGCCTATCACCCGCTTTAGACCGAAGATATTGACAAAAGCAGGTGTGCTACCGTGCATGAACCGTGCATTTCTGACGGATCTTCCTTTCCATAAATTCAGGTAAGTAGCGATTGCTTCGGGGGTTAGGTTCCTTTTGGGTTCAATATTGTAGTCATGTGATATTACTTTTTCCGTTGACATAGCGAATTTATATGATAAATACGTAGGTATGTACATCTCCACCATCCCCAACCGCAAGTCGCCCCCCGCCATCCTCCTCCGCGAATCCTTCCGCGAAAACGGCAAAGTGAAAAATCGCACTCTCGCCAATCTCTCCCATTGGAACCCCGCTCGCATCCAGGCGCTCCGCCGCGCTCTGCGCGGTGATTTCGATCAGGCTGCACCTTCCGAAGCGGCCCTGGGCCCCATCTTCGGCGTGCTCTTTGTCTTGAAACAAATCGCCGAGGCCCTCGGGATGAGCGGTGCCCTGGGCCGCACACGGATAGCCAAGCTGGGCCTGTTTCTGATCCTGGCCCGTGTGGCCCATCAGGGCTCCCGTTTATCGGCCGTGCGTTGGGCCCAGGATCATGCGGTCAGCGAAGTCCTCGGTCTGGACTCGTTCGAGGAAGACGATCTCTACGCGGCGCTGGACGATCTTTGTGCCCGCCAGAAGAAGATCGAACAAGAGCTGTTTCGGATCTACCTGCGCCGGAAAGGTGCGCCCCCGCGGCTGTTTCTCTACGATGTGACCAGCAGTTATCTGGAAGGGGAGCAGAACGCGCTGGGAGAGTTCGGCTACAACCGCGATGGCAAAAAGGGGAAATTGCAAATCGTCCTGGGCCTGCTGACCGACGCGGAAGGGGAGCCGCTGGCGGCGCGCGTGTTTGCGGGCAACACCGCGGATCCGGTGACGGTCGTTGATCAAATCCAGATCCTCCAAGAGCAATTCCAGGTGCAGGAATTTATCTTTGTGGGTGACCGGGGGATGGTGAAGAGCAAGGGGATCACGGCGCTACACGAAGCCCATCTACGCTACATCACAGCGCTGACCGATCCGCAGATCCGCCGTCTGCTGGGCCAGAAGGTTTTGCAGCTGGAGTTGTTCAACGAACAGGTCTGCGAGGTGGAAGACCAAGGGGTGCGCTACATCCTGCGGAAGAATCCGAGCGAGGCGGAGCGCGAACGGCATCGGATGGAGGACAAGTTCGAGAAGCTGGGAAGAAAGATCGCGGCGCGCAATGAGGAGGTCCAGAACAAGCCGCGCTGCCAGCCGGAAGCGGGGCAGCGAAAGCTGCAAGCGTGGGCGGAACGGCACAAGCTCACGGGGTTGGTGGGGTGGAAGCTGGAGGGCCGCCGGCTGGTGTGGGAGCGCCAAGAGAAGGCCATCGAAAGAGCTCTCGAGCTCGCAGGCTGCTATGTGGTAACCACGGATGTCTTGAAACAGAATATGGGTGCGCAAGAAGTGCACGACAGCTACGTGAGTTTGCAAAAGGTGGAACGCGATTTTCGCGCCCTGAAGACGGGATTGCTAGAAGTGCGGCCGGTGTTTGTGCGCAAGGAAAGTCGCACGCGCGGCCACGTCTTCTGCTGCTTGCTGGCACTGAAACTGAGCCGGGAGATGGAGCGGCGGCTGCGAGAGAAATTCGGCACCACGGACAGCAACCCGCACGCGATCACGCTGCCGGATGCGCTGCGGGCGCTCCACAGTCTGTGCCTGTTGCAGTACAAGATCGACGAGAAAACGACCGTGACAAAACTGCCACAGCCCACGGCTAATCAACAGCGGATCCTGACAGCCTTGGGCGTCTCGCTTCCCGCCACCACGTAGGCAACACTCTCCGCCCTGCGGAGAACAACAAAAGCTGCGACATCAGAAAGTTAGCAGCAAAATCGCGACCGAATCGCCAAGGAAGATCCGTCTGAGAGATGTTGAGGCCCTTGGAGTTAGCTTTGAACGAGAAGCAGGTTCCCCAGTTTATTGGAAACAATAGAAACGGAAGCAGGAAATAGAATACCTCAGAAACTCGACGTTAAGTCTTGTGGAATCAATAGGCGTCAGGATCGAGTTTCAGTGTCATATAACTAACCGCCCCGAAAGGGGTGGCAGTTGCTAGACTATCCGGTGTGAATGCGTTTAAAATCAGCGGCCTACAAGAAGCGCAAATGGAAGCATCGCTAGCCAGGCGATTAGAATGTAACAACGTTGCATTGCGTTGAAAACGGCTGGACGGAATTTTTGTGCACCACAGCCAACTTTTTCGGCAATACCAGCTGTAATCGCGCCTGTTCCACAACCGACAAGAACTGAAATCCCCGGTCGCAGAAGACCTACAAGACGCCGATGGTCATTCTGTAGTGTTCAGCGATTGAGGACTCGCGGGTCCGACCGATGTACGAATAGCCGCAATTGCACTACGGTCCAGGAGAAAGATACGACACAGTTGGTGATTCGAGACACCGGTTACAATAGAGAGCAGAAGTTGAAAATGATCTCCATCCTCGAGCGGCCGAATACGAACTCCACATCTGCATAACCAGAAAAAGCTAGCCAAGGGCTTCGCCCTTGAAATCCCAACGAACTTCCGAACCACGAAGTAACAAATGTTACATTGCGTCGGTCTACCCCAAATTTGTTAAAGTGGTTCTGTTCATGAATTCGCAGCCAAGAATCTATGGGCCATGAGTCCCGGATAGAATTATGGTCGCCACCTGAGCGCCGTTCTGCTTTGCTGGTTTCGGAACTGCCAGGCTTCGTCGCCAAGAGGCGATGAAAACCGCTAGTAGACAAAACCCAAACCACGGGGTTGCACTTCCCCGCAACCGAGCACATGGCGCGGCAGGTCAGAACAGATCTCGCTCGATTAAGGGGGCTGAGAAGCAGAAAAAGTCCGGCCGGGGGGAATGTTTTTTCTTGACTTCTCCCTTTATAGAACTTGCGGGATGTTTCTGCGCCGCTACGGGATCGTCTTCCGCGAACTTCTTACCCGCGAATCTATCCTTCCGAAATGGCGCGAACTGCTGATGATCCTGAGCGGCTTGAAGACCGCGGGGAGGTTAGGGGCGGCCGGTTCGTCAGCGGCTTTTTGGGAGAGCAGTTCGCGTTGCCAGTGGCGGCCGAGTCTTTGCGCGCCATGCGCCACGAGCAGCCATCCGGCGAGACGATACCTGTCTCGGCGGCGGATCCGATGAACCTGGTTGGCATTGTCGTTCCCGGCGAGCGCGTCCCCGCCAATT
>WNEX01001604.1_pt1 | contig 10610 bp, 7 predicted proteins | sample 5399841 | NCBI WGS metagenome assembly WNEX01 (sample SAMN13153337, study PRJNA577476) | soil metagenome | isolation source: 40 cm grassland meadow soil 2 days after 1st rain plot 5 | place: USA:California | collected 2015-09-18 | reverse complement strand
CTGCGGTTCGCACGGCAGATAGTGAGCGTCAAGGGGCGGACCGCGCAGCGTGACGCCGCCTATGGCGCGCCGATCGAGCTGGACGGCATCAGGTTCACGATCGCGGAGCCCCCGACCCGCGAGGACGGAACCCTGTACGTGCTCGGCCGTGAGGGCGTGACCGGTGGCCTGACGCGAGGCTTGGCGGTTCGGCAGCGTGAGAACACGGACGTGATCGACATCGCGTTCACCGCGGGAGATCCCGAGCGTGCTCAGCAAGTGGCCAACCGCGTGGCGCAGGTGTTCCAGGCGGGCAACGCCCAGGCGGCGCAGCAGCAGGCCAAGCGGCGCCGTGAGTTCATCGAGACCCAGCTCAAGTTTAACGATTCGCTGCTCGCGGACGCCCGTCAGGCGTTGAGCACGCTTCGCGCCCGGGAGCCGGGGACCACGAGCACGCGGCCGGGCGAGCCGGGGAGCTCCGGCGGGCTGCAGGCGCGCCGCCAGGAGCTCGAGCTCGAGCGGCAACAGTACGCCAACCTGCTCGGTCAGCTGCGCGATACCAACCGCGTCACGCGGCGGGTGGCGCTTCGCAACCTGGTCGCCTCGCCGGCCATCGGCGGGAATGCGGTCGTCTCCCGGCTGTACGACCAACTCGTCCAGTACGAGACGGTGCACGATTCGCTCACCACGGGTGACTGGGCTCGGGCCGTCACCAACCCCGACGTGCAGCGGTTGCTGCCGCTCATCGCGACCACGGAGGCGAACCTCGTGGGGGCGGTGCAGGGCGTCGTCGCCTCACTCGACGCGCGTATCGGCGTGCTGAACGACCTGCAGGCGCGCAGTCTCGCGACCGCGCGGCAGCTTTCCACGACGCAGGCCGCGGACGAGCTGTTGGCGGAGCAGGTCGAGAACGCGCGGCGCATCGCCGACGAGCTGCGGACGGAATATCAGAAGGCGCGCATTGCGGAGGCGGTGGAGGCGGGGCAGGTGGAGATCGTTGATCTCGCCCCGCTGCCGGGCGGTCCCATCGGCGTGGGCTGGCCGCGGACGGTCATGTTTGGCCTGCTGCTCGGTGTCCTGCTCGGTGGAGGCAGCGCCTTCCTGGCCGACCAGCTCAACCGCTCGGTGCATCGCCGCGAAGACGTCGCGCACCTCGGGCTCCCGGTTCTCGGCATCGTGCCCCACGCGAACGGCAACTCGACGGATGGTGCGGCGCCGGTCGTGGAAGCGATGCGCGGCATCCGATTCAATGTGATGCACGCGCACGGCGTCGCGGGGCCCGCGCTGTTCACGATCACCAGCCCGGGGAGTCGCGAGGGGAAGTCGTTCGTCGCGTCGAATCTTGCTTTGGCATTCGCCGACGCGGGTCACCGGACCCTGCTGATCGACGGGGATCTGCGGCGTGGCTCCCTGTACCGCATCCTGAACACGCGGCGCAAGCCCGGCCTCACCGACGTGCTGCACGGCGAGATCCGAGCCGAGCAGGCGATCCAGGCGACGCGCTATCCGCCGTTGTTCTTCGTAGGCTGCGGCACGCGCACCCCGGATGCGCCGGAGCTGCTCGGCTCCGAGGCGATGTCCAAATTCATTGCCGGCGTGCGCCAGGGCTTCAGCGCGATCATCGTCGACTCACCGCCGCTCGGCGCCGGTGTGGACGCCTACGCGCTGGGGGCGGTGACGGGGAATCTGCTGCTGGTGCTCCGGTTGGGCACGACCAATCGCGCGGCGGCGGAGGCGAAGCTCGACTTGCTCGACCGGCTCCCGGTACGGTTGCTGGGCGTCGTGCTCAACGACGTACCGGCGCATTCGCCGTACTCCACGTATTCGTATTATCTCGAGGGATACGCCTTCGAGACGGAGCGGGGCCCTGAGCCCCGCACGTTCGCAGGCCGTCATTCAGGCAGTTAGGGACGCGACTTGTGGAGATCTTCCTTAGTTCGGCGGGGCCAGCGGTAGCGCCACCTCGAAATAGAACCGCGTGCCCCAGGTCGCTCCGGTCTCGACCTGCAGCTCCGCGCCCATCGCCGAGACGAGCTTGCGGGTGATGGCGAGCCCGAGCCCCGTCCCCGAGAAGGTGAACCCCATCCGGCCCCGGCTGCGGCGGAACGGCTGATACAGCCGGTTCAGCGCCTGGGGATCGATCCCAGCTCCCGTATCGCGCACCGCGAACTCGACGCGGATGTCATCCTTGGCGATCGCCGTGACCTCCACGAAGCCATGCTCGGTAAACTTCAGAGCGTTGCAGGTGAGGTTGAGCAGCGCCCGGGAGAGCGCCACCGGGTGGCCGATGCGCACGTCGCGGGTGGGCGGCCGCAGATGCACGGTCAAGCCCTTCTCTTCGGCCATCGGGCGCACCATGTCCTGCACCGCCTCGAGCGTCTGGGTGATCGAGAACGGGCACGGCTGGTTGTCCACCAGCCGCTCCCCACCGCGCGCCAGCTCGATCGCGTTGCTCACGAGGCCGCTCAGGCCGAGCGCCGCGCTGTAGATCAGCGCCAGCTGGCGGCGTTGGATCTCGTTGACGTCGCCGCTCTGCCCGTGCTGCAGGGTCTCTGACAAAAACAGGATGGACGTGAGCGGCGAGCGCAGATCGTGGGCGATCTCCACCACGAGATCGAGGCCGCCGGGTTCGGCGAGCCGCGCGCCGAGCTGCTGCGCGCTGTCGGGCTCGATCGCCTCGCGCACCCGCTCGATGGCAGCGAGTGTCGCCAGCATGCCGGGCGGCGTGAGGAGGCCGGGCGCGGTCGCCCAGGCGCGGATCACCTCGGAGCGCAGCAGCTCGAGCAGCCGGGCGCCCAACGTCGGCGAGGCGCGGTGGACCAGCTCGGTGACGTAACGGGGACGCTGCTGATCGACGGCGAGCGCGATGGCGGCGAGCACCGCGGCCACGATATCCATGTCCGGCGCGTCGATTCCATCGTCCCGGATCCGCTGCGCGACCCGGCGGGCCGCCGCCGTGATGACCGGCGACGAGACGCCCGCGAGCGGCTCGATTGTCGGAGCGGAATAGGCTGTCCCGCTCTCGGGCGGACCAGGCCGCCGAGCCTCCACGGGGCGAGTCATCATTACCAACCTCTCGGTATCCAGCCGCACGACAGGATAACCTGACAGCGAGCTACTCCTCGGGCTCTTCGAGATCGCTCGCTAGGAGCTTGCGCTGCAATCCGTACCGCTCCATGAGGCGGTACAGGGTCGTCCGATTCAACCGCGCGATCCGGGCGGCTCGGGAAACGTTCCCGTCCGCCTGCGTCACCAGTTGCTGCAGAAACCGGCGCTCGAACCGTCCGAGCAAGCGCTCGCGCGTCGCACGATAGCCGTCTGCGATGGCGTTGTCCGCGTCCTTGATGGCCGACGCGCTCTCGTCCGGATCCTCGGTGGGCATCGGGCCGTCGATCACCGGGATATCTTCAGGCTGGACGTCGGCCCCCGGGCGCAGCAGCACCACCAGGTGCTCGATCACGTTCTGCAACTCCCGCACGTTGCCCTTCCATGGCCGGGAGCGCAACTCGCGGACCGCCGTCTCGGACAGCTTGGGCAGCGGTGCGTCGCTCTCCCGATGGCGCCGCCAATAGTACGCCAAAAAGTGGGTGGCCAACAGGGGGATGTCTTCGGGCCGATCGCGCAGCGGCGGCACCTGGATCGGGACGACGCGCAACCGGTAGTATAGATCCTCGCGCAGCTGCCCCGAGCGCAGCGCCTCCTCGGGGTTGCAGTTGGTGCACGCGATGAACCGCACGTTGACGACGGCATCGGTGCGCTCGCTCCCCACCCGGCGGACTACGCCGTCCTGAATCGCGCGCAACAGCTTTGCCTGTATCGGCTTGGACATCTCGATCAGCTCGTCCAGGAACAGCGTGCCCCCATTCGCCATCTCCAACAGGCCGGGCTTATCCCGCACCGCGCCGGTAAACGCCCCTTTGACGTGACCGAACATCTCCGACTCGAGTAGGGCCTCGGGGAGGGCGGCGCAGTTGATCGCCACGAGCGGCCGGCTGGAGCGGCGGCTGTGGTTATGGATGAACTGCGCGATCTGCTCCTTGCCGACGCCGCTTTCGCCGGTGATGAAGACGGACGCGTCGGTCGAGGCGACCCGGCGGGCCAGGTCGATGGCGCGGCGGAACGACGGCGACACGCCGATCAGGGGCACCTTTTCGCCGGTGCCGCCCTCGTTGCCGCTCCCCGCCTGCAGCTCGCGCGTTTCGCGCGCCACCATCACGGCGTGCGCGGCGCGCCCGACCAGAATCTGCATGTGCGTCGCCGAGAACGGCTTGGGGAGGTAGTCCCACGCCCCTGCCTGCAGCGCCTCGAGGTTCGAGGTAACCGACGGATGGCCGGTCATCACGATCACAATGGTTTCCGGATGCGTTTCGAGCGTGACCCGCAGCAGCTCCATCCCCTGCACCTGGGCCATGTACAGGTCCAGTAACACGATGTCGAAGCGGACCCGCTTGAGGGTCTCGAGCGCCTCCTCGCCGCGACTGCACACGCGCACGTTATAACCCTCGTGCTTGAGCATGCTGGCGCAGCTTTCCCGCAGGGTGCGCTCGTCGTCCACGATGAGGATCTGGACGCTTGCCTTGGCGGCGGGACTGAGCGAAAGCGGGTCGGTTAGGCCGATCGGCTGGGTGGGAGCGTCGGGGCTGGAGCCGGCGGCATCAGCCCGCACGGCGGCGGCGCGCATCGCGGTCGTTTCCATCTCACGTCCTTGCAAGAGTCCCCCGCACGGGGAGGGTGACCACGTCGTGTGTGACCTGCCGCACATAGACGGCTGCAGGCTGTCATGCAGGGATTGGGCCCTTCGGGACGCCCCGCCCACCGCGCGCAGGCACTGCATTTAGCTGCGATTTGGCAGGTTGTCAAGGTGAGCTGTTGCCGAACTGCAACAGATTTTATCGCGAGAATGGTGCAGTGTCACGGTTTCGTGACAGCGTCAGGGTGCCTCCGAGGGCCTCTCTGGGAAGGACCGGATCCACGGCCCCCCCGGCTGGGCACGCGCCAACTGCAGGGCGCTCGCCGCCCCGAGAATGGTGTCGGCGGGGTCAGCCGAGGGGACACGGGCGTCGGATACTACGGAGTAGCCGGCTCGCAGCCGGAAGGGCGCCTTGGCAGTCAGGTCGGTACCCAGGCTGTCGCGCGGGCCGTCCGTGACGGCGCTCGCGAGGCGCTCCGCCAGGCGTACCGCCCCCCCCGCGTCGGCCCCCGATGCGACGATCGCGAACTCGGTCGGCCCCAGCCGGCCGATGGCGTCGGAGGCGCGGCCCGCCGCCCGCAACGCTCCCGCCAGCTGTGTCACGACCGCTTCTAACACTCCGTCGTTCAGCTCCGATCGAGCGGTGCCGTCACCGAAGTCGGGCGCCAGCGCCACGCAGGCAAGCGCGGCGTTGAGCCGTGACGCCTGGGCGCCGAGCTCGCGGGCGCGCCGGGCCAGCCCGCGCAAGTTGTACAGCCCGGTCGCCTGGTCCACCAGCCCGTCCTCGCGCGCGCGGTCCGCCCCGCGCTTGACGCGCGTGAACGTCTCGAGCTTCAAGAGCAGGTGCTCGGCGTCGAGCGGCTGGCCGAGGTACTCCCAGGCTCCCGCGCGCAGCGCGTCGATGCGCTGCTGGCGCGTGGCGTGATCCAAGCTGACGATGACAATCGGCGTGTCGGACGCGAACTCGGGGTCGTGCCGCAGCGTCCGGCAGACCTCCAGCGGACCCTGCTCGCGGAGCGTGGCGTCCAGGATGATCGCGTCGGGCCGGCTTTCACGCGCCCGCTCCAGCGTTTGGGCGGCGGTGTACGCCTTGAGGACCGTGTACCCGTTTGGAACGAGGATGGATTCGAGTGAGCGGCTTGACGACTCCTCGTGGCTCGCGATCAGTACCGTCGGGTGCGGGCCGGCGCCTGCGTTGTCGAGCATGGTCGGGTGCGGTTGCATTACTCGTGCGCCTGCCCCGTGCCGTCGCAAGCCGTTCCCCCCCAAGAGAGTACCTGGCGGCGCGCGGGCTCCGCTGCGGCTCCTGACGCCGCGGTGCGACGACAGGAAGTCGTTTGTTGACACGATCGTGCAACGTGGGCGTGCCATCGTGCTCCGGCCTGCCCGATGCTCGCGCGTAAGTCGTGATGCCGTCTGCGCATGGCGGGTCGGTGCGGAGCCGATCCGCCGCCGGGGGTCGGGCCCCAAACTTGAAACACTGAGGAGCGACGAAGGCTCGAGAATCGGAGAAACAAGCCTCTATGCTGTGCCGGCGGTGCGAGCATCGCGCCTGGAGCGCCCGGATGGTGCGGTTCTGGAGCTCGCCGCAGAGCGTGTGGTCAGCAGCTCGCTTGAGCGACCTGATCTGCGCGCGCTGCGGCGGGGTGCTGCCCATGGACCTCGTGACCGAGCGGCTGCTCGGCAAGCTCAGCCAGCTGGGCCGGTTCGGGCTCGCGGCTGCGGGCCGGCCGCTGCTCGAGCCCGACCGGCCAGACCGCTGATGTGCGGCATCGTGGGGTACACCGGTCGGCGCGACGCGGCGCCGAGACTGGTGGAAGGACTGAAGCGGCTGGAGTATCGCGGCTACGACTCCGCCGGGGTGGCGCTGGCGAATGGCGGTGGGGTCGTGGTCCGCAAGCTCGCCGCACGCGTGGCCGCGCTGGCGGAGCAGCTCGGCCGCGAACCGGTGCACGGGACCACGGGGATCGCGCACACGCGCTGGGCGACGCACGGCGCGCCCACGCAGCGCAACGCCCACCCCCACGTCGACTGTCACGGCGAGATCGCGCTCGTGCACAACGGCATCATCGAGAACGCGGACGTGCTGCGGGCCGCGCTCGAGCGCGCCGGGCACCGTTTCTCGAGCGAGACCGACACCGAGACCCTCGCGCACCTGATCGAGGACGCGGCCGGCTCGACCCTCGAGGAGCGGGTCATCGCGGCGCTCGCCCACGTGGACGGCACCTACGGGCTCGCCGTCATGTCGGGGGCCGAGCCGGGGAAGATCGTCGTGGCGCGCCAGGGTTCGCCGGTGCTGCTGGGGATCGGGGAGGACGAGCTGTTCGTCGCCTCGGATGCCTCCGCGGTGCTCGAGCACACCCGCGCCGTCGTATACCTGGACGACGGGGACATCGCCGTGCTCACCCCGGAGGGATACCACGTGATCGACCGGGAGTCGCACGTGCAGCTGCGCGAGGTGGACGCTATCGCGTGGGACCTGGGCGCGATCGAGCTGGGTGGCTACCCCCACTTCATGCTCAAAGAGATCATGGAGCAGCCGGAGACCGTGCGGGCAACGGTGCGCGGCCGGCTGCTGTTCGATCAGGGGACTGCACGGCTCAATGGCCTCAACCTCCCGCCCGAGGCATGCGCCGACATCCGACGGATCGTCATCGTGGCGTGCGGCACGTCATGGCACTCGGGGTTGGTGGGGCGCTGCGTGATCGAGGACCTGACAGGCCTCCCGGTCCAGGTCGAGTACGCCTCGGAGTACCGCTATCGCCGCCAGCTGGCGCTGCCCGGAACGCTGACGATCGCCATCTCGCAGTCGGGCGAGACCGCCGACACGCTCGAGGCGATGCGCGCGGCCCGGGCTGCTGGCTCGAGGGTGCTGGGCCTCGTCAACGTGGTGGGGAGCACGATCGCCCGTGAGGCGCAAGGCGGGATCTACCTGCACGCCGGCCCCGAGATCGGCGTCGCCTCCACCAAGGCGTTCACCTCGCAGATCGTGGCGCTGGTGATGCTGGGCCTCTACCTGGGGCGGCAGCGCGGGCTCGAACAGGAGCAGGGACAGGAGATCGTGTGCCGGCTGGCACAGCTGCCGCTGCTGGTGGCGCGGGCGCTGGCGCTCGATCAGGAAGTGCAGGCGATCGCGCAGCGCTTCTCGGCCACGCCCAACTTCCTGTATCTCGGGCGCGGCGTGAATTTCCCGGTGGCGCTCGAGGGCGCGCTCAAGCTGAAGGAGATCTCGTATATCCACGCAGAGGGTTACCCCGCCGCCGAGATGAAGCACGGCCCCATCGCCCTGATCGACGAGAACATGCCGGTGGTGTTCGTGGCCCCGAAGGACGAGGTCTACCAGAAGGTCGTGTCCAACATGCAGGAGGTGAAGGCGCGCGGGGGTCGCATCATCGCGATCACGACCGAGGGGAACGGTGACCTGGGCGCCCTGGCGGATCATCAGCTGCGCGTGCCGGCCACCGCGCCGCTGTTGTCGCCCATTGTGACGACGATTCCGCTGCAGCTGCTCGCCTATCACATCGCCGTGCTGCGAGGGTGCGATGTGGATCGGCCGCGCAACCTCGCGAAGAGCGTGACGGTCGAGTGATCCTTTCCGTCGTCGGCGCGCGTCCCAACTTCATGAAACTGGCACCGCTCGCCCGCGCGCTGGCGGCGCGTCCGGGCGTGCGGCACCGCATCGTGCACACCGGCCAGCATTACGACGGCGACATGTCCGACGTGTTTTTCCAGGAGCTCGGGCTACCGCGGCCCGATTACCATCTGGACGTCGGCTCGGCGTCTCACGCCCAGCAGACCGCGGCGATCATGACGCGGTTCGAGCCGATCTGTCTCGAGACGACGCCGGAGCTGGTGCTGGTGTACGGCGATGTCAACTCGACGGTGGCCGCCGCGCTGGTGGCGGCGAAGCTGGGGATCCGGGTGGGGCACGTGGAGGCGGGGCTGCGGAGCCGGGACTGGTCGATGCCGGAAGAGATCAATCGCGTCGTGACCGATCGGGTGTCCGATCTGCTGTTCGCGCCGTCGCGGGATGCGGTGGAGAACCTCGCAGCCGAGGGCGTGCGATCGGATCGCGTCCACCTCGTCGGCAACGTCATGATCGACTCGCTGGTGGCGGCGCTCCCGGCGGCGAGCGCGTTCGGGGCGCCGGCGCGCCACCGGGTGGCGGAGCGATCGTATGTGGTCGTCACGCTACACCGACCGTGCAACGTGGACGATGCGGCGACGCTGCGCGAGCTGCTGGAGGCGCTGGTCCTGCTCGGGAAGACCGCTCCCGTGCTGTTCCCCGTCCACCCGCGCACCCGCGCCCGCATCGCGGCGTTGGGAATGCCCGGGCTGAACGGCGGGCTACAGCTACTCGAGCCGATGCCGTACGTCGAGATGCTGGGCCTGGTGAGTGCCGCGGATCTCGTGATCACCGACTCGGGGGGCCTGCAGGAGGAGACGACGTACCTCGGCGTCCCGTGCGTGACGGTCCGCCCCAGCACCGAGCGACCGATCACCTGCACGGAGGGGACGAACCGGCTCGCGCCGCCGCGGCGCGACGCCATCCAGCAGGCCGCCGCCGCCGCGCGCTCCCGGCGCCGCAGCACCCCGGCCACGATCGAGCGGTGGGATGGGAAAGCGGCCGAGCGCATCGCCGCCGTTATCTGCGACGGGGCGAGATTCGACTGAGTTTAGCAGATCCTTCGCGCCTGCGGCGCTCAGGATGACAGCTCGCTCGCTCTGCGAAACATAAAAGATGAAACACGCTCCGATGATACCTCCCTCTTTTTCTTCTCAAAGCGCCACGTGGAGTGTCATCCTGAGCGAGCGCGCGGTACGCGCGCGAAGCGAAGGATCTGTGGGAATCAACGTCTGGTTGTGAGAGTGAAGATGGGAAGCTCCGGCGGACAAAACAGCCGCGCCTGCACGGTAATCGTCCCGATCCCGCGTGAGACGTACAGCGGCGCGAACGTGTCGCGGTACCACCCCGCCACGAACCGCCCGCTCCCCGGGGGCGTGTAGGGGGTCCAAAACGGCAGGCGAATCTGGCCGCCGTGCGTGTGGCCCGCGATGACGGCGCTAGGAGCCGGGTATCGGTTAGGCGCGATGCCGTCCACGTAGCCCGGGGCGTGTAGCACCCACACCACGCAGTCGCCCGTCCGCACGCCCTTCAGCGCCTCCGCAGGGTCGGGCCTTCCGTTCACCGGGTCGTCGATGCCCACCACGCTGAGCGTCGCGCCGCGGACAGAGACCCGTCCGACCGAGTTGTAGAGCAGCTCCACCCCCGCCCGATCGTAGGCCCGCTCGGCCGTGGCGCGATCGATCCGCGCAGTGTGCTCCCAGTTCCCCAGCGTGGCGAACGTCGCCGCACTGCCTCGCGCGTCGCGCGCCCAAGCGGCGAGGGTGGGGAGATCGCTCTGGCAATTGCAGATGTCGCCGATCAGCACCACGACGTCCGGGCGCTCGCGGGCCAGCAGCTCGAGCGCGACGCGGGCGGCGGCAGACACGCCTCCGGCGAGGTGGACATCCGTGAGGCACGCGATCCGCACCCCCTCGAGCCCGGGCGGCAGGCCCGGCACTGGGACATCGTGCCTGGAGACATCGATGGCGCTCGGTTCTATAAGGAAAGCGTCGCCTAGAACGGCGGCGCCTAGGGCACCGACGCCTCCGAGTACGAAACGGCGGCGAGTGGTTGACATGCCGAAAGATAAGAGGCGTCACGCAGAGGCGTCGAGCAGAGACGTCACGCGGAACCGTGGAACGTTCGCAACAGCGGAGTGGCGAAACCCGAGCCGGCGGTGCGGGGTAGCTCGAAACATCCCTGTTCAGGAGGTGATCGATGCTGCACTCGCGGACCCGCTTACGACTACTCCCGTACGCAGCGACGCTCGCTGCGTGGGCGGTGCTGGCATGTAGTGGAACCCCTGACCTTTCCGGTGGAGGTGGTGGAGGTGGT
>WNEX01001601.1_pt1 | contig 10627 bp, 7 predicted proteins | sample 5399841 | NCBI WGS metagenome assembly WNEX01 (sample SAMN13153337, study PRJNA577476) | soil metagenome | isolation source: 40 cm grassland meadow soil 2 days after 1st rain plot 5 | place: USA:California | collected 2015-09-18 | reverse complement strand
CTTGCTGCTTGCTCTCTTGCTTGCGGGCTTTGTTCTCTACATGGCTTTCGACGCGATGCGCACTGCCAAGGCCAGGAATATGGGCGAAACTCCTTCGGATCCGCTCGAGGCATGGAGCACGAACCGCCCTATTGGGCCCATGATTCTCATCGGGCTTGGCGTCATTTTCCTGCTGCACAATTTCAATATTTTCCCCTTCTATCGGTTCTGGCGCTTGTGGCCTCTGGTTTTGATTGGCGTTGGCGTGCTGATGTTCCGTAACAAGATGGGCCGCTCTTGAAAAGCGGCGGGGAGAGGATGACTTTCGATGAGTGATGGCGTTCGTTGTAATTGCCGCCGCTGCATGATCCGTGGGCTCATGGGCCCCGCGGTTGTCATCACCGTCGGCGTTTTGTTTCTTCTCGACCAGGTGCGCGGTGGATACTTTTCTTTTGGCAACACGTTTCCGGTGATCCTGATTGTGATTGGCGCGATCAGTCTGGCAAGTAATTTGGCTCCCACAGACGGGCACATTTCCGGTCCTGTTCCTCCCACTCCCACGATGAGCGCGCCCCCGCCGGCGCAGAACCCTCAAGGACCGGGCCAGGGACGCTGACGCTCCATGGCAAACTCCCTCCCACCCAGCAGATCGTTCTTCCCCGGCCTCGCTCTGCTCTTTGTTGGCGCACTGCTCTTGGTGCACAACTATCGCGGACTGGACATTTCTCAACTCTTTCACTATTGGTGGCCGCTCATCATCATTTTCTGGGGCGCGATTAAGCTCTATGAACGTGCCGTGGCCAGCCGTTCAGGCGGGGGGATCTCCACAATCTCGGGTGGGGAGATTTTGCTGGTTCTCGGCCTGCTTTCGCTGCTGGGAATGGTTGCCGCGTCCGACATCTTTAGAAGCAGGTTTCCAGGGCTTGGAGTTGACTGGCCCCGCGGAGGCGAGAGATTTCCTTTTGATTTGAACGTTGATCCGAAACCCGTTCTTTCCGATGCCCGCATCGTCATTCGCAACGGGCGCGGCGACATTACCGTCCGCCCTTCCGATGAAGCGCAGGTTCGTGTGGATGGCAAAAAAAATGTCAACGCCTGGAGCGAGACCGACGCGGAACATCTTGCTTCCGCAGTCTCCGTCGAAATTGCCAAGAATGGCGACGCTTATGAAGTTCGGCCAGTCAGCCGCAGTACTGGTGACTCGCGCGTCAGTTTGGATATGGAAATATCCGTTCCCAAAAAAGCTTCGCTCACTGTTCGCAACGAGCGGGGTGACGTGTCCGTCTCCGACATGGACAAGCCCGTGACCGTCAACACCGCAAACGGGGATGTTGAGGTGCGCGATACGGCGGGTGACGTCACGGTGGACACGCAAAGGGGCGACGTTAAAGTTTCCGACACCAAGGGCAACGTAAAAATCGGCGGGCGCGGCGGTGAAGTGAATGTTTCCGGCGCATCCGGCGCGCTCACCCTCGATGGGGAATTCCGCGGACCCGTGCGCGCCGACAAAATCGCCAAAGGCCTGCACTTTGTCTCCCATCGCACCGATCTGACAATCAGTCAGCTCACCGGCCACATGGAGACTGGCTCCGGAAATCTTGAAATCGCTGATGCTCCCGGCAACCTTACCCTCCGCACCAACTCCTACGATATTTCCATCGAGAACGCCGGGGGCAAAGTAAAAGTGGAGAATCGCAACGGCAACATCGAGGTTCGGTTTTCACAACCACCCAAGGATGACATCGAGATTTCGAATTCTTCTGCACCCATCACACTCATCTTGCCTGAGTCTTCCAGCTTCGAGATTGGCGCCGACTGCCACTCCTGCGACATCGATTCCGAATTCTCGGCGGATTCCCTGAAACACACGTCCACCGGCGGCGATTCTCATCTCGAGGGAAAATACGGCAACGGCCGCGGCCCCAAAATCACCCTGAAAACCAGTTACGGCTCGATCTCCATTCGAAAAACCAGCTAGCCCTGCGTCCGGTTGTTTTGTTCAAGCAGTTTTGTCAAGCGCACCTGCTTTGCCAAACAAATTAGTTTGTTTTGACAACTAGCTTGCAACGCAAGCTAGTTTGCGGCTGCCTTTAGCTAAGCTGGCAAATTCGCAACCCATTCATTTCACAGGACATAGCTCGGACCTGATCAGGGCTCATTCGAATGAGTCCGCTCTTCAGCACGCTTTCCAAATGTCTGAATCTCCTCTGTTATGAGATCACAGGAAATCCCAGGCTAGCAGCTTGCTGCGCGAGTTGCTGCCAGTCCGTGGTAGAAGACGGTCCGCCACTGCTAAGGAGCCCTCCGAACAGACCCTGCAGGCATGGCGCGGCAATCAGCGGCGTGGAAGGCACGGGCAGACTCGGAACCGTGGCGTCGGGATTCGCAAAATTCAGCGCATTCGCGAGATTCGAAATATCACTGCTGGCATCCCGTGGTGTCAAAGGCGCAAGCCCCCAGCGCCATTCAATCAGCTTCAGTACGGAAGTATGATCGAACACCAGCGAAGTCACCGTGGGGCTGCCGGGGTTTCCCTTGGTGAACGGCGATGCGATGACCGTAGGAACGCGGAAACCCAACAAGGTTTTTCCATCCACGATATCCGTATCCACTTGATTGGCCGCGGTGGCGCGAGGCGGCGCGACGTGTTCAAAGAAGCCGCCCCACTCGTCGAAGTTCACAATGAACACCGTGTTCGCCCACTTTGGTCCATTCGCCACGGCCTCGAAGGTTTTAAAAAGAAATTTGTCTCCTTCGCGAATGTCTGCGTGCGGGTGATCGTCGTTGCCCGTGCCATCGTCCAGAATGGTGTACTTGGGATCCACGAAAGACACTGCGGGAAGCGTTCCCGTAGCTGCGGCTGCGAGAAACTCGCCGTAGAGCTTTGATATTCCGAGATACTTCGTACCCCACAACGCGGTGAAGGGCACGTTTGAGAAGTAGTAGTTACCGCTCACGCCGGCGGCTGCGAGTTCGTCCCAAATCGTGGGCAAAGAAGTAAAGCTGACGCTGTCGCCCAGGCGATCCGTTTGCGCGGCGTGGAGAAACAGACGGTTGGGAAAAGTCGGCCCGAGAATCGAGACAAAATAGCGATCGCAAGTGGCATAGTTTCGCGCCAGCGCGGCGTAAAAAGGAATGTCCGTTTCGCCGTAGTAGCCGATGGAATAGACGTCGTTGCTTCCTGCGCGCAGAAAGCCGTCCATGGCGGCGTTGTCGTATTCTACCCGCCCGCCACTGTAGGAATGATCGGGAACAGGATGAGGGCAGCCGGTATTGTCGCCCGAGAGCGAATGCGTCGCGTGCGACACGCCCTTCTTGTCCACGAACGTCAAGCCAGCTTGCTTCCCATCCGCGTTCGGGAACCAACCAAAGAAATGATCAAAGCTGCGGTTTTCCATGGTCACCACGACGATGTGCTCGATGCCAGAATCAGCGGGGTTGGGCAACGTGGCCGAAGACGGAAGAGGGTCCTGCCCTGCCAAGAATTTACTGGAGCCACAAGCCGCTCCGAATAGCGCTGCGCCCGAGGCCAGCCCAGCGTTTTTGATTAAGTTGCGACGATTCATCCTCATGATCACACTCCAGTAGACGAACAAGGAATTGAGATTTCGGACACTTTCAGATGCGCCCGGCGGCTGGGAATAAAGACGAGGAGTGAAGGATAAATCATCGGGAGAAACTGGCAATCGGGTGTAAACCTGAAATGAAATATAGGAAAAGAGAAAGCTGGAATCTGCTGCGGGAATTTACCCTAACGCTCGGCCAAACGGTTGAGCTCGGCAAAAAAAGTAGGAAAGGACACGGCGGCACAATCGGCGTCGCGAATCACGGTGTTCCCTTCAGCGGCGAGGCCCGCAACCGCAAATGCCATGGCGATGCGGTGATCGCCGCGCGGCGTAATCTCAGCTCCGCGCAACTTTCCCGCGTGCCGCCCCTCCACTTTCAAACCGTCCGGGCGCTCTTCGACTTTCGCACCCATGCGACGCAGATTTTCCGACACGGCGGAGATGCGGTCGCTTTCTTTCACACGCAGTTCGGCGGCATCGTAAATTTCGATGCCTTGCTCAGTATATGGGCCGAGCGCGGCCAGCATGGGCAACTCGTCAATGACCAGCGGAATCCGCGCGCCCCCAATCACTCCACCTTTCAGCGAAGCGCCTTTCACGGCCAAGTCACCAATGATTTCACCCTGCGAGCTTTTCAACCCAAGCATTTGTATCGAAGCGCCCATCTCGGCGAACACATCCAGAATTGCCGTGCGAGTGGGATTCAGACCGACGTTGTGGATGAGCACGTTGGAATCGGGAAACAGCGAAGCAGCGGCCAGAAAAAATACCGCAGAAGACAAATCTCCCGGCACGTCGAGCGATTTCGCGGTGAGCTTGCCGCTTCCGTTTCCTCGAGCCAGACCGTGCACACGAATGGTCTGGCCATTCTTCTCAACGTTTACGCCAAATTCCTCCAAGGCGAGCTCGGTGTGGTCGCGGGTGCGCGCGGGCTCGGTGATGCTGGTGACGCCATCGGCAAACAATCCGGCCAGCAGAACCGCTGACTTCACCTGGGCGCTGGCCATCGGCATTTTGTAGTCAATCGCTGTCAACTTCGTTCCACGAATCTCGAGCGGCGCAAAATTATCGTCGCGCCCGCGAATGTCCGCGCCCATTTCCCGCAGCGGAGCAATCACGCGCTTCATGGGCCGCTTTTGCAAGGAATCATCGCCAGTCAGTTTGGAGGGAAAATTCTGGCCAGCCAGAATTCCCGCAAGAAGACGCATCGTCGTCCCGGAATTGCCTGCGTCGAGCGCGCGCCAACTGGACTTCAACCCGTGCGCACCGCGCCCCGCGACGCGCACGGTGTCCTTTTCGACTTTCACTTCCGCGCCAAGCGCGCTCATGCAATCCAAGGTGCTATGGCAATCTGCTGCGGCAGAGAAATGCCGAAGTTCGCTCGTGCCCTCCGCGAGCGCGGCGAGCATCGCATAGCGGTGCGAAATGGACTTGTCGCCAGGCAGCTCGACTGCGCCGTTCAAGAATCTCGCGGGCTGGATCGTTTCCCTCTTCACGCAAAAATTCTAGCACGCCTGTCCCTGCGGCCAGTTTTTTCTGCCGCACCGACTGCCCTTCACACTGAAATCCCGGGGCCTTCCGATGCGTATTATGGAGTGGGGAGAATCTTGGAATGTCAGGCCGCAGTCAGTTCGTTCAACTTGCCACAAAATTCGGAATGCTTATCGGAGCAGTCCTTGTCGTCACCGTTTTGCTCGCTGCCATGCCCGGCCACCATGCACCCGATACGCAAACTCAGGAATCGCCGCCGCAATCTTCCACTATGCAGTCACAGCGACAGCAGCAAGGCATGGATCCCAACATGCCCGGGATGGACATGGATGACGCGAAGACCAACGAGGCCCACGCGGTTCACGACATGACGCCCGGCGAGCATGCGCACAACGCACACATACACATGACCTCGCCGCGCCCGGAAACTCGCGAAGACGCCGCGCGCGCCAAGGAAATCGTGGACCAGCTCCGCAATGGAATCGCCAAATACAAGGACTATCACGTGGCGCTGGCCGACGGTTACAAGATTTTCCTTCCCAATCTTCCGCAGCCCGAGTATCACTTCACGAATTACAGGAACGGCTTCCTTGAAGCGTTCACGTTCGATCCGGCGCGGCCTACTTCCCTGCTCTACAAGAAAACTTCCACGGGCTATGAACTGGCCGGCGCGATGTACACGATGCCCAAGCGGGCGACGGAAGAGCAGCTCAATAAACGCGTTCCGCTAAGCGTGGCGAGCTGGCACCTCCACACGAATCTCTGCATGCCGCCTGCGAATCAGCGGCGTGAAGCCGACTGGACCAAGTTCGGCCTGCGCGGCTCGATTGCCACCCAGGAAGCGTGCAATGCCGCCGGCGGCCGCTTCCATCCGATCATTTTTGGCTGGATGGTGCACGTGTACCCCTACGAAGAATCGACCGAAAAAATCTTCGCCATGCATCACCCCGACTGAGTCAGCACACCGAATCCACATTGTCATAAACCAAAACCACTGAGAAAGCCTCGGAAAGCGAAGCGGGTTCTAGAACGCCTAGCTGAATCTTCCTATTGGGGCAACCTCCTGGCGTCCAATTGCCTCTAGTACGGGTGCCGCGTATTATGGAACGTTCATGCTTACGGCCCGGCCGCATCTGTCTAATCGTACCGCTGCTCTTTTCCTCGCTCTCCTTGCGTTCTTCGCCGCACTGTGCCTGATTCCCGGCCTTCTTGAAGCCCAGCAGCCGCCGGAAACCCTTCCCCTGACCCAGGTTCGGCCCGGAATGCAGGGATATGCTTACACGATCTTTGCCGGGGACCAGATTGAGAAGTTCGACCTGGAAGTCATCGGCGTGCTGGACAATTTCCTCGGCCCCAAGCAGTCCATCATTCTGGTTCAACTGAAAGGGCCGAAGGTGGAGCACACGGGGGTCGTCGCCGGCATGAGCGGGAGCCCGGTGTACCTTGACGGCAAGCTCGCAGGAGCCCTCTCGTTGAAGCTGGGCATCTTCACCAAAGAGCCTATCGCCGGAGTGACTCCGATTCAGGACGTTTTGAATCCTCCACCGTCGGCCGCCGCGGAGATTCCCTCGCAACAGTTCGGAGTTTCAGCTTCAGCATCTGTGGGCGCGATGCTTCCCACCGGCTCGGCGCTGGAGCCGATCGAGACGCCGCTGGTCTTCTCCGGCTTTCATCCTGCCACGCTCCAACAGTTCGCGAGCCAGATTCAGGGCTACGGCCTCGTGGCCACGCAAGGGGGTACCACGGCTCCCAGCCCACAGGACGGTCATCTGGTGGCGGGTGACATGGCGGGCATGGTTCTGGTACAAGGAGACGCGTCGATCAATTCCGCGTGTACTGTAACCGCGGTCGAGGCGGACCGCGTGTTCCTTTGCGGCCATCCGTTCTTGAATCTTGGCGACGTGCAACTTCCCATGGCGCGGAGCCGGGTGGTCATGACGCTTTCCTCGGATCTTGCCTCAACGAAAATCGTCAACGTCGCAGGCTCCATTGGCACGATTACCAGCGACCATCTGACAGCGGTGACGGGGAAGCTCGGCGCGCCTCCCACGATGATTCCACTGGATCTGTCCCTGAAGGCATCGAACTCGGAAAAAAAACTGCACTTTGAGATCGTCAACCATCCGAAACTCACGCCGCTGCTTGTGGCGCTAACGACGTTCAATGGCTTAACACAAAACCCGGTCTACGGTGAAAGCACCACGCTGCACCTTACGGGTGAAATTCGATTGCAAGGGCATCCGGCCGTGGAGATCGAAAACACCTTCGCGCCCGGCGATACGCTTTCGCCCGACGGTTTTCCCATTGCCCTCACAATGCAAAATGTTTTTTCGCGGCTGTTCTCCAATACGTTTGAGCCAGCGAAAGTCGAAGGTATTTCGTTGCATGTGGAAAGTGTTCCGGGCCGAAAATCATTCACGATTGAAAGCGCGTGGCTGGAAAAGGGGGAAGCCGCTCCGGGTGAGACTCTGCGCGTTCGCGTTCTTGTTCGACCTTACCGCGGCCCGCCCCAGATTGAAGAAACGACGGTTCGGGTTCCCGAGCAGGCAACGAGAGGAACCACTCTTCGCGTCCTTGTCAGCGACAGCGACCTGCTGAACCGCGCTTCGCGTGGCTTCGCTTTTGCCGGCGTTGGAGCCGGTCCTGCGGGCCTGGACCAACTGATCTCGCTGCTAAATCGCGAGCGGCGCAATGACCGGCTTTACGTGGGACTCTTTCTTCCGGCGCCAACGCTTCTTTGGGACGACAAGGAACTACCCAACATTCCCCTTTCGCAAATCAATATCGTAGACGGCCGTCCGGCTCCGGGCAGCGTGCAGGTGCTTCGCGAGTCGCTCGCTAGTGAAGCTTCCATCCCGCTTGGAGGCCCCGTCTCGGGCGTTATCTCGCTCAATCTACAAATCCGGTGAACAGAATGCTCACGACCAGCCCTCAGCACCGCCAGAATATTGTGTCGACTCGCCGCTCTGGATTCTTGACCCGGCGGCAAGTTGTTCTCTTCTCTTTTTCCCTAGTTCTTTTTCTCCTTTCTTCTTCCGCTCTTCTTTCGGAACACACTCGCCGGTGGCGGCAATCCACGTACGAGGAATTTCTGAAAGGCACGGCGCATGGCGTTGCAGTGCGAAGTGATGGCCGGCTCGAGCTTGCTCCCAAATTCACTTTGCTCGCGGACGCCGATGCTTCTTATCTCTGGTCTGTGCGCCTCGACCCTAAAGGCACGCTATACGCGGCAGGCGGTTCCCCCGGAAAAGTATTTCGGTTTGACTCGAACGCCAAGCCTTCGGTCGTATTCGACTCTACTGACCTTTCAGCGCAGGCCATCGCCTTTGATTCAAAAGGCACACTCTATGTGGGCACTTCTCCGGACGGCAAGGTGTACAAGGTTTCGGCTTCCGGCCAGAAGTCCGTATTTTTCGATCCGAAGACAAAATACATTTGGGACATGGCGTTCGGCCCCGATGGCACGCTGTACGTTGCCACAGGGGATAAAGGACAGCTTTTCGCCGTTGCCCCTGACGGCAAGGGCGAACTGTTTTATTCCAGCGACGAAGCCCACATTCGCGTCCTCGCATTCGATGCGAACAAAAATCTCATCGCCGGGACCGAGCCGAGCGGGCGCATCCTGCGCATCTCCCGCGCTGCGGCACAAGGTGGCGGCAAAAACACAAAGTCCGGCACATCCGCCGCCGAAGGATTCGTGCTTTACGAAACTTCAAAGCGTGAAGTCACTTCACTCGCCGTCTCCTCGGATGGAAGCATCTACGCTTCCGCGATTGGCGAAAAGCAACGCACCGGCGGTGGCGCTCCCACAACGGTCATAGCCACGCCGCAAGGAACCACCACCATTACGACCGGCGTGAACCCCCTAACCCAGGCGCAAGGGCAGATTCAGGCGCCTTTCCTTCAGTTCCCTTCCCTCGTTTCCAGCAGCATTTATCGCATTAGTCCGGACGGCGCTCCGGAGGAGCTTTGGACTTCACGGGAAGAGTCCGTATATGCCCTTGGCCTTGCCTCCGATGGGCGCCTTCTTGCCGGTACGGGGAACAACGGCGCGCTGCTCGCAATTGACGGCCGCGGCGTTTTTGCTCAACTCGCCAAAGCGGGCTCTTCGCAAATCACCGGAATCGTTGGAAACAGCTCGGGGAAAGTCTTTCTGTGTACCTCGAATCCGGGAAAAGTCTTTTCACTTGGGCCGGAATATGAAGCCGAAGGCACGTACGAGTCGCGCTCTTTCGACGCACAATTGTTTTCGCAATGGGGACGCATCGAGTGGTGGAGTCCTCCGGCCGCCACCTCGCCGAAACCGGGTTCGGGGTCGAGCGCGGCGCACGGAAATGACCCGCGTGTTGAGTTTTTCGTTCGCAGCGGGAATACGGACGATCCCGGCAAGGAATGGTCCCGCTGGTTTGGCCCGTACACCAAATCCAGCGCCGCCACGGAAGCGCCTTCCGCACGCTTTGTGCAATGGAAGGCGGTGATTCACGATGGGCGCCCCGGAGATGGCATCGATTGGGTCAGCCTGGCGTACCTTCCACGCAACGTCGCTCCGGTGATTGATGGAATCGCTATTCAGGAGCCCGGTGTGCGCGCGCAGAGCCAGCCTGCGGTCTCGTCCAACCAACCTACCCCGGTAACATTGAAAATGCCGACGGCGCCTACGGCAACCGGCGCAACCATCACGCAAAGCTCATCTTCGAGCCGATTCGAACAGCCGCCGCAGGGGGTCATGCAAAAGGGCTACCAAACGGTACTTTGGACTGCGCACGACGACAACGAAGATGAATTACAATATGCCGTCTACTTTCGTGGAGAAAATGAAAAAGAGTGGAAGCTGTTGAAGGACAAATTAGACCAAAGGTTTTATTCCTTCGATACAACGGCCCTTGCCGACGGCGCGTATTACCTGAAAATCGTTGCCACCGATGCGCCTTCAAATCCGCCGGCGGCCGCGCTCACAACGGAACGCGAGAGCGAGCGCTTTGAAGTGGACAATACGCCGCCCGTCGTCGAGGATCTACGCGCTGGGCCTGCTTCCGGGAAAATGAGCGGAGGCCATCCTGCATCGTTCACGGCGCGCGACGCTACTTCCGCCATTGACCACGCACAATATAGCGTTGATGGCGGCGAGTGGATTCTGGTCTCGCCCAGCAACGGCATCAGTGATGCTCCGGTGGAACACTACGATTTTGGGATCTCCGCGGCATCTCCTGGTGAGCACACGCTTGCCGTCCGTGTCTACGACCGTTTCGAAAATGTCGGCACGGCTAAAATTACTTTCAACGTTCCTGCGTCCAAGCCCTAATTCTCCGAGGTTTGCATGAAACGAAGCAGTTTTCTGCGCGTCGTTTTTCTCGCAGGATTTCTGACACTCCTCTGTCCTTCGCAACAATTGCGTGCAGACAACGGTTACGAGGGATGGTTGCGCTATGCCCCATTGAAAGAAAAAGAACGCGAGAAGTTCGGGGCGTTCCCGTCCACTTTAGTCGTGGGGAATGATTCGCCTCTGCTGCAAGCCTCTCAGAAAGAATTAATCCGGGGCCTTCGAGGAATGCTGGGGCGCGACCTTACCATCGAGAAAGAGTTGCCGAATG
>WNEX01002255.1_pt1 | contig 10650 bp, 8 predicted proteins | sample 5399841 | NCBI WGS metagenome assembly WNEX01 (sample SAMN13153337, study PRJNA577476) | soil metagenome | isolation source: 40 cm grassland meadow soil 2 days after 1st rain plot 5 | place: USA:California | collected 2015-09-18 | reverse complement strand
GCGGTGAGCTGTACGGTCTGGCTGAATTGCACGTTGCGGTCGTCGTCGCCGTGAATCAGCAGGACCGGCGAGCGCCAATCCTTCACATACGCGATCGGCGAAGACTCGTAGGCGAGCTTGGCCGCTTCGGCCTGCTTGATCGGGTCGTAGCTCGGGACCCAGTTCTGGATTTCGATGTTCCAGTCGTGCACGCCGTGCAGGTCGACGCCTGCGGCGAACAGGTCGGACGCGCGCGCCAGCCCCAGCGCCGTGAGAAACCCGCCGTACGAGCCGCCCCACAGACCGATCCGCTTGGGGTCCACGTCCGGCCGGCCGCGCAGGTACAATCCCGCGCCGAGCACGTCGTTGAACTCGCTCGCCCCCTGAGCGCCGTAGTGTAGCGCTTCCCGGAACTCCATCCCGTAGGCGATGCCACTGCGGTAGTTGACGGACAGCACCACGTAGCCCCGGCTCGCGAGGTACTGATTCAGGGCGTAGGCATTGCGATAGTAATAGAAGTAGTGCCAGCCGAGCAGCATCTGGCGCCGTGAGCCTCCGTGGAAGAACACCACGGCGGGGCGGCGCTCCCCCTCCCCGGGCTTGACCCCGCGCGGCAGGAACAGCTGGGCGTGGATCGTCATGCCGTCGGCGGCGGGGAAGAGCACCGGCTGCGGGTCCACCAGGGCGGCCTCGGGAAACTGCGGCGGGATCGCGCCCGGGGCGAGATCGCGAGGCGCGCCCCCGCTCATGCCGACCAGTACGGGCCGCGGCGGCGTCCGGGTACCTGCCCGGATGAAGGCGACCGCCTGTCCGTCCGCCGTCACGACCGGCGTCCACTCGAGATCGGTACCGCGGGTCAACGCGACCGGCGGGCCTCCCGTCACCGCCACCTTCCAGATGTGGCGCCGCTCGATGTCATCCTGATTCGAGCTGAACACGACCGTCGCGCCGTCCGGGCTCACGACCACGTGCTCGACCTCGAACGCGCCCGGCGTGAGCGGCGTGGCCCGACCGCCGCTCACCGGAACCGCGTACAGGTGCGTCCAACCGTCCTTCTCCCACGGGAACACGAGGCGGTCAGCGCCTCCCCACACGATCTGATTCTGGGCGACGATCTCCCGGAACACGCTGCCCCGGCCGGTGTCGGCGACCCACACCTGTCGGCCCGCGCCGCTCGCGAGGTCCGCCACGCGGATCGACCACGGCTGGCCGGCGCGCCGGGGCGTGAACGGTAGGCCGTCCGCACCCGCCGGAATACGCAGGAACGCGATGCGCCGGCCGTCGGGCGACCAGGCGGGCTCCCCGTCCGCGTCGACGCTCGCGTCGAGAAAGCGCAGCGACTTGGTCGCCACGTCGTACACCGCGATGAACGCGTGGTCGTCCCGGTCGCTCACGAACGCGAGCGTCGCGCCGTCGGGCGACCAGCGGAGCGAGCGTGCCGACCCGCGCGCGTGGATCAGCTGTTCGCCCTGCCCCGACGTGTCGCCGAGCGAGGTCCACCACACCTGGCCGTGGCGCACGAACGCCACGCGGTCGCCCTTGGGCGATACCGCCGGCGCGTGTCCCTCGCTCAGGCGTCGTGGCGTCCCGCCGGTCGCCGCCACGAGCCACACCGCCTGCTCGACGCCAGTGACGAGGCTATGCGGGTTCGGGTATTCGCCCTTGCCGTTTGGCCCGCCGCCCCGCACGTACACGATCGCGCGACCATCGGGGGCCCAGCGCAGGTCGGTGAGCTCCTGACCGTCGTCCTCCGCGTAGCTCGTGACCGCCTTCCCCCGGTAGTCGGGCGGCGCCGCCACCCAGATGTTGCGCGCCCCGCGCGCATTGAACACCCAGGCGACCGCGCCGCCGCGAGGCGCGGCGACGAGCTCGTCGGGGAACGGCGGGCTCATCACTTGATCGAGGGTGAACGACGCCTGCTGCGCGGCGAGGGCGGCCGGAGCGAGAACGATGAGAGCGGTGAGGCCGAGACGACGGGTAAGATTGGTCATGGCGGGAAGGTATCATTCACCCCGGGCTTGCGCCCGGGGCCAGTAGAGACTCCTCCCGATTTCCGCGGGCTTGCGCCCGGGGTCGGGACAGAGTCTCGCGCCTTCGATATCCCGGGCTTGCGCCCGGGGTCAGTGGGGATCTCTCCCCGGGGCGACCACCCTTCTCCGTGAACCCCGGGCTCGCGCCCGGGGTGAGTTAAAGCCCCCACCCTCGGAGACACTCTCCTTCTCGTAAACCCCGGGCTTGCGCCCGGGGTCAGTTAAAGCATTCGGTTATGCCCCGACTTCTTAGGGATTAGGTCCGGGTGGCGTTGGAATTGATCGGCGACGTATCGGGTCACCCCAGGAAGGTCGCGCTTGTGAATCGTGGTCACGAAGTAACCCCGCGCCCAGCGGACGGCACCGGGGACCCGCCGATTGGCGCGGGTCGCGGCCACTGATTTCGCGAGACGGACGAAGTCACTCAGGCGGATGTCGGGTCGGAAGCTGACCACGACGTGTACGTGATCCGCCAAGACGGCGCTCCGGAGTACCCGCACGCCGCTGGCCTGGCACGCGCTCGTTACCGCACTCTCGACATCGCTCGCGGCAGCCGCATCGAGGCACCCGACTCGCTTCCACGTGTGCCAGGTGATGTGAGCATACATCTGATAGGCGTGGTGGTTGGACATCTGATAGGCGTGGTGGTTGGACATCGCCTTTTGACTGACCCCGGGCGCAAGCCCGGGGATTCAGGGAACAAGAGCAGCCGGCGGGTAACTGACCCCGGGCGCAAGCCCGGGGATTCAAGGACCATATCGGCCCCGTTTGTAGTGACCCCGGGCGCAAGCCAGGGATTCAGGGGACAAGAGGAGCCGGCTGCTAACTGACCCCGGGCGCAACCCCGGGGTTCACGGGAGGCGGATAAGTTGCTGATCAGGTGGGGATCAAGTTGCCGATGAGCTGCCGATCAGCGGCACCGAAATGCTGCGAGAGGAAACGTTCCGTTGCGTGAGCCCGGTCGTCTCGAGACACCGATCGTCAGTTGAATCGCGTGGTCCGCCACAACAGGATCCCGGTGCCGCCGAGCAGGGCGAGCATCGCGAGCGTGAGGCCTGCGACCCAGGCCCAGCCGAGCCGCAGGTCGGGAACCCGGGCGACGAGTCCCAGTGCGACGAACACGGCCGTGGCACCAGTCACGAGCGCCCAGTCGAGCCAGGTCCGCCGCCGCGCCGGACCGCCGGTGCTCTCACCCGCGAGCCCGGCGCGCACCACGGCGGGGTCGATGCCGTAGCGCTGCCCCTCGCGCGCCGCGGCCTCCTGCCAGCGCCGGTGCTCGGGACCGGTGGCGGAGGCGAGCGCGATGAGCGCGGCGCCGAGCGCCATCAGGAGCGAGCCGCCGATCACCTGTGCATACGTGGCCCGCGCGCCGCCGTGCAGCTCCCCGAACACGAGCAGGCCCCACACCAGCCCCCACAGCTGGTTCGTATTCGACAGCGGGATGCCGCGGCTGATACCCACATACTTGGCGGCGTACTGCTGGAACAGGTCCCCCACGACCCACACGAAGCCGCCCAGCAGCAGCCAGAACAGCACGTCGCGGGCGCCGCTCAGCTCGGCGACGAGTGGGGCCAGGCCGCCGCGATCGGCGAGCGCGAGCGCCGACATCATAGCGAGCTCGCCGACCGTGAAGAACGTGACGAACGCGAGCGGATTCATGCCCGTGAGGTATGCCTTGCGGTAGGGGATGTACATGGTGCCCCACAACGCCCCCGCCGCGAGGGCCGCCGCAACGCCCCGCGCGGCGTGTCCGGCGGGCGCCTGCGCCGCCGACGCGACCGCGAGCAGGGTGGCGCCGGCACACATCACCGCCGCGCCGCCCAGCACGGCCGCCACGCGGGACCAGCCCGCTCCCCGCAGCTCGTTGAAGAACACGGCGCCCCACAGGATGCCGAGCAGGCTGTTGGCGTTCCACAGCGGAAACGCGACGCTCAGGCCGATGTCCTTGATCGCGTAAATGGTGAGCGTGTTGGCGACGGCCCACAGGCAGCCGGCGAGCACGGCCCAGACCACGAGATGCGGCGCCTGCCGCACATCGGCCCCGATCGCGGTCGTGCCCCGCAGCAGCGCCGGGAGACTCCAGCGCGCCAGGAACACGCCCACTACCATCGCGAGCGAGATCACGACGGGCGAGAGACCGAGCACCACCATCTTGGTGGGCGCTTCGGCGGCGCCGAGCCAGGCGCCGGCGGTGAAGCCGCTGGCCACGCCGGCGAGCTGCAGGCCGCGCAGGCGCGCCGGGTCGAGGGCGGCGGGGGCTACCGGATCCATATGAGTACCAGCAGGCCGCCGAACAGCACGGCGACCGGCACCCAGAACTGAGCGTCGCGCAGCATGACGGCGAAGCGACCGGTCATAGCGGCTCCTCGGCGTAGTGGCAGGCGGCGAGCTGGCCGGGCGCGACCTCGCGCAGGGCGGGCGGCTCCGTGCGACAGCGCCCGTCCTTCTTGGGGTGCGGGCAGCGAGGGTGAAACGGGCATCCCGCCGGCGGGTGTGCCGGCGAGGGCACTTCGCCGGTGAGGACGATCCGCGGTCGTTGCGCTTTCGGATCGGGCACGGGCACGGCGGAGAGGAGCGACGCGGTGTAGGGGTGGCGGGGCGCGGCGTACAGGGCCGCAGCTGGAGCCCGTTCCACGATCTTGCCCAGATACATCACCGCCACGTGATCGGCGACGTGCTTCACCACCGCGAGGTCGTGGGCGATGAAGAGATACGTGAGGCGCCGTCGCTGCTGCAGGTCGGCGAGCAGGTTCAGGACCTGGGCCTGGACCGACACGTCGAGGGCACTCACGGGCTCGTCGAGCACCAGGAACTGCGGCTCGACCGAGAGGGCGCGGGCGATGCCCACACGCTGGCGCTGCCCCCCCGACAGCTCGTGCGCATAGCTCCTGGCGAAGCCCGGGTCGAGCCCGACTTCCTGGAGCAGCGCGGCGATGCGGCGCTCGGCGTCGGCTCCGGTGGCGAGGCGGTGGATCGCGAGCGGCTCCGCCAGGGTCTGGCGCACCGTCAGGCGCGGATTGAGCGACCCGTAGGGATCCTGAAACACGATCTGCATGCGCCGCCGCAGCGCGCGCAGCTCGCGCCCCCCGAGCGTCAGCACGTTCAGGCCGTCGATCACCACCCGGCCCGCGTCGGGCTCGATCAACCGGAGGATGCTCCGTCCCACCGTGGATTTTCCGCAACCCGATTCACCCACCAGGCCGAGCGTCTGGCCGGACATGATCGCGAACGAGACGTCGTCCACGGCTCGGACCGCGGCGCGCGGGCGTCCCATCCCGAAGTAGCCGCGCTCGCCGGGAAAGTGCTTGACCAGCCCCTGCACGTCGACGAGCGCGGTGGCGGACGACGTCACGGAACCGGGCGCGCCGTGCGGCGTTGCGGCTCCGTGAGGAGCCAGCAGCGCACCGAGTGGATGCCGGGCTCGCCGGTACTCGCATCGAGCAGCGGCGGCTCCTCGTCGCGGCAGCGATCCCAGGCGTACGGGCAGCGCGGGTGAAAGCGGCAGCCGCCGGGCCAGTCGCTGGCGGCGGGCACCTGACCCGGAATGGCGTGCAGCCGACCGCGGGCGCGCGCCGGGGATGCGTCGAGCCGGGGCACCGACGCCAGCAGGCCGTCGGTATACGGATGGAGCGGGCGTGCGAACAGGTCCGGCGTGGGAGCCTGCTCCACCACCTGGCCGGCGTACATCACCACGACCCGGTCCGCGCTCCCCGCCACCACGCCGAGGTCGTGGGTAATGAGCATGACCGCCATGCCGAGCTCAGCCTGCAGCCGCTCCAGCAGCTCGAGGATCTGCGCCTGAATGGTGACGTCGAGCGCGGTGGTCGGCTCGTCGGCAATGAGCACCTTGGGGTGGCACACGAGGGCCATCGCGATCATCACGCGCTGCCGCATGCCGCCGCTCATCTGGTGGGGATAGTGATCGACTCGCTGCGCCGGGTCGGGAATGCCCACGAGCTTGAGCATCTCGATCGCGCGGGCCCGCGCCGCGCGGCGCGACAGGCGCTGGTGCACGATCGCCGCCTCGGCGATCTGGTCGCCCACCGTGAACACCGGGTTGAGCGACGTCATCGGCTCCTGGAAGATCATGGCGATCTGATTGCCGCGAATGGCGCGCAGCTCACGAGGAGGGAGCGTGAGCAGGTTGCGTCCCGCGAACTCGATGAAGCTCCCGGGCCGGATGTGCCCCGGAGGCTCGGGGATGAGCCGCAACACCGACAAGGAGGTGACGGTCTTCCCGCACCCCGATTCCCCCACGAGGCCGAGGGTCTCGCCCGGGTAGAGGTCGAACGAGACGCCGTCAACGGCGCGGGCCGTGCCGCTCCCGTGCTCGGTGACGAAGTAGGTCTTCAGGTCCCGCACGCGGAGCAGCGGCTCGGTCACGCGACCTCCTTGCGGGGATCGAGCGCGTCGCGCAGCGCGTCGCCCACCGCGTTCAAGGCCATGACGACGAGCGAGATGGCGAGCCCCGGGAAGGTGGCGCACCACGGCGCCACGGCCATCTTCTGCCAGCAGTCGGCAATCATGTTGCCCCAGCTGGGTGCGGGGGAGGGGACGCCCATGCCGAGAAACGACAGCCCGGCCTCGAGCAGCATCACGTTGCCGATGCCGAGCGCCGCGGACACGATGATCGGGGCTGCGGCGTTGGGCAGGACGTGACGGAAGATCACGCGCGCCGGCTCGGCCCCCAGCGCCCGCGCGGCCGCGACGAACTCACGCTCCCGGACGCTCAACACTTCGGCGCGCACCAGTCGGCTGGTGCCGAACCACCCGGTCAGCCCGATGAGCAGCACCAGCACCGCCAGCGGCACGTGCTCCCACAGGGCCACGACCATCAGCAGCATGAACATCCGCGGCATGGCGAGCCCGACGTCCACGAGCCGCATCAGCGTCGCGTCCACCCAGCGGCGGAAGTAGCCCGCCACGCCGCCCACGACGACTCCGGTGGTCACCGCGACGAGCATCGCGAGCGCTCCGATGCCGAGCGAAATGCGCGCCCCATAGACGAGCCGGCTCCACACGTCCCGCCCGAACGGGTCGGTGCCGAGCGGGTTTTGCTCCGATGGCGCGTGGTTGGCGAGCCGGGTGATGTCGATCTGGAAGTACGGCCGGTAGGGTGTGACGAGCGGCGCGGCGAGCGCCACGGTCACGAAGAAGGCGAGCACGAACAGCGCCGGGGCGGCGGTCGGGTGTCGGAAGAAGCGCCGACCCGTGGGACCAGTCGCCGCTCGACGCCGGATCTCGGCGACCAGGACCAGGGCCAGTACGGCTGCGCCGCCGACCGCGAGCCAGTTCCAGACGGTCACGACGCGCGCACGCGGATGCGCGGATCGGCCACGCCGTACAGCGCGTCGGCCAGGAGATTGCCGAGCACGACCATCACGCTGGCGACGAGCGCCGCCGCGGTGACGATGGGGTAATCGCGCTGCAGAATCGCGGTCACGGCCAGGCGTCCCATGCCCGGCCACGCGAACACCGTCTCGACCAGCACCGCGCCGGTGAGCAGGAAGGGGAACGACAGTCCGAACAGCGTGACGAGCGGGAGCAGGGCGTTGCGGAGGGCGTGCACCATGAGCACGCGTCGCTCCGGCAGTCCCTTGGCGCGCGCGGTACGGACGTAGTCCTGCCGGATCACCTCGAGGAGGGCGGCGCGCTGGTAGCGCGCCGTGGCCGCCGCGCCCACCAGGCCGAGCGTCACGGCGGGGAGCGTGAGGTGCCAGAGAAAGTCGCCGAAGCACAGGAGCGAATCCACGCGGGGGCAGCGCACCAGGTCGCGCGGGCCCCCCACCGGAAACCAGTGCAGTCGTTCGCCGAACACCAGCAGCAGCACGAGTCCCAGCCAGAACGTGGGCATCGAGTTCACGAACAGGGCGGCGTTCCCCAGGGCGATGTCGCCGAAACGGCGCTCGCGGGCGGCCTGGTAAATGCCGAGCGCGAGACCGAGCGCAAAATCGAGCATCAGCGCGGTGAGCGCGAGGGTGAAGGTATTCGGCAGCGCCTCGGCGAGCGCGTCGGCCACGGGGCGGTGCAGCGCGAGCGACTCGCCCAGATCGCCGCGCAGCAGGGCCGTCAGGTACTTCACATACTGGATCCAGATCGGTTGGTCGAGGCCGAACCGCCGGGTCAGATCCAGGCACACCTCGGGAGACACCGGCCGACCGTCGGGCTGCCCACAGGGAGAACCGTGGGCGAGGTGAACAATGATGAAGGTGAGCGTGACGACCGCCCAGACGATGGCGATCGAGGCGGCGAGACGCCGCACCAACCACGCCGCCACCTAGCGCTCCACGCGGTCTCGATCCGTCAGGCGATCAGCCGGGATGCGCCACGTGCGGACCAGGGCGAGCCACGAGTCCGGCCGGATCCGCACGTCCGCCACGCGTTTGTGCACGGCCGCGACGTTTTCGGTGGCGAACAGAAAAACGGCCGGCGCGTCCTGGTTCAGGGTCTCGATCGCGGCGCGCCACGTGCGCCTGGCCTCGTCCCGGCTCAGGACCGACGTGACGGCACGGTCTGCCAGCCGCTCGAACACGGGGTTCTCATAGCGCCCGTAGTTGGAGCGCCCGAACCCCGCCCGCGTCCAGGTCTGGGGGATACCGGACGACGGCGTCGGGTCGGTGTTCCACACGGCGATGAGCGCATCGAACCGGCCGGCATGGGCCCGCTCACTGAATACGCTGAAGTCGACCTCGTCGAGCTGGACGTCGATTCCCATGGTGCGAAACTGCTCCTGCAGGAGTCGCGCGTACTGGCGGCGCACGGCACTGGTGGTCGGGACGAGCAGCCGGAAGGCGAGCGGATGACCCTCGCGATCGCGGATGCCGTCGCCGTCCCGACATGGGACCCGGCGGGACCTTGGCCATGTCGCCGAACACGTTGTGCAACAGGTTGCCGCGATCGACGGCCATCGCCAGGGCGCGCCGCAGCTCACGGTCGCCGAACAGCGGGTGCGGCTTGGTGGTGTCGCCGGGCGCGACGAGGTTGAATCCCAGGTAACCGTAGGCCGCGCCCTTGTAGGGGTAGATCGCGAGCTGGGTGTCGGCCCGCGCCCGGTCCCGGTTGTCGGGTGTGACCAAGACTTCCACGGCGTCGGCATCGCCCGCGATCAGCTGAGTCACGGCGACCTGCTGATCCGGCGTGAAGCGCCAGATCAGACGCCGGATGTGGGGGCGGCCGAGAAAAAACGTGGAATCGGCGGCGAGCTCGAGGCTCTCGCCCGCCCGCCACGCGACGAAGCGGTACGGTCCGTCGCCCACCGGGGCGCGCCCGAACGCGGTGCTGCGCCACTGGCTGCGCGGCACCTCGCGCAGCAGATGGGACGGCATGATGCGCATGTGGTACACCGCGTCGTAGAACATCTCCGGATAGCGCTGCCGAAACCGGAACACGACCGTGAGCGAGTCGCGCGTCGTGACCGCGGAGATCTGTCGCAGGGACGGCCGGTAGGGGGAGCTCACGAGCGAGTCCGTGTAGATGTCGTACGTGAACGCGACGTCCGCCGCGGTGACCCTGCGCCCGTCCTGCCAGCGGGCGCGTGGATCGAGGTGAAACACGAGCGTGGTGGGCGTGTCCCATTCCCAGCGCTCGGCGAGCAGCGGCTGGAAGTCCTCGTCGCCGATCGTGTTGCCCGACGGCCCGAGGTCGGCGAGCTTCAAGAAGAGTTGCTCGGTCACCTCCCGCGTGCTCGAGAACTCGCTCACCGGCGGGAGCAAAATGTCCGGCTCCCCCGCGGTCGCGATGACGAGGGTGCCGCAGTAGTCGCCCGCGCAGCCGCCCTTGCGGCCGCATGCGCCGACGAGCAGCAGGCCCGCTAACGCCGCGGCGGCGGTCAGCCGGGAGGACGGTCGGGTGGTCGCCATGGCGCCCTAAGATTCCACGGGCTCGTCAGCGACGCCAGGTCCAGGCGGGGTCGGAAAACCAGGCGATGGAGGTTGGTGGAGGTTGGTGGAGGTTGGGGGAGGTGACCCCGGTGTCCCACGTCGCTACGATGGCGTCGGCAACCTCTTCCCACGTGATTCGACGTCCCAACTCCTCCGAAAGCGTGGTTGCCGCGCTTGCGGCTTGAGGCTCGCGGGTGACGGCCGCAATGACGTCTTGCGATCCGTCGAGCAGGATTGATCCGTGTTGCAGGAACGCCCCACCCCGGCGCATCTGGGCGGAGCCGACCAGCTTGCGCGTGCGGAGGAGAACTTCGCCGCCGACGGGCTGGGAGAAGCAGGCGGACGGGGGGACGGGCGGTCGGGCGGTCGGCCGGTCGGGCGCGAGCGCGACGTCGGCGCCCAGGAGTCGCAGCGCCGTCAGGAGTCGCTGATGGATCGCCCGGTACGCCTGCCGCAACGAGCCGAACGCCGCGATCGGGGCGGCGACCGCGTAGGTCAGCTCGTGCTCGTGCCACACGGCGCCGCCACCCGTAGGCCGTCGCACGACGTCGATGCCGAGTCGCGGGATGGCCGCGCGGTCATAGCCGCCCGCGGCCTCGTTGCGGCCGAGCGAGAGGCACGGCGGGTCGAACCGGTAGAGCCGCAGGAACGCCTCGCCCATCCGGTCGGCGCGCTCCAGGAGTGCCACGTCGACGGCCATGTTCTCGGGGCCCGAGCGCCCCTGCGGCTCGAGCAGCAGCTGCCACCGACCGCCGGTCGAG
>WNEX01001589.1_pt1 | contig 10658 bp, 9 predicted proteins | sample 5399841 | NCBI WGS metagenome assembly WNEX01 (sample SAMN13153337, study PRJNA577476) | soil metagenome | isolation source: 40 cm grassland meadow soil 2 days after 1st rain plot 5 | place: USA:California | collected 2015-09-18 | reverse complement strand
GCGGCGCGCGGGACGCGCGCCGGGAGTTGGTCGCCGCAGGAGGGAGGAGCGAGCAGCCATCTGGCAGCGCGGCTGCCGCCGCGCTCCCCCGGATCGTTCGCCGCAGCCGGCATGATTACTCGGACAGCCTCCTAGGCGCGGTACGTGTACCGTCCGCCGGCGCGGTCCTTGTTGAGCTTCTGGTGGAGATGGAGGCCCTCGAGCACGAACTCGATGGCCGCGGCCATGAGGCCCGGGCTCTCGAAGGGGCCGAGCTGCGCCACGGCCTCGCGGAGCCCGGGGATCTGGCGGATGCCCTCGAGGTACTCCTCGGCGCGCATGCGGTCGGAGACCTCCACGCCCCAGCCCGCCTCGAAGTGCTCGGTCACCTTCTTCAGCCCCTCGACCTTCAAGTACTTGTCCCACACCTTGAGCACGGCGCGGTTGATGAGCCGATCGATCAGGTCGTTCTCGCGCTTGTCCTCGCCCACGTACTCGAGCTCGATCTTGCCGGCGGTGGAGGCGAGGACGGAGTGGAGGTCGGTCAGGCGCGGCACGATCTCGCGCTCGCTCAGGCGGACGGAGCGCTTCTCGGCGTTGGAGAGCAGGCTCTCGTAGTTGTTGATGGTGACGCGCACGCTCACGCCCGAGGACTGGTTGATCTCGTTCGAGCCGCGCGCCTCGAAGGTCAGGTGCGCGACGATCTCCTTCATGAAGTCGGGAATGCGCACCGCCGCCGCCTCGCGCTCGAAGACCGGCATCTCCTGCTCCATGATCGCGATCTCGTCCTCGATCGTGCGCGGGTAGTGGGTGCGGATCTGGACGTCGAAGCGGTCCTTCAGCGGGGTGATGATGCGCCCGCGGCTGGTGTAGTCCTCCGGGTTCGCGCTCGCCACGATGACGACGTCCAGCGGCAAGCGGATCTTGTAGCCTTTGATCTGGACGTCCTTCTCCTCCATCAGGTTGAAGAGGCCGACCTGGACCTTCTCGGTCAGGTCGGGGAGCTCGTTGATGGCGAAGATGCCGCGGTTCGTCCGCGGGATGAGGCCGTAGTGGATGGTCTCCTCGTCGGCCAGGTAGCGGCCCTCGGCCACCTTGATCGGGTCGATCTCGCCCACCAGGTCGGCCATCGAGACGTCGGGGGTGGCGAGCTTCTCGCCGTAGCGCTCGTCGGGCCCGATCCACGCGATCGCGAGCGCCTCGCCCTCGGCGGCCAGGCGCCGTTTGCACTCGCGGCAGATGGGCGCGAACGGGTTGTCGCTGATCGGGCAGGCGGCGATCACCGGCACGAGCGGGTCGAGGAGCGAGGTCAGGCCGCGGATGACCCGGCTCTTCGCCTGCCCGCGCTCGCCCAGGAACACCATGTGGTGCCCGGCGAGCACGGCGTTCTCGATCTCGGGGATGACGGTGTCGTCGAAGCCGATGATGCCGGGGAGGATGCGCTCCGCACGCCCGAGACGGGCGAGGAGGTTCTTTCGCATCTCCTCGCGGACCGGGAGCACCCGGTATCCCGCAGCCCTGAGCTCCCCCAACGTTCGCGACGTTCCGGCATCGGGCACAAGCGAGTCCCCCGTTCGAGAGAAGTGCACGCGATTATACGCACCGCCACGCGCGCGGCACAATCCACGCGCTCACGCGAGCCAGCCGAAGGCGGGTTTGAGACGGTCGTAGGTCGCCAGCAGGTGCTCCGGCATCACGCGCACGTCACCCACGGCCGGCATGAAGTTCGTGTCGCCCGCCCAGCGCGGCACGATGTGCCAGTGGAGATGGTCGCGGACGCCCGCGCCGGCGCACGTGCCGAGGTTCATGCCGAGGTTGAAGCCTTCGGGGTGAAGAGCGCTCTCGAGCGACGCGAGCGCGCGCCGGAGCGTCTCGGCCAGGTCGCCGTGCTCGGCCGCGGGGAGCGACGGCAGGTCGGCCCCGTGGCGGCGGGGCGCCACCATGAGATGCCCGTTCTGGTACGGGTAGCGGTTCAGCATGACCAGGCTATGCCCCGTCGTGCCGAGGACGAGGCGCTCGCGCGCGACACCCGAGAGCGCGGCACAGAAGATGCACTCCCGCTTCTCCTTGGCGGCGCCGATGTAGGTCATCCGCCAGGGCGCCCACAGGATCTCCATGCGGTCCTCCCGTGCTGGTCTGGGTGTACGAGCACTGCGGCTGGATGCCGCCGCAGGTCTGCACCGTCGGCGGCGGTTGATTCGGGCGCTCTCAGGCCTCGTCGGAGTCGGCGGCGGTCCACGCCTTGCCGTCGACGCGGAGCCGGAGCTCCTTCCCCACCTTGAAGAACGGCACCCGCTTGGCGTGCACGGAGACCAGCGCGCCCGTCTTGGGATTCCGCCCCTCGCGCGCCTGGCGGTGCTTCACGACGAAGCTGCCGAAGCCGCGGATCTCGATCCGCTCGCCGCGCGTGAGCGCCTGGCTCATGCTGTCGAAGACCGCGTTGACCATCACCTCGGCGTCGCGGCGCGAGAAGCGCGGGAAGAGCTTCAGCACCTCGTCGATCAGGTCGCGCTTGGTCATGCTCGGGCTCATTGGGGGGACGGCCCCCGGTAGAGGAAGAAGAGGCCGCCCGCCGTCTCGCGCGCCGCGGGCAGGAGCGTCTCGTCGACGAGTTGGAGGAGCCAGGGCAGCCGGCGCAGACGCACGCGCCACACGCGCGGCTCGCCCGGCTGCTTCGCCTCGCTCCACGCCTCCCGCGTCGCGGACTCGAGCCCGCCCAGCTGATCGACCAGGCCGGCGGCGAGCGCCTGGGTGCCCGAGAAGATGCGTCCGTCGGCGAGCGCGCGCACCTGCGCGGGCGTCATGTTGCGGCCGTGCGCCACCGCCTCGATGAACTGCCCGAGCACGTCGTCCACCATCCCCTGGAGAAGCGTGCGCTCCTCGGGGGTGAGCTTGCGCAGCGGGTGCCCGGTGTCCTTGTAGCGCCCGCTCTTCACCGTCTCCTCGGAGATGCCGAGCTTGTCGGCGAGCGGCGCGTAGTAGGGCACGCTCATGATGGCGCCGATCGAGCCCGTGATGGTGCCCGGATCGGCGAGGATCTTGTTGGCGGCCGAGGCGACGTAGTAGCCGCCCGAGGCGGCCACGCTGCCGAGCGAGGCGATCACGGGCTTGCGCTCGCGCACGCGTCCCACCTCGTCGTAGATCTCCTGCGAGGGGGCGACGGCGCCGCCGGGCGAGTCGATGCGCAGCACCACGGCGACGGTCGCCTCGCTGGTGCGGAAGCGCTCGAGCGCCTCGACCAGGTCGGCGGCGTCCTGGATCACGCCGCGCAGCTCGACCACGCCCACCACGTTGCCGAAGAGCGGGCGCTCGCCGAGGCCGCCCCCGAACACGGCGACCCCCGCCACCAGCGCCAGCGCCGCCAGCGTGACGACGGCCAGGATGGTGAACGCGCGCAGGATCGGGTGTCGTCGCGCCATGCCCTCGGGCCCCGCCCCCGCGCCCCCGGCCACCGCCGGCTAGCCCTTCTGCTTCTCGGCCTCGGGCATCACGTCCGCGAGCGAGAAGCGCCCGCCGTCGCGCTCGCGCGCCAGGTAGGCCTCCATGTCGGCGCGCTCCTCGCTCTTGCGCAGCGCCTTGACGGAGAGGCCGATGCGCTTCTCGCGCGGGTCGACGCTGGTGACCTCCGCTTCGACCGAGTCGCCCGGCTTGAAGAGCGCGGACGGCTTGTCGACGCGCTCGGTGGAGAGCTGCGAGACGTGCACCAGCCCCTCGATCCCCTCCTCCAGCTCGACGAACACGCCGAAGTCGGTGACGCTCGTGACCGCGCCCCTGACGCGCGTGCCGGGCGCGTAGCGCTTGGGCACCTGCGTCCACGGATCCTCGGTGAGCTGCTTGATGCCGAGCGAGATGCGCTCGTTGTCCACGTCGATGCCGAGCACGACCGCCTCGACCTCGTCGCCCTTCTTGTAGAGCTCCGAGGGGTGCTTCACCTTCTTCGTCCAGTGGAGGTCGGAGACGTGCACCAGGCCGTCGATGTTCTCCTCCACCTCGACGAAGAGGCCGAAGTCGGTGATGCTCTTGATCTTGCCGCGGATCTTCGAGCCCACCGGGTGGTTCACGCGCACCAGCTCCCAGGGATTCGGCTCGGTCTGCTTGAGCCCGAGCGAGACGCGGCGGTTGGCGGGGTCGATGTCGAGCACCTGGACCTCGACCTCCTGGCCCACCTCGAGCACCTTCGAGGGATGCGTCACCCGCTTGGTCCACGACATCTCCGAGACGTGGATCAGGCCCTCGATGCCCCTCTCGATCTCGACGAAGGCGCCGTACTCGGCGAGGCTCACGACCTTGCCGCGGATGCGCGCGTTGATCGGCAGGCGCTCGGCGATCGTCGTCCACGGATCGGGCATGATCTGCTTCATGCCGAGCGAGACGCGCTCGCGCTCCGGGTCGTACTTGAGGACGACCACCTTCACGCGCTCGCCGACGTTGATGACCTCGGAGGGATGCGCGACCCGGCCCCACGACATGTCGGTCACGTGGAGGAGCCCGTCGATGCCGCCGAGATCGACGAAGGCGCCGTAGTCGGTGATGTTCTTGACCGTGCCCTCGAGGATGACGCCCTCCTCCAGCACCTTGAGCGTCTCGGACTTGAGCGCCGTGCGCTCGCGCTCGAGGACCGATCTCCGGGACACCACCACGTTCCCGCGCGAGCGGTTGAACTTGAGGATGGCGAAGCGCCCGCGCTGGCCGATGTAGCGATCGAGGTTGCGCGTCGGCCGGAGGTCGGCGTGCGAGCCGGGGAGGAACGCGGCCACGCCGATGTCCACCTTGAGCCCGCCCTTCACCTTGCTGACGATCGTCCCTTCGACCGCGCCGTCGCGCTCGTAGGCCTTCTCGATCTCGCGCCAGACCTTGAACTGCTCCGCCTTCTGCCGCGAGAGGACGATGTCGCCCGACTCGGTGTCGCTCGCCTCGAAGTAGACGTCGACCTCGTCGCCCTCGTGCACGGTGAGCTCGCCCTCGCGCGTGGTGAACTCGTGGATCGGGATGGTCCCTTCGGACTTGTAGCCGATGTCGATCGTGACGGCGTCGCGCCCGACGAGCACCACCCGGCCCGTGACGACCTCGCCCTGCTTCGGTTGCTTCAGGCTCCGCTCGAAGAGGGCACCAAAGTCCTCTTCGGCGCCGATCTCGCGATCGGGCTGCTTCGTCGTCTCGGGCATCAAGGCGCTACCCCCTGTGGGCGGGATTCTCTGCGGAACGCGGGCGAACCGTCACTGCATACTCCCGTCCCCCGGGGGTTTCAAGAGCGAAGACAAAAGCTTTTCGCGGGGTTGGATCCCGCGCACCACATCGCGCCGGCGTCTGGCATCCCGGCCGCGCTGCCTGTCGCGAGGCACGCGCGGTCAGGCCCGAGCGTTCTCCTCGAGCCAGCGCTCGACGCACTCGCGAACGACGCCGCGTGCTCGCGACGCCGCAGGCGCTGGCCGTTCCTCCCTCGCTCAGGTCGTGCCGCCGCGCTCGCGGACGACCCGCTCCATCGCCTCGACGACGTCCTCGAGGGTGAGGGCGGTCGTGTCGAGGACGACGGCATCGGCGGCCGGCCGCAGCGGCGAGTGCGCGCGCCCAGCGTCGCGCCGGTCGCGCTCCGCGAGCTCGCGGGCGAGCGCGGCCTCGTCGACCGTCGCCGCGGCGGCGCGCAGCTCCGCCGCCCGCCGCGCCGCTCGCGTCGCCGGGTCGGCGGTCAGGTAGAGCTTCACCCGGGCGTCCGGGAACACGACCGTCCCGATGTCCCGGCCCTCCATCACGACGCCGCCGGCCGCGCCCAGGGCGCGCTGGAGGGCGACCAGGCGTTGGCGCACGACCGGCTGGGTCGAGACCCGCGAGGCCAGCTCGCCCGCCTCGGGCCGGCGGATCGCCGCCGAGAGGTCACGGCCCCCGATCAGGAGGCGCTCGCCGTCCCGGGCGAGCTCGAAATCGAGCCCGGCGACCAGCCGTCCGAGCGCCGCGGCGTCGTCCGCATCGATGCCGCGCTCGGCGGCGAGCACGCCGACGGCGCGGTACATCGCGCCCGTGTCGACGTAGCCGAAGCCCAGGCGGCGCGCCAGGGCGCGGCTGGCGCTCGACTTCCCCGCGCCGGCCGGTCCGTCGACCGCGATCACCGGACGGCTCAGACGCCCTCCACCGCCGCGCCCAGCTCCGCCAGGCGCGCGAAGAACCCCGGGAACGAGACCTCGGCCACGTCCGCGTCGGCGACCACGACCCCGCCGTCGGCCGCGAGCCCGGCCACCCCGAAGGCCATGGCGATGCGGTGGTCGCCGTGCGACTCGACGCGGCCGGGCCGGAGTCGCCGGCCACCCGTGCCGCGGATGACGAGGCCGTCCTCTCGGACCGTGACTCCGACACCCAGGAGGCGGAGCTGCTCCAGCGCCGCGATGCGGTCGCTCTCCTTGACGCGCAGCTCACGTGCGCCCGTGATCGTGGTCTCGCCGTCGGCGAACGCGGCCGCGACGCAGAGGATGGGCAGCTCGTCGATGGCGCCCGGCACCTCGGCCGGGGTCACCGTCGTGCCACGCAGCCGCGCCCAGCGCACCCGCAGCTCGGCGCGCGGCTCGCCCGCCACGTCGTGCGTGCCTACCACCTCGATGGGCGCCCCCATGCGCCGGAGGATGGCGAGCGCCCCCGTGCGCGTCGGGTTCACGCCCACGTCCGGGAGGCGGAGCTCCGAGCCCGGTACGACGAGGGCCGCGACCACCAGGAAGGCGGCCGACGACACGTCACCAGGGAGCGGGACGGCCGCGCCGATCGGCCGCTGCCCGCCCTCGACCTCGATCGAGCCCGCCGCGCGCTCGAGGCGCACGCCGAGATGGCCGAGGAGCCGCTCAGTGTGGTCGCGGCTCGCGAGCGGCTCGCAAACCCGGGTCGTCCCGCGCGCCGCGAGCCCGGCGAGCAGGATCGCCGACTTCACCTGCGCGCTCGGCACCCGGAGCGTCCAGTCGATCGCCCGGAGCGCGGCGCCCCGGACGGTGACCGGCGCATGCCCCTCGGTCGTCTCCACCGCGGCCCCCATGGCGCCGAGCGGCGCCGCCACGCGCCCCATCGGGCGGCGGCGGAGCGACGCGTCGCCGTCGAGCACGACCGTGCCCGGCCCGCCGGCGACCAGGCCGGCGGTGAGCCGCATCGTGGTGCCCGAGTTGCCGCAGTCGATGACGACGCGGCCGTCGCTCCCCAGGCGCCCACCCGCTCCGTCGATGCGGACGGCGTCCCCCGCGCGCTCGATGCGCGCGCCGAGGGCGCGCATCGCGCCGAGCGAGGAGAGCACGTCCCCGCCGCCGGGGAAGCCGCTGACCGTCGTCGTCCCCTCCGCGAGCGCGCCCAGGAGGAGCGCGCGGTGCGCGATCGACTTGTCGCCCGGGACACCGAGCGTCGCGGCGAGGCCGCGGGGCGGCGGGCCCACGCGCACGGTCGCCATCACTCCTCCCCGCCGAGGCGGCCCCGCAGCGCCCGTGCCGCCGCCAGCGCCGCCGCGAGCCCCGCCGCGTCGCGCGCGCTGACGAGCCGCTCCAGCCGGTCGAGCGCGGCGCGGAACTCGCCGAGGGCCGCCGCGAGCGCGGGCGCGTTCGCGAGCGCGATGTCGCGCCAGAGCTCCGCCGGGCTCGCGGCGACGCGTGTGGTGTCGCGGAAGCCGGTGCCGGCATAGTCGAGCGCGCGCCGCCCCGCGATCGTCCGCTCCCCGACCGCCGCCACGAGCGCATAGGCGAGCAGATGGGGCAGGTGCGACACGCGCGCCAGGAGCTCGTCGTGGACGGCCGGCGGCAGCTCCTCGACCCGTGCCCCCACCCCTTCCCAGAGCGCGCGCACGCGCCCCAGCGCGGCGCGATCGGTGGCCGGCGTCGGGGTGAGGATGCAGCGCCGTCCGCGGAAGAGATCGGCGCGCGCCGCGCCGGCGCCCGACGCCTCGCTGCCGGCGATGGGATGGGCGCCGACCACGGGCCCGGCGCCGGCCCACGCCGCCTCGAGCTCCTCCACCAGCATGCGCTTGACGCTCCCCACGTCGGTCAACAGGGCGTCCGCCCGCGCGTGCGGCCGGAAGGCCGCGGCGAGCGCGGCGCAGGCGCCGACCGGCGCCGCCAGCACGATGGCGTCGGCCCCCGCGACCGCGGCCGCCGGGTCGCGCGTCACGCGATCGGCGAGCCCGCGCTCGTGCGCGAGGCGGAGGTTCGCCTCCGTGCGCCCGAAGCCCACCACCTCGCCGGCGAGCCCGGCGGCGCGCACGGCGGCCGCGAGCGAGCCGCCGATGAGCCCGACGCCCGCGATCGTCAAGCGCGCGAAGAGCGGCGTCATGCGAGCACCGCGCGCAGCGCCGCGACGAAGCGCGCGTTCTCCGCCTCCGTGCCGACCGTCACGCGCACGTGCTCGGGGAAGCCGTAGACGGCCATCGGCCGCACGATGACGCCGCGGCGGAGGAGCGCCTCGTAGACGCGCGCGCCGTCGCCCACCCGCACCAGCACGAAGTTCGCCGCGCTCGGCACGTGCGCCAGCCCGAGCGCCCGGAACGCCTCCACCAGGAACGCCATCCCGGCGCGGTTCGCGGCCAGCGTCCGCCGCACGTGCTCCTCGTCGTCGAGCGCCGCGCGCGCGCCCGCGAGCGCCAGCGCGTTGACGTTGAACGGCTGGCGGATGCGGTCGAGCGCGTCGATCACCGGCGCCGCGGCGACCCCGTAGCCGATGCGGAGCCCGGCCAGGCCGTAGAGCTTGGAGAAGGTGCGCAGCGAGAGGACCAGCACGCGTCCGTCGCCGCGCTCGCGGATGGTGTCGGGGTACTCGGGGTCCTCCACGTACTCGGCGTAGGCGTCGTCGGCGACCACGAGCAGGTGCTCTGGCAGGCGGCCGAGGAAGGCGCGCCAGGCGGCGCGGCGAACGATGGTTCCGGTCGGGTTGTTCGGGTTCCCGAGGAAGACGAGCCGCGTGCGCGGCGTGACGGCCGCGGCGATCGCCTCCAGGTCGTGCGTGAAGTCGCGCAGCGGGACCATCCGGCTGCTACCCCCTGCGGACTGCACGACCAGGCGGTAGACGACGAAGGCCTGGTCCGCCATCACCGCCTCGTCGCCGGGGCGGAGGAAAGTGCGCACCGCCAGCTCGATGATCTCGTTCGAGCCGTTGCCGACGATGACCTCGGCCTCGGACACCCCGAGGCGCTCGGCCAGCCGGCGCTTGAGATAGAAGGCGGAGCCGTCGGGATAGCGGTGCAGGTCGCCGAGCGCGGCCGTGATCGCCGCGACGGCCTTCGGCGAGGGGCCGAGCGGGTTCTCGTTCGAGGCGAGCTTGATCGAGTCGCGGATGCCGAGCTCGCGCTCGAGCTCCTCGATCGGCTTGCCGGGCGGATACGGGGTGAGGGTCCGGATCCACTCCGGGACGAGGGCGCGCAGGTCCATCAGCCCCCGGGCGGCGCCGCCGGGTACGAGCCCAGGACTTTGAGCCGCGTCGCGCCGCGCTCGACCTCGGCGAGCGCCTGCTCGACCCGCCGCTCCCGCCGGTGCCCCTTCAGATCGCAGTAGAACACGTACTCCCACGGTCGCCCGCGCAGCGGCCGCGACTCGATCTTGATGAGATCGATGCCGTGCGCGGCGAAGGGCTTCAGCATGCGGGCCAGGATGCCGACCTCGTCGCGCACGCTGAAGAGGATCGAGGTCTTGTCGTCGCCGGTCGGCCGGGCGGCATCGCGCACCGCGAGCACCACGAAGCGGGTCAAGTTGCCGGGCTCGTCGTTGATCGCGCGGGAGAGGACGGCGAGGCCGTAGGTTTCCGCCGCGGCCTCGCCGGCGATCGCGGCCGTCCCCTCCTCGGCGCGCGCCCGCTCGGCGGCGCGCGCGTTGCTGGCCTCGGCCTCGGTGGGCACGGCGGGCAGGTGCTCGGCGAGCCAGCGCCGGCACTGCGCCAGCGCCTGCGGGTGGGCGACGATCCGGTCGATGCCCTTCATGCTCGTGCCCGCCCGCGCGAGCAGGTTGTGGCGGACCGCGAGCGAGATCTCGGCGCAGATCTGCAGCGGCGAGTCGGCGAGGAGGTCGAGCGTGTGCGCCACCATGCCCTCGGTCGAGTTCTCGACCGGCACCACACCCAGGTCCGCGCGCTCGCTCTCCACCTCGTGGAACACGTCCGCGACCGAGGCGGCGGCGAGGTAGTCGGCGGCCGCGCCGAACTGCTGGCGCGCCGCGAGGTGCGTGAAAGTCGCCTCGGGCCCCAGGTACGCGATGCGGAGGCGCTGCTCGAGGCTGCGCGAGGCCGAGATGATCTCGCGGAAGACCGCCCGCACCAGGTGCGCGGGCAGCGGACCCCGGTTCGCGCGCGCCAGGCGCTCGAGCACACCCTTCTCGCGCGCCGGCGCGTACACCTCGGAGTTGCTGCGCGCCTTCTGCTCGGCGATCGCGAGCGCGAGCTCGGCGCGTCGGCTGAGGAGGCGCAGCAGCTGGTCGTCGATCCGGTCGATCTGCTGCCGGAGCGCGGGAATCGAGGCCTTGCGCAGCATGCGGCGCTAGGAGGCCGACCCGAGACCTTGTCTCGGGTCGGGGAGGGCCTGCGAGAGTGCCGCCCGGTGGACAGGGCCGACGGCGTGCCGCGGCCGGCGAAGCCGGCGCGGCAGACTTGCCGGAGCGTGAGCGCGTGGCTGAAGAAGACCTGTCCGCGGCGCGGCGCGCGCGGACGGCCCACAGGTCTTCAAGTTTGCCGCCCCCGCGTCG
>WNEX01004242.1_pt1 | contig 10665 bp, 8 predicted proteins | sample 5399841 | NCBI WGS metagenome assembly WNEX01 (sample SAMN13153337, study PRJNA577476) | soil metagenome | isolation source: 40 cm grassland meadow soil 2 days after 1st rain plot 5 | place: USA:California | collected 2015-09-18 | reverse complement strand
CGTTGCCGCCGGTCAGGTCGAGCACGCCGATGTGGTAGCGGGCGTCCACGTCCAGCGCCGGCAGCATCGTGTACGCCTGGAGCGCCATGGGGAGGAAGAACGCCGCGCTGTCCGCCTTGCCCTGCGTGTGCAGCATCATGACCCGGTTGTAGAGCCGGGTGGCGCGTTCCTCGGGGGACATCTGCGAAATGTCGGGAGGCGGGAGACGGGAGGCGGGAGCGGTTTCGTCTCGCGCCACTCCCCAGGGAAGGCCGGCCCGCCATCCGGCGGTGTGAGGGCCCCCCACTTGGGCACCGCACTTGTGACAGAACCTCGCAGTGGCGGCGAGCGGCGCTCCGCACGCGTGACAATTCATTGAGGCCAGAATCTAACTGGCAGGAATCTGAGAGGCAGCATAGTGTAGTCCCCATGAGCGCCCCTTTCCCGGGACAGGACCGCGCCAAGCACATGGGCGAGTTGAAGCGCGGTGACGAGCGGTGGGAAGTGTTCGTCGAGATGCAGCCCGACGCCGAAGTGGGTGCCGTGCGCGGGCGCGTGCACTTCGTGAATGGGGAGCGCCGTCGCACCACGAGTTGGATCTTCCTCGAGGTCTCGGAACGTGAGATCCAGGAGCGTTTCGGTGAATTTTCGGCCGTCGAGCTGTGGCACTTCGTGGCGGCCCTGGACGGCTAACTGCGTGGAAAACTCTGCATGTTGTGCACATTTCCGTTCGCAGCTTGGCAGGCCGCGCGCCCATCTAGAGTGCCCGATGGGGCATCTGTTGCACCAATGACACGAAACGGTTGACACCTCGCAACGTCGCCTGTACCTTCCCGCATGCCGGCAGTTCTCGTTTTCCCTGGGTTCATCGGGCGCCCGCCGTCCGCGACCCCCGGTCGGGGCCGCTTGGTTGGTGGCATCGTCTGTGCACGCCCCTCTCACGGACCGTTTTAGGAGACCGATCTTATGACCGCGACGTTGGAGCCGACCACAGCCACCCCCGGGGCGAAGCCGGCGGCGGGCGCGTCACCCGCCGACGTGGTGCGGAAGGCGAAGGAAGCCGGTGTGCAGGTGGTGGACCTGAAGTTCACCGACCTGCCGGGCACGTGGCAACACTTTTCGATCCCGCTGAAGGAGTTGACCGAAGATCTGTTTGCCGAGGGGATCGGGTTTGACGGCTCCTCGATTCGCGGGTTCCAGGCCATCAACGAGAGCGACATGCTGCTGTTCCCGGATCCCGCGAGTGCCTTCGTCGATCCGTGCCTCGGCGTCCCGACCCTGTCGCTGACCTGCGACGTGGGAGACCCGGTGACGGGCAAGCGCTACTCGCGCGACCCGCGCTACGTGGCGCAGAAAGCGGAGCAGCACCTCGTGAAGACGGGGATCGCCACGACCTCCTATTACGGCCCGGAAGCCGAGTTCTACATCTTCAACTCGGTGCGCTTCGACCAGAACGCGCACGAGGGCTACTACCACATCGACTCCGAGGAGGGGATCTGGAACTCGGGGACGAACGGGGGCGGCCCGAACCCGGGGCACCGGCCGCGGCACAAGGAGGGATACTTCCCCGTGCCTCCGGTGGACAAGCTGCAAGACCTGCGGTCCAAGATCATGCTGGCGATGATGGCGTCGGGCATCGACGTCGAGGTGCACCATCACGAGGTGGGCACGGCGGGGCAGACCGAGATCGACATGCGGTTCACGACCCTGACCCGCATGGCGGACCAGCTGATGATGTACAAGTACATCGTGAAGAACGTGTGCGCGCAGAACGGCTACACCGCGACGTTCATGCCGAAGCCGCTGTTCGGAGACAACGGCTCGGGAATGCACGTGCACATGAGTCTGTGGAAGGACGGGAAGAACCTGTTCTTCGACGCCAACGGGTACGCGCTGATCTCGGACGCGGCGCGCTGGTACATCGGCGGGCTGATCAAGCATGCCTCGGCGATCCTTGCCTTCGCCGCCCCGACGACCAACAGCTACCGGCGACTGGTGCCGGGCTACGAGGCGCCGATCAACTTGATTTACTCGCAGCGCAACCGCTCGGCGATCTGCCGCATCCCCGTGTACTCCAAGTCGCCGAAGGCGAAGCGCATCGAGTTCCGGGCGCCCGATCCGTCGTCGAACCCATACCTCACGTTCGCGGCGCTGTTGATGGCGGGCCTGGACGGCGTCAAGCACAAGATCGAGCCGCCGAAGCCGATGGATGTGGACTTGTATGAGCTCGAGCCCGAGGAGCGCAAGCATGTAAAGAACACGCCGGGCTCGCTGAACGAGTCGCTCGTGGCGCTCGAGGCGGACCAGGCCTTCCTGCTCGAGGGCGGGGTCTTCACACCCGACCTGATCGAGACGTGGCTCGCCTACAAACGCGCCAAGGAGATCGATCCGGTGGCGCTGCGCCCGCATCCGTACGAGTTCTTCTTGTATTACGACGTGTAAGCGAAGGCGGTAGAAGATGGTAGAGGGCGGTAGAGGGATCTCCCCTTTACCGCCCTCTGCCGTCTTCTACCGCCCTCTACCGACCTCTATCTTAGTGCCCATGACCGCCACCGCCGCCGACACCCGCGACATCCTCGACGAGCTGAAAAAGCGCCGCGTCCGGTTCCTGCTGCTGCAGTTCACCGACCTGTTGGGCGTCAACAAGGCCGTGGAGGTGCCCGCGTCCCAGTTTGAGAAGGCGTTGGCCGGCGAGGTGACGTTCGACGGCTCGGCGCTCGAGGGGTTTGCGCGCGTGGAGGAGGCCGACGCCCTGCTCGTGCCGGATCTCGCGAGCTTTCGCGTGTTTCCCTGGGACAGTGGCGGCTCGGAAGGAGCCGATGGCGCGGCCGGCGCGGGAGGGGTCGTGGCGCGGCTCATCTGCGACATCCGCTACCCAGACGGGCGACCGTTCGAGGGATGTCCGCGCACGACCTTGAAGCGGCAGATCGAGCGGGCCACCACGCTGGGCTTTACCATGCGCGTCGGGTGCGAGGTGGAGTTCTTCATTTTCGAGCGGAGCGAGCGCGGCGAGCCCACGACCCGCACACTCGATGCCGGTAGCTACTTCGATCTCGTCCCGGTGGACCGTGGGGAGCAGGCGCGCCGCGTCATCGTGGCGGCCCTGGAGGAGATGAAGCTGAGCTCCGAGGCGTCCCATCACGAGGTGGCCCGAGGCCAGCACGAGATCGACCTGGGATACGCGGACCCGCTCACGATGGCCGACCATCTCGCGAGCCTGCGCTTCGTCGTGCGCACCATCGCGGTGCGACACGGCCTCGTCGCGACCTTCATGCCCAAGCCGCTGTACGGGCGCAACGGGTCGGGGATGCACACGCACCAGTCCCTGTTTGCCAAGGGGAAAAACGCGTTCTTCGACCCGCGGGGGCCGATCCAGCTCTCCGAGGTCGGCCGCTGGTACATCGGCGGGCTGCTGCGGCACGCGCGCGGCTACTGCGCGGTGACGAATCCGCTGGTGAACTCGTACAAGCGCCTCGTGCCCGGGTACGAGGCGCCGGTGAACGTCTCCTGGTCCACGCAGAACGTGTCTCCCCTCATCCGGGTGCCGGCCCAGCGTGCCGAGGCCACGCGCTGCGAAAACCGGATGCCCGACCCGTCGGCGAATCCGTACCTCGCGCTCGGCGTGCAATTGGCCGCCGGTCTGGACGGCGTCCAGGAGCGGATCGACCCTGGCGAGCCCGTGAACAAGAACATCGCCCGCATGTCGTACCGGGAGCGCCGTCGCTTCCGCATCGACGACCTGCCGCGCGATCTGCACGAAGCGCTCGATTATTTGGAGAAGGACGGGGTGATCCGCGAGGCCCTGGGCGACCACATCTACGAGCGCTACCTCGACGCCAAGCGCGAGGAGTGGCAGGAGTACATCGGACAGGTGAGTGAGTGGGAGTTGAATAGATACTTGGGGCAATACTAAAGGCGTAGCACAACGACGTCGCACAACGACGTCGCACAACGACGTCGCACAACGACGTCGCACGACGACGTCGCACGACGCCGCGTCGTCACCTATCTGGCGGCGGGTGAGCGATCAGGCGGCCGAGCGTCTTGATGACCAGCGCAACGCGACCCTCGATTTCGTGAATCGCACGCGCATGAGCCGGGTCGAGCGCCGCCGCCACCCGCAGCTGCGTCAGCGTCTCCTGAGCCGACCCCCTAGCGTACTGCAGGAACCGGCGAAACTCGGGGATGCTGCCCCGGCCACAGGCCTCCGCTATGTTTGAGCTGACGGAGAGCGCCGCCCGAACGAGCTGGTCCGCACGTGGCGCGGCTCCAGGTCCGGATAGCTTCTTGCTCAGACGCGCTACCTGGACAGAGACCTCCACCGCGACTTCGTGTATCCACAAACGACGAGCATAAGCGCGCAGCGTCATGGCGAACCATAGGAGAGGACCTGCGTGAAGGCGTCACCCTTTTCCCGCCTTTGCGGGATCCCGCCCCGACGACACGTTGGGCCTCCAGAGCGCCGCCCGCTGGGAATGGCACGGACGTCTCGTGGTGGAGGCGGACTCCGCGCTCACCCTCGTTCGGATGAGGATCGACACGACGCACGGGGGCGGCGACGTGGGCCTGGCGCGATACGATTTCAATCCCGCCGTCGGCGAAGGAGACGAGTATTCGCTCACCCTCGCGTTGGACCTGGGGCGCGCGCGCGACCTGCGGCCGAACGTCGCGTACACGCTGGGCCCACCGCCCGCGCGCCTCACCGCCTACGCGACGGTGACCTGCTTGTGCCGCCCTCTGAAGCCGGACTCGGTCCGCGGCACCTTCACGCTCGCGACGCGCGGCCTGCGGCAGATCACCGGTCGCGTGGACGCGACCCTGTATTTTACGGAGTGGAACGACGCCGCCCGCCACGTGACCTACTCGCTGCACCAGCGCATTGACTTGGTCAAATAGAACGGCGGCGGTCTGGGGGACGGGCGGACTGGGGGTCGGCATCGTGCTCGGGTTGCTGACCGCCTGTCCGCCGGACCGCCTGACCGCCCAGTCTGTCCCTCCCACGATCGACACGATCGTCGTCGTGAACCGCAACGTGTTCGACCTCCACGAGGCCGATGCGCCCAGCTTCATCGCGCGGCTCGCGAACCGGCTGCACGCGCGCACGCGTGCCGGAGTCATCCGCAGCACGCTGCTCGTCAATCCCGGGGACCGCTACGACTCGGCGCGCGTCGCCGAGAGCGAGCGGGCGTTACGCAACCTGTATGTCTTCAGTCGTGTACGGATCGATACCACGCGACTCGAGGGCCGCCTCGCGCTCCGCGTCTCCACCACCGACGGCTGGAGCACCAAGCCGCAGATCGGCTACTCGTCGGCCGGCGGGGACGTCACGTGGATGGTCGGCCTGGTGGAAGACAACCTGCTTGGCACCGCGACGTCCCTCACCGCCGTGTACAACAAGACGCCCGACCGCCGCATCTTCGATCTCGGGTACGTGAACCCCCACTTCTTCTCGCGCCGCGGTTGGCTGCAGGCCAAGCACAGCAACAAGTCGGATGGCAACCGGGGCACCTGGCTCGTGGGCGTGCCGTTCTACGAGACGGCCGCGCGGCACGCGCTCCTCACCGACGGCGAGGCGGCGTCGGAACGGGTGCTCGTCTTCCGGCGTGACCCCTTGGGGCACAGCGTCGTGGACACGGTGGCGCGGCGCGCGCTGCGCGTGGGGATCGCCGCGGGGTTCGCCCCGCGCGCGACCACGGAAGGCTACCTGCGGCTGTGGCTCGCCGGCCAGTGGCGCCGCGAGAACTTCGATTCCCTGGGCACGACGCCATTCCCGCGCTCCCTGTTCGGCACGGGGGGCGTGGGTATCGACCTGGCCCACGTGCGCTTTCAAGTGCTGGAGCGGTTCAACTCGTACGCCCGGCGCGAGGACGTGGACATGTCGCAGGTGCTTCACGTCGGGGTGTGGGCGGCCCCCCGCGCGTGGGGATATCCGTCCGGTCAGGCGGGCGTCGGGCCGGAGGTCAGCGTGCAGCTGGCGGCGCCCTGGCGGCGTGGGTTCGCGGTGCTGCGGGCCGGGGCGAACGGCGTGTTGACCGCGGGGGCTCCCGACTCGGCGCGCGTGGCGGGCGCGTTGACGGTTGCGAGCCAGAATCTCCGCGATCAGACGCTGATTCTCCACGTCGAAGCTGCCCAACTGCGCCGCGCGAAGCCCGGCAACGAGTTCGATCTCTGGACCTCGCAGAACGGGCCGCGCGTCTTCGGCATCCACCAGTTCACGGGCACCCGCATGGTATGGCTGGCGCTCGAAGATCGCGTGCTCGTCACGGACGAGCTGTGGGGCCTCCTCGGAGTGGGTGTGGCGCCGTTTCTCGACTACGGCGGGGCGTGGTACGCGGGCGAACCGCCGCGCCTGGGTGGCGACGTCGGCGTGTCGCTACGCATCGGCCCGACCCGCGCGGTGCGAGGTGACGTCGCGGACTTTGCCGTCGGATACCGCTTCGGAAAGGGCTTCGCCGGAAGCCGCTGGGGCTTCGCGATCCGCAAGGGTGTGAGGTACTGAGCGCCCCCCCTCCATGCATCACTGCATGTCCGATCTGCGGTAACGTCGCCCTCCTGAGTGCGCGGGTGAACCCGCGACTCGGCATGTGTCAGTAAACTGACAGACGCTCTGCCGCTTCAGCGGTACGCGCCGAGCCGCGGCTTCAGCCGCGATCACGGGGCTCGGGGTGCAACTATTCCGGCATGGGCGGCGTTAGCACGGTCATGGAGACTGAGACGAAGCACCCGACCGCGAGCCGGCGCGGCCCGATGATCACCCCGATCCTCGTGGTCGCCAGCCTGTGGACGCTGCTGCACGTGTACGTGGGGCAGCGCTTGCTCGCCCCAACGTCGCTGGCGCCCGGATGGCGCCTGCTCGGCTGGGTGGGGATCCTGTTGCTCATCCTCGCACCGTTCGTGGCGCTGTTCGCCGGACGGACCGAGCGGCTGCCCACGAACCGAGGCCTCGAGGTCGCCGGCTTCACGGCGATGGGACTGTCGTCGCTCTTGATCGTATTCGCGCTGGCTGGTGACGCGCTGCATGTGCGGGCCTGGCTCGGCGTCGGCACCTTTCAGCTGGCGGTCGTGGGGAGCGCCGTCGCCGTTCTGGTGATCGGTCTGTGGCGGGCGCGCCGGCCTGCCATCGTGCGCGTGGTGGATGTCCCGATCAGGGGGCTTCCCTCCGATCTCGAGGGATTCCGCATCGCCCAGCTGTCCGACCTGCATGTCGGCCCGACGCTCAAACGGGATTTCGTCGAGCGCGTGGTGGACACGACCAACGGGCTCCAGCCCGATGTGATCGCTCTGACGGGGGACGTGGCCGACGGCTTCCCCCCCGCGCTGCGCGACGAGGTGGCGCCGCTCGCCGGACTGCGGGCGCCGCACGGGAAGTACTTCGTTACGGGCAACCACGAGTACTACTGGGACGCGGCCGCGTGGGTGCGCGAGCTGGAGGGGCTCGGCTTCAGCGCCCTCGTGAACGGACACCAGGTAATCCGCCGGGGGGCCGGTCGGATCGTCGTCGCCGGGGTCACGGACCTCTCGAGCGGCGGCCTTCCCGGGCACACCTCCGATCCGGCGGCGGCGGTCGCGGGAGCGCCGGAGAGCGACGTCCGCGTGCTGCTGGCGCATCAGCCGAAGAGCGCGTTCGCGGCCCGCGCCGCCGGGTACGACCTGCAGCTCTCGGGGCACACGCACGGCGGGCAATACTTCCCGTTCAACCTGCTGGTGCGGCTGTTCCAACCATTCGTCGCGGGACTCCACCGGCTGGAGGCGATGTGGCTGTACGTGAGCCGGGGCACGGGCTATTGGGGGCCGCCGCTCCGCCTGGGCGCGCCCGCCGAGATCACGCTGATCCAGCTTACGCGCGCTTGAGCCCGTCCAGCCGCCCACCCGAATGGGTAGCACCCCGCAATCGCCCGGCCTTGACGGTCGTGGGACCCCGGCGTATCGTCCGGGTCCTGTCGTACCGTAGCGGCACCGTTCCGATTTGGAGTGACATCGACTCGTGATGCAGCTCGCGCTGGTCCTGCTTCTGGTCCTGGTCCTGCTGAGCATTAGCTCAGGACAGGGTCTGCGGCGCGCGCCAAACAAGCACATGAGCAGCTAGCGATACAAGAAGGACGCAGTGAGCGCCGCGGACCCAAGAAGGTCCGCGGCTTTTTTTTCGCCATCCACGCGAGACACGGAGCCCGGGAGCCACCCATGGGGAGAGACGTCATCATCTTCGATACCACCTTGCGCGACGGCGAGCAGGCGCCCGGCAATTCGATGACGGCCGAGGAGAAGCTGCGTCTCGCCCGCCAGCTGGATACGCTGGGGGTGGACGTGATCGAAGCGGGGTTCCCGAGCGCGTCGGAGGGCGACCGGCGGGGTGTGCGGGCGATTGCCGAGGCGGTGCGTCGTCCCGTGATCGCCGCGCTCGCGCGCTGTCACGACCGGGACATCGACCTCGCTGGTGAGGCGGTGCGGCCGGCCGCGCGACCTCGGGTGCACGTCTTCATCGCCACGTCCGACCTGCACCTCCAGTGCAAGCTGCGGCTCAGTCGCGACCAGTGTCTCGAGCGGGCCGGCGAAGCGGTCCGGCGCGCCCGCCGCTATACGGACGACGTGGAGTTCTCGGCCGAAGACGCGACCCGCACGGATCTGGAATTCCTCTGCCGGGTGGTCGAGGCGGCCATTGCCGCCGGGGCGACCACGATCAATCTCCCGGACACGGTCGGGTACGCGTTGCCCGTCGAGTACGGCGCCATGTTCCGCGCGGTGCGGGAGCGCGTTCCCGGCGCCGACCGCGTCGTGTTCAGCGCGCACTGCCACGACGACCTCGGGCTCGCCGTAGCCAACTCGCTCGCGGCGATCGAAGCCGGTGCCGGACAGGTCGAATGCACCGTGAACGGCATCGGTGAGCGCGCCGGTAATGCGGCGCTGGAAGAGATCGTCGTGGCGGGGCGGGTGCGGCCGCACGCGGTCGCGTTTCACTGCGGCGTCAACCCGCAGGAGCTGTACCGCACGAGCCAGCTGCTGTCACACGTGATCGGCGTGTTCCCCCAGCCCAACAAGGCCGTCGTCGGCCGCAACGCCTTCGCCCACGAAGCGGGAATCCACCAGCACGGGGTCCTGCAGAACGGCCTCACGTACGAGATCATCCGTCCGGAAGAGGTGGGGGTGGCGCGCTCGAGCCTGGTCCTCGGCAAACACTCGGGCCGGCATGCGCTGGAACGGCGGTACCGCGAGCTCGGCTACGAGGTGGACGACGCCACGCTGCGGAAGCTGTACGACGAGTTCACCACGCTGGCGGACAAGAAGCGCGAGATCCTGGACGAGGACCTGCTCGCGCTGCTGCATGGCCGGTTCCACGATGCGCCGGAGGTCTACCGGCTGGCGCATCTCCAGGTGACGTGCGGCACGGTGTCCGCGACGGCCGAGGTGCGGCTGGCGGGTCCCTGGAATGGAGCGGAGCGGGGTGCGACAGCGGTCGGCAACGGGCCGATCGCCGCCGCATTCGCGGCGATCGCGAAGGTCGTGGGGCGCCAGGTGGACGTCTTGAACCTCACCGTCCAGTCGGTCACCCCGGGGCGTGACAGCCTGGGGCAGGTGCTGGTGCAGGCGCGGATCGACGGGAAATCGCTCTCCGGGCACGGGGCCTCGACCGACATCGTCGAGGCGAGCGCCCGCGCCTTGGTGCATGCCCTCAACAAGGTGAGCCACGCGGATCAGCTGGAGGACCAGTCGCTCAATGCCAGCTACTTCTGGGGAGTGTGAGCCGATGAGCGAGATGCTCTCGGGGGCGGCGATCCTGTGCCGCGCGCTCGTCGACGCCGGGGTCGAAGTGATTTTCGGCTATCCCGGCGGCGCCATCATGCCGTTCTATCACGCGTTGCCGGACCACCCGCGGCTGCGGCACATCCTGGTGCGGCACGAGCAGGCGGCGGCCCATGCGGCCGACGGCTACGCCCGGGCGAGCGGGCGCGTGGGAGTGTGCGTCGCCACATCCGGACCAGGAGCCACGAACCTCGTGACGGGGCTCGCGGCGGCGTACATGGACAGCTCGCCGGTCGTGGCGATCACGGGGCAGGTATCCCGCCCCATGATCGGTCGCGATGCGTTCCAGGAAACCGACATCGTCGGTATCACACTCCCGATCACGAAGCAGAATTATCTGGTCGAGGACGTGACCGACCTGGCGGACATCGTGGCCGAAGCGATGGCGATCGCGGTGGAGGGGCGGCCCGGGCCGGTGTTGATCGACGTTCCGAAGGACGTGCAGAACCAGAAGATCGAGTGGCATGGCGCCCAGGCCTCCGCGGCTCCCCGGGCTGGCGCCCGGGGTCAGGGCGGCCCACTGACTCCGCGCGCGAGCGCGGGGAGCCCGGGGTCGGTAGAAGACGGCGTACGGCAGGCCGCACGTCTCATCAAGGGCGCGGAGCGCCCGCTGCTCATGGTCGGGCACGGAGTGATCCTCTCGGAGGCCTACGAGGAAGTTCGGGCCCTGGCGGAAAAGACCGGGATTCCCGTCATCACGACTCTCCTGGGGATCAGCGCCTTCCCGGACGGCCACCCCCTGCACCTGGGCATGCCCGGCATGCACGGCGAGGTGCACGTGAACCGCGCGATCCAGAACGCCGACGTCATCGTCGGGATCGGCTTGCGGTTCGACGACCGCGTCACGGGCAACACGGCGAGCTTCGCCCCCCAGGCCCGTATCGTCCA
>WNEX01001582.1_pt1 | contig 10682 bp, 9 predicted proteins | sample 5399841 | NCBI WGS metagenome assembly WNEX01 (sample SAMN13153337, study PRJNA577476) | soil metagenome | isolation source: 40 cm grassland meadow soil 2 days after 1st rain plot 5 | place: USA:California | collected 2015-09-18 | reverse complement strand
CGGTATCTTCGAGCGATCATGCGTGATCTGACCAGCCTCGTCGCGGCGCTGTCACTCTCGGCGTGCTACACGTATCTGCCACTCAAGACGCCCGATCCGCGTCCCGGTATGCGCGTCCTCGCGGACATCACAGATTCGGGAAGCGCCCGGCTGGGCGAGTATCTCGGACGCGAGGCGGCAGCCGTGGAAGGCAGGGTGGTGACGGTCTCGGACACGGCGATCTCACTCGCGGTGAACTCCGTCCGCGCCCGCGACGGCCAGCAGTCTTTCTGGAAGGGGGAGTCGGTGAGTCTGCGGCGCTCGCTCATCGGACGACTGCGGGAGCGGCGCCTGGCCAAGGGGGGTACGTTGCTCGTGGGTGGGGCCTTCGCCGCGGGTGCCCTTCTCGCCGTCGATGCGTTCAGCGGTGGCATCTTCGGCAGCGAGAAGGGCGGCGCTACACCGCCGGGTCAATAGGCCGCTTTGCTGGCGTGCCCGCTGCGTTGGATCCCCGTCGGTAGCCGTACGGCCAGTAGGGAGTGACGTAACCGAAGCAACACAGGGGACGCCGCTTGGTGGCGTCCCCTGTGACGACATCGGTGCATAGGCCGACCGTCAGTCCACGATCGCATCCGGCATCACGTACTTCAGCGGGTCCACCGGCTCATGGTTCACCCACCCCACATGGGCAATCTTCTGCCCCCGCTTCACGCGCCGGCCGCGCACACGGCGACGATCTTCGAGCAGTGCGCGAACCGCGCCTGTTGCGGCGACGCAACACAACACTACAAAACGCTTGCAGTTATCGCTCTTGCGAGCGGGCGCGGAGCGCGGCACACTCATTTCTATATGGAACGTCCCGCCCGCTCGCGTGGCGGGCGTTCCTCACCCTGCACCACGAGCCGTCTCCGGCATTTTCAAGAAGGGAGAGCGTCCAGCATGGGCCTTTTCAACCGGGATACTGTGCGCTTCTGGGTGGCACTGGGTGGCCTGCTCGGCCTTACGACGGTCGCGCAGGCCCAGCAACCCAACGTCACGGGCCGGGTCACCGATCAGGCCTCCGGACACCCGCTCGCCGGCGCGCGCGTCATCATCGTTGGCACGTCACTGATCGCGCAGACGAACGCCGAGGGACGTTACAGCATCGCGCGGGTTCCCGCGGGTCAGGCAACCGTCCGAGCCAGCGCCGTCGGCTACGCGGCCGCCTCGCGCGCGCTGACCGTGAATCCGGGGGAGAGTGCTGTCGCTGACCTCACTCTGGCATTGTCACCCTACTCGCTGGACGAGGTAGTCGTCACGTCTACGGGCGACCAGGCGAGGAAAGAAGTCGGGAACACGATCGCACGGATCGACGCGCCTGCAGAGGTCGAGAAAGGCACAATCCAGACGCTTACCGATTTGCTCGCCGCCCACGCCGCCGGCGTGGATGTCCTGCCGGGCACGCAGACTGGGTCGCCTTCGCGGGTGCGGATCCGCGGAACCAACAGCCTGTCGCTCAATAACGAGCCGATCTACGTGGTCGACGGTATCCGGATCGTCAGCCAGAACCGCTCCTCGTCGGTATGCGACGTCGGGTGTGCGCCGCCCAGCCGCGTCAACGATCTCTCCCCCGACGAGATCGCGTCCATCGATGTCGTGAAGGGTCCGTCGGCGTCGGCCCTGTACGGCACTGATGCCGCCAACGGCGTGATCGCGATTACCACCAAGCGAGGCACGGCGGGCAAGACCCGATGGAATGTGTACGCCGAGCAGGGCGCCATCACGGACAACAACACGTACCCCGACGCCTACCGTGGCTGGCGGAGCAGCTCGACCGACACGACCACGGCGCACAACTCTCGCCCGGCCAACGGAACCCAGTGCATCCTCACCCAGACGGCCCGGGCGACTACGGATCCGCAGTACTGCGTCCAGGACAGCGTCACCAGATACAACCTGTTCAACGACCCGCAGACGTCGCCCAATGCCACCGGCCATCGGCAGCAGTATGGCGTACAGGTGTCAGGTGGATCCGATGCGGTGCGCTTTTTCCTGTCGGGCGAGTGGGAGGATGAGATCGGTCAACTGAAGATGCCGCCGTTTGCCGTCGACACCCTGCTGCACGTGCGGCAGATCGGCTCCGTGCCGGACGAGCAGCTGCGCCCCAATGGTCTGCGGCGCACCGGCGTGCGAGCCAATGTGCAAGCGACCTTGAACCCGCGCGTGGACGTGCAGGTTTCCACGAATTTCATCTCGAGTACGCTGCGGGTGCCCCCCACCGACAACAACACGACGGGCCTGCTCTCGAACGCGCTGGGCGGGCCGGGGAACAAGGACAACGGCCACAACGGCTATCGCCTGTTCACTCCCGACTCGATGTTCGCCGAGCAGATCAACCAGGATATCAACCGGTTCATCGGGAGTGGCACGGCCAACTGGCGCCCGACGAGCTGGCTCGCCCTGCAGGCGATCGGCGGGGTGGACTACACCAGCCGTCTGGACACGGACCTGTGTCGCCGCAACCAGTGCGTCAACTTCACGGGGACATTCGCCGACACGGTCGGCTTCAAGCAGGACAACCGGACCAACTTCTTCCAGTACACGTTCGATGTCCACGGGACCGCATCGTTCACGCTCAACCCCACGCTCACGTCACGCACGACGGCGGGGGTGCAGTACTTCAAGACCAACGCGAACCTCAACGTCGCATTCGCCTATGACCTGGCGCCGACAGCGACGACGCTGACGGCCGGCGGCGTTCCGCAGGTGGCCGAGAGTACGACTATTTCAAAGACGCTGGGCGCGTTCGTGGAGCAACAGTTTGGCTACAAGGAGCGCCTGTACGTCACGGCGGGCCTGCGGGCCGATGGCAACAGCGCCTTCGGATCGGACTTCAAGGCGGTGTATTACCCGAAGGTGAACGTCTCGTACGTCGTTTCCCAGGAGCCGTTCTTCCCGAAATGGAGCTGGATCAACAGCGTGCGCCTGCGTGCCGCCTTCGGCGCCTCGGGGGTCCAGCCTGGTGCCACCGACGCGATTCGCTTCTTTCTGCCGACCACGGCGAGCGTCAGCGGCCGCGACAACAACGCCATCATTTTCAGCGCCCTGGGGAACACCGGTCTCAAGCCCGAGCGGGCGCGTGAGTACGAGTTCGGGAGCGACGCGACCCTGTTCGGCCAGCGCGTCAACCTCGAGCTGACGTACTACGACAAACGGACCAAGAACGCGCTGATCGCGCGAACGCTTCCGCCGGGTGGAGGTGGGCCGATCACGCGCTTCGAGAACATCGGCGCGGTCGTGAACCGCGGTTTCGAGGGTCTGGGCGAGGTCCAGGTGCTCGACAAGCCGGGCTTCGGGTGGGACCTGAGCGTCAACGCCGCGTACAATACGAACTTCATCGCGGACATGGGTGGCGTGCCCCCCATCATCGGGACCACCACCCGGCAGCAGGTGGGCTACCCCATCAACGGCTGGTGGCAGCGGCCCTATACGTTCAAGGACCTGGACGGCAACGGCATCATCACCGCCAACGAGATCACCGTGGCCGACAGCGCCGTGTTCGTGGGATACGCGAATCCGCGCTGGGAAATTACCTATACCACCGGATTCGACCTCCTCCATAAGCGGCTGCGGATCGTCGGGTTGTTCGACCACAAGAGCGGCTACTACCAGCTGAACGGTACGGACCGTATCCGCTGCCAGTCGAGAAACAACTGCCGGGGCCTGGTCGATCCCACCGCGCCGCTGTGGGATCAGGCGCGCGTGGTCGCGTTGCGCGAAACACCGTCGGGCACTCAGTACGGCTTCATCGAGAAGGCGACCTACATCCGGCTGCGGGAGGCGTCCGCGACGTACGAGTTTCCGGCGGAGTGGGCGCGGGCGTTCCGGGCGGACCGGCTCAGCTTCACGGTCGCCGGCCGGAACCTCTGGAAGGCGACCGGCTTCAGCGGCATCGATCCCGAGGCGAACTATTTCGAAGGTGCCACCGGCGTGGTCAGCAACTTCCAGACCGCACCGCCGCCGACCTATTGGACGTTCCGACTCAACGTCGGGTTCTGAAGCGGCCACCGACAACGCCTCGAGCGAGGGACTCTGGCACCATGACTCGATACTCCGTTCACCCCGTGCGGTGCGTGCTGGGTCTTCTCGGCCTCGCCGTCACCGCGCCGCTGTTCGGGTGCAAGGATTTCCTGAGCGTCACTGATCCGGACATCATCGTGCATGCGAACTCGGCCGCCAGCGCCGTATCCCTGCATAACGGCGCTGTGCTCCGGCTGGCGCAGGCCGTCTCCGGCACGCAGGGGCCCGACGCGCTGTTCATGTTCGGCGGGTTGCTGGCGGATGAATGGCGCTCTGGTGATACGTTCGTCCAGCGCAACAACCAGGACCAGCGGATCTGGGATCCGACCAATACGTTCAACGCCGGGCCGTTTCGCAATCTGAACAGGGTGCGAACCCAGGCTCGCGCCGCGATCGACGGGCTGCGGCAGTACTCGCCCACGCCCCTGACGAACATCGGCCGCATGTTCGCGGTCACCGCGTACGTGGAGGTGCTGCTGGGCGAGCACTACTGCAATGGGATTCCGCTCGACAGCGTCGCCGGCACGTCAATCGCCTACGGCAATCCGCTGTCCGACGATTCCGTGCTTGCGTTGGCCATCGCGATCGCCGACTCGGCGCTCACGAACCTGGGAGGGGCCGACAGCGCCAGCGTGGCGAACTTCGCCAAGGTGATCAAGGGACGCGCGCTGGTGGACCGGGCGGATTTCGTGGGCGCGAGTGCCGCGGTGGCCACGGTGCCGACCGCGTTCCACTACGACGTCACGCACTCGGTCAACGCCAACGTCAACCAGATCAACGCCCTGAACAACGGTGCCAAGCGCTACACCGTGGCGGACACCGAAGGTGTGAACGGGCTCCCCTTCGTGAGCGCCCGCGATCCGCGAGTACCCACCCAGTTGGGGAAGTCGAGCGACCTAATTTTCGATAGTCAGTACGGCTTCAGGGTCCTGCGCCAGGGGATCTGGGGACAGACGGGCTCCGTCAAGATCGCAACCGGGATCGAGGCCCGCCTCATCGAGGCCGAGGCCGCGCTGCGGGCCCATGATACGACGACGTGGTTGAGCAAGCTCAACATCCCACGGGCCGATGCCACGCTCCTGCCCGTGCCCCTCGATACTACCTACCTCCCGGTGACCGGCACTACGCTCGCTCCGCTCACCGACCCGGGCACCGACGCCGCGCGGGCCAAGCTGATGTTCTCGGAACGTGCCTTCTGGATGTTCAGCACCGGCCACCGTCTGGGCGACATGCGCCGCGAGGTTCGCCAGTATAGCACGGTCTTCTCAGTGAATACCGTCTACCCGGTGGGCCCGTGGTTCAAGGGAGGGACATACGGTGACGCGATCCAGATGGCGATCCCAGTGGAAGAGCTGAACAATCCGAATTTCCACGGGTGCGCCGATCGCAAGCCGTGAGCGGCTTCACGGTCGACCACTCGTCGTCGTGATGACGATGACCCCGGACGTGGAGCTCGCGCCGTAATACGTGGTTGCCTCGAGTCCGGTCAGGACCTCGATCGTGTAGATGTCGGCGGCCGCCACTTGCTGCAGCACCTGCAAGTCGTAGATGCGGGCATTGTCGAGAATCACGCGCACTTGGTCGTCCAGATAGATACTTGCCTGGCCGCGCCGCTGGATGCCGGCGGCGCGGCCGCGGCGTTCCCGGAGTTGCACGTTCTTCACGGTCAACCGAACGGCATCCCACGCCGTCTTGGCGCCGGAGGCGGCGATCGCGTCGGCGGTGATCACGGTTCCCGGACGCTGCGGCCCCGGGTGCTCGATTCCGGGATGTCCGCCGCTGCACCCCGCGGCAGCCGCCAAGCCGAGCGATGCGACGCAGCTGCGCCGCAAGCGAGCGAGCCTGTGTGCGGTCATGTGAGCCTGTTTCATCGTGGTACTGCTGCCGAGGGGTGTCAAGGGTGCGCAAAAACGGCGCGGGGGACCCGGCCGGTCGCCGCGCCCCCCGCGCTGATTGGTCATGCTCGTCCCGTTCTCAGTCCACGATCGCATCCGGCATGACGTACTTCAGCGGGTCCACCGCCTTGTGGTTCACCCACACCTCGTAGTGCAGGTGCGGCCCGGTCGAGAGCCCCGTCGAGCCCACATAGGCGATCTTCTGCCCCCGCTTCACGCGCTGGCCGCGTACGGCGATGATCTTCGAGCAGTGCGCGAACCGCGTCACCAGCCCAAAGCCGTGGTCCAGCGTGATCATGTTGCCGTAGCCCTCTTCCCACTTGACGTCCGTCACGATGCCGGCGGCCGGTGCCTCGATCTCCGCCCCCATCGGCGCCGACACGTCGATTCCCTCGTGCGGCCGCGCCAGATGCAGGATCGGGTGCACCCGCTCCGCCATGAACGCGCTCGTGAGCCATCCCCTCGTGGGCATGATCGACGGCGTCGCGGCCAGACGCTCGCGCTGCCGCGACAGGGTGTCGTACGCCTGGTTCAGCGACCGCACCAGGATGTTGGCGCGTCGCGCCAGGGCGTCCACGTCGAGCCGCGCGGCCAGGGCTTCCTGGCCATCCCGGCCCAGCGCCTTGAGGCTGTCCCGCTCCAACCACGCGCCGGCCGGCCCGCCGATCCCCGCCTGCTGGACGCTCGTGTCGGTGGGCGTGAGTCCCGCGAGCAGCCGCATCTCCTGCTCGCGCTCGCTGAAGCGGTGCAGCGTGTCGCGCAGCCCCGCCATCCGCTCGCGCATCTGCTGGATCTCGTTCGCCAGGACGCGGTTTTCGTTTTCGAGCGCGCGGCTGCGGGTGATGTTCACGCCACGCGAGATCGCGGCGACGCCCAGCACCAGGAACGTCAGCGCCACCACACTGCCGATGCCGAGCAGCGTTTTCAGGAACGTTTGGGACACCTCCACGGCGCGGGACAAGCCCGAGCCGTGAGGCACCACCATGACGGTCCAGCGTCGCTCCGCCTTCTTCCGCATCAGCCTTTCGGACCTCACATCGACACGTATGGCCGGCGCGCACGCGCCGGTCCTACTGCTACCGACCGAAGGGAGAATCCGGACAGGGCGTGGGCCCGGTCGCCCGTGGGAGTCCTAACCTACGCCTCGCCGTCCGAGTCGTCAACCTGGCCCGGACGTGAGCTATATCACACTTCCCCAGGACCTTACGCCTGAGCCGCGCGGGGCTTGGGGAACAGGATGGGCGGTTTCAAGATGCGCTTCCCAGCCAGGTCCAGCGTGGCCAGATCCCCTAGCCGCAGGCTCGTGAGGGGCTGTGACGCGGCAGGGCCGAGGGTGCCCCAGATCGTCTCGGCCGTGGTGGGGAGAAACGGCTGCGTCAGTACCGCGAGCCGGCCGACCGTGCGCGCCAGGTTGGCGAGCACGGAGTCGAGCTCCGCGGCCCGCTGGGGCTCTTTGGCGAGCTTGTACGGCGCCGTCTCTTCCACGTAGCGGTTGGCCGCGCTCGCGAGCGCGACGAGCTGCGCGGCGCCTTCCTGCACGCGGTGCGCGTCCATGGCGCTCGCGTACGCCGCGAGCGCGCTGCGCGCCGCGGTCTCGAGCGCCGTGTCGTAGTTGCAGGGATCGCGCGGCACCACGCCCCCGCGGTAGCTCAGGATCATCGTGAGCGAGCGCGACACGAGGTTGCCGAGCGTGTCGGCGAGCTCGGAGGTGTAGCGCGCGTCGAACCGCTCCCAGGTGAAGTCGCCGTCGTTCTCGAAGCCGACCTCGCGCAGCAGGAAGTAGCGCAGCGCGTCGGCCCCGTGATAGTCGATCGCCTCGCTCAGATTGACCGTCGCGCCGGCCGTCTTGCTCATCTTGGCGCCCGACCACTGCACGTACCCGTGCGCCCACACGGCACGTGGCGGAGGCAGCTCGGCCGCCAGCAGCATGGCGGGCCAGATCACGCAGTGGAAGCGCGTGATGCCCTTCCCGATCACGTGGAGATCGGCGGGCCACAGGCGCTCGAAGCCCGCGTCGGGGAATCCCGTGGCCGAGAGGTAGTTGATCAGGGCGTCGAACCACACGTACACGGTCTGCTGCGGATCGCCGGGGAAGGGGATACCCCAGGGCTGGCGCTGTCGCGAGATCGAGATGTCCTGCAGCCCAGCCTCGAGCAGTCGCACTACTTCGTTGCGGCGGATCTCGGGCTCGACCGAGAGCGCGCCGGAGCGGATGCGCTCGAGCACCGCATCGCGGTACGCGCTCAACCGAAAGAAGTGATTACGCTCGCGCGTCGGGATCAGCTCGAGCGTGGGATGCTCCACGCAGTGTCCGTCCACGATCTGCGCCCCGGTCTTGAATTCCTCGCATCCGGTGCAGTACAGCCCCTCGTACTCGGCTTCGAACAGGTCCTGGGGACGGCGCTGCCGGATGCGCTCGAGCAGCGCGGTGACCGAGCGGGCATGCCGGGGCTCTGTGGTCCGAATCCAGTCGTCATAGCTGCAGCCGAGGCGGCGCCAGTACCCGGCGAACGTGTCGGCCATGCGATCGACCCACGCCTGCGGCGTGACGCCCGAGCGGGCGGCGGCCTGGATAACGGACTGGCTGTGCTCGTCCATACCCATCAGGAAGTGGACGTCGTCGCCGCGCAACCGGTGGTAGCGGGCGATGCAGTCCGCGCCGACCTTCTCGAGGGCGTGCCCCAGGTGCGGCTCGCCGTTCGAGTAGTCGATGGCGGTCGTGAGGTAGAACTTAGGCAACGGGCGGCTCCACCCGCGCCATTTCCGCGGTGAGCTTCTCGAGCGTCACCACGCGCGTGTCGCCTCCCCCTTCCAGGCGAACCGTCACGGTCTCGCGGAAGATGTCCACGGCGAGCACGCGCTCGGCCCCCGCGGCGGTGCGCAGGATCCTGCCCTCCTTGGGGAAGCGCTTGCGCGTCTGCACGTAGAAATCGTGCTCGTAGCGCAGGCAGCAGAGCAGGCGCCCGCAGCCGCCCGAGATCTGCGACGGGTTGAGCGACAGGTGCTGATCCTTGGCGAGCGACAGGCTCACGGGCCGGAGCTCCGGCAGCCAGCTCGAGCAGCAGTACTGGCGGCCGCACCGGCCTACGCCGTCGAGCCGTTTGGCTTCGTCGCGCGCCCCGATCTGGCGCAGCTCGATGCGCGTGTGGAACAGGCTCGCCAGGTCCCGCACCAGCGCGCGGAAGTCCACGCGCTGCTCGGCCGTGAAGTAGACCGTGAGCTTCTTCTTGTCCCATTGCCACTCGGCATCGGAGACCTTCATCGGGAGGGTGTGCTGGCGCACGCGATCCATCACCTTGCGGCGCACCTGCTCCTCATCGAGGTGCAAGCGCTCGGCGAGCGTGGTGTCGTCCGGTGTAGCCCGGCGCAGGACGCGGCGCACGACCCCCGCGACCGCATCTCCGTGGACCCCGGGCTCGCGCCCGGGGTCAGTCTCACCCCCAGGGTTAGTTGCTGACCCCGGACGCAAGTCCGGGGTGCGAGGAGGGCCGGGGGCGGCGGCGAGGCTGCAGCCGCTGCACCCGGTGCCGCACTTCTTGGCCGCCACGGGTCCGAGCGCGGACACCCGGCCGAAATCCTCGCCCCGCTCTACCTCCACGATGACGGGCTCGTGCAAGGCGAGCGGCTCGGGTGACGGCCAGGTGAAATATTCTTTACGGTTCCCTTTGAACCGGACTTCGACGACTTCGGTCAACGGATCAACTCACTTCTCGGTCAGCGCACCCATCGAAAGGTACTTCTCTTCGCGCCGTTTGAGGAGCTTGTCGATCTTGATCTTGCGCAGCTGGCGCACGTGGCGTTGCAGCGTCTCGCCCAGCGCCTCCGCCGCCGCTTCGGGATCGGCGTGGGCCCCGCCCGGGGGCTCGGGGATGATCTCGTCGATCACGCCGAGCTCCTGCAGATCCTCGGCGGTGATCTTGAGCGCCTCGGCGGCGCGCTCGCGCTGGCTGGCATCCTTCCACAGGATGGCGGCGCAGCCCTCGGGGGAGATGACGGAGTACACCGAGTTCTCGAGCATCACGACACGGTCCGCCAGGCCGACGGCGAGGGCTCCACCGGATCCCCCTTCGCCGATCACCGCGGTGAGGATGGGGGTACGCAGCGTGGCCATCTCGACCAGGTTGCGCGCGATCGCCTCGGCCTGGCCGCGCTCCTCGGCGCCGAGCCCGGGGTAGGCGCCCGGCGTGTCCACCAGCGTGATCACGGGGGCGCGGAACTGCTCGGCGAGGTGCATGAGACGCAGCGCCTTGCGGTAGCCCTCGGGATGGGCCATCCCGAAATTGCGCCGCAGGTTCTCCTTTGTGTCACGACCCTTCTGGTGCCCGATGACCATGACGCTCGTGCCGTCGAGCCGCGCCCACCCCGCGACCATCGCCGGGTCGTCGCGGAACAGCCGGTCGCCGTGCAGCTCCACGAAGTCGGTGAACACGGTGCTCAGGTAGTCGAGCGTGTAGGGCCGCTTCGGATGGCGCGCCACCTGGACGCGCTGCATGGGCGTCAGGTTCTTGTAGATCTCGGTCCGGAGCTCAGCGAGTTTTTTCTCGAGCGGGGCGAGCTCCTTCGAGACATCCACGGCCGTCTCGCCGGCGACGCGCTTCATCTCCTCGATCTGGCGCTCCAGCTCGAGCAGCGGACGCTCGAAGTCCAGCGTGTGGGTCGCCATCACGTCGTCCGCACGAGGTGCACGCGGTCGGGGCCGAGCAGGTCGCGCAGCGCCCCGAGCAGCTCGTCGTCCACGGCGACTCGCAG
>WNEX01001581.1_pt1 | contig 10685 bp, 13 predicted proteins | sample 5399841 | NCBI WGS metagenome assembly WNEX01 (sample SAMN13153337, study PRJNA577476) | soil metagenome | isolation source: 40 cm grassland meadow soil 2 days after 1st rain plot 5 | place: USA:California | collected 2015-09-18 | reverse complement strand
AGCCAACAAATCTGTTGCCAACTCGGGTGATAATCGCATCCTATAATCAGCATCGAAGGCTCCTTCCTACCGATAGCTTCGGTCCTCCAACAGAAGCATACCGGTTACGCGAACGGAGCCTTCGCTCTTATCCAATCAACCCTTCGGTTTTAAGGGTGCGGTCGTTGACGTTGCTTTTCATTGTTCGTTTCACTCTCACAGAAACCATTCACCCACCCTAATAGCCGTTCGATGTTCCTTTTCGACCATTCACTGCAAAACGCTGTTGTGGTGGCCTGACCCCGATTTATGTACCAGTGTTTATGAGAGTCTGAGGGTGTTGTGATGGAACTTGGGGCGGACGGAGCGTAGCGGAGTCCGGCCCAAGTGCGGCGGCGAATTCGGCCGGCGTCTGGTACCCAATCCCGCTGTGCAACCGCTCCTGATTCCAGTACCGCTTGTACTCCGCTCCCAAAACTTTCGCCTCCAGCAACGAACCGAACACTTCGCGATTCGCAAACTCTGCTTTCATCCGGCTGTTGAACGACTCGCTGTAGCCGTTCTCCCACGGACTGCCCGGTGCAATATACAACGGCGCGACCTTGTGCGTCGTCAGCCAGCGCTGGATCGCCCGCGCGATGAACTCCGGTCCATGGTCCGAACGAATCGCGCCCGGCGTGCCGTGCTTCGCTTCCAGCCACGTCAGGATCGCCACTACGTCTTTCGCTTTCATCCGCCGCTCCACTTCCAGCGCCAAACACTCTCGCGTGAATTCGTCCACCACCGAAAACCACTTCAACCTTCTTCCGTCTGCAGTCTCGTCCATCGTGAAGTCCCAACACCACACATGGTTCTTGTACTCCGTCTTTTTCACCGCGCAACTATTCTCGCTGTGCCCGCGGGCACGTTTTCGCCGCTTCCGCAGCGGGTTCCGCAAGCCTTCTTCCCGCCAGAGCCGTTGCACCCGTTTCCGGTTGACGCGTAGCCCTTCTCTTCGCAGCAGCCGCGTCATCCGCCGATAACCCGAACCAGGATGCTTCTTGGCCAACTCGTGCAACCGCTTGCGAATCCGCCGCTCTTCCAGATCGATCCTAGCCTGGTACCGCTGCGTCGAGCGCGGCTGCTGCACCAACCGGCAAGCATTTCGTTCCGCGTAGCTACGCTCCTCGCAAAGATGGTGCACCGCCCGTCGCTTGCCCGCCGGGCTCACCAGTTTTTTCGGTTGATATCCTTCAGCGCATCGATGTCCATGGCCTGCTGCGCAACGATCTTTTTCAACCGCGTGTTTTCTTTTTCCAATTCCTTCATCCGCGCCATCTCCGGCCCCTTCATCCCCCCGAACTGCTGCCGCCAGCGATGAAACGTCTGCTCACTGATCTCCAGCTTCCGCGAAACCGCTTCGATCGTTGCGCCCTGGTTCAGCTCCACTTCGGCTTCACGCAGTTTCGCAATGATCTCTTGCGGCGTGTGTCGCTTCCTCTTCATCGAGTCCTCCTGCCCTCGCGGGCTCTCAGACTCTCATATCAGCTGGTACATCTGGCGGGGGTCAGGTCATCGCGACACGAAGTTTCAGAAGTGGATTGGTTCAGAGTGAATATCACATGGAATGTATTTCTGGCCGATGCACCGTGCCTCCACTTTGGTAGGTAGGCCAGAACTAAGAGTCTTTTCGAGACTCAAATTTTGTAAGCGGTGCGAGGAACGTGACAATGCACTGAAGAAGAACAACCTGTAGCTCGCCTCTCTCTTTGGAGGACATTGAGAGATCTCTGCAGTTCATCGATCCAGCGTTCTTGAAACTCCCCAGTTCCAAAGCGACATCTTGAGCGACACGCTCGAGATGGACTTGGTTTTGAAGACTGAAACCATCAATCCGATTCGGTGTTTCAAAGGGCGAGGCGCCGAATTCTTCTTTGCTTCCTTGCCAAGGGCGCCCGACACCTTGGTGTGTGCATCGGCAGGTAAGTTTTGGTCAAGGTCTGGCATTCGCGAGCAGGAAACGAGGTTTTCGAGTTGTTGTCTTTGCCGCTCTCGCGGCTAACGCCAGAAAACATCAGCAAATTAGTTTCTGGCTCGGAGCCTGACGATGACACCTCAAGCGCTCTGCTTTCTCTTGCGTATCAATATACCTTCTGCGGGCAGTTCGACGAGGCACTCCATTATTTGAATCTGTGGCCCGAAGAAACCGGGCATCCCCAAACGACGCGCAAACAGGTGAAGGCTGCGTTCGCCGAATCAATCAAGAGAGAATACCCAGACTTCGCGGAACGCCTATTGTCGCTCCCGCAAGCGGATACTGCGCCACCCAGGAGGTCGGCTCAAAGAATCGACTGGCTAAAGGATTTGGGAGCCAACGAGCCGTTCGTTTCCGTCAAGCTGACCGCATCCGAACATGTTCCAATTCAGCCCTATAAACCTGCAGTTTTCACAAAAATGGCCAATGTTGAATGCGAATCTGCCAGCGGCCTTCGGGTCTCGGCCGACCTGACGACTGCTTTGACTTCTCCGTCGCCGTCGCTCCCTTCTGCGGCCCATCTACACGTAACGCTGCCGTCCTCGTTGAACGAATGCTCAAAGGTCGTGGCCGGTATCGGGCCGTCGGCGAAGATCCATCTGATCCTTTTCCCACTCAACGAATTCAAGCGCTGCGCCTCCTGGACTGCAGTCTTCTTGAGGGGTTCGACCACCATTCTCATTGGGCCGGCTATTTGCGACGTTCCTCCATGACGCCGAGGAGGTTTGATTCCAAATCACGGATCCACACCAGCCAGACGTCGCTGTCTGCCAAGCCCGCAATGATGTGGGGAGCTTTATGAATGGTGACACCGCGGTCCCGGAAAGTGGAGTGCGCATGGTCAACATTCCGCGCACGGAAATAAATCAGCGAGTTTCCGCGAGCTTCAACGATTCCCGAGTTGGCATCCAAGTAGATCCGTATACCACCGCAATGCAGGAACGCCATATTCGGCCCGTTCATGAGGAATTGCAGTCCAAGCGTATCACGGTAGCTCGAACCTGGACTCTGACACACGCCACGAATGATCGATCTCAGACCGTCATCTCCTTTGACGTTGTTGCTGAAGACTCCTAGTCCATACCGGTTTTCGATGTCACTTTCCGTAAGACTCTTCCAAGATCCGACAGAGGTCGAACAATGATCGGGGAAGTGCCCGGCTTTGGCCGGGAACTCTGGACGACGAAGACGTTTCCATAGAGGTCCTCAAACATCGCCTCCGTGACTCCCCAGACCTGATCCACGGGAATTTCGACAAACTTAACGCCGCGTTTCAAAGCGAGCTCGTAAAACTTGCGGCAATCTTCTACCTCGAAGACCCACCTCGTTTCCTTGCCCACCCGAGCTTTGTAGTTGTGGATGGAATCGCTCGGAGAAAAAGGTTTGGCAATTTCCAGAATGATGCCAACGTCCCGTCGTCCCCGCGGGGCAACGACAAGCCAGCGCTTCGCCTTCTTGTTCGCCGCTGCCTTTCCTACTCGCAGAGGATCCGAAGTTGTCGCGCCCGGTGCGAACGTGCCTTCCTCCACCTTTTCCAGACCGAGAACGTTCGTGTACCAATTCAACGCCTCATCGTAATCGCGAACCACGATCGTGACATAGCGCACGCGAACAATTCCGAGATCGCTGTTCTCCGACTGAGACAACGCGATTACCGGAACCAGTATGACTCCCAGGAGCAGAACCGCAATTCTCAAACGTCGTTGGCTTGTAATCATTCTTCCTCGCTTTCGATTAACTCTGGCGGCCTCAAATCCATCCGTTTACCAGTCAAGAATCCTGTGTTTCTCACTCAGCTGTTTATCGCAATTCAGGAAACCCTCATTAACCCAGCTTGTTCGAGAGGACGAACTGATTCCCGTCGACGTCCTTGAAGATGGCCAAGGTTCCCCAAGGCTCCGTTTTTGGCTCGGCGGCGAACTCGACGCCTTTGGATTTCAACACTTTGGATGTCGCCACTACATCGTCACACCAGAAAGTTAGCGGCTGAAAACTACCGATCCGGTTCTCATGACCTTCTGGCGTAAACAGAGCCAGCTTCGATTCCGCGCCGGGAATGAGAAGCTCAATCCAGCGCTGCTTGGGAGTGAACGGTTGGTCCGTAAGAACTTTGAATCCCAATTTCTCTGTATAAAACTTCAGTGCGGCGTCCTGATTGCGAACAGGAATACTGGCGACGCTGATTCCACGAATCATGTGGTTCCCCCTCGTGAAACGCAGCCTAACTTGCACGGCCCGGCTGTTGCAATCAGCCAGAGACTGCTATAGTAACAGTCGGTATAGGAATGATCTCTGTGGATGACTACGTCATCGACGTCTTGATGCGCGATTTGGTCGCTCATGATCGCCGGCCCGTCAGTTTCTTGGTGTACCTGTGGCTTGCGAGGGAACAACAGCGTGGCGCCCGAGCCGTTCAGGTAAGTTATCGAGAGATGGCGGAATCCGTCGGCGTCTCCAAAAGTTCCGCACAAGCAGCCGTGAATTGGCTCGTGAGACGCAAACTGGTTACGGTCACGAAGAAAACTTCGACGGCGATTCCTTGTTACACGGTACTGCGTCCCTGGACTACGGGCGGACAACGCTCGCGGTCGGCTTCAAGCACACTCTAAGTATCCGCTTGTATTCAATGGTTTGTTGAAATGTAATCCGTTAATTTTGTGGTTGAAAACGGCAGAGTCCAAGACGGGGCACATGATCTACCGGGAAGCGATGATATCTGACATACCCGCCCTCGCGCGCATCCGCGCCGCCGAATGGGAAACACAAGACTACTGGCAGCGCCGCATCACTGGATATCTCAATGGAACACTTCATCCGCAACAGTCTCTTCCGCCGCGAGTACTTTACGTTGCCCTTGACGGTGTCGCGACCGTCGGCTTCATCGCTGGCCATCTAACCCGGCGATTCGACTGCGACGGCGAACTCGAATGGATCAACATCGTTCCCGACCACCGCGGCACTGGCATCGCCGCGGTGCTGCTGCGACTCCTTGCCACTTGGTTTCAGCAACAGAATGCGTTGCGAGTCTGCGTCGACCCCGATGAACAGGCCCGCGCCTTCTATGCACGCCATGGCGCAATCGCTCTAAATAAACACTGGATGGTCTGGACGGACATCAGCAAGCTTGCTGCCAGTGCCCCGGATTGAGATGAGGCTCATGCTATAAATTCATTATCCGTGAACTCGAAGTACAAATCGCGCCAGCCTCAACGACACACCCGAGGCCACCCGGTTGGTTCTTGATTCTTGGCGCAGTGCTTACACTGATGCAGCGGCCACCAAACATCCAGACTGAACGCCTGGTCCTCGTCGCGCTGTTGCCGGAGGACATCGAAGCGCTCATCGCTGGTAACGTGGAGCGCATTTCGCTCATGACTGGTTTTTCATTCCACCCAAACAAGAGTCATTAGTCCCGTCACGCAATCCCGCAAGACCTGGGTCCAGCTGGACCTCGATACGCAAACAATATGCCTGCTGGGACGAGAGGCGGCGGTTTTCCACACTGCGGCTTTCATTATCGCCGGCAGTTTGTATTGATTCTGCTGGGGTTGCACAATTCGGATTTCTTGTCACGACCATTTTTCCCTGCCAAAGTTCAGCAAGAGTGCAGCAAGTGAAATTAATGAACTGTGCCAAGCTGTTGGAAACACTCGCCGGAGAGGTGGCTGAGTGGTTTAAAGCACCGGTTTGCTAATTCACCCTGACCTGTTCGTACAGACCGATTTTTATTTGTTTTGTTAGCGTTACAGCCTTCCCAATTGCACTGGAAGCTCTCATTTGCAGTCTATTGTTCAGCAAATGTTCAGCAAAAGACTATGCCCTTTCCCTCATTCTGACGGGCGGAATCAGCATTTATTTCCGGGTTGCCAACCATCCAGTAGAATTCCCCACCAAATTCAATCAACACAACGCGTTTGTCGGTACTGATCCGACGAAGTGCCCGCAACTTCCGAGTGACCCGTCATCCGACCGGAATTGCGGATTCGACTGTTGCCGAGTCTCTGGTCAAATGCTGACTTCCGCCGTGCCAATATCGACACTCTCAGACGGCGGCTCCATAACCCCCTGCCTCGCGGAGGTGTTGCGGCTGAGCAAGTTGTAAGCGCGCTGGCCGTAGACGTTATCGATGGCCTTCATAGCACAGCGAGTGGGCGATTCTTTGCTTGGGTTATCGGCGGTGCGCTGCCGGCGGCGCTCGATGCGGACTGGCTGACCGCTGCGTGGGATCAGAATGCCTATAACTATGTTACCGGACCTGCCGCGGCGGTGGTTGAGGAATGTGAACCACAAACAGCCTGTGGTCACTAAGGACGGATTGGATCGGCTTCGGATTCTGCCGAAATCCCCGCTTGTCGGGGCAGTCCGATTCGAGTCTCAGGACAGGCCAGAATCATGACCCAACGCAAGTGGATAGAGAGGCTGCAACAGGCGACGCTCGGCGACTACTTGCGCGGTCGCGCCTCCCGCCGATTCGCGGGTACACGCCTTCGGCTCCTCGTTACGGGCTTCGTGGTGTCGGCTGACTCAAACAAATGCCGAATGCCGTGTTCCAACAGTTCGACGGCCCTCTCCAGGGCGCCCAGTTGTCCAATCCGCGTTATCGCCACGGACAGGCGCAAGTCAAATGATGGGGGGCGCAACACTTCAACCGTGTCTCGACAATTTTTCCTGGCAATAAAGCGGGCTGGCAGCAGCCCGACTCCATATCCCGACTGAATGAGCGCTAGCTGCAAATGTATGTTGTAGTGGATTTCAGCCGCAACCATGGGGGTGAAGCCGGCACGTTCCATCTGATCGATGAGGCTTGCCCGAAGCAAGCACCCAGACGGGTTGAGCACCCAGGGTGCTCTGCTCAAACTTTCCCAATCATCGTCAATGTTGCCTGCGGCGCTTTGAACGATCTCCATGCGGTCACTAGCGATGATATTCGTCAGAAGAGGTGAAGGCGCGGTTTTACCTTCGGGCAAAAACACGACAGCAACGTCGAGTTCACCGGCGAGCAGCCGGTTAAATAATTCACCGGTAAGTGCGCTCAACAGCCGCAGCCGGACCTTGGGGTATTTTTCAGTCAGCGCGCGAATAGGTTTGATCAGCGTCCCCTCGGCCAAGGCATGCGCGAGCCCGATGCGCAAGAGGCCGTGAGGTTCGGCGTCGCGCGACGCAACAGATTTCATCGCCTCCGTCCGCTGCAACAGATCTCGCGCTTGTTCAAGCACCCTGGAGCCCAGAGAGTTCAGGCGCGGCGGCTTTACTGAGCGGTCGAGCAACTCAGCCCCCAATGCAGCCTCCAGCCTTTGCAGTTGCCGGGTTATAGCGGAGGGTGTCCGGTATAGACGATCGGCTGCACCGGCGATGGACCCAGCCTGGGCAAACTCTACGAGGGCGCGTAAATCATCGAGCAAGGGAGCCTCCTAAAGTACTCCTAAAGCCTCCTCCAACGAATAGCAGAATCGTGCGCAAACGGCAACATCATTGTGATGATAATGAACTTGTGGAATTATGGGTTCTCCGTTACAAAGAGCCAGAAGTTTAGGAAACCCTGAAGACACATGATTGACTTCGGTTTGGGAAAGTTGCGGCTCTGGAGCGCGGCAGCAGCCTGCGCAGGCCTATTCATGACGCAGGCTGCGGGAACCCATCCAGCGGCTTTTACACTCAGCGATGTGATGCAGGCGCCATTTCCGTACTACATGGTGGCTGCGCCCACGGGCGCAGCCGTGGCGTGGGTATTCGACGCGAAGGGCTGCCGTAATATCTGGGTAGCAGACCCCTCCCATGGCGCGAAAGCGCGCCAGATCACACCGTACACAGAGGACGACGGTTTCGATATCGGCGAACTCGCCTGGTCGCCGGATACGACGTCGATCGCCTTCACACGGGGCCAGAGTCTTGAGGATGAGACTCCGGCCAACGTTAATAACTCCCCGAAAGGCCCAATGCCCAAGGAAGTATGGGTGGTTGCCACGGCCGGCGGCGTGCCGCATAAGGTCGGTGCGGGAGACTCCCCTAGCTTCTCGCCCGATGGCAGCCGGCTGCTGTTTGTCGACAAGAAAAGAATTCTGACGGTGGCCGCGAGCGGCGATGGTGAGGCGCAGCCATTGCTCATCGATCAGGGAACAGTGGACTCGCTGACCTGGGCGCCGGACGGCAAGCGCCTAGCGTTCGTGAGCCATCGAGGCAGCCACTCGCTGATCGGTGTCTACGATTTCGTTGACCAAACCATCGTTTGGTTGAGTCCGAGTCTCGACTACGACAGCTCGCCCGCGTTCTCACCGGACGGCGCGCGGATCGCCTTCGTTCATGTGGCCGAGAAAGCTCCCCCCGAATACTTCTCTCAACGCAGCGGACGGCCGTGGTCGATCTGGACGGCGGACGTGAAAACCGGCCAGGGGCGACGTGTCTGGATTGCGGATGCGGGACCCGGAAGTGTATTCCATCCGACGATCTCGGCGAATAACGACGTTCCCTCGGCGACGAACCTGTTCTGGACCAACCATGATGATCTTGTGTTCCCCTGGGAGAAAAGCGGCTGGCTGCATCTATATGCTGTCCCGGTGCAGGGCGGGACGGCCCGCGCACTCACGGTGGGAAAGTTCGAGGTCATACACGTCGTCTTCAGCCAGGACCGCAAGCGCCTGGTTTATTCGTCCACTCAGGATGACACCGACAGGATGCATATCTGGACGGTCGATGCCGAGCATGGTTCGGCGGTGCGCACCGGCCAGAGCCACGCCATCGAAGACTTGCCGCAGATCGGCGCCGACGGCGCTCTTTTCGCATTGCAGAGCGACGGCGACCAACCGCTGCATCCGGTCGTGTTGAGTGCGGGGGGGCAATGGCGGCGGCTCGCTCCGGAAGCCATCCCGTCCTCCTTCCCGAGTTCCAAGCTCGTCATGCCCCGGGCCGTGACCTTTAGGGCGAAGGATGGCCAGGAAACGCACGCGCAACTATTCCTACCACGCGAAACCACCTCCAAGCCGCACCCTGCGATTCTGTTCTTCCACGGAGGCCCTAAAAGACAGATGCTGCTGGGGTTCGATCCCAAGCGTACGTATAGCTGGATATACGCATTTAATCAGTACCTCGTCGCCGAGGGCTACATCGTGCTGTCAGTCAACTATCGCGGCGGTACCGGCTATGGCCTTGACTACAGAGAGGCCGACGACCTCGGCCCCGGCGGCGGCAGCGAGCTCAATGACCTGCTCGGCGCCATCACCTATCTGCGAGGCCGACAGGACGTCGACTCTCATAGATTGGGCATCTGGGGCCCAAGCTACGGGGGACTCATGACGGCCCTCGGTCTCGCGCGCGCCTCAGATGCACTCGCGGCCGGTGTCGATTATTCGGGCATTCATAACTGGTCGACGTACGAGCCAATCGACGGAGCAGATGCGAACCGCCGGGCGGTGGAATCCTCCCCCATCGCGACCATCGACCAGTGGCACTCACCCGTGCTGCTTGTGCAGGCGGACGACGACAGCGTTGTACCCTTCCAGCAGGCCGCCGAACTCATCGAAGGCTTGCGGTCGCACAACATCGACCATGACGTAATTATGATTCCGAACGAGATTCATGACATGGCACGCTACTCATCGTGGATGATGTTGTTCAATGCGGCGGATGTGTACTTCAATCGGCATCTCGACAAGCGGAGCGCGCCCGCTCCGTAAGCAGGTCCATCACTTCGGTTTTGATCGACGGTGTGTGGGCCCTTCGATTTGTTTTTGAAGAACCGGGTATGGCGCGTTTGGAGGGGCATGGAAGCATCGCCAAGAACACATGAATCTGGGGGCCGGCGGAGGCGCGCCGCCCGGCGGTGCTGAAAACGGCTAGCCGGTTCGCTGGCGCAGGGGAGTAAAAAAAACGCCGCGTTGAGACCTGCATTCGTCGTTACGAACAGCACGAGTCGTTTTAAGTGACGTAGAGGAGTTCCACATGAAGAAGATTCTGATTCAGTACGGAGTGTGCGCGCTTGCGGTCGCTCTGGTGGTGCCGTTGGCGCAGGCGCAGGGGCAGCCGGCAGGAATGCAGGCCGCCTTCGGAAAAGATGCCGGAACGCTTTCCGACAAATTCACCGGACTCGCGCGCGTTATGTCGGGCAAGTACGACTGGAAGCCCGGCCACGGCGTTCGCTCCGTTGGCGACGTGTTCAACCTGATCGTTAGGGAGAACGGCATGCTCATCGGCGTGCTCTCGGGCACACCGAATACGGGGGCACAGCCCGCGCCCATCACCGATCCGGAGAAATTGCAGGAGGCTCTGAAGGCTTCTTACGTCAATCTGCAAAAAGCGATTACGGGACTTTCCGACAACGACCTGCAGGCGCCGGTGAAACTGTTCGGAAGAGACATGACGAAGCAGGGCGCGCTGATGCTGATTCTCGAAGATCAACACGAGCATCTGGGGCAGTCGATCGCGTACGCGCGCAGCAACGGCGTGATTCCGCCCTGGTCTAAGTAGGAGCGCCGCGGGGTGATCTGGCCGCCGCCGATGCGATAACGACCCTTCGCATCCAACGCAACCTGATAACACGCGGGCAGGACGGCAAGCCGGAAAAAGAGAATTGGGTCCTTATGCGCGGAATTTGGATTAGCGCAGCGACGATCGCAAGGTTCGCGGTCGCTGGTAGCCTGACGCTGCTGGCTGGCGGACAGAGCGCTCCCAAAGCGGACCCTCCTATCCTCCGAGCCAC
>WNEX01001577.1_pt1 | contig 10690 bp, 8 predicted proteins | sample 5399841 | NCBI WGS metagenome assembly WNEX01 (sample SAMN13153337, study PRJNA577476) | soil metagenome | isolation source: 40 cm grassland meadow soil 2 days after 1st rain plot 5 | place: USA:California | collected 2015-09-18 | reverse complement strand
GATCTATGTCATTGAAGGCGTCCGCCAACTGCAGGCCGAAGGTCACGCCCACGCCACGCCCTGATGCGGAGTGGAGTGCAGCAATGGAGTGATGGAGTAGTAGGGTAATGGGGGGACAGAGGACAGAGGACAGAGGACAGAGGACAGAGGAAAGAACAAAGAACAAAGAATAAAGAACAGAGAATAGGTTCCTCATTCCTTCGCCTCCCTCGCTGCAACTTAATGGAGGCGGGTCATTCGTCATTACTCGCCCTTGCGTGGTCATTGGGCCAAAAAACGGGCAGGATGCCCGTTTGCCACACAGGCAAGATGCCTGTGCTACGTTCGTCGCGATGAACATCGCGATCGTGGGCCGGCCAAATGTAGGGAAATCGGCGTTATTCAATCGGATTGCGGGCCGTCGCATTGCCATTGTGCATGGCCAGCCAGGGATCACGCGGGACCGGATTTCTACCAAATGCGAAATCGGCGGAAAAACTTTCGCACTTTGGGACACCGGCGGGATTGTCGGCGCAGGTGAAACTCAGTTGAGAGGCGACGTGCGAGCAGCTGCCGAACTGGCAATGAAAGAGAGCGATCTCGTTCTTTTTGTAGTTGATGGGCAGGACGGGTTAAATCCGATGGACCACGAACTGGCTCGCCTCGTTCGGAAATTGCACAAATCCGTCCTACTTCTCGTTAACAAAATCGATGACCCGAAACACCAGCCGCGAGTAGACGAATTTTCCGCGCTCGGTTTCGAGAATGTTTTCCCGATTAGCGCGGCCCATGGCCGCGGCGTTCCGGTACTGCTGGAGGCGATCGACAATTTTCTGCCCGCTTCCCAAATCAAATCTCAAACCTCAAACCTCAAACATCCGATCGCCGCCGCGATCCTCGGCCGCCCAAATGCAGGAAAGTCATCGCTGATTAATGCGTTGCTCCGCGATCCGCGCACGATCGTGAGCGAAATCCCAGGCACTACGCGCGATGCCGTAGACATCGAGTACGAACGCGAAGGCAAACGCTACCTCTTTACCGATACCGCCGGGATTCGAGCGCGGAGCAAACATTCCAGCTCGGTCGAAGTCTTCTCAGTGATGCGGGCGGAGAAGACTATTACGCGTGGTGACATTTGCGTGCTGGTGATTGATGCTGCCGAAGGGATCAAGGCGCAAGACCGCCGCATCGCGGCATTGATTCAGAAGGCACGAAAAGCTTGCGTGATCGCACTAAACAAATGGGACCTGGTACGCACGCACCGTAAGCAACGGCAGACCATGGAAGACGCCATCGCCAACGCCCGCACGGAATTGTTCTTCATCGATTACGCACCGGTGTTGGTAACGAGCGCGTTGACGGGCGAGTATGCGGATCGCATTTTCAAAATGATCGAACGCATCCGGCGGGCTGCGCGCGCGCATATCGGCACCGGAAAATTGAATCGTGCGCTGCGGGCTGCTTTTGCGGCAAACCCGCCGCCGATGGCAAAGGGCAAACGGTTAAAGCTGTTTTACGCGACTCAATCCAGCGGGGACCAATCGCGCGAGTTCGCGCCGCCGGAGATCGTGCTCTTTGTCAATTCCCCTCGCCTTCTGACACAGCCGTTCGCCCGTTTTCTTGAAGCGAAGATTCGTGAGCTCGAGCCCTACCCGGGCTTGCCGATTTTGCTAACCTGCCGGGCACGCACTGAACGTCATTCCGAGCGAAACGCCAGTCCGGCTCGGACTCGAGGAATCCCGCAATGAAAGCTTCAAGGTGACTTTCTCGGGATCCCTCCCAGCCTTCGCATAAAGCTACGGCGCCGCAGGCGACTCGACTTGCGATAACTCTTAATCAAGCGTCGAATCGACAGAGGCGCCTCTACGATTCCGCGCAATTGATTCGAACGTTCGGTGCGTCGATTCTGTCTTACAGGACTCATGAAATCGGCTCAGGAAATCTCCCAACAGGTACAGGAGCTTGGTCGCTGGATCCCGCCGCTGCGCGAGCAAGTTGCGCACGTCGTCGTCGGTCAGAAATATCTGGTCGATCGTTTATTGCTCGGGTTGCTGGCGAACGGCCATGTCTTGCTCGAAGGCGTTCCCGGCCTGGCTAAAACGCTCACCGTTAAAACCATCGCCTCCGCCATCCAAACAGGGTTCCAGCGCCTGCAATTCACCCCCGATCTTCTACCGGCGGACTTGATCGGCACCCTTATTTACAATCCGCGTGACGGTGAGTTCAGGACCAAGTTCGGTCCAATTTTTTCGAACCTTATCCTGGCCGATGAAATCAATCGCGCTCCCGCCAAAGTGCAGAGCGCCTTACTAGAAGCGATGCAGGAGCGCCAGGTCACCATTGGCGAAAAAACGTATCCGCTGCCGGATCCGTTCCTTGTCCTGGCAACGCAAAACCCGCTCGAGCAGGAAGGCACCTATCAGCTGCCCGAAGCGCAGCTCGATCGTTTCATGTTCAAGTTGAACATCGGTTATCCACAAAAACCGGAGGAGCGCCGCATCCTCGATTTAATGGCGACGTCCGCGCCCGATCTCAGTGTTTCATCGGTGGTCGATCCACAGCACATCATCGCCGCGCGCGATGTGGTGAACAACATTTACATCGACGATCGTGTAAAGGATTACATCGTCGACATTGTCTGGGCAACGCGGGAACCGGCGTCTTACAACTTAAAGCTGGAGGGTTTGGTCCGCTATGGCGCTTCCCCACGCGCGACTATTTATCTTGCTTTGGGCGCGCGTGCACACGCTTTCCTAAATGGACGCGGCTACGTCACACCGCAGGACATCAAGAGCATCGGTCCCGACGTTTTGCGTCACCGCATTATCGTTAGCTACGAAGCGGAAGCGGAGTCGATTACGAGCGAGACGATTGTAGAACGGATCTTTGCGGGATTGCCGGTGCCGTGAGTATAAGACTTACGAAAGGGATCGTGAACAGTGATCGGTGAACCGTGAACGGTATGGCAGCTGCAAGGTCCTTTCGGGAATTGAAAGCGTATCAAGCCGCTCGAGACGCAGCTCGACTCGTGTTTGATTTTTCGAAGCACTTTCCGCGTGAAGAACAATATTCGCTTACAGATCAGATCCGAAGAAGCTCTCGCGCAGTAAAGGCGCTGTTAGCCGAAGCATGGGCACGCCGCCGGTACAAAGCGGCTTTCGTGAACAAGATCGACGAGGCTCTCGGGGAGGCCTACGAAACGCAATCATGGTTGGATGATGCGCTGGACGGTCAATATTTTTCCACACAGGAGTTCGAGAACCTCGACAGGCGGTACGATGCGATCGGGGGAATGCTTTCACGCATGATTGATCGTGCTGATGACTTTTGTAAATACTCGCCCGGCACTGATTACCGCTCGATCACGTGCAAGGATGACGAATTTCTGTTCACCGATTACTGATCACCGATCACGGCAACATGGAGACAGAAGAGATCCTAAAGAAAATCCGCGGCCTTGAAATCAAAACCCGTGCCCTGGTCGAGACCGCTTTCGCCGGTGATTACCACAGCGTGTTTAAGGGTCGCGGGATGAATTTTGAAGAAGTACGCGAATATCAGCCGGGGGATGAAATTCGCGCGATCGATTGGAATGTAACCGCAAGGCTCGGCAGCCCGTTCGTGAAAAAGTTCACGGAAGAACGCGAGCTTACCGTCATGCTGATCGTAGATGTGAGTGCGTCGGGGAATTTCGGCAGCACTTCACAATCAAAGCGCGAGCTGGCCGCGGAAGTTGCCTGCCTTCTCGCTTTCAGCGCCATCCGAAATAACGATAAGGTTGGCCTGCTTCTCTTCAGCGATCGCCTCGAACTTTTCATCGCGCCGAAGAAAGGGCGCTCTCATACCTTGCGAATCATCCGCGAGATCCTCTTCTTTGATCCCGTCGGGCGCGGAACCAATCCGGCCGCGGCCCTTGATCACTTAAACAAGATCGTGACCCGTCGTGCGGTCGTCTTTTTTATCTCCGACTTTCAGGCGGAGGATTTTTCGCGCGCGCTCGCGGTCACAGCGAGACGGCACGATTTAATTGCGATCCGGATTCAGGACGAACGCGAAAGCATACTGCCTGATATCGGGATTATTACGCTGGAAGATGCCGAAACGGGCGATCAAATTGAAATCAACGCCGCCGACAGGCAGGTGCGCGCACAGTTTGCCCAGCTCGCAAGAGCGCAGCTAACGGAAACTATGCGGGTATTGCGGCAAAACCGGATTGATCGAATCGATTTGCGCACCGGCGATGATTATCTGCCGGCGCTGCGCTCGTTTTTTAAGCAACGCGAACGCCGTCTGATGGTGCGGTAACGATGATGGTACTCGCGCAGGCACTTCCCGACATTGCGCCGCCCGTGCTTTATTCGCTGGTGCCGCCGTGGATCATTTTTGTTGCAAGCTTGATCGCGTTAACGATCATTGGACTGGCGATCTGGTACGGGCGAAGATTCTTTCGCAAAAAAGAAGCAGCGCTATCGCCCCGCGAACGCGCCCTCGCTGCCTTAAACGGGATTGAGACCGAAGTAGAAAAAAATCCTCCTTATCAATTCAGCATTCGCGTTTCTGATATTTTGCGACGTTACGTAATGGAACAATTCGATTTGCCGATGACCCGACAGACATCGGTCGAATTTTTGAATGCCATTGCCTCCGCTGCGAATTTCAGTGACGACGAGAAAACGTTGCTCGCTGATTTTCTGAATCGCTGCGACCTGATTAAGTTCGCGCGCTATGAAGCGACGACGGCGGATAGCCGTCTCCTGCTGGATGAAGCGCGCCAATTCGTGAAAGGAGGCGCACTTGTCCCCGCGTGATTGGCTGGGCGGCCAGGTGCTCACTTTCGCGCGCCCGTGGTTGCTGCTATTGCTACTGCTCATTCCCTTGCTGGCATGGCTGCGCGGAAGGTTCGGACCACGCGCTGCGATTGTATTTTCCGCGACCGCGCCGTTTCGCGCGATCGGGAAAAGCAGCACCAGCCGAGCCGGACGAATTTTGCGCGCCTTGGTTTGGCTTGCTCTGGCGGCGTTTATGGTCGGAATCGCGAGGCCACAACTGGGCAAGTCGCTCACCCAAGTCGAAGCCAGCGGAATCGACATCATGCTGGTGCTTGATGTTTCTAATTCGATGCTGGTGAAAGATTTCACCATCGGTGGCGACGAAGCGACGCGATTGGATGCTGTTCGTGAAGTAACGCGCAAGTTCATCGAAGCACGACCGAACGACCGGATCGGGATGATCGCGTTTGGCACTCGTCCATATATCGTTAGCCCGATGACATTAGATCACGAATGGCTGTTGCAAAATCTCGATCGTGTTCGCATTGGCCTGGTGGAAGGAAGCACTGCAATCGGTTCGGCCATGGCGGCGGCGGGGAATCGATTAAATGACAAGCAATCTAAAAGCCGGGTGATGGTTCTCCTCACCGATGGCGATAATAACGCCGGGAAAATTCCGCCCAATACCGCGGCAGAGGCTTTGAAGGCACTCCGAATTCATTTTTACGCGATTGGCATCGGCACCAACGGGGTCGCGCCCTTTCCAGTGATGGATGAGCGAACCGGACGCGTGATCACGGACGGACGCGGTAATGTTTATTATCAGAATGCGCCGGTCTCCTTCAATGAAACTGGTTTGCGCGAAGTAGCGCGCATTGCCGATGGAAAATTTTACCGCGCAACGGACACGCAATCGCTGGCCTCGATCTATCAGGACATCGACAAGCTGGAAAAAACCACCATCAGCGCCCGGAAATATCAAGAGTACCGCGATCTATTCCCCGAATGCATTGCGGCGGGTTTAGGATTGCTGATCGGGCAGCTTCTGCTCGGCCAAACCATTTGGAAACGATTGCCGTGAGCGGAACGTTGCAGCGTTTAAAGGTCGAAGAGTTGAAGCGGGCTTACTCTTCATCACGTTATCGCTTCATCGCTTCATCGAACCTATGAACTTTGGTGCGCCAAACTGGCTGTGGACTCTGGCCATTCTGCCGCTGCTCGTCCTCTTGTACGCGCAGGCCGAGCGGCGCAGCGCGATCAAATTGCGCGAATTTGTTTCGCCGCGATTGCTTCCGCAGCTCGCCGGCAATGTCGATCGGGTGCGACGCGCGATTCGTTTTGCTTTCGTTTTGCTCGCGCTCGCGCTCGCTATTGGCGCGTTGGCCAAGCCTCGCTGGGGCTACACTTACGAAGATGTGAAACGTCGCGGGCTCGATTTGCTCTTCGCCGTCGATACATCGCGCAGCATGCTATCGAATGATGTAGCGCCGAACCGACTTGAGCGCGTCAAACTGGCAGCACAGGATTTGATCACAGATCTGCAGGGCGATCGCGTCGGCCTCATCGCCTTCGCCGGTCGCGCCTTTTTGCAGGCACCGTTGACGATCGATTACGATGCTGCGGTTGAATCGATCAACGACCTGGATACGAAAACAATTCCAGAAGGCGGCACCAACATCGGCGAAGCGATCGCACTGGCGACACAAACATTTGGGAAAAGCGCGATGGGAAATCGCGCCCTCATTATTTTCACAGACGGCGAGGAACTTAGTGGCGACGCGGTAAACGAAGCCAAGAAAGCGGCGGACGCGGGCGTGAAAATTTTTACGATAGGCGTCGGCACCGCGCAAGGCTCGCTAATTCCGGTCGAAGGAAAAGGCGAAGGTGGTTTCGTGAAAGATGCGAAGGGCCAAGTGGTGAAGTCAAAGCTGGATGAAAATCGGCTACGCGAGATCGCACAAGCGACCGGCGGGATGTATCTGCATTTGGAAAGCGGACCACAGACAATGCGGCAGTTGTACACGGAAGGGCTTTCGAAACTAAAGACGGCCGAAATCGATGCGCGGCTTTCGAGCCGGCCGATCGAGCGCTACGAATGGCCGCTGGCGGGCGCGATTGTGGCCCTGATCGCCTCCCTGTTTATAAACGACCGAAAACGGACGAAAACTCCCGGGCGTTCGCCGGTGAAACACGAAGTGCTGGTCGCGGCCTCCTTATTGTTCGTAGCGGTAGCCGAAGTGAACGCGGTTTCGGGGATCGACCTATATAATAAGGGGCAATACGAGGACGCTTACGCACAATTTCAAAAGGATTTGCAGCACAACATTAATCCGGCCGATATGCCCAAAATGCAGTTCGATGCCGGCGTGGCTGCCTACAAGCTGCGTAACTACGACAAAGCGCTGGAGGCATTCAGCCAGTCTCTGGTCGATCGATCGCCAGGGCTGCAAGAGAAGAGCCGTTACAATCTCGGCAGGACCTTGGAAGACCGCGCCGACTTGCGGAAAACGAACGAGGACGCGTTGAAGGATTTGGAAAATTCCGCGCAACATTACGAGCAGGCGTTGAAGCTGGATCCGCAGGATAAGGCGGCCGCGGAACGGCTGGAGATCGTTAGAAAAAAGATCGAGAGACTGAAGAAACATCCGGAACAACCACCGCCAAAGCCGCAGAAAAATCAGCAAAACAAGAAGGATCAAAAGAAAGACCAGCAACAGGATCAGCAGCAGCAGCAACAGCAATCACAAAACGACCAGCAACAGAACCAAGATCAACAGAAGCAAGATCAACAGAAGCAAGATCAACAGAAGCAAGATCAACAGCAGGCGAAGAATAATCAGCGGCAACCGAATCAGCAAAACCAGGAACAGAATCCCGAGAATCAAAAGGATCAGCAGAATTCGGAGAAGCGCGATAAACAGCAGCAGCAGGCGCAGCCCTCCCCATCACCGAGTCCCGGCGGCGAGCAGAAACAGCCTGATCAGAAAAAAAACGAGCAGCGGGGCGCAGGGGAATCGCCAACGCCGACTCCCGATGGGAGTTCAAATCCTTCGCCGAGCCCGGGAGAATCCGGAGAAAATCCATCACCATCACCGGGGGATAATTCCGGCAAGGATGAGAATGTGTCACCGGGCGCAACGCCATCCGCCTCGCCCACCAAACCGCGCTCGGGTGAGATCAAAAGCGCGAGCGAGCCGAGCGACGAGCAGCGCAAAGAGCAAGCGGCGGAAGCCGAAGCGATGGAGCGGGGGGAGATGAGCCCCAAGCAAGCTGCACGATTATTGCAGGCAATGAAGGACGAGGAAGCGCGGGTGCAACTGGATGAACGCAAGCCGGTGCATCGTGTCTATAACGACTGGTGAGGCGCATGTTTGATGTTTGAGGTTTGATTGTTTGATTGAAAATGTTGATGGACCGACGAGTTCTCATCCTGGCGTTAGTCGCGACTGTCCAAATCCAATCGGCGCTCGCGGATTCGCCGAAAATTACGGCGGTGCTGACGAGCTCGGACGTCGTTGTGGGTGAAACGGTGCAGTTGCAAATTCAGATCGATAACGCTGGAACATCGGTGAAACCGCCAAGCAACATCGACATCCCGGGTCTCCAGATTCATTATACCGGCGAATCGACCTCGATGACGATGCGAAATTTATCAGTCACTTCTTCGATCACCTACAATTACACGATTTTGCCGGAGAAATCGGGCACTTATAAGATTCCGTCGCAAAGTATTCGCGTTGGTAAGAATAATTTGCAGACGCCCGAGCTAACGCTGCGAGTAGCGGATTCTCCCAACCCGACGGCGCGCGCCGGAAGCAATCGCGCGCCATCCGGCAATACACAGACTGGCGAAGATAAGATCGCTTTCGCCGAGCTGCTGGTACCGAAAAAGACAGCCTATGTCGGCGAAATGATTCCAGTGGTAGTGCGGATCGGATTTAATTCGCGGACGCGCGTTGCTGAGATGGCGCCACCGCAAGTGAACGGACAGGGATTCACTGTGCAAAAGTTGGGCGAAGGCGAACGCAATCTGGAGAATATCGACGGGCGCAGTTATGTCGTTTTCAATTATAAGACGGCGATTTCCGCAGCCCGGGTTGGCAATTTTCAAATTGGGCCGGTCGAACAAAAAGCGAATATTCTCGTTCCGCGTCGGAGCTCGGGGACGCGGCGCAAACCGTTTGACCCTTTCAGCGAAGATCCCTTCTCCGACCCTTTCTTTGCGCTGCCCTTTGGAGGGCTGATGGAGCAACACGAGATCAACGTCAAGAGCGACCCGGTTTCATTGGAAGTAAAGGCATTGCCTGCGGGAGCGCCGCCGACTTTTTCCGGAGCGGTAGGGAGTTTCTCGATGACCGCGGAAGCGAACCCGAAGCGAGTTCAGATAGGCGACCCGATCACGATCAAGGCGGCGATCTCTGGACGTGGGAATTTCGACCGAATGAATGCGCCAGAGCTAAGTGATGAGCGCGGCTGGCACAAATATCCGCCATCATCGAATTTCAAGCAGGATGATGACGTTGGAATCAGCGGAACGAAAACATTCGAACTGGTAGTTTCACCTAACGAGAAGTTGACGAGGGTTCCGCCACTGGCCTTCACTTATTTCGATCCGGTAAAAGAGAAATATGTAACACTGCAAAGCGAGACGGTGCCATTAATCGTGGAGGGAAATGCCCCAGCTAGCTCCGCGATCGCTGGAACTACGCCGGGAGCGTCAGCCACGCCCACCTCAGGTGGACAGCAAAAAGCGCAGGACATTTTGCATCAAATTAACGAGCGCGGAAAAATCGTGTCCAGCTTTGCGACGTTTTATGCACGAAAGGAATTTTGGCTGGCGCAACTTCTTCCTCTCACTTTTGCCCTGGGGCTAATGGGTTGGAAAGTTCAAAATGTGCGCGCGTCCAATCGCGCAGCTCTGCGGGCCGCACAACTGCAGCACGAGAGGGATGAGCTGCTGCGCAAATTGCGCCGCGACCAGCTGGCGCCGCGAGAATATTTCTCCGATGCCTCGCGCGTGGTGCAACTGAAGGCCGCGCTTAAGCAAATGAACATCGAACCGGCGACGGTCGATGCGGAAACCGCCGCGCGAGTGTTTGACCTGAATGCGGAACAAAGCGAGCGGATGCGGCGCTTGTTTGCGACTAGCGATGAGTTCCGCTACAGCGGCGCGAGCAACGGCGAGGGCAGGCTATCCGGTGATGGACAGCGCGAAACCCTGGACTTGATTGAAAGTCTTCGATGAAACTAAGGGTGCTATTTCAAATCCTGGTTTTGCTCGTATTCGCTCTGCCCAGCGCCGAGGCAGCGTCAAACGATGGTCCGAGCCGGACTGGCGATGATTTGTTCGCGAAAGCAAACACTGAATTTGCCGCAGGAAACTTCAAAGCGGCCATCGCAGATTACGAAGCGGTCGTCGGTTCGGGCGCGTGGAGCGCGAATTTATTCTATGATCTCGGCAACGCTTACTTTCGTGACGGCGATTTCGGTCGGGCCATTTTGAATTATGACCGCGCCTTACGATTGGATCGCCATCATCCGGAAGCCGATGCCAATCTGCGGATTGCGCGCGACCAAACGCGTTCGCTGGAGCTGACGCCGTCAGCCTTGGAGAGATATCTGAATTTTGGCACGGCTAATTTTTTCGCGATTGCGGCCGCGATTTCTTTCTGGCTCACGATTATTCTTTTGATTCTGCGGCCGGGTAGAGTGCTGTGGGCGGTAGCAGGGATATTTCTGACCGCGATTTGCGGGTTCGCTGCGTACAAATCGGAAAACGGAACCCACGGACAGGGCGTGGCAATTGTGATTGCGGAGAACACCGAAGCCAGAGTTGCGACCGTCGACAGTGCGCGGAGCGTTCTGGCTCTTCCAGCTGGAAGCGAAGTTTTGATTTTACAGGAACGCGGTGACTGGAATTACGCGGCGCTGCCGAATGATCA
>WNEX01001570.1_pt1 | contig 10714 bp, 9 predicted proteins | sample 5399841 | NCBI WGS metagenome assembly WNEX01 (sample SAMN13153337, study PRJNA577476) | soil metagenome | isolation source: 40 cm grassland meadow soil 2 days after 1st rain plot 5 | place: USA:California | collected 2015-09-18 | reverse complement strand
CTGCTCCTGAGCGTCGCGTCCGTGTCGCTTCTCGTGGGCGGCATCGGGATCATGAACATCATGCTCGTGTCGGTGACCGAGCGCACGCGCGAGATCGGCGTCCGCCTCGCCGTGGGCGCGCGGACGGGCCATATCCTGCTCCAGTTCCTGGTCGAGGCGACGGCGCTCAGCCTGGTGGGGGGTGCGGCCGGCCTCCTGCTCGGCATCGCCGCGACGCGGCTCATCGCGTACCTCGCGGCGTGGCCGACCCTCCTCTCTGTACCGGCCGCGGCGGGCGCGTTCCTCGTGGCGGGCGCGGTCGGCATCTTCTTCGGCTTCTACCCGGCCCGCCGCGCGGCACAGCTCGATCCGATCGCCGCGCTCCGCTACGAGTGAGGCTCGGCCGCGAGAAGGTCCTCGGACAGTTCCAGCACCTTCTCGGTGAACGGGCTGCGTTCCGCGAACTGCGTGCTCAGGTAAATGTGCCGTACCAGCGTGAGCGTGGTGTAGGCCCGGACGGCAGCGCGGGTCCCATCACCGGAGAGTTCCACGAAGCGTTCTTCGAGCGCCTCTGCGCGATCCGACAGCACGGTCCGATCTCCGAACATGCGCAGACTCTGTTCCAGGAGATGTCCCAAGAAGTTGCCGACGTCCAGCCCCCGGTCACCCTCGCAGTACAGATCGAAGTCCAGGAGATAGAGACGGGGTCCGTCTACGATCACGTGGTCCGGGTAGAAGTCTCGGTGGATCCCGCACGGACTCGAATCAGGGACGGAGGCACGGAGTCGGTCGCAGGAGACCAGCAGGTGACCGAGGCGTTGCGCCCACTGCGGTTGCATCTGAGCCACGAGCGACAGCCGTTCGTGCAGGATGCGCACTTCATCCGCCATCGTATGGCGACGGTGGGCCGGAATGCGTGCCTGGTGGAGTTTGTGAATGGCCTCCGCAATTCGCCTCGCCAGCGCAACCCCCCCAGCGTCGCCCAGCAGGCGGGTTGCTGCCACCCCGGGAACTTTGTGCTGGAACCACATCTGGAATTCCGGGATGACCCCGATTGGTTGAGGGACGGAGACCGCGTCTTCGCTATCGGACGTGAAGCCGGAGTTCCAGAGCGCCTCGACCACCTCGTAGCTCGAGGTATCCAGCCCCTTGGCCCTTCCCTTGCCCACCACGGTCTGGAGCGGCGCATTGGGCTCGCCCACCTCGACGTCGTACTCGATCAGGCAGCGCCGCCCAGGCTTGTATCGTGTCACGCGGATCGCGCGGATCTGGACCCTCCCCTTCCCTCGGCTCAGGCGTGGGAGGCGACCTTCGAACTGTCGCTGGGCTTCGTGCGGGTCGAGCGCACGCGCCAGAAAGGGCATCGTCGGGTCGTCCGCAACGCCGAACGGGTCAATCACCGGGATGCTCAACGGCCCATCTCATGGCCCACGCGGCTCAGAACCGCGAGCAGCCCTTTTCCGATCCGCTGCAGCGAATAATGCTCCATGCAGCGAGCCCGCGCGCGTTCTCCCAGGGTGCGGGCCGCCTCGGGATCGTTGATCAGCTCGCAGATGGCCGCAGCCAGCTCATCCACGTCCCCTGGCGGCACCAGCCGGCCACATCCTTCCAGGATCACGGGGAGGTCAGACACCGAGCTGGCGACGATCGGCTTTCCCATCGCCATGGCCTCGAATACCTTCATGGGCATCTGGTAGCGCGCCGGCTCGCTGCTCAACTGGGGGATGGCAACAACGTCGGCCGCCGCAAGCAGCCTGGGAAGAGCGGGGTACGGGACCAGCGGGATCCTATCCAGAGCGAACCGCCCCCACTCCGGCGCAGTGAGATCCTCCGCGCGACACGTGACCGCCAGGCGGACGCCCGGCAGCCTGCTGACCGCTTGCGCCAGTGGTTCCATGCCCTTGTGAGGTCGCGGAGTTCCGGGGAACAACACGGTAGGCCCGGTGAAGCCGAAAGCGCGGCGAGCCTCCTCCCGGTCTATTCCAACGGGATCGAACAATTCGGTATCGGGTGCATGCGGGATCAGGGTGCCGCCAAACCTCCGCTGGAGAGCGGTTGAAGACACCGTGATCGCCGACGCCGCGCCCACCGCCTTCGTGAGCAGCGAAACGTAAACGGACGATGCCGGTCGCGAGAGATCCGCCATCAATGGGTTTGCTGCCCACGCCGACCGAGGGGCCAGGGCCACATCCAAATCATCGACATCGAGGACGACGGGAACCTCGCGGCGTTCTGCCGCCACCAAGGCCACCCCGAAGGAAGCCAGATACGGCTTGACGGCGATCAGCACGTCTCCGTCCGCGGCTTCGACCAGCTGGATGAACGACTCGTAGAACCTTGGAAAACGTCGCTTGCGGACCGGCCTGATCCACGGCTCCTGCGGCAGGGCGGGCCATCCTCCCTGGCGGCGCATCGGACCAATCAGATTGACTTCCGCGAAGGTCCTGGCGGCTTGGGCCAGCCGATGGGCCCGCATGACCGCATTCGAGGAGAGATCGTGACTGAGGATCGTGACTTTCATCGTAACCGACGGAGCGCTTCCGCCGTGAGCTGAGGCACGAGATGGGCGTCATCCGACCACAATGTGACGAGGCCCTGGGCGATTCGCAGGAGTCCGGCGGCGAGGTGGAAGCCGAGCCGAGCCTCGATCGAAGCACCGGGCCGCAAGGACTCATACCTGGCCACCACTCGGTCCAGCATGGACCAGCATGCCGGCCTCCCCTGGCGCAGCGCCCACGTCCAACACCAGGCACCGAAATAGGCGAGGTCTCTTGCCGGGTCGGCTCGCTGGAGGCGATCCCAGTCGATCAGGGTGACTCCGTCTGATCCCACCAGGACGTTTCTGGGCGAGAAATCCCCATGACAAGGCACCAGCTCGGGATCCTCGACCTCAGCCGCCTCCAGAGCCTCGGCCACCTCCCGGAACGAATCAACGAACTGAGGAGCCACGTGGCCCACGGTGTCCGCCTTCCGCCAGACCGACCGCACGATCCGACCGACGGGACGCTGCGTGCTCGGTTGGGCCTCGCACCCATGGAGAGAGGCCAGAAGGCCGATCGCATCGTTCACGACGTCCGGGTCCGAAGCGCCCAGCTCGACGAACGGACGGCCTGGCAGCCGCTCCATGATGACCGCTCCAACGTCCGGGAGATACTCGACCGGTCGCGGGAGTCCCGGCGGCCGTCGTCGTTCGCCGAATGACGATCGCCACAACTCCTGCATGTTGGCGTACGTGGTTGCCCCTCCGCCCGATGAATAGAGCTTCGCCACCACCGGAAGGCCCGTGCGCGTCACCAGGGCCAGCGTCACTCTGTCGGGGCGGCCGGTTGGGAAGCCGGCTCCCTCGCTCTCGTACCCCCGGCTACGTAGCGCCTGAAGGAGCGGTTCCATCAATCGAGTGCGCAGCGAGACTCGGCCGGCACGTGCCTGAGCGTTGCTAAGGCAGTGCATCCATGGCTGATCGCACACGTTCAGCGAATCTCGTCTGCCGCCGCGCCACCTCGGCGTCCCACCATCGCCGACACCGGTCAGCCACGAGGGTGGTCGCGCGTGAGATGGCACGACTTGCCCGTTCGTAACCCAGTGCAGACAGGGAGTCCCCGGCAATGGCCTCGAACACCTCGACGTCCCGCTCCGCCATCTGGGTCCGCCAATCTCTGAGTCCCGGAGTCGGTGGCAACCACGCCTTTTTGGACGAGAGTCCCGGCTCCAGAGAGGTTTTGCCCACGTAATAGTCCAACATCTCCGGAGCGAAGGGGAACCCCAGGAAGGCGGCGATGCTGTGAAGCGTCTGTTCGGGCCGTGTGACCAGTTGCTCGTACTTCACCTCGAGATACCGGCTCGGACCGAGCACCACTCCATCTCGCATGCCGGTACTGACCTGCCACTGCCACCACAACGCGCAAACGGCGGCCGGTTCCTCCCGCCATAGCGCCAATTTGCCGGGCCCCTTGTCCTCGCGGGCCCATTCGCGCGTAGACAGGGTCACATCCCGGCCATCCCGAATGATGTGGACGGTCCTCACCCAGGGAAACAGGGCGTGCAAGACGGGCAGACGCCTCACGTAATCTGGAGTCTTCTCTCCGGCCAGGGGCTTTCCATGAAGCATACCGAATGCCGAATAGAGCGCGCTCACGAACCCCCTGTACGTCGTCACCTTCGCCGCGGTCTGGCGCACGGTGGCTTCAGCGAGGCCGAGTCGAGCGAAGCGGCGGTAACTCAGCACCCACTCGACGAGCTCGGGGCTGAGTGGCGGATCGATCTGATCGGTCACGTCGGTGGTGGCCTGAGGGACGACTTGTTCGAGGGCGCGCGGGATGAAATGCGTATCGTTTGCTACAGCCAGCTGCGGGTGATGATCCAGCATCCGCTGTAGGAGCGTGGTGCCCGACCGAGGGCAGCCGACGATGAACAGACACGGGTTCTGATGCACAACGGCGCCTTGATTGCCGGAGTTCCTCACGAGGAGGCCGTCATGACGTCCCTGAATTGGGCGTGGAACAGGCCGCTGTACATCCCGTCCATATCCATCAAGTCCTGATGAGTGCCTTGCTCCCTGATCTGAGCATCCGCCAACACCACGATCTGGTCGGCACGCTGCACGACGGCCAGTTGGTGAGTGATGATGACCACTGTCCTTCCCGTCATCAGGTGTTCCAGCGCTTCCATGACTGCTGCTGCCGCAGCGGCGTCAAGTCCGGTGAGGGGTTCATCGAGAATGACGATCGGCGCATCACGCACGATCGCTCGGGCGATGGCAATCCGCTGGCGCTGCCCGCCGGACAGCGTCGCTCCCCGCTCACCGAGCACCGTGTCGTAAACTTCAGGGAGCTCCCTGATGAACTCGTCCGCGTTCGCCGCCTGCGCCGCTGCCTCGATTTCCTCCAAGTGGGCGGCGGGGCGTCCGTAAGCGATGTTCTCGGCGATGCTGGCCTGCAGCAAAACCGACTCTTGGAGCACCACGCTGATTTGCGAGCGTAGCGACCTGAGAGTGTACTCTCGGATATCGTGGCCACCAATCAGAATGCTTCCCTCTGTGGGGTCGTATAGTCGGGATATCAGTGAAACCAGTGTCGATTTGCCGCCGCCGGTGGGTCCCACGATGGCCGTCACCTTCCCGGCCGGGATCGTGAGATCGATCCCCTTGAGCACGGGTCGCCCCGGTTCGTACTCGAAGCTCACGTTGCGGAACTCGACCTGACCACGGAACCGGGGTGCCGGACGGGCACCCGGGCGGTCCGTGACGCCCTCCTTGACTTCTAGCAGCTCTACCACTCGCTCCACTTGAGCGCCGGCCTTGGTTATTCGGGTGGTGTGCCTGATGGTCGTCCGCAGGGACTTGTACAAGTTGCGGACGTAGGTCACGAAGACGATCAGGCTGCCGGGGGTGATGGCGCCCGACATCACGCGCAGGACACCGAACCCGAGTGTCGTCGCCGTGACGATACCGCCCAGCACATCCATCATCCAGGAGAACCGCTCACCGGTCATGGTCGCGGCCAAGCCGCTCTCGAGACTGGCCGCGCTCTCGGCGTGGAATCGCCTTCTCGCTTCCTCCTCCTGGTTGAAGACGCGCGACATACGGATGGTTCCCAGTGTCTCATGCACCACCGAAGCGAGTGCGCCTTCGCGCTTTCGCTCCGCCCGCGAACGCTCTTGAATGCGCGAGCTGTAGACCGACAGGGCGACGAACAGCACCGGTGCGGCGGCGATGAGCACCATGGCGAGCTGCCAGTCCAGCCAGAGGAGTACGGCGCCCATGCCGATGAGGAACATACTGTTCTCGAGTATCTCGGCGATGGATTCGGTCATCGCATCCCGCATCGCCTTCACATCGCTGGTCACGCGCGTCATCAGATCGCCGGCTGACCGGCGGTCGTGGTACTGAAGGGACAACCGCTGGATGTGGTCGAAGAGCGCGGTGCGGAGGTCGAATACGACGGTTCGGCCAGCCCGGTTGAGATAGTACGCCGCCAGGTATCCCAATAGCCCCTCGAACACGGCAATTGCGACCACCACGGCGGAGACGCCCAGCAGGAGGTACAACGTCTTCCCGGCGAGGTTCTGCTGCTTGAGGATCATGTCGAACGTCACCTTGAGCGGCCACGGTTTGAGCAGGTCCATCGCCGCTTCGCCCATCATCAGCAGGAGGGCAAGGCCTATGGCGGGCCAGTGGGGCAGGACGAACGTGCGCAACCGTGCCACGGCCCGCCAGGCGCCGAGCGCATTCTCCCGTGCTCTCCTCTTCGCAAGGCGAAGGTTCGCATGCCCCTCAGCGGTCCGGGCACCACCTCCGTCCGGTGATCTTCCCACGCTCTGGGCTGTTCGTTGTCGGTCCATCTAGTCCACCGTCACGTAGCGACTCTCTCAGCCGCCGGCTCGAGGCGGGCCAAAGAGAGGATCTGCTGGACCACGGCACTCCACGTGTGGTCCCGAAGCACGGTCGCTCGCGCTGCCCGCCCGAGACGTGCACGGACCTCAGGCGCGCACCGAAGGCGATCCAATGCCGTAGCGAGAGCGCTCGGGTTGTTCGGCGGGTAGAGCAAGCCGTTGACGCCGTCTTCGATCAGCTCCGCCAGTTGCCCAACTTTACTGGCAATCACCGGCAGGCCTGCTGCCATGTACTCGTAGACCTTGAGTGGCGAGAAGTAGAATCGCGCCAGCCTCGGATAGGGCGCCACGCCGACATCCATCGACGCCAACATCCCCGGCACTTCGCTCCATGGCACTGAACCGACGAGGTAAGCCGCCTCGAGCAGTCCACGCGCCGACAGGTTCCTCACCATGCTCTCCCGTTCCGGGCCATCGCCCACGATCAGCAGCCGTGTCTCTCGGTGCGCCTGATGAAGCATGCCGAACGCCTCCACCAGAGTGGAAAGATCGTGCCACCGCTTCAAGGTTCCGACAAAGCCGACCGTAAATACCCCCGGTGGAATACGGCAAAAGGGCACAACGCCCTCGAGAAAGCGGTCCGGATTCACCCCGTTCGGTACGACGTGTACTCTTCCCCGTGTGTTCGCATGCCGGCCCAGGTCCGCAGCAATCGCCTTCGACACGGCGATCAGCACCGTGGCGGCACCGATCACCCGCTCCGCAACCGACTCGGCGCTACCACGGTCCACCAACAACCGGAATTCAGCCTGCTCCTCGACCAACGGAGCGTTGACTTCGAGCACGCCCGGCACACCGGCGGCACGGGCATACTCCATTCCCGCGTAGCTCCACAGCGAGTAGCGTTCGTACACGAGGTCGAAGGACCCCTCCTGCCGGAGCGCGGTTTGCAGCCCGTGATTGGCCGCAAGTGCGGCCTGCTCGCGCGCCGCCCGCGCACCCTTGGGAAGCGCTGGAAGCCGATGAACGCCAACGTCCGCCAGATCTGGCGGCGCGTCACCCTCGACCCGCGTGGCGAACAGCTCCACTCGGTCGCCCCGCCGCACCAAGGCCCGAATGAACTCCTGCACATGGATACTCGCGCCTTTCCAGCCGAACACCGGCACGCCCGCGTCGGCACAGATGTAGGCGATGCGCATCATCCGATCGCCGCACGATCCGAAACGCCCGACTCGTGCACCCTCTCGAAGATCGCACGCAGGCGAGCCGTATTGCGATCAATGTCGAAGTCGGCCTCGATCAGGCGCCTCGCCCGATTCGCGACGTCGACACGCAACGCACGGTCTACGAGGAGGCGTTCGATGGCTCCTGCCAGCGCGGCTGCGTCATGCTGGGCCACCGTCAAGCCCGTTTCGCCGTCCCGCACCACTTCCGGGATGCCGGTCACGTTCGTCGAAACGCAGGGGGTTCCGAGCGCCATCGCTTCCGCAAGCACCGTCGGCAGACCGTCGCGATTGCCATCGGCGCCCACGACGCAGGGCGCCACCAACACCGCCGCACTCTGAACGCACCTGGCGACGTCGCCCTGCGGGCGTGGGCCCAACAGCTCGACACATCCCCGGAGTCCAAGGTCCTCGACTTGGCGGCGCAAGGCCTCCGCGAGCGGCCCGGGGCCTATGATCTGGCAAGTGAACTCTCCGCCGCCACGGGCAAGGATTGCGCACGCGTCGATCAGGTCCGCGAACCCCTTTTTCTCGATCAGGCGGCCGACCGCCACGATCCGTGGGGGACGGTCTTCTGGCGATTCGTATGGGAACCGCTCGAGATCGAGGCCGTTGTAGATGCGCTGCACGTGTCCTGCCGCGCCACCGAACACCCTGCGCAGGTGTTGCAGATTGTAGTCGCTCACCGTGACCACGGCCGCTGCATCGCTCAGCTTCCGTCGCAAATCGTCCGGCCGGACGCTCTCATGGAAGAGGTCCTTGGCGTGTGCAGTGAAGCTGTACGACAGTCCGGCGAAGCGCGCGGCGAGCCTCGCCACGGTTGTTGCTGCGCTGGCGAAATGTGCGTGCAGGTGGCGAATGCCTTTCAGCAGCGCCTCGCGAGCAAGCAGCGCCGCTTGGCAGACGTCGCGGGCTTCCTCCCCATGGGCTGCTTCCAGCGCCTTCCACAGGCCCGGCAAGACGTCGCTTGCCTTCTCGAGCACCTCCCAGAAGCTGGCGGCCCTCAGCGCATCAGCGGTGAGGGTGTCGGTCGTGAGGCCTTCGGCCGGCAGGAGCAGGTAATTCGTCGGCGCTCGCACTCGAGCGATCATATCCTGAAAGTGCGTGTCATTCGGAGGGCGGAGGGCGAAGATCTCCAGCCCCAGGCCGGCCCGTTCGTGCGCAATGAGCTCGTTCACAATGAAGGTTTCTGAGTAGCGCGGATACCGCTTCAGCACGTAGCCTACGCGCAGCGACTCCGAGGCCGACATGTTCGTAGTTCCCCCCTCCTGCCACCGAGCACGGGGCGCGCCCAGCCATGTTTTTCGTACGAGAGTACGTCACACATGGCGTTGGGACCACGCATCACGATGATACTGGTAGTCCGGGACGATGCCGTGAACGTTCAGGTCGAGGGTGACGCGCCCCCATGCTTCGGCCTGCTACGATTCGACGCCCTCCTCGTCGTGATGGGCGTCGGTGGACCTGAGGATGTGCGCAAAATCAGTCTTCGGCTGTGTGGCGCGCCGCCGACACTGGCTCTCCTCCGCGACGGCGCGAGCTGTCGCCTTCGATCGCGATGATGCGGGCCTCTTCGACGACGAAGGGAGCATGGTCGCCCACCCCGATCGTCCGTCTCCAGGCGCCGGAGCATCCACTCACCGCCGGGGTTGATCGGGAAGATCCCCGGCCGCGCTCGGCGCGCCGCGCCGGCGAAGTGCTTCCTCAGCACGAACATCACGCGCTGCGGTCTCGTGACGACCACGTCGTACCCCCGCCTCACGCGTTCCCTCCTCGAAGCAGCACCCGTGCGCGCTCGACGATCCGCGGCAGCCCGCCCAGGTCGACGGAGGGAACCGACGCGACATCGCGCCGCAGAGCGGCGAGGACCTTCCTGATCAGCCGCTCGGGCTCGAGATGCCTCGGCTCGACGAGGTCGAAGTATCCGAGCTCGGCGAAGCGCCTGGCGCGGATGAGCTGCTCGCGCACCGGCTCCGTACGGGGGACGAGGATGGCGCGGCGCCCGGACGAGAGAAGCTCGCATACGGTCGAGTATCCGGCCATCGAGACCACGACGTCGGCCTCGGCGTAGCGGCGGCCGAGGTCGGGTTCGAAATCGAAGAAGGCGACGTCCGGGAGGACGCCGAACCGCTCGAGGATCCGGGTGCGGCGGCTCTCGGGCATCTGCGGGCCGAAGATGATCGTCGTACGGAGAGCGAACCGGCGGGGAAGCCCGAGCAGCCCCTCGAGGTAGGCCTCCACGACGTCGCTGCCGTCCCCACTTCCGCCTGTTGTCACGAGCACCCGAGGCGGCCCGCCGTCGGACGGGCGCCCCTCGGTACCGGTTCGGAGATAGCCGCAGAAGACCGTCTTGCGGGCGACGGCTTCGGGGAAGCCGTACTCGCGCACCGGGTCGAAGACCACCGGGGTGCCGTACACCCACACCTCGTCGTAGTAGCGCTCGATGGTCGCGAACGCGTGCGATTTCGCCAGCGCGTGGCGCGTGCGCGCCGGCTCATCCAGGATGTCGCGCAGCCCGAGCACGATGCGCGGCGACCGGCGCAGCCTTCTGAGCGCCGCCAGGGTCCCGAGCAGCTCGCCGTCCACCCCGGTCGCTCGCTTGTCGACGATCACCAGGTCGGGGTCGAAGCCGAGCGCCGCCTTGCGGAGGATGTCGCGGCGCATGCGCTTCACGTCGTCAGACCAGGATGACAGGAAACGCGGTTGGCACCGCTCGGCGGCGAGGCGGTCGAGGCACGGGAGCTTCACGTAATCCATCCCGTCCGGGATGCGCAGCGCGTGGATGACGGGGGAGCCCGTGACGATGAGGACGGCCGCAGCCGGAAGCGCCCCGGTGAGCGCCTCTGCTACGAGCAGCGTGCGATGGATGTTCCCGAGTCCGAAGGTATCGTGCGAGTAGAGGAGTATCTTGGGTCCGATCGCCCGGGACGACTGCACCGCCACCTCGACGGCGGCGATCGGCGCCGTGCTTCGCGTGACCACACTTCCTTCGACCATCGCGGCACTGAGCCGTGACGGGTTCCATCCCAGGGTGCTGACCGGTCCGTCCAGGACTCCCTACGGCAGAATGTGCATAACAGGCTACGTGGAGGTTGCGGAAGTACCTCGGCGGTGTCGCCGATGCGGGAGTCCAGCCGTCGGCGCGGGGGGATAGACGTCAGATCGCGGCACCATGTGGTCGC
>WNEX01003527.1_pt1 | contig 10716 bp, 10 predicted proteins | sample 5399841 | NCBI WGS metagenome assembly WNEX01 (sample SAMN13153337, study PRJNA577476) | soil metagenome | isolation source: 40 cm grassland meadow soil 2 days after 1st rain plot 5 | place: USA:California | collected 2015-09-18 | reverse complement strand
CTCACGGATGGCATCGATCGGGTTTTTCAGATTCCAACAGCGTTTTCGGCCGGGTTCATGAAGGATTCACAAAACGCAGCGCGAAGAATGTTTGGCCCATCACGAACTTCCTTTGGACATCCCGGCGCAGGCGGCAGCCACGTCTTTTGTGATCCCGAAAACCGAATTGCCTTCGCCTACGTTATGAATCAAATGGAGCAATCGCTTCTGCCGAACGAAAAATCGCTACGTCTGGTGGACGCGATTTATCTGTAGCCGCGTCTCTGTGACCCGCAGGCGATATTGGAATACGCACCGGCCTTCGCCAAGGCTACGGCGCGCCAGGCAGCGAAGCGGCTACATTTCGCCGATGATCGTGACGGAAACTTTTCGCCGGTGTGGCGCGCGGCGATGTTCGAACAGGAAAACGCCCTGCCACGTGCCGAGCTGTATTTTTCCATCCACCACGGGTATTGTCTCACTCGTACGGGTCAGCGCCATCCTGATGTGTGACGGCATATCATCGCTGCCTTCGGAACCGTGCGTAAAGTAATCGGCATCCTCGGGAACCATGCGATCGAAAAACTCCTCCAAATCGCGGCGGGCGGTCGGATCGGCGTTTTCCATGATGAGAAGGCTGCAACTGGTATGTTGAACAAAGACAGTCAGTGTCCCATTTCGAACTCCGCACCTGTCGATCTTCGCCTGCACATCGTCCGTGATTTCGTACAGTCCTTTTCCTTTGGTGCGAACTTCGAGTTGCTCGTGGCAGATGCTCATGGGTAAACGCTCCAACATGCTATTTTGTCATTCCGACCGAAGTGGAGGAATCTCTAGCTTCTTTGGGTAGCCGTGGGAAATGTCAGAGATGTCTCGACTCCGCTCGACATGACATAAATAAGCGATGCAGGAAGATTATCTACAAACACGTCGCGCCTACGCGCTGAACAACGCCGGAATACTACGATGAAAGTGCGGGTGCAGTTTTATGCGCAACTGCGCGACCTCACTGGAATGCGCCAAATGAAGGTTGATCTTCCCGAAGACGCGACAGTGCGTAACTTGATCGAGAAACTTTATTCGCAGCAACCGGCGCTTCGCTCACACGACAAAAGTATTTTGATCGGGGCAGGTGTGGAATTTGTGGATCGCAATTACAAGCTAAAACCGGGCGAGGAGATTGCAATCATGCCGCCGGTGCAAGGCGGATAATGAGAAATCAGAAGTCAAAAGTCAGAGATCGGAGATCAGAGATTAGATTTGTGTCGATTCGTGTTGATTCGTGGTTTCCGCTCAGTCTCTAAAATTTTTGAAATTTGTTGCCACGCCAAAGTCGCGGCTGCGCACAAATTGAATCACAGCTTGGAGTTCATCTTTCTTTTTCCCGGTGACCCGAATCTGCCGGTCCTGTAATTGGCTTTGCACTTTGAAACCTTGTGACTTGATGGCCTGAATAATTTCTTTTGCCTTGTCTCCCTCAAGGCCCTGCACGATTTTCAGTTCCTGCCGAGCATGTCCGACCGATGAGATGGCGGGGTCTTCCTGTTCGATATTGCGCAGATCGACCCCGCGCCTGGACAATCTGCCGATGACAATGTCTCGCAATGCTTTCAGGTGTGCCCCATCGTCAGCCGTCAAGACAAGCTTGTCCCTTTCCGAAACGATTTCCGTTTGCGCATCCTTCAAATCGAACCGAGTGGCAAGCTCTTTCCGCGCCTGATTAATCGCGTTGTCGATCTCCTGCTTGTCCACTTCTGAGACTATGTCGAAGGATGGCATGCCGATTGCGGATTTTAGATTGCGGATTTCGGGTTGTTCAAATCAGTTTTCCTGCGGGTTGGCTTTGACAATTTTGATGTTGCCGTCCGCTACCCGTATGTCGATTCTGACATCGTCGCCACCGTGCACCAGTGTGTCCGCTTTCGCACCGGCAGTCGCTGCTGATTCAGCAACTGCGGCACTTTCAAAATCATTGCCGATTTTCCCCTGTGCTGCTTTGGCAAGAAGATGGAAAACGGCGTCGCCGGGAAGATATATCCATGCGTTTCCCTCGGCGACATTTGCCTCAGCGGAGAACCTGTTTTCCTCCCACCAATCATACGAGACGATGAGATTGCCGCGCCGCACTGCGAGGTCCAGGTTGGTAAAACAGTTGCGAGTAAACATGTGGCCTTCACCTAGCCGGGCGCGCGTCATTGACCCGCGCATTCCATCCAGCACAATTTCGCCGACATCCAATTCTAGTCCCGAGACCGTCGCCGTCGCTGGAACAACGATGGTGTAATCAACCGTGCCAGACCTGTCGAAGAAACCCCACTTCGGTTTGGGAGGGAATTTGGTGGTAATGGAAACGGAGCCCGGCTTCGTGGTAACATCGATTGCGATCTGCGTCAGCCGCGCTCGGCTGTACGCTTTCTTGACGGCGTCCACCCGCATCTCGTTCACGTTTGAGCCATAAACCAGGACGGCTCCATCGCCGTTCTGAATGGTTATGTTTGCCGTCGGCTCAATCGTGTAGAGCCGTTCGAAAGTCTCTTCGAGCACGCGGTCGATCGCGCTGTTGCAGCCAGTGAGTAAAAGGAATGGCGCGCCAAGAATTACGCAAAGCTTTTGCCAGTTAACAGCGGACAATCGCACGCGCGAAGTCTATCATGGTGCGCACGCTGCTGGGCAAGCTGGCGCGAACTATTCCGATGAGCGCTCCGGCTCCAGTTGCTTGTGCAAAGCGCGATACGCTTCTTCTTCAGCGGTGCTCCACGGTCCGCTTTGGTCGACAAACCAATGCTTGGCAATGTCGGCGCGGCCGATGTTCGTCTTCGCGCCGCGTTGCTCGATGATTTGGTAATAACGGTTGCCCGTCTTCTCATCTCGATCTTTCACCCAAAGGCCCGCTTGATTCACGACGTCGGCCAATTCCTCTGAATCGGTGGGCAACAGCGCCGCGGCTTTGATGGCAAGCGCGCCGGCAACGAGGCGATAATGAAAACGGATATCGGGATTGATTTTGTTCGCATTCAATCGCCGAATCTCCTTTGGTGAGGCCTTCAACACGACCGGCAGATTCTTCTTTTTCTCGTTGCCGTCTTTGTCATACGAAACTGTTTGATAAACGCCGGATCGCAGTTGTTTCGCGATGTCCGGGGTTTCGAATTCGCCGCTTTCCGCGAACGCGTCCGGCGCGACTTCCGTTCCCATCAGTTCCATTCCGTCATAGCGCGCAATCCACGCGGCGGTAAACCAGGCGTGCGCTCGTTCGGTTTTGGAAAGTTTTTCGTTCGCGCCGTCCTGCAAAACCTTTACGTATTTTTCAAGCACCTTGTCGTAAGGCTTTGGCAAGTAAGGCGCGGCTTCGGCGTAGCGGTCCTCTCGAACCAAGCGGCGCCCGAGCAAATATCTGAGCTTCGCATTGTAATCTTCGCCTTCTTTGGGCGGCTCGGTTGGCGGCAACGCGTCGACGTACTGCTTCAACTCACTGGCAGTGAGCACGCGTTCAGCAACAAATGCCGCATCGTTCCAGAGATGCCCTTTTAAAAATGTGTCGAGTGCCTGCACAAAATCTCCGCGGACAAGACGAAGTCCGCCGAGATCGCCGTGTGAGCTCTGGCCCCAGCCCCAATGATAGCCTTCCGGAAAAAAGTCGTACTCGGTCCATGTTTCGTCCACTCCTCCGGGCGCGGTGTAGGCAGGTGAGCTCTTCAACCATTCCACGGCTTGCGCCATCGTGTTGGCCGCGTCCGCGAGTTTTCCGGCGCGACGTTGCAACTTCGCTCGCAACCACAACGCAGCGCCGCTGTCGCCCTTGCTCAATTCCAGCCAATGCGCGGCGCCTTTGTAATCGCCGTTATTGTAAGCGACCCAGCCGAGATACTCCGCGTCTTCAACTTTCCCGATGTTGGCTTGTTTGATGATGTTCAACCATCGCGCGCAACGATTCACCGGCGCAGCGCTTGAATCGCCGGAATAAAGATCGGGCGAACTGGCCGTCGCGAGGATGTGAACTGTGACCAAGCGGCGGAGCAACGGATCCTGGGCCGCCGCTTTTAGTTTCGAAATTTCCTTTTGCTCCTGTTCGCGTTTCTGTTCCTCGTTCCAACTCTCTCGCTCGTCGAGTTCGGGACCGTAGTTCAACAATTCTCGGATCGGCTCGCGATCCGGAATCAGTGCTTTGAGGGAGACGACCGCGCTCGCGTCGCCCAGTGCAAGCTGCGTCAAAAACAGTGGTGCCGCTTTTTCCGGGTGGTCCTGTTTCCATTCGCTTCGCCCTTCCCAACCGTAACTTTCCGCCGCCAGGCCTAACGAGTCGGCAAATCCGGCCGCCGCCAATTCGCGCGTTCGCTGGAACCATTCCGACGCGCTTTTATAATCGCTCGTCTTGAGCGCAAGTTTTCCGAGCATAAACGCAGCCCAAACCGTGCGATAATGTCGATCTTGCTCCGGGCGTTTGAGCAAATCTTCCCACGCCTTGCGGGCTTGATCCCATTGCTTGTTCAGATACGCGGACGCGCCGCGGTGATAATCCGCAAACTCAGAATCGAACTCTTCGACTGGCGAACTGCTCGTGATCGTGTCGCGCGCGAGTTTGTTCAGCTCTGTCGCTTTCTTCGGGTCTGGCGGCTTGATCCGTCCTTCGTTTAACGCCGCCTCAAAATCCTTCAGGTCCGCGGCGTCAGTGTCTTGAGTGCCGGCCTTGTTCTCTGACGTCTCTTCGTCGCTTTCGGGCTTCGGTTTTTCCAGCACAACGAGTTTCTCCGAGGGATGAAATTCTTTCGCGAGCCGGCGCACTTCGAGTCCCCAGTAAAATTCCGGCGTGCCATCTACATTTTTGCCGCCCTGGTCCAAATAAACCTGCGGCTCGAAATAGCCGGTCGCGTGCAATCCGCCCGCGAAGCAGATGGTCGCTCCAACTGTCGCCAGCAATTTAGCGAAGCGGCTCACTTTGGTTTGAGAGTTCAGTCCGGAGATTAGTAGTTCGGTCGAAACGAAGCCAGCCTATTTTCCGCGTTCCGCCCGGTGGCAATCGCACGCTTTTTGATGTGGTCACATTGAAAATGGCGCGGCCATGTTCGGATCGAACACTCCAGTCGGATAACGCCTCCGAGGCGGTCAATTCTGTGCCAGTCCACGTTGCTGTCACGCTTGCATTCAATTGCTCATCGGCTTCGCCTGCGTTGAAGATCGATAGATCGATTGGGTTCTCACCCTCCTGTAAGACGTTGAGTTTGTGTTCGGGAGACCGTCCAGCCATGACCGCCGATAACGTGACCCAGCGCCAGTTGCGCATGTCGGTTGCGATCGGAATCCGGTACCAAAGTAATTCCCGTAATTGCGGCGGGCGCGACTGCTGCCACTCGTTCACCAGCGCCGCAATCTCGTCGGGATCTGCGCCAAATTCCAAGATCCGCGTGCCGGGGGGCCACGCCGGCTGAACGCTGTCCATTGCTACACTCAACAATTTTCCATCAGCACCGTAGCCGGCGCTGCAATGATAGGTCGGCAGTGCGACCGAAAATGGCAACCCAAGTTTTGCTGCCTTGGATATCCATTGTCGCGCCAAACGCGCGTCGCACAACGTCACACGAGTGGATGAGATTGGAATTGAGTGGACCTGCAAGACATAACTGTCCGCTTCCCGAATGAGCGCAAGAAAGTCAGGATGGTCCAACCACGACGGCAGCGTTGTGATTACAAAACGAACCGGATGAACGGCGCCTCGCAGCGTTCGCAACCACCCGCGGTAATCTCGCAGGTTGTTTTGTGCGCAATCGAAATCCAATTGGAACTCTTCGATCTTCACGTCGTGGGAATGGGCTTCATCGAGAATTTGCTTTGCGAGATCGACAATCGCTCGCGCCGTTGCATCGTCTTCGCGAAAGGGTCCGGCAAACGGCGCAACTCGAAGCGCCACCGAGCAGTGGTCGGTTTGCCGTTTCACCGCTGCCCAATCGATCGACGCTCTGGCGATTTCCGGTTTTTTTGCGGCGAAACTGATTTCCGCGCCGAGAAGAACGACGCCGTCCATCGTTCGGTCGGCCTCAGCCAGGGCGCCGATCACCGCTGGAGTCCATTCTCTCTGCCAAATATAGCCGCGTTGCGGCAAGGGACCCGAAACTTTTACATCGGCTCGACTGCATGCTGTCAGAGCGATCACTGCTGCGCAAAAAAGTTTTGCCGCCGTCAAAGATACCTCCTACACCCACAGCGTGCGATCGAATGTGCGATATTGGATCGCTTCACTCACGTGCTCGGGTGAGATGTCGATCTTGTCATCAAGATCGGCAATTGTGCGCGAGACTTTTAAAATCCGATCGTAAGCGCGGGCGCTTAAGTGCAATTCGTTCATGGCCACGCGAATCAGTTCCTGCGAGTCCTGGCTGAGCTTGCAATGTTGTTTGAGGTGACGCGTCGCCATGCGCGCGTTGCAGTTTACTTTCGCGTCATTGCGAAAACGCTCCTGCTGAAGTTGCCGTGCGCGCATAATGCGCTCGCGGATGGCAGCGGAAGTTTCCTCTGCGCGTTCGCTGGCGACATCACGATATTCGACCGCGGGCACTTCGATGTGCAGATCGATGCGGTCGAGCAAAGGACCTGACACTCGCTGGCGATAGCGCTGCACCTGAAGCGGCCCGCAACGGCATTCGCGCTTCAAGTCGCCGAAATAGCCGCATGGACAGGGATTCATCGCCGCAACGAGCATCAACTCCGAGGGAAACGTGACGCTACCTGCCGCGCGCGACACGGTGACCTTCCCGTCTTCGAGCGGCTGGCGTAGTACTTCCAACGCAGATCTCTTAAACTCGGGCAATTCATCGAGAAACAGCACGCCGTTATCGGAAACGTGCCGCCACCGAGTAGCCCAATGTCGCTGATGGTGTGATGTGGATCGCGGAATGGTCGGATCGAAACGAAAGATTTTTCGGAGTCGAGCAAGCCGGCGATGCTATGAATCTTCGTCGTCTCAATCGCTTCCTCGAGCGAGAGCGGCGGAATAATGGTCGGAATGCGCTTGGCCAGCATCGATTTACCAGACCCGGGCGGACCAATCATCAGGACGTTGTGACCGCCGGCGACGGCCACTTCGATGGCGCGTTTAACGTGCCCCTGCCCCTTCACGTCGCTGAAATCAACATCGTAACTTTGATGCGCGGCGAAGAATTTACTCAGATCGGCGCGTGTCGGCAGAAGCGCAATTTCTCCGCGCAAGAAGGCGAACGTCTGCCGCAAATTTTGCACGCCGTAGATGTCGATCTTATCGACCATCGCCGCTTCAAGTGCGTTGGCTTCGGGAACAAACAACCCGCGCTTGCCGCGTCGACGCGCTTCCAATGCAACCGGCAGCACGCCTTTGACAGCGCGGACTGAACCGTCCAACGCAAGCTCGCCTACGAAGCTAAAATTCTCGAACGGCGAACTGTCGAGTTCTTCCGTCACGGCAATCATTCCAAGGGCGATTGGCAAGTCGAAACTCGGTCCCTCCTTTTTGATGTCTGCCGGGGCGAGATTGATCGTGGTGCGACCGCGTGGCCAATAATAGCCGCTGTTTGCGATCGCGGTGGTGACGCGGTCCCGGCTTTCTTTCACTGCTGCATCTGGCAAGCCAACAATGACAATAACCGGGTCGCCACCCGCGCCGTTCACTTCGATCTCCACTTCGTACGCGTCCACGCCGTAAACGGCCGCGGAATAAATTTTTGCCAGCATCGCAGCGCCAGAGTCTCAGAAAACGAGGCATGCGAAAAGCGTCAAATGCCCGCAGAGCACGGCGCTACCTGATACTCCGCGAAAGCTGCCGCTACAAGCTAATGGTCTGCGGTGTCGGTCGACTGCCAAGCACCCAGTCATACACCGACCGCATCTGTTCACCAATTTGCGGCCATGAAAACTTTGTCGCTACCAAAGTGCGTCCACGATCACCCAGTGCTCTGCGATCGTCATGATTCATTTCGATCAGTTGTTTCAGACCAGCGGCAATCCCCTCCGGACTGCTCCCGATTTCTAATGCTGCCCCGGCAGCGAAACCTTCGGGCAGATTGCATTCTGGTGTCATCAACACCGGCTTCGCGTGCGCCCACGCTTCCAACACCGTCATTGGCAGACCTTCACTCAACGACGGCAGGATGAATGCGTCACATACGCGATATGCTGCTTCTTTCTCCTGGCCGAATAAAGGACCCAGAAAGCTGACGCTGGCCGGTAATCCGTAGTCACTGGATAGTTTCTTGAGTTCGCGTTCATATCCACCCTGATCCCAGCCAGCAATAACCAGTACCCAGTTCTCTGGGGTTAACGGATGAGAGTTGAGAGTTTGTTTCCAAGCGCGAACCAGATTAGCTACGTTTTTCTTTGGGTGAAGTCTCCCAAGGTAGAGCAGAACTTTTCGGCCTTGGGCAAATGTCTGAAGCGCTAGATTTTCAATTTGCAAGGTTGAACTCGCGACCAGATCTGGCAAATCGACGCCATTGGGAATTATGCAAACAGGATTTCGCAATCCATAGGCGCGGATTGATTGCGCTTCCGCTTCGCACAACGCGCGCAGACACGCCGCGCCGCGCAGATGCGTATTCTCATAAAGCAGCGCAGCGATTTGTTTTTTCCACTTTGCATTTCGCAATGCCCATCGCTCCAACATTCCGTGCGGATGAACGATGTACGGCCGCCCCGTTCGGCGATGCCATTGATGCGAGGCAACGGAGCAATATTTCCACAAACCGTGGGTAGACAGAATGTCGAGCTCAGCCGTGATCAAAGCAGCTACCAGTTGACTGGAATAACCCCATGCGCGGAACTGCGGTTCAAACGTGCGGACAGAGGCGGGCTGCCAGTCAAGCATATCCAAGGCACTGTTTGGATCGCTGATGCCAAACACGCTCGAGTTCACATCTTCGGATATGACGGCTTTGGCAAGTCCCCGGACACTCTGAAATAACCCACCCGCTTCGCGCGAAACGCTACTAACTAAAAAACCGACTCTCATCTCGGTTAGAACCGCCGCGAGTGCTCCACCACACTCACGCCGTCCCCTTTACTCCGCTCCTGCATTCTGCATTTCTCGGTTGTCATGGTTTGCAGCGAGCAGGTAAATCGCATCCGCTCCATGCCGGCTCGCCCACTTTTGCAACCGCGTTTCCAGTTGAAAGTTCGCCCACGGCCAAAGCCGGTCTCCAAACGGAATTCCCAAGCTATGTCGCCGCATCCCCGCGATCCGCAGGCCGGCATCATGACACGCGTCGGCGACATCCCGTTGCGAAAACCAGGAAATGCGGTACCCGCGCTTCGCCAGCTCACGCCGCGCTGTGAGCGCTCGCACGATTCGCGTTCCAACGTGATCGGTAAGTGTCGTCTGCAAAATGATATGGCCGCCCGGCGCCAGCATTGATTTCAAATGCGACAGCAAGATGTCGAGCCGCCCAACATGAGCAATCAATCCGAGGCAGAGAACCAAATCGAAACCGGAGTCGGCCGGCTTGAAGTTGAATACGTCTGAACGAATAAATTCGAGTTCCGTGTTGGGGATTTGCGAGCTGAGAAGTTCCTTTGCGCTTTGCAACATCGCCGGCGAAATATCGACTACCGTCGCATGAGAAAATCTGCCGGACTTTAGCAATGCGCAGGTTATTTCGCCGGTGCCGGCTGCACAATCGAGCAATCGTCCCGCTGACGCGCTAGCCAATTCGCACGCCAGTGTCAGGCGCTTTTGAAAATAGAAGCTCGCGCCGGAGGCCTGTTGCGCGAACTGACGCTTGTGAAGCTGTGGAAGCTTTTCGAAGTACGCAGCGACCGGATCGCTCATTTCATCGTCCACAGGTTGCGGCTGCGAGCAACAGCGCCCGATCGATTACTCCAGGTTTCTTTTGCGGCAGCCTTAACACCATCGCCGCGGCCTGTTCCAATCCTTCACCGAATCGGTCTGGCGCGAAATTTGCCGCAATCCTGTAGCTGGCCTCTCCGAGGCGTCTTCGTTCGTCAGCTGATAACGAAGCCATTTGTAATAGCCGCTCCGTCAACTCGCTCTCGTTCGCTGGATCAAAAGTGAACCCATTGTCTTGCACGAGCTCCGGCACGCATCCGCACCGGTTCGAAACAATCACCGGTAGCTCCGATGCAACGGCCTCATTCACAACCAATCCCCATTGTTCAGTTGTGCTCGCATGGACGAATGCCTTGGCCAAGCCGTAGTAAACCGGCAACTCGTCGTAAGGCTTGAAGCCGGGAAGATGCACGTGGGCGTGTAAGTTGAGAGTTGAGAGCTGAGTGTTGAGAGTATCGCGCATCGGTCCATCACCCAACAGCACTAGATCCCATGGAGCGTCCTCGCCACTGACCTCTGACCTCCGGCGATATTCCGCGTAAGCCCTGATGAGGCGCAGGAGGTTTTTCTTTTCGATGAAGCGCGCCGACGCGAGGAAGTACTTCTCCGGTAGCGCATGTTTTTTTCGAGTTTCGTCCGCCTGAGGCGGATTCGCATTCCGAATCTCGAGAGCCCGCTGCTCAAAGTAAGCGTTATCCACGACGTCGTATCCGGTAAAGATGCGCTCACGCGGCATGCCGAGTTCAACGAGATATTCAACGTGACGCTGACCTCCTACCAGGGCGGCCGCATAAAGATCGACAATCCGCCGCTTAATAATTTCCTTCCACCAAGTGCGCGGTTCATCCCCGCGAGCGCTCTCCGACATTACGTCCATGGGTATTCCGCGCTCGACACAGCAATTCGCGGCAGCCAGCGATCCGAAATTATTC
>WNEX01001566.1_pt1 | contig 10719 bp, 7 predicted proteins | sample 5399841 | NCBI WGS metagenome assembly WNEX01 (sample SAMN13153337, study PRJNA577476) | soil metagenome | isolation source: 40 cm grassland meadow soil 2 days after 1st rain plot 5 | place: USA:California | collected 2015-09-18 | reverse complement strand
CTCGGACTCGAGCTCGACGCCAAGTCCTTCGGCATGGGGCTCCGTGGCCAGCGCTTCGCGATCATCGTGAAGGACGGCCTGACCACGCAGGTAAACGTGGAGGCCCCGGGGGCCTTCAAGGTATCGGCCGCCGAGTACGTCCTGGGCCAGCTGTAGGCAGGCGCCGCCGTCCTAAGCGCGCCGCAGGCGCTTTCCGCCAATTAAATAAGTCGCTCGATCTCGGGGATGATCTGGAACAGATCGCCCACGAGCCCGAGGTCGGCGACCTCGAAGATCGGCGCCTCGGCGTCCTTGTTGATGGCGACTATGGTGCGCGCGTCTTTGATGCCGGTGAGGTGTTGGATCGCGCCCGAGATTCCAACCGCCACGTACAGCTCCGGGGCGATGATCTTGCCCGTCTGGCCGACCTGCATCTCGTTGGGCGCGTAACCGGCATCCACCGCGGCGCGTGAGGCTCCCACCGCCGCCCCCAGCTTTCCGGCGAGGCTGTAGAGGATCTTGAATCCTTCCGCGCTCCCGAGCGCGCGGCCGCCGGAGATCACCCGCGCGGCGGTCTGAAGGTCCGGGCGGTCGCTCCTGGCCGCCGAAACCGACACGAAGCGGGTATGCGTCGGGAGCTGCGCGCTCACCGCGACCTTCTCAACCGGCGCCGGGGCCGCGGCAGGCCCCGCGGCCTCGAAGGAGGCCATGCGCACGGTACCCACGATCTTGCCGTCGCCGGCCGCTTCGACGGTGAGGATCGCATTGCCGGCGTAGATCGGACGGCGGAAGCGCGTCGGGCTCTCGATGGCCATGATGTCGCTCACCTGCGCCGCGCCGAGCAGCCCCGCGACGCGCGCCATCAGATCCTTGCCGAAGGTGGTGGAGGGGCCGAGGACGTGGGTGAAGGGGCCGGACAGCGCGACCAGCTGCGGCGCCAGCACCGCCGCGAGCGCGTGCTGGTTGGCCGGACTCTCCACGGCCAGCACGCCGCTCACGCCCGCAAGGCGCGCGGCCTGCGCCGCGACGGCCGCGGCATCGACCGCGCACACCGCGACGCTGATCTCGGCGCCGGCAACACCAAGGGCGCAGGTGACGCACTTGGCGGTGCTCACGTTGAGCTTCGCGCCGTCGTGCTCGGCGACGATCAGGACCTTCCAGCTCACAGCAGCCCCTTCTTCCTCAGCGCCTCGACGAGCTCGGCCGCGTCCTTCACCCGGATGCCTTTCTGTCTCTGCGGCGGCGGCTCGAAGCGCACGAGCTTCAGCTGCTGGCGCTGCTCGACGCCGAGCGCGGCGAGCGCGACGGTGTCGAGCGGCTTTTTCTTCGCCTTCATGATGTCCGGCAGCTTCACATAGCGGGGCTCGTTCAAGCGCAGGTCCGTGGTGACGACCGCCGGCAGGTCGACTTCCAGCGTCTCGAGTCCGGCATCGACTTCGCGCGTCACGCGCGCGCTCGAGGGTCCGAGCTCGAGCTTCGAGGCATAGGTCGCCTGGGGGCGATTCCACAGCGCCGCGAGCACCTGTCCGGTCTGGCCGTTGTCATCGTCGATCGCCTGCTTGCCGAGGATCACGAGCAGCGGCTGCTCGCGCTCGACGAGCTTCAGCAGCGCCCGCGCCGCAACCAGCGGCTCGACCACGCCGTCGGCCTGCACCAGCACGGCGCGATCCGCCCCCATCGCCAGCGCCGTGCGCAGCTGCGGCTGGCAGTCCGCCGGGCCCACGGTGGCGACGAGCACCTCCTCGGCGCCGCCGCGCTCCTTGATGCGCAGCGCCTCCTCGAGCGCGATCTCGTCGAAGGGATTGATGCTCAACTTGACTCCGTCGGTGACCACGCCGCTCCCATCGGGCTTCACCCGGATGCGTACGTTGTAGTCCACGACGCGCTTGATGCCGACCAGGATGCGTCTCATTGGAGCCAAGTATAGCGGGGGCGCCGCAGGCGTTGTTCACGTAACGTGCCGCGCCGTTGACGGATTGCGCGTGCGGTCCCTGAGCCACCCCGCGAAAAAAGCGCTCGCCGCGACGGGTGACCCCGCCGCGCTCTACAAGACGCGCAATTTCCCGGGGGCCCCGGTACAGTCGCTCGCCATGCTGAGCTACGCGCTGCGTCGCATCGCCGGGTTCGTGCCGACGCTGCTCGTCGTCATCACCGCATCCTTCTTCGTCATGCGGCTCGCCCCCGGCGGACCCTTCGACCAGGAGCAAGCGCTGCCGCCCGCGGTGCGCGCCAATCTCGAGCGGCTCTATGGGCTCGACGAGCCGCTCACGCTGCAGTACGCGCACTACCTGCGCGCGCTCGTGCACGGGGACTTCGGGCCCTCGCTCCGGCAGCGCGATTTCACGGTCGGCGATCTCATCGCGCAGGGGCTGCCGCTGTCGGCGACGCTCGGCATCGCGGCGCTGCTCCTGGCGCTGCTGGTCGGCATTCCGGCGGGCATCGTGGCCGCGCTGCGCCGGGACCGCCCCGCCGACTATTGTCTCAATGCGTTCGCCGCGCTCGCTCTGGCGCTGCCGAGCTTCGTGACCGGCCCGCTGCTGGCGCTCGTGTTCGGCCTCTACCTTCGCTGGCTGCCGGTCGGTGGCTGGCAGCCGGGGGCGCCGCGCTACCTGGCGCTGCCGGCGCTGACGCTGGCGCTGCCGGTGGCGGCGAACGTCGCGAGGCTCACGCGCGCGAGTCTCCTCGAGGTGCTCGGCGCTCCCTACGTGCGCAGCGCCCGGGCACGCGGCCTCGGTGCGGCGCGCGTGCTGTGGGGGCACGCGCTGCGCCCGGCTCTGACGCCGGTGGTGAGTTACCTGGGTCCGGCGGTGGCGTTCGTGGTCACGGGGTCGCTCGTCATCGAGACGGTGTTTGGTCTGCCGGGGAGCGGGCGCTACCTCGTGCAGGGCGCGATCGACCGCGATTACCCGCTCGTCATGGGCATGATCGTGGTCTACGGCGCGCTCACCCTCTCTCTCAACCTCGTCGCCGATCTCCTGCACGGATGGCTGGACCCGGGCGTGCGGCATGAATGAGGCCCTCGCCCCGCGGAGCCCCGGATGGTGGAGCGATGCGCGGCGGCGTCTCTCCGCCAACCGCGCCGCCCGTGGGGCATTGGCCCTGATCCTCCTGATCGCGCTCCTGTCGGCGCTCGCGCCCTTCGTGAGTCCCTGGAGCTACGACAGCATCGACTGGCGGCACCTCGCACGCCCCCCCGGCCCCATCGCCGCGCACTGGTTCGGCACGGACCGCCTGGGACGCGACCTGTTCGTGCGCACGCTCTCGGGCGTGCGGCTCTCGCTCCTGATCAGCCTGCTCGCGAGCCTCGTCAGTCTCGCGATCGGCATCGCCTGGGGCGCCATCGCGGGACTCGCAGGCGCTCGCACCGACGCCTGGATGATGCGCTTCGTCGACGTGCTGTACTCGCTTCCGTATCTCTTCATCGTCATCATCCTGACCACGCTCTTCGAGCGCGGGAGCATGGGCGTTCTGCTGCTCTCGCTCGGAGCCGTGGGTTGGCTCACGACCGCGCGCATCGTGCGCGCCGAGACGCGCTCTCTCAGGCGCCGCCAGTTCGTCGAGGCGGCGCGCGCGCTCGGAGTGCCGCCGGCGGCGCTGCTGCTGCGGCACATCGTGCCGAACCTCCTGGGCCCGGTGCTGGTGTACGCCACCCTCACCGTGCCGCAGATGATCGTGTTCGAGAGCTTCCTGAGCTTCCTCGGGCTCGGAGTGCAGGAGCCGCACGCGAGCCTCGGCAATCTCATCCTCGTCGGCGCCGAGGAGATGGAGTCGGCGCCGTGGATGCTGCTCGTGCCCGCGGCGTTCCTCGTGGGCCTGCTGCTCAGCCTCAATTTCCTCGGCGACGGCCTGCGCGATGCCCTCGATCCCCGCGAGCACTGATCCGACTCGCGCCGGGGCCGCGGATGGCGCGCCGGCGACGGAGGCGGTGCTGCGCCTCTCGGGGCTCACGGTCGCCTTCGACACGCCGGGGGGCACGGTCACCGCCGCGCGCGAGGTCACGCTCGCCGTCGCCCGCGGCGAGTGCCTGGGGGTGGTCGGGGAGTCCGGCGCGGGCAAGAGCCAGCTGTTTCTCGCAGTGTTGGGCCTCCTGCCGGGGAACGCCCGCACGCAGGGGAGCGCCCGCTTTCGTGGCAGCGAGCTGCTGACTCTCGAGCCCGCGATGCTCGATCACGTGCGGGGCGCCGGCATCGGCATGGTGTTCCAGGATCCGATGAGCTCGCTCACCCCGCACCTTCAGGTGGGCGAGCAGATTGCCGAAGTCATGGTCCGCCATCGCCGGCTCTCGCGTCGTCAGGCGCGCAAGCGCGCGCTGGAGCTGCTGCGCCGGGTGCAGGTCGCCGATCCCGAGCGCCGCTTACGGCAGTACCCGCACCAGCTCTCCGGAGGCATGCGTCAGCGCGTGATGATCGCGATCGCGCTCAGCGGCGAGCCGCAGCTGCTCATCGCGGACGAGCCGACCACCGCGCTCGATGTGACCGTGCAGGCGCAGATCCTGGCGCTCCTCGCAGAGCTCAAGCGCGAGCGGGGATTGGCTCTGGTGCTGATCACGCACGACCCGGGGGTCGTGGCCGGCATCGCCGACCGCGTGAGCGTGATGCGTGACGGTCGCATCGTCGAGACGGGCGCGGTGGGCGCGATCTTCCGCTCGCCCCGCGAGCCCTACACGAGGAAGCTCCTGCGCGAGGCGCGGGGTCCGGACCTTGCGGGCGATGCCCCGCACTCGAGCCCCCCGGCACCGGCGGCCCCGGGGGCTCCGCCGGCCCTCGAGCTCGCCGGAGTCAGCGTGCGCTATACGATCGGGCGCGGCTGGCTCGGCCGGCGGGCGAAGCTCGCGGCCTTGAGCGAGGTCAGTCTCGAGCTCGCCCGCGGCGAGGCACTCGGCGTCGTGGGCGAGTCCGGCTGCGGCAAGTCGACCCTGGTGCGCGCCGTGCTGCAGCTGTTGCCGCTGCATGCGGGCCGCGTGGTGTGGATGGGGCGCGCCCTCGGGGGGCTGCCGCGGAGCGCGCTGCGCTCGCTCCGGCGCGACCTTCAGATCATCTTCCAGGATCCTTTCGGGAGTCTCGATCCGCGCATGACGGTAGGGGAAATCGTGGCCGAGCCGCTCGAGGTGCACGCGCGCGACTTCACTCCCGCCGCGCACGCCGCCGCGGTCGCCGCCGCGCTCTCCCAGGTGGGGCTCGGTGCCGAGCTCTCGAGCCGCTACCCGCACGAGCTCTCGGGCGGACAATGTCAGCGAGTCGGCATCGCGCGGGCCATGATCCTGAGGCCCCAGCTGCTCGCCTGCGATGAGCCCCTGAGCGCGCTCGACGTCTCGACCCAGGAGCAGATCCTGACGCTCCTCGGGGAGCTGCGCCGCGCATCCCCGATGTGCCTCCTCTTCGTGAGCCACAACGTGGCGCTGGTGCAGCGACTGTGCGAGCGGGTGCTGGTGCTCTATCTCGGGCGCATGATGGAGCTCGCGCCCGCTGCGGCGCTCTACTCGCGCCCCTTGCATCCCTACACCCGCGAGCTCCTGGCCGCGGTTCCCGTCCCGGACCCGGACATTCAGCCGGCGCGCCTCGAGCGCGCGGGACGCGGGGAGCCGCCGTCGCCTCTCACGCCGCCGAGCGGCTGCGTGTACCGCACCCGCTGTCCGCACGCCGCCGCCGTCTGCCGCGAGCGTATCCCCACCTGGGAGAAGCTGCCGGACGGGCACTACGTGGCCTGTCATCGCTGGCGCGAGCTCGGTTGAGGAACGGCCGCGGCGAGTGCTGTTATTCTTGGCGGATGAGGAGCGAGCACACCATCCGCCCGAGCGAGGCCCTGCAGCACGTGCGTTACGAGATCCGCGGACGCCTCGCCCGGCGCGCCCACGAGCTCGAGCGCCAGGGCTACGAGATCATCTCGCTCAACATCGGCAACCCCAGGGCCTTCGGGCTGCGCACGCCCGAGACCATGCGGCTCGCCATGATCGAGAGCCTCGCCGACGCCGAGGGCTACTGCCATCAGAAGGGCATCTTCCCCGCGCGCGAGGCGGTGGTCATGCAGCAGCAGGCGCGCGGCGTCACCGGAGTCACGGCCGAGGAAGTCTTCATCGGCAACGGCGTGAGCGAGCTCATCGACCTCACGCTTCGGGCGCTGCTCAACGACGGCGACGAGGTACTGGTCCCGAGCCCCGACTATCCGCTCTGGACCGCTGCCGTGACGCTCAACCGCGGGCGGGCGGTGCACTATGCCTGCCGCCCCGAGAACGCCTTCGTGCCGGACCCGGAGGAGGTCGCGCGGCTGGTGAGCGCGAGGACGCGCGCCATCGTCATCATCAATCCCAACAATCCGACCGGCGCGGTCTACCCGCGCGCGGTTCTGGAGGCCCTCGCGCGACTCGCGGAGCAGCGCGCCCTCGTCGTCTTCAGCGACGAGATCTACGATCAGATGACCTACGATGGCGCCGAGTTCGTGCCCATGGCGACTCTCGTGCGGGATACGCTGTGCGCGACGCTCTCGGGACTCTCGAAGGTGTACCGCGCGTGCGGCTATCGGGTCGGCTGGGCGGTGTTCTCGGGACGCACCCCAGGGGCGGCCGACTACTTGAACGCCCTCGAGCTCCTCGCCTCGCTCCGCCTCTGCAGCAGCGTGCCGGCGCAGTGGGCGGTGCAGACGGCGCTCGGCGGGTTCCAGAGCATCCGCGAGCTCGTCGCCCCGGGCGGGCGGCTGCACGAGTCGCGCGGGGCGATCTCGCGCGCCGTCGCGCAGAGCCGCTTTCTCACGCTCGCCCCGCCCGGCGGGGCGATGTACGCGTTCATCGGGGTCGATGCGGGCGCATTGCCGGACTTCGACGACCAGCAGTTCGCGCTCGACCTGCTCGAGCAGAAGCACGTGCTGGTCGCGCCCGGCGTCAGCTTCAACGTTCCGTACCGCAATCACTTCCGCATCACGAACCTCCCCGATGCGGGGACGCTGCGCGAAGTGCTCGCGCGCGTCGAGGAGCTGCTCGCGAGCTACGCGGGAGCCGCGCGCGCCGCAGGCGCCGCCGCAGCGGGTAGGGCTGCTCTGGACTCGGCGCGCGTGCCCTCTCGAGTGATTTCTCTGAAGAGACCGTAAAAAGCTTTGTTTTGTTCAGGCTTCCTAACGATGTAGCGAGGCATCTTCAGGACGGCGGCACGCTCATCGTGCCGTCCCTCCAGCGCGCGCACACGGTGAGGCTGTGCTTCGCGGCCGCGGCCCTCGGGCAGGGGCGACGGGTCTTCGCGAGCCCGGATGTCAGGACCGACGCGGTGTGGCTGCGCGAGGAGGTCGAGCGGCGCGCCGGGGAGGACGCCTCGAGGTGGCCGCGACTCCTCGAGCCTGCAGAGGAGTGGTTCCTGTGGAGGCAGTGCGCCGCCGAGGTGGCGCGCCCCTTCGCGCTCCTCAACGCGGGCGCACTCGCCGAGTCGCTGCAGCGCTCGAGCGAGCTCGCGGCGCAGTTTCGCATCCCGCTCGGCGGCGAGGGCGACGGCAGCGAGAGCGACATCCTCTGCCGGGCGCAGCGCGCGTTTGACGAGCGCTGTCGGGACTTGCGGGCGACGAGCCTCGCCGCGCTCCTCGGGCGGCTCGCGGACCGCGGCGGTGCCGGACGGGGCGCTGCCGGACGGGGCGTTGCCGGACGAGGCGCCCTCGAGCTCCGCGGCTTCGATAAGGTCCCGCCCGCCTTGGGCTCGATCGTCGGGACATGGACCGCAGAGCCCAGGGAGTCCGCGGAGCCTCGAGGGCCCGTCGCGGCCGAGCCCAAAGTCCTGCGCGCCGAAGACACCCGGGAGGAGCTCGAGCGGATCGCCGGCTGGTGCCGGGAGCGGCTGCTCGCGAGAGCGGATGCGCGGCTCCTCGTCGTGTTGCCCGGCGCGGCAGGCGCGCGCGAGAGGCTCGCGGCGCTCATTCGTCAGGCGCTCGATCCGGCGGGCGCGCTCGCCGGCAGTCGCGCCCCCTCGCGCGTGGCGATCGAAGGGGGACAGCCCCTCGCGCAGCGGCCGATGATCGCGCAGGCGCTCGCGACGCTCGTGTACCTTGCGGGCGCCGAGTCGGATTTCGAGGCCTTCAGTCGCTGGCTGCGCGCGCCTTACTGGGGCCGGCCTGCCGCGCCACTGCGGGCGCGGCTCGACGTGAGGCTCCGCGAGCGCCCCATGGTGAGGCTGCGCCTGCGGGACTTCCTCGGTGCGCTCGGCCTCGTGCCGGCGGATCTTCAGCCGACCGCGCGGGAGCTCAACGCACAGCTCACCGGCGCCGCCGCAACGCTCGGCGAGGGAAGCGCCTCGCCGCGCCTGTGGTCGGAGCGCTTCGCCGCCGCGCTCTCGGCGGCCGGGTGGCCCGGGCCGCTCGCCGCCGACGGCGTGGGGCAGCAGACACGGCTCCGCTGGCACGAGCTCCTCGATGAGCTCGGCGGGCTGACCGCCGGCGTGGGATCGCTCGCGCGCGAGGAGGCGCTGCGGCTCGTGCACGAGCTCGCCTCGCGCACCCCCTACCGCCCCGCCGACGAGGACCCTAGCGTGACCGTCTCGCCGGTGCCGTCGGATCCCGTGGTGCGGTACGACGGCATCTGGGTGGCGGGACTGCACGCGGAAGCGTTCCCGCAACCGCCGCAGCCGGATCCCTTCCTGCCGCTCGGCGCACAGGTCGCCTCGGGTGTGCCCGCGGCGAGCGCCGCCCACCGGCTCGCGCAGGCTCGCGCCCAGCTCGCGGCCTGGCGGCGTTCGGCCGATGAGCTCATTCTCTCGGCGCCGGCGCATGCCGAGGACCTGGAGCTCCTGCCGAGCCCGCTGCTCGCCGGGACCGCACCGGAGCCGCTCCCTCGACGCTGCGCGTGGCTCCCCGCGCGGCTGCGCCGCGAGGGCCTCACGGAGTCGCTCGTCGACGCCACGGGGCGCCCCTGGACTGCCGCTCTGCCGCTCCCCCGCGGCACGAGGAGCCTCGATCTCCAGAACCAGTGCCCGTTCCGCGCCTACGCGGAGCTGCGGCTCGGGTGCACGCGACGCGAGCGCGTCGAGCCCGGCATCGCGCCCAATCGCCGGGGGGAGCTCCTGCACGCGGCGCTCGAGAGTCTCTGGGAGCGGCTCGGCGATTCGCGCTCGCTCGCAGGACTGTCCGATGCGGCGCTCGATGCCCTCATTGCGCGCAGCGTCGAGGAGGCGGTGCAAGGGACGCTGGCGCGCCCGCTCCGCGGCCGGCGGACTCAACGCCGCCCCCGGGGCTCGCAGCTCGACCTGTTCTCACGGCCCCCGCCGATTCTCGAGCGCGAGTGCCGCCGCGCCGCGCGCCTCATTCGAAAGCTCTGCGACACCGAGCGCGAGCGCGCGCCCTTCAGGGTCGAGGCCACCGAGGGGGACGTGCGCCTCACGCTCGCCGGGGCGACGCTGCACATGAGGATCGATCGCGTGGACGCACTCGAGAGTGGCGGCCGCGCGATCCTCGACTACAAGACGGGTAAGCGCGTGAGCGCCGACTGGTACGGCGAGCGTCCGACGCACCCGCAGCTGCTCGCCTACGCCGAGGCCCTGGGACCTGACGTGGTGGCGCTCGCCACCGTCACCGTGAGCGCGCGCGAGGTGCGCTTCGAGGGGCTCGCGCGCGCGCCGCAGCTGCTGCCGCAGGTGAGGGCCGCGGTCGCGACGGGCGGTACGGAAGCGTGGGCGGAGCGCCAGCATGCCTGGCGCGCCGTCGTGACGCGTCTCATCCGCGCTTTTCTCGCCGGCGATGCGGCGGTGGATCCGAGGCCGGGCGCCTGCGACTACTGCCACGTGCGCGACGTCTGCCGGATCCTGGAGACGGGCGATGGCTGATCAGCTCGAGCGCGAGGACCTCGAGGCGCGCGTGCGCGCGCTCGATGAGCGCCGCTCGATCCTGCTGCAGGCCCCGGCCGGCTCCGGCAAGACCTCGGTCCTCACCCAGCGCTTCTTGCGGCTGCTCGCCACGGTGGACGATCCCGGTGCGATTCTCGCGGTCACCTTCACGCGCAAGGCCGCCGCCGAGATGCGCGCCCGGGTGATCCGCGCGCTGCGCGGGGAGGTGAGGGCGGACGAGCCCGGCGCGCCGGAGCTTGGGGGGCTGGCGGAAGCGGCGCGGCAGCACGCACGCTCGCGCGGCCGCAGCTTCGAGGAGGACACGCAGGCTTTGCGAATTCAGACCATCGACTCCTTCACCTACTGGCTCGCGAGCCAGCTGCCGATCGCCGCGCGCGCCGGCGGCGCGCTCGAGGTCACCGAGACGCCGGATGAGCTCTACCGGCGCGCCGCGCGCCGCACGCTCCTCACCGCCGAGCATGACGCGGCGCTCGGCGCCGATGCGGCGCTGCTCTTCGAGCGCCTCGACAACCAGTGGATCCTGGTCGAGAGGCTCCTCGCCGAGATGCTCGAGAAGCGCGCACACTGGCTGCGCTACGTGCTCGGGAGCGACCCCGGGGAGCTCTGTGCGCGAGTCAACGCGAGCTTGAGCCACATGGTGCGCGGGGAGCTCGCGCGCATTCTTGCGCGGCTGCCGCGCGCGCTGCGGCTCGCCGCGCAGGAGCTGCCGGGTATCGGCGCGCTGCGAGAGGATCCCGCGCACCTCGGAGCGTGGAAGCGCCTCGCCGCGAGCACGCTCACGGGCGGGCACTGGCGGCAGCGGCTGACGGCAAGAGGGCTCGGCGCCGCCTACGAGGAAGGCGCCGCGCGCACGGCGCTCCGCTCGTGCATCGAGGGACTCCGCCGCGTGGACGGTCTCGCCGAGCTCCTCGGCAGCGCTGCCCGCCTTCCC
>WNEX01003142.1_pt1 | contig 10721 bp, 10 predicted proteins | sample 5399841 | NCBI WGS metagenome assembly WNEX01 (sample SAMN13153337, study PRJNA577476) | soil metagenome | isolation source: 40 cm grassland meadow soil 2 days after 1st rain plot 5 | place: USA:California | collected 2015-09-18 | reverse complement strand
ATCGCCCGGCTGCTGGCCGAGGCATACGAGACGCGGCGGCTCGCGCCCCCTCGCTGGGTCCAGGACCTGGTGCGCCAATACCGCTCGGCCCGAAGTAAACCCGCGGGAGAAGTCGCTTGAGGTGACGACTTCCGGGGGTCTTGCCCCCGGGGACGGAGGGATATATCTACAGTGTTCAGTTTGTGCAGTTCACTAGGATGTCGGAGAGCCCTCGTATGTCAGGTGCCGGTTGAGGCGCGCCGGCGCGCCCACTCCCAGGCGGAGCCCCGCGCCGCTGGCCGCTCGCGCGAGCTTACCAGCGCTGCCCGTGCCCTTGCTGCGGGACGTGATTGCGCGCGAAACCGCGCGCTCTTCGTTGCGGCGCATCGCGCACGAGCTCGCGATGAGCCCCAACGGGCTGCGCGACTTCCTGCGGGGTGCCGTTCCGCGGAGTCCCACGCGCGCCAAGCTCGAGCGCTGGCTCGCCGGCCGCGGTCGGGTGTCCCGCCCGCCCAACATCGGCCAGTTCGTACGCCTGCTGAACGAGCTCTCGGGCGACCTCTCGCCCAAGCAGACCATCCAGATGGGGCGGCAGGTGGCCGACCTGCTGGTCGAGTCGTACACCGCCCGCAGCCTCGCGCCGCCAACGTGGGTGCACGATCTGCGGCGGCACTATGAGTCTCCCGGCACGGCGGCCGGTGACGTCGCGTGACCCGCTGTCGCGCTGTTGCCATACCCCGTATTTCGGTATATATCACATGTGCTCTTTGTGCAGTTCTGCCCTCTGACGTGGTGTGACGATGGCAGCGAAACGGGCAAAGCCAGCGCATCCCAAGCGGCCACGATCTCGTAAGGCCTCCGAGATCGTCGCATTGGTCGAGCAGCTCAGCTCCGGTCTCGGCACACCCGATGGTGTCATTCTCGGTCAGGGCCTCTCCCGTCTGTTGGCGGCTGCGTATGCGGCGCGCGGGCGCTCGGTCCCGGCCTGGGTCAAGCAGATCACCGTTTACTACGGGGACGGCCACAAGTCGTAAACCGCGCCCGTCACAGGCCGAGCGCTCCCTGCGCCGGCGGTAAGTGGTTCGCATAGCGGTCCCGCATTCCCTCGTTCTCCGGAAACCCGAAGCGCCGCTGCAGCCGTCGCACGCGCCGGCTCAGCGCGGCCGCGTACGGCCGCGGCGCTCCGCTGGCGCGCGCGTAGGCGCGCCGATAGCGCTCACTAAGTTGGGGGAAGTGCGCGTCCAGCACCGGCAGGAAACGATCGCGCACGGCGGGATAGAGCCGCAGCGGGCCGGCGTGCACGAAGCGAGCGCCGGCCTCCCGGGCCGCCTGGAAGAGCGCTTCCAGGTGGGGAACGTCGTCCGTGATCCCCGGGAGGACCGGCGCCACGATCAGCCCCGCATTGACGCCCGCTGCCGTGAGCTTCCGGAGCGCTCGCAGCCGCGCCGCCGGCATCGGCGAGCGCGCTTCGAGCCGCCTGATGATCGCGGCGTCCACGGTGGTGAGCGACACGTGCACCTGGAGGTCGCTCTTGTCCGCGATCCGTTGCAGCACGTCGATGTCGCGCGCGACGAGCGGGCTCTTGGTGATGATCCCGATGTTCAATCCCTCGCAGCGCGCCAACCGCTCGAGCACCTGACGCGTCGCGCGGAAGCGCCGCTCGCCCGGCTGATACGGGTCGGTCGCGGTGCCGATGACAATCGGTGCGGCCGCAACACCCGACGTACCGCTGGACCGAAAGTACCGCTGCAGATCCCGCTCCAGCGCGCCGGGCAGGCCTTCTTTTACGAAGATGCGCCGCTCGAACGCCTCCCAGCCATGCGGCCCGCGAAACTCGCGGAACTCGGCATCGGAGAGCCGGCCCGCGTCGTGCGCTCGCTCGACCACGTAACGGTGCGCGTAGCGCGCGTAACAGTACGTGCAGCCGAACTCGCAGCCGACGTAGGGATTGAGCGACCAGAAATCCACGCCCGTCTGCTGCGGCGAGTTGAGCACCGAGCGGGCGGCGAGCTGGACGAACTTCGTGCCGCGCAAGCGCTCGTCGAGGACGGCAAGGGCGGACGGGGGGACCGGCGGACTGGCGGACGGTAGCAGCGGCAGCTGCGTCACCCGCATCGCGCCCAGCCGCACTGCACGCACACCAAGCAGCCGGACTGCCGCACCGTGCCGGCGCCGCAGTCGGGGCAGGGTGCGCGCTCGGGTGGAGGCGTGGCTTCGGTGTTTGTTCGGGTCATGAATCGGCAATATGACCGGCCGGCAAGCTTACGGCAAGAGGCCGGAGCCGTTAGTCTAAGCCGATGGAAAACAAGCGGATAGCATTCCAGGGGGAGCCGGGCGCTTACTCCGAAGAAGCGCTATTCCTGCTGGAGCCGCACGCGGTGTCGCAGCCCTATCGCGAGTTCCGCGACGTAGCCGAGGCGGTGGTCGAGCGTCGCGCCGATTTGGGTCTCCTGCCGATCGAAAACTCTCTGGTCGGCTCGATCGCCACGAACTTCGATCTCATCGCCGAATCGGGTCTCGCGATCGTCGGCGAGGTGGTGAGCTCCGTGCACCACTGTCTGCTCGGTATGGCGGGCGCGTCGCGCGACTCGTTACGGCGCGTGTTGTCCCATCCGGTGGCCCTGGCGCAGTGCGAGCGGTTTCTGCGCCAGCTCGCGGGCGTCGAGGTGGTCGCGTTCTACGACACGGCGGGCGCGGCGGCCGAGGTGGCGCGCCGGGGCGATCGCTCGCTCGCCGCGATCGCCGGTGCGCTGGCGGGTCGGCGATACGGGCTCACGATCATGGCGGAGCGCATCGAAGACGAGCCGCACAACCAGACGCGCTTCCTGTTGGTCGCGCCGGAGCCGGCGTCGCCGGCGCCCGGCGTGCCGGCGAAGACGACCCTGCTGCTCAAGCTGCCGCACCGGCCGGGCACGTTGGCGCGTGCCCTCGCGCCGCTCGCCGCCGCGGGCCTCAACCTGACCAAGCTCGAGAGCCGCCCGGACCGGACGACGCCGTGGGAATATCTCTTCTATCTGGACATCGAAGCGCGGGCGGCGGACCCCGCCATGGCGGGCGCCATCCGCGATCTCGAAGGGCAGGGCGCGGTGGTGATCGTGCTGGGCGACTATCCCCGCTTCACGCCGCGCGCCTGACCATCGCCCGCCACGCGAAGTACACCGGCACGCCGATCAGCACGAGTCCCAGACCCAGGAAGCTGTAGGTGCGCGTGGCGTCCTGCGTCAGCAGGTCCACGGCGATCACGCCCGTGGCGATCACGTACAGGGCGGGCAGCCAGGGATATCCCGGCGCGAACAATCCCACCGCGGTCAGCATGTAGAACACCAGCGCGGCGAAGATGACGAAGTTGAGGAGCTGCGTGTACGTGCCCGACAGGCAGAGCAGTCCGGTCCACACCGCCTGAACCACCAGCGCCACGGCGGGCGTCTTGTAGCGCGGGTGCAAGACGCCCGCGGACTTGAAGAACAGATCGTCGCGCGCCATCGCGTAGTACACGCGCGCGCCCGACAAAATGAGACCGTTGTTGCAACCGAACGTGGAGATCATGATGGCCGCGGCCATCAGCTTGAGGCCCGGCTGCCCGAGGATCGCCTGCAGCGCGGCCGTGCCCACGCGGTCCTGGGGCGCGGTCGCGATCGCGGCGGCCGGCAATACGTTCAGGTAGGCGACGTTGGCGAGCAGATACAGTACGGTCACGATCAAGACGCCGGCTCCCATCGCGACCGGCAGGTCCCGCTCGGGATGGTTCAACTCGCTCCCGGCGAAGCCGACGTTGTTCCAGGCATCCATCGAGAACAGCGAGCCGACCATGGCGGCGCCGATGGCGCCGAGTCCGACCGCCACGCCGCCGGTGGCCCAGAAGTTGCCGCCGAAGTTCGCCGCGATCGCATCGGCGTGCCGGCCGATGGTGAGGCCCAGCACGATCAGCGCCGCCAACGCCGCGGTCTTGACGGCGGTGAGCGACGTCTGAATCAGGGCTGCCGTGCGCACGCCGCGCACGTTGATCCAGGTGAGCAGCGCCACGGACAGCACCGCGAGCAGGCGCTGAGGCGAGAGGCCGACGGCGACGTCGCCGATCGGCTGGGGAAAGTGGACCGTGGAGCCGAGGAACACGTCGGGCGACAGGCCGGGCCAGAACACCGCCGTGAACCGCGCGAACGCCACGGCGACCGCGGCGATGGTGCCGGTCTGGATCACGAGAAACAGCGTCCAGCCGTACAGGTAACCGAACAGCGGCGAGATCCCTTCGCGCAGGTAGACGTACTGGCCGCCCGCCTTGGGAAACATGGCCGCGAGCTCGCCGTACGACAGCGCGCCCATCAGCGTGACCACGCCCGACGCGGCCCAGACGACCAGCAGCAGGCCGGGGGCGTGCACTTCGCGGAAGATCTCCGCGGAGACGATGAAAATGCCCGAGCCGATCATCGACCCGACGACCAACGCGATGGCGTCGAGCCGGGAGATCGCTTTGACGAAGTCGACTTGCGGCTGCTGGGTGGTGGCCATTGGCGAGGTAACCTAGTGGCTCCCGCCTGGGGCCGCTATGTTGGGTGACGACGGACTCCCCCTCACACGAGAGACACGGCCGTGCGCCTGTTGCCCCGGGAAGAAGAGTTCTTCGACCTGTTCGTCGCGGTGGCTACGCGGAACAAAGAGGCGGCGCAGCACCTGCGCGACCTGTTCGAGGCGCCGCCCGAGCGCCGCGTCAGTCACGTCGAAGCGATCAAACGGCTCGAGCACGAGGCCGACCAGGTCACCCACGAAGTGGTGAACCGGCTGGACCGCACCTTCATCACACCGCTCGATCGCGAAGACATCCACCAGCTCGCCTCCGACCTGGACGACGTGATGGACGTGATCGACGGCATCGCGCGCCGCTCTCAGATCTTCCACCTGGGCGTCGCGCCGCAGGGCGTGAACCAGCTCACCGAGGTGATCCAGCGCATGGTGGGCGTGCTCGCCGAGGGCGTGGGCCGCCTGAAGAAGGGCGACGACGTCATGCGCTTCTGCGTCGAGGCGAAGAAGCTCGAAGAAGAGGGCGATGCGATCTACCACGAAGCCCTCGGCCGCATGTTCGAGACCCAGCGGGACGCGCTCGAAGTGATCAAGTGGAAGGAGATCTACGACAACCTGGAGCGCACGCTCGACGAGTCGGAAGACGTCGCCAACGATCTCGAGTCCATCACGATCAAGCACGCGTGATGCACGCGTCCGCCTGGTTTGTCCTCGCCATCGTCGGGGTCGCGCTGTGCTTCGACTTCATCAACGGCTTCCACGATGCGGCGAACTCCATCGCCACCGTGGTGTCGACGCGGGTCTTGTCGCCGTCCGCCGCCGTGGTCTGGGCCGCAGGGTTCAACTTCATCGCGGTCTTCCTGTTCGGGACGGCGGTGGCGAAGACCATGGGCAAGGGGCTGGTGGACCTGGCCGCCGTGGACGCCACCGTAATCTTGGCGGGGCTCGGCGGCGCCATCATCTGGGACATCATCACCTGGTGGCTCGGGCTGCCCACCTCTTCTTCGCACGCCCTGATCGGCGGCTACGCGGGCGCCGCGGTCGCCAAGGCGGGCTTCACGGCTCTCCTGTTCCCCGGCAAATGGATCTCGACGCTCGTCTTTATCGTGGTGGCGCCGCTGATGGGCCTCGTGCTGGCACTGGCCCTCACGGTGGCCCTGTCGTGGGCGCTGCGGCGCTCGCTCCCGCGTAGGGTGGACCGCGTGTTTCGCGTGCTGCAGATCGGCTCGGCGGCCGCCTACTCGCTCGGGCACGGATCCAACGACGCGCAAAAAACGATGGGCATCATCGTCGGCCTGCTGGTAGCGGAGCAGCAGGTCTTCGCGACCGGGGCCCTCGCGGGCTCCCCCCTGCACCTCACCGACCTTAACAGCATTCCCGCCTGGGTGGTGGTGGCGTGCGGCGCCGCGATGGGGTTGGGCACCGTGACGGGCGGCTGGCGTATCGTGAAGACCATGGGCCAGCGTCTCACGAAGCTCACGCCGTTCGGCGGCTTCTGCGCCGAGACGAGCGGCGCCATCACGCTGTTCATAGCCTCCCACTTCGGCATTCCCGTCAGCACAACGCACACGATCACGGGCGCCATTTCGGGCGTGGGCGCGGCGCACCGCCTCTCGGCCGTGCGCTGGGGTGTGGCGGGGCGGATCGTGTGGGCGTGGATGCTCACGATCCCCGCGGCGGCGGGGATCGCGGGCTTGACCTACCTGGTGCTGCGCGCCCTCGCCTAGCGCGAATCAGGGCTGGGCGGTCGCGAGCTCCGTGACCGCCGCGGCGAGGGCCCGGACCTTGGCCGCATCGGCCGCACCCGCCGCGTCGCCGCCCAGCTGCGTCGCCAGCTGCGTCAGGGCGGCCCGCCGCTCCGCCCCCGAGAGTTTTTGCGCGCGATCGAGCGCCTGTCGGACGGCGGCGACGCGCTCGGGTGCCAACCCATTGGATCGCGCCAGCTGGTCCACATATGCCCCCGCCACGAAGAAGCTCGGCGGCCAGACGATGTGCGGCTGGTCCTGGGTGTTGAAGTAGTCCCAGTGCACCAGCTTGGCGGCCTCGAGCTCGTTGGTCGAGAGGAACCCGCTCGGCAGCAGGTCCAGCACATCGAGCCCGCGCGCGATCTCCGAGCTGTAGATGTGCCCGTTGTACCAGTACGCCGACCACGATCCCGCGCCGACGGCGTTGGTCCCGTCCATCGGGCCCCGATCGAAGAAGGCGATCTCCCGGGGATGGGCCGCGTCGGTCCAGTCGAACACGGAGATGCCGCCCTGGTACCACGACTGCACCATGACGTCCCGTCCGGGGATCGGGATGAGCGAGCCGTTGTGGGCGACGCAGTTCTCGAGCTCCGTCTGCGGCGCGGGCAGCTTGTAATAGCTGCGGAACGTCATCCGCTTGTCGTCCAGCGTGAAGATCGCGTCCGCGCCCCACTCGTGCTTGTCCGTCGCGCGGCACTTGGGGCCGCCGCCCCCGCCCCATTCGTCGGTGAACAGCAGCTTGGTGCCGTCGTTGTTGAACGTCGCCGAGTGCCAGTAGGAAAAGTTCGAGTCCGACACCGCCCCGATGCGCCTGGGGTGGGCCACGTCGCGGATGTCGAGCAGCAGGCCGTAGCCGGCGCACGCCCCGCCCGCCAGCCCGATCGTCGGGTACGCCGTGATGTCGTGGCACTGCTCGGGTCCCGGACGCGCGGAGTTCGGTGTGCCCGGTTTGGGCGCTCCCACGATCACGTCGACGATGCCCTGGATCGCCGCGCGCAGCGCGGCGCTGTCGGCCGCGGTGGGCGCGCCGCTGCCGTGACGCGCCTTGACGACGCTGTCGAGCATGGGATTGACGAAGCCCGGTCCCAGCACGTATTCCAGGCCGTTCACCGTGGCCGTGTAACCGCCCTTGGCGCGCGCCTCGGCGGCCACCTTGGCCTGCCGGGCGACGTCTTCCGGCGCCTCGGCGTGGGTCGCGGGCGCCGTGAGCGAATCGAAGATGCGGGGCGAGCTCACGATGGCCGCCTGTTGCGGCGCGGCGAGCGGCACCTTGATGACCTCGATCCGGAAACGGGCGCTGTTGGGGTTCGAGTCCGGCGACGCCGCCACACAGCCCGGGAGCTCGGTGGGCGACCGCACCGGGGCGGCGCCCGAGATGTACACGTAGACGTTGGCCGGGTCGTTGGGATCGGTCACCACGGAGTGCGTGTGCGACCCGCGGCACGTTTGCACGTTGGCGATGTACTTCGGGTTCGCGATGTCGGAGATGTCGAAGATCCGCAGGCCGCGCAGCCGCAGCGCACTGACCGAGTCATGCACGCCTTCGGTGCTGCAGTCGAGACGGCCCCCCATCCCCTCGCCGGATACGAACAGCAGGTTCTGGTACACCGACACGTCGCTCTGCGAGGCGGGACAGAGATATCCGACCTTGAGCGCCGGCGCCGCGGGGTTCGACACGTCCCACACCTGAAAGCCGTTGTAACTGCCCTGAATCACGTAGTTCCGGTAGAACGCCAGGTCGGAGTTCGTGACGCCGATGAACTTCTCCGACGCGGGCCGGTTCGTGATGAGCCGCAGATTCCACGCCGCTTGCGCGGCGGGAGTCACCTCCAGCGCCCGGTGGTTGGCACTGTCGATGCGCACGGCTCCGGCGCGCAGGCCCACGCGTGGGTCCGGATTGGGCGCGACGGTCGACAAGTTCGCACCGCCCGACGAGGCGCATGCCGAGAGAGAGAGGCCTGCGATGACACGGGCGAGCGCGTACGGTCGACGTTTCATGGCACGGTCCGGTGAGGGTGGACGAGCTAGGGTGCTGCGACAAGGAGGTCGGCGAGCATGCGCTGCATGCGCTCGATCTCCGTGGTCTGGTCGGCGAACACGTTGGCGGCGAAGCGGAACACGGGCTCTTCCTCTCCCGCGCCGCGCGATCCGAACAGTTGATTCACCATGGTGATGGCGCCCTGGTGATGCCGGATCATGTTCTGCAGGAACAGCCGGTCGAACTCCCGCCCGCGGGCCTGATCCAGCCGCTCGAGCTGTGCGGCGGTCAACATCCCCGGCATCAGCATCGACGAATCCATCCCGGGCATCATCATGTGCGACGTGTCGGGGTGGGGGACCGGCTCATGGCGGTCGTCGAGCCAGCGCCGCATGAGCACGATCTCGTCACGCTGGCCGACCACGATGCGCTCGCACAACGCGCGCATGGCGGGACTCGCTCCGTGCGTGGGCGCCCAGCCGGCCATCAACACCGCCTGCGCGTGATGCTGGATCATCCCGGACATGAAGTGGACGTCTGCGGCGGTGTACGGCGCGACGCCTTGGGCAGCGCCCTGCGCGGCGAGCGGCGCGGAGGCTCCGACGCACACGGCGGCGGCGAAAACGACCCGTGCGCGTTTGGTAACGTTACGCTCCCATGCGGGGGTACGAAAAATGGATAGCCCCAAAACGGCGGTTGCGCGAGTGCGGTTTCTGACAGCGTTCTGACAGAGAATCACAGTCCCAGCGCCTCTACCACCGCCTGCGCGATCGCGGCGTCCTGGACTCCCACGCCGGTCAGGTCCGCGACGGTGATCTCGTCGGGGCGCTCCCGCCCGGGGCGCCGCCCCGCCGCGAGATCACCCAGCTCCGCGTACACCTTCTTCCGCGTCACGGCGCCGGCCGCGACGGCGTGGTGTAGGTTGCCGTAGCGCTCCGTCTGCGTTACCCGATCGGCCACGACCTTGTCGGCGCGCGCCAGCAGCGCGGGCTCGAGCTCGATCTTCTCCGGGCTCCCGGTCCCCACCGAGGTGACGTGCGTCCCGGGCGCCACCCAGGATGCCATGACCAGGGGGCTGGTGCTTGCGGTGGCCGTCACGATCACCCGGCTGTCGCGCACTGCGCTCTCGAGCGCGGGCGCGATGCGCGTCTCCACCACCTGTGCAAGCTCGCGGGCGAGCTGCCCGGCCCGCTCCGCCGTGCGATTCCACAGCGTGAGCCGGGTGAGGGGCAGCTGCGCCACCATGGCGCGCGCCGTGAGCCGGGCGAGGGCGCCCGCTCCCACGAGCAGGGCCTCGTGCGCGTCCTTGGGCGCGAGGTACTTCAGCGTGAGCGCCACCGCCGCGGCGGTGCGGAAGTCCGTGAGATAGCCGTGCTCTTCGAGCAGCAGCGCCGGAACACCCGTGCCCGCGTCGAGCAACAGGAACAGGCCGTCGCCGGACGGGAGGCCGCGGGCGCGGTTCTCGTAGAAGCCCGTCGCCACCTTGAGCACGATGTGGCGTGCGCCCTTGAGATGCGCCCCTTTGACGTGCACTTCCGCCCGCTCCGCCGGCAGCTCGACCACCATCGGGTCGGGGAGCACCGCTTCCCCCAGCGCCAGCGCCCGGAAGCCCCGCTCCATCGCGCCGATCGCGGTGACGAACGAGACCTTGTCCCGAAACGCGTCGAGCGGCACGACGCGCATGTCAGTCGGTGAACACGCGCTTCAGGCCGCGCTCCGTCTCCGCGAGGGCAGCCTCGAACTGGTGGACCTCCTCGCCGAACCCGAATCGGATGTGGTGCGGCAGGCCGAAATGGTCCCCCGGCACGAGCAGCACGCTGTGCTCGGCGCGCATCCGCTCCACCAGATCGAGGGCGCTGATCCCCTGGCGGTACTTCACCAGGCAGATCGCTCCGGCTTGCGGCGCGTGCCAGCTGAACGTGTCACCGAACCGCTTAAGCCAGCGCTCGATCACCGGGTAGTTCGACCGGAGGATTCCGCGCGTGCGCTCGAGCACGCGTTCGCGCACCCGCGGCTCGAGCGCCACGGCGGCGAGGTGATCGCTCGCGCCGGCGGGCCCGATGGTGGTGTAGTCGTGCCGGGCCCACGCCTCGCCGGAGAACCCCGGTGGACCCACCACCCAGCCGATCCGCAGGCCCGGCAAGCCGTACGCTTTCGAGAGGCCGTTCACGACGATCACGCGCTCGTAGCTGCCCCAGAACGACGCCGTCGCGGGCCGTTCACGCTCCGCACCCTGGTACACCTCGTCCGCGAGCAGCCACGCGCCGACCTCGGCCGCACGACTCACGATGGCCTTTCGCATCTCCGCCGAGAGCACGTGTCCCGTCGGATTGTGGGGATTGGTCACGACGACGAGCTTCGTGCCCGGCGCGATCGCGCTGCGCACCTCCTCGGCCGCGGGCTCCCAGCCTGCCTCCGCATGCAACACAAAGCCCTGGACCTGCGCGCCGAAGTTCTGGGCCAGCCCCCAGGTCTGCAGGTAGTTCGGGAGCATGACGGCCACC